>Ga0097691_1000285_pt1 | contig 47411 bp, 40 predicted proteins | sample NGESurdeep072012_8_FD_72858 | JGI IMG/M metagenome (GOLD analysis project Ga0097691, IMG submission 72858) | Arctic peat soil microbial communities from Barrow, Alaska - NGEE Surface sample 210-1 deep-072012 | ecosystem: Environmental > Terrestrial > Soil > Wetlands > Peat ... | reverse complement strand
CATGGCGCAGGTCGGGGCGAGGGAGAAAGTCCCGGGCTGGGCGAGCGCCGCGCAGGTGCCTATTTCTTGCCGTATGCTCCGTCGTGGTCTTGGTGCAGCGCTTGGAATCGAATCCAACTTCCTTCGCGGACAACGACCGCACGGTAGGACAGCGATAGCCGGATCGTATATCTGCCGGGAGCACTTCTTAGCTCCTCCCATTTCAGACCGTTGTCTCTGAATACTTCGTTCCAGGACATGGCCCTGAGCTTCTTGAATGTCTTGAAGGTTTTCTTGATCTCGGGGGCATGCATCTCAAACAATTCTGACTGGAACGCAGGGTAGTTGAGGTCGAGCAGTACCTTGTCGTCGTTGCCACTCACGAAATGGTCTCAATCCTCGCCGCAACCTCCTCCAGGTCGGTTTCCTTGGCGGGATTGTTGCGCATCCATTCGTCCGCGCGGGCCAGTTTCTTCTTCATGGCCGGTTCGTGCAGCCAGCGCTCGTTGACGGGCACCACTATTGCATGTTTCAGCAGAATGTCGCCGCCAGGGAGTGTTTCCATAATAAAGCCTATTCCCGCCATGGCCTTGCCAACGGAGATTTGACCACTCTTACCGACGATTTTGATTTCCATTGTAATCTCCTTCATGCCGCATGATTGCATGTACGCATGATATAGCAAGGGTTCTCTTTGTGTAAAGCCTGCCTGGGTACACGGCCTTGTTCTTGACCGCGCCCTCGTCGCGGATCACGCTGCCGGTGCTGCCGAGCACATTGCCGAAACGCACGATGACGAACCGAGTCGAGTTTCTCGCCTGCAGTGCCTGGCCAAGGACAATCCAGGCCCCCTCCTTTGAAAGGCGGCGAAAGCGTTCCAAACTCGGCGCGAGGATATTCGGCATTCCTTACCTATTACGCTGCAGCGCCATCAGCTTGGCGTATTTGTGGAAGCTGTTGCAGCAACCGATGGCGATATGCACCAGGCCGGCGGTGCCGTCGAGAAAACCCAGGCGCAGGAAATAGAATTTGGCGAAGCGCAGCGCCGGCGACAGCAACAGTTGCGCCACGCCGGCCCGTTTTCCCGCCTTGAACAGGGCCTCGGCCTGCATGCTGGTATAGCGGTTCTGCTTGTCCAGATAGCCCGCGAGAGTCTCGGCTGAATCGTGCAGCAGGTCTCCCTTGATGCGCGCCACCGGCACCTCGGTGAGCACCTTCTCGTGCACCGGATCATCGCTCCAGCGCGCACGCCGCCGGTCGAACAGGCGCAGGCTCCAGTCCGGATAACCCTCGCCATGCCTGAGCCAGCGTCCCATGAAACGATTGCAGCGCGGCATGGCATAGGCCTGCGTCGCGGGCGCGGCCAGCGCCGCAAGAATGCTCGCGCGCAAGGGCTCGCTCACGCGCTCATCGGCGTCCAGACACAGCACCCAGTCGTGGCGCGCGGCTTCAACCGCGAACTGCTTCTGCCGGCCGAAACCTAGCCACTCCTTCTGCATCACGCGGGCGCCGCGCTTCGCGGCGAGTTCGGCGGTGCCGTCGCTCGAGCCCGAGTCGACCACCAGCATCTCGTCGGCAAAAAAGGCACTCTCCAGGCAGGCGGCAAGCTGGGTCGCCGCGTTCTTGGTAATGATAACGACAGAAAATGGCTGGCGGGACAAGGGGTAATGTGTCTTTTGCGACATATTTGGAGAATATACAAGGGGGCGTGCGCTCTTGTTCAAAACTCACCTTATAATTTCGCGCGGGACCCCATTCTAACAAAGCCCCGCCCACCCCTTCACAATGCCCAATATTCTGCTCATCAAGACTTCCTCGCTCGGCGACGTGGTGCACAACCTGCCGGTGGTGAGCGATATCCGCGCGCGGTTTCCGCGCGCATGCATCGATTGGGTAGTGGAGGAAGCCTATCGCGACGTCGTCGGCATGCATCCGGGCGTGCACCGGGCGATTCCGGTGGCGCTGCGGCGCTGGCGCGGGAACATGCTCAAGCCGGCGCACTGGCGCGAGTTCGGCCAGTTCCGCCGTGCGTTGTCGGGCATGCGCTACGACTGCGTCATCGACACTCAGGGCTTGATCAAGAGCGCGCTCCTGGCGCAGGCCGCTTCCGGCACGCGCCACGGCTATGCCGGCTCGAGCGCGCGCGAGCCGCTGGCGGCAAAGTTCTACGATGTCACCCATGTGGTGTCGCGCGATTTGCACGCGGTCGTGCGCAACCGGCGCCTCGCCGCCATGGCGCTGGGCTACGAGCTGCCGGCTGCGCTCGACTACGGCATCGCCCTGCCCTCGGGTGCCGGGCCGATCGAGCTCCGCCCCTACTGCGTGCTGCTGCACGCGACCAGCCGCGCCGACAAGCTATGGCCCGAGCCGGCGTGGGAGCGGCTCGGGGGTGAACTCGCGCGGCAGGGCTATACCCTGATGCTGCCCTGGGGAGATGCGGCGGAGCGCGCCCGCAGCGAGCGCATCGCGCATGCCCTGCCTCAGGCGGTTGTGCCGCCCGCGCTCAGCATCCTCGGCGTGGCCGGGCTGCTCGCCAAGGCGCACGCGGTGATCGGGGTCGACACCGGCTTGACCCATTTGGCGGCGGCCCTCGGCCGTCCGGTGGTTGCGCTCTACTGCGGCACGCATCCGGGACTGACCGGCGTGTACGCCGCCCAGGGTGCGCAGGTGCGCAACTTGGGCGGCACTCGGATGGCGCCCGAGGTGGCCGAGGTGTTGACAGCGTTCGATGAGGTTGCCGGCGGAGACCCGGCATGATCTGGCGCCTCGGCTATCGGCTGCTGCTGTGGCTGCTGTTTCCCTGGGTGCTCATGCACCTGTGGTGGCGCGGCCGGCGTCAGCCGGGCTACCGCGAGCACATCCCCGAGCGCTTCGGCTGGTATCAGACGAGGCCCGGACGGCCGGTGATCTGGCTGCACGCGGTGTCGGTAGGAGAAACGCGCGCCGCCGAACCGCTGGTGCGTGCGCTCGCTGCGCGCTATCCGGGGCATGAACTGCTGCTCACGCAAATGACGCCCACCGGGCGGGAGACCGCGCAGCAGCTCTATGGCGGCGCAGCGACCATAGCCTATCTGCCCTACGACTATCCGGGCGCCGTGGCGCGCTTTCTCGCGCGTTTCAGGCCGCGCCTGGGCATCCTCATGGAAACCGAAATCTGGTTCAACCTGGTCGAATGCTGCGCGCGCCTGGGCGTGCCGCTGCTTCTTGCCAATGCGCGCCTGTCGGAAAAATCGGCGCGCGGCTACGAGTTGGTGGCGCCGCTTACCCGCGCCGCGCTCGGCGGCCTGGCCGCGGTGAGCGCCCAAACCCGCGAGGACGCCGAGCGCCTCGAGCGGCTGGGCGCACGGGGCGTCGAGGTGACGGGCAATCTCAAGTTCGATGTCGCTTTGCCGCCGCAGATGCTGGTCCTGGGCGCGCAGCTGAAACAGCGCATCGGGCAACGCCCGGTGCTGCTCGCGGCGAGCACGCGCGAGGGCGAGGAAGAACTGGTTCTGGAGGCGCTCTCGCGCATCCGGGTCGAGGGCCTGCTGCTGCTGCTGGTGCCGCGCCATCCGCAGCGCTTCGACGAGGTTGCGGCCCTATTGGCCAGGCGCAACTTGAGCTACCTGCGCCGCAGCGACAACTGTGCGCTGCCGCCGGATTGCCGGGTGCTGCTCGGCGACAGCATGGGGGAAATGACGGCCTACTACGCCGCCTGCGATCTCGCCTTCATCGGCGGCAGCCTGCTGCCCTACGGCGGGCAGAATCTGATCGAGGCCTGTGCGGTGGGCCGCCCGTTGCTGTTCGGCCGGCACATGTACAACTTCGCCGAGGCTTCGAGGCTGGCCGTGGCGGCGGGCGCCGCGATCGAGGTCGCCGATGCGGCCATGCTGGGAGAGCGGGCAGGGCAGTTGCTGGCGGATCAGGCGACCCTCGCGCGAATGTCGCAGGCGGCGCTCGCTTTCAGCCGCGCACACCAAGGGGCAACCGCGCGCAATCTGGCGATCTGCGAGCGGCTGCTGCCGGCGCCTTAAATGCTGTCGCGGGCCGCTAGCGGAATTGCGCGCTGAACACCAGACAGGGCGTGGCGGTTTTATCCAAGATCGCCGATTGCGTGCGGATGTGCTTTTCATCCGTACGCAATCGGCGATCCGCGCGGACGGGACGCCGTCCGCGCAAGCTCAGTCACGACGGTTTGAGGCATCCTACTAAGTTCGCCGCGGAGAACTTAAACTTTCCGGTTCTAGGTTCTAATCGGTGCCCAGCAGACTGTTAACCGCTACCACGTCGTCCTCGCCCAGCGTGCCCGACGCGGCCTTGAGCTTGAGGCCGTTCACGAGCGTGTCGTAGCGTGACTTTGACAGGTCACGCATAGTTGAAAACAGCTGCTGCTGCGCGTTTAGCACGTCGATGTTGATGCGCACGCCCACCTCGTAGCCCAGCTTGTTCGAGTCGAGCGCGCTCTGGCTGGAAATGAGCGCCTGTTCCAGCGCGCGCACCTGCGCCATGCCGTTGGTGACGCCGAGGTAGGCCTGGCGCACTGCGAGTGCCGCGCTGCGGCGCGCATTCTCCAGGTCCTGGCGCGCCCTTTCCTGGTTCGCTATTGCCTGCCGCACCAGCGAGTTGACGCTGCCGCCGGCATACAGGGGGATCGCGAGCTGCAGTCCGACAGTGCGATTAATGCTGTCTGTGGCGAGACTTACGGTGCCGATACTGCTGATGCTCGCCGAGTTCTTGCCGACATTGCCCACCATGTTGAGCGAAGGATAGTGGCCGGCGCGGTTGCGCTCGATCTCCCGCGTGGCTATCTCCAGTGCGGCTTCCTGCACCCGCACCACGAAGTTCTGGGTTTCGGCGCTCGCTACCCATTGCTCCATCGCATTGGGTTTGGGCGGGCTCAGCTCGGTCGAAGGCCTGAGCGGGGTGAGCCGATCGGGAAACTTGCCGATGATCTGTTGCAGCGTGCGCTGCTTGATCTCAAGGTCGCTTTGCGCCGCGATCTCCTGACTGATGGCAAGGTCGAAGCGCGCCTGCGCCTCGTGCGTGTCGGTGATGGTGGCGGTGCCGACCTCGAAATTGCGCTTGGCCTGTGCCAGTTGCTCGGAAATGGCGGTCTTCTGCGCCTGGATGAACGCCAGGCTGTCCTGCGAGGCGAGTATGTCGAAATAAGCCTGCGCAACGCGCACGACCAGGTCCTGGGCCACCTGTCCGAAGGCGGCTTCGGCCTGCGCCACTTTGTAGCCGGCTTCCCTGTACATCATGATGCTTTGCCAATTGAACAAAGGCTGGGTCAACGACAAACTGTAGCCGTTGGTGTTGCCGTCGCGCTTCGAGGGCGGCAGCACGTCGCGGAACGAAATGTCGATGTCGTTCATCTGGGTGAACCCGCTGGCGCTGATGATTGGAAGCAGTAGGGCCAGTCCCTGCGGCAGATTTTCGCGGCCGGCGTCGCGCGTCGCCCGCGCCGAGGCGTACACCGGGTCGTTGGCGCGCGCCTCGCGGTAGGTCTGCAGCAGGTCAGCCGCGACCAGCGGCTGGCTGAAAGCAAGAATACCGAGGAAAAGCGCGTGTCGTTTCATGGCGGGCTCAATATCTCGGCATGGTGGGTTCGACCTGGTCGGCCCAGGCATTTACCCCGCCCTGCAGGTTGTAGAGATTGGAAAAGCCGTTGCGTTCCAGAAACACGGCCACCTGGAAGCTGCGCGCGCCGTGATGGCAGATCACAACGGTTTCGGTGTCGGGATCGAGTTCCTGCGCCCGCGCCGGGATGGTGTTCATTGGCGCCAGCGTGGACCCCTCGATGCGGCAGGTCTGGTATTCCCAGGGTTCGCGCACGTCGAGCAGAACCGGCGGCTTGCGTCCGGTATCGGCCAGCCATTGCTGCAGCAGTTGCGGCGTGATCTGCGTCATGGTCAAAAACTGAAGCGCTCGCCCGCGAGCGCATGCGCGAGCGGCGCGACGCTGGTTTCGAACAGGTCGATGGAATTGTAGACGCCCTCGCCGGTGCAGGTGATGAGTCGCGCCGCCATTACCGGCGGGTCGCCGACCACGGCGAACAGGCGCGCGCCGACTTTCATTTGCTGCAAGAACTGCTGCGGCAGCACCGGTGTCGAGCCGGTGAGCACGATGATGTCGTAGGGCGCGTGTTTGGTCCAGCCGCTGGCGCCGTCGCCAAGCTCCACCGTGACGTTGGCGGCTCCGGCGCGGCGCAGGCTGGCCTCGCCTGTTGCTTTCAGGTCGGCGCGGATTTCCACGCTGTAGACATGCTGCGCGCGATGCGCGAGCAGCGCGGCGAAATAGCCGGATCCGGTCCCGATTTCGAGGACCTGGTCGGTCGGCTTTACCGCCAGCTCCTGCAATACGCGCGCCTCCATTTTTGGCTGCCACATATGCTCGCCCTGGCCGATGGGGATCTCCAGATCGGAGAAGGCGAGAGCCCGGTACGCGGCGGGCACAAAATCTTCGCGCTTGACCACATACAAGAGGTCCAGCACTTGCTGGTCCAGTACTTCCCAGGGCCGGATTTGATTCTCGACCATGTTGAAACGGGCTTGTTCGATGTTCATGGCAGGCATGGCGGATTGGCTCGCGGAGGTGATTTGAACAGCGTAAATTTTACCATTGTTTGTGCGGCTGCCTTGTGACGCTTGTCACATAGCGCGTTTCGCCTCGGCAGGCGGGGCGGCGGGCCCAGTGGTTGCCGGCAGCGCCGGCCTAGTCAGCGCTTTGCGCATTGCGATTGGGATCGACCGCATCCGCGGCCTGCCCGGCCCCGAACTTGTTCTGCGCCCAGCGCGCGAGATCGTCGAGATAGGTGTAGATCACCGGTACCACCACCAAAGTGAGCAGGGTGGAGGTGATAATGCCGCCGATCACGGCGTGCGCCATGGGCGCGCGCTGCTCCGAGCCTTCGCCGATGCCGAGCGCGAGCGGGATCATGCCGAACACCATGGCGAAGGTGGTCATCAGGATCGGCCGCAGACGGATGCGCCCGGCCTCGAGGATCGCGTGCGCTCGGTCCTGACCCGCGGCGCGCAGTTGGTTGGTGAAGTCCACCAGCAGGATTGCGTTCTTGGTCACCAAGCCCATCAGCATGACGAAAAAGCCCTTCCAGCCAGCAGGATTCAAAGTTTTGGATTCGACTATTGGCAGTACCAAACAAGCTAACCTATTGATTTACTGCAGTCCCCACTCACGAGTCTATTGCGAAGAAACACCGCGGCTCCCGCCGCCAGGTCTGGCCGCCGCCCGGTTCCGCAGACCGGTGAGCGGCGCGGATTGCAAAGCTTCATCGATTGAGGTACCTTGGCTGCCTAACGTTAGGGGTCCTGCGCAGCGAGTTGAAACATGCGGCGCGGGTGAGAGAGTCCCTTTGAACCTGATGCGGATAATGCCGCCGCAGGGAAGCGTGAGCAGTCCTCCCCCCTGTCTCCGCCCCCCTCGGTCCAAGTAGCACGTACGTCTGGGATCTGACACGCGGTGTGCGCGGACCCTAGGCACCAGAAGTCAGACAGCCGGTGCAGTGTGCGCGGGCAGTTTTTTTAGGAGCGAAGCATGAGCGCAAACCCCAAATTTATCGCAGCGACCGCGCACGTGGACGACGCGGCGGTCCAGCCGCTGCCGAACTCGCGCAAGGTGTATGTGCAAGGCAGCCGGCCCGACATCCGGGTACCGATGCGCGAGATAAGCCAGAGCGACACCCCGGCTTCCTTCGGCGCCGAGAAAAATCCGCCCGTGTATGTTTACGATACTTCCGGCCCGTATACCGATCCGAGTGCAAAAATCGACATCCGCGATGGCCTCGCGCCGCTGCGCGCCAAATGGATAGAAGAGCGCGGCGATACGGAGGCGCTTTCCGGTCCGACGTCGAAGTTCGGCGTCGAGCGCCTGCGCGATGCGAAGCTCGCCGAACTGCGTTTCAACCTGCAGCGCAAGCCGCGGCGGGCCAAGCCCGGCATGAACGTGTCGCAGATGCACTACGCGCGCCGCGGCATGATCACGCCGGAAATGGAATACATCGCCATCCGCGAGAATCTGCAACGCCGGGAATACGTCGAAAGCCTGCGCGCCTCGGGGCCGCAGGGATCCAAGCTGGCCGAGTTGATGGCACGCCAGCACCCGGGCCAGGCCTTCGGCGCCGCCATTCCCGAGGAGATCACCCCGGAATTCGTGCGCGACGAAGTGGCGCGCGGCCGCGCCATTATCCCGGCCAACATCAACCACCCGGAGTCCGAGCCGATGGTCATCGGCCGCAATTTCCTGGTCAAGATAAACGCCAACATCGGCAATTCGGCGCTGGGTTCATCCATCGGCGAGGAAGTCGAGAAAATGACCTGGTCCATCCGCTGGGGCGGCGATACCGTGATGGACCTCTCCACCGGCAAACATATCCATGAAACGCGGGAATGGATCATCCGCAATGCGCCCGTGCCGATAGGCACCGTGCCCATCTACCAGGCCCTGGAAAAGGTCGAGGGCAAGGCCGAGGAACTCACCTGGGACATCTTCCGCGACACTCTGATCGAACAGGCCGAGCAGGGCGTGGACTACTTCACCATCCACGCCGGGGTGCTGCTGCGCTACGTGCCGCTTACCGCCAGGCGCATGACCGGCATCGTCAGCCGCGGCGGCTCGATCATGGCCAAGTGGTGCCTGGCGCACCACAAGGAGAGTTTCCTCTACACCCATTTCGAGGACATCTGCGACATCATGAAGGCCTACGACGTCTCGTTTTCTCTTGGCGACGGCCTGCGTCCCGGTTCGATCTACGATGCCAATGACGAAGCGCAGTTGGGTGAACTGAAGACGCTGGGCGAGCTTACCGACATCGCATGGAGGCATGACGTGCAGGTGATGATCGAGGGCCCGGGACACGTCCCCATGCACATGATCAAGGAGAACATGGAGCTGCAGTTGCGAGACTGCAAGGAGGCGCCGTTCTATACCCTGGGACCGCTCACTACCGACATTGCGCCCGGCTACGATCACATCACCTCGGGGATCGGAGCGGCGATGATCGGCTGGTACGGTACGGCCATGCTCTGCTATGTCACGCCCAAGGAACACCTGGGCCTGCCGAACAAGGCCGACGTCAAGGACGGCATCATCACCTACAAGATCGCGGCGCATGCGGCCGATCTCGCCAAAGGCCATCCCGGCGCGCAGATCCGCGATAACGCGCTGTCCAAGGCGCGCTTCGAGTTCCGCTGGGAAGATCAGTTCAACCTCGGCCTCGATCCGGACAAGGCGCGCGAGTTCCACGACGAGACCTTGCCCAAGGACAGCGCCAAGGTCGCGCACTTTTGTTCGATGTGCGGACCGCACTTCTGCTCGATGAAAATCACCCAGGACGTGCGCGACTACGCTGCGGCGCAGGGCGTGGACGAGCAGGCGGCGCTGGCGAAGGGCATGGAACAGAAGGCGGTGGAGTTCGTGAAAAAGGGCGCGCAGATTTATTCCAAAGCCTGAACGCGTCCTTCGCGGATGAAAACGGCGCGTTCACGCGCCGTTTTTTTTCTGTGACGCCCGCAAGAGGCGATGCGGGGGCGGCCGGCGGGTGCAATTTTTTGCTGCCGTGACGGATGTGGATCGCCGCCAGCGCTTACAATCCGACCTATGGACCTAGTCATTCTCATCAAAGCGCTGATACTCGGGGTGGTCGAAGGCCTCACCGAATTCCTGCCGGTGTCGAGTACCGGCCATCTCATCCTGGCCGGCGACCTGCTCGATTTCAACGACGACAAGGGCAAGCTATTCGAGATCGTGATCCAGTGCGGCGCAATCCTCGCGGTGTGCTGGGAGTATCGGGCGAAGCTCGCCGCCGTGATCTCGGGCCTCGGCTCGAAGCGCGAGGCGCAGCGCTTCGCCCTCAACCTCGCCATCGCCTTTGTGCCGCTCGCAGTGCTGGGCCTGGCCTTTGGAAAGGCGATCAAGGCGCAGTTGTTCCAGCCGGTGCCGGTGGCGCTGGCATTCATTGTCGGCGGCTTCATTATCCTGTGGGCGGAAAAGCGCGAGCACACGGTGCGCATCCGCGAGGTGGAGGATCTACGCTGGACCGATGCGCTGAAACTGGGTATCGCTCAGGCGTTTGCGCTGATTCCCGGGACCTCGCGCTCCGGGGCCACCATTATCGGTGGATTGCTGTTCGGCCTGTCGCGCAAGGCTGCGACCGAGTTTTCGTTTTTCCTTGCCATTCCGACGCTGTTCGCCGCCTCGGCCTATCAGCTATACAAGGAGCGCGCGCTGCTCTCGCTCGATGACACGGGCATGTGGACGGTCGGGTTCGTCTCCGCCTTCTTTTCCGCGTTCCTGTGCGTGCGCTGGCTGCTGCGCTACATCTCAAACCACGATTTCACGCCGTTTGCCTGGTACCGCATCGCCTTCGGGCTGGCGGTGCTGGGCACGGCCTATAGCGGCCTGGTGAATTGGTCGGCAGGCTGAGCAGGCTCTCCCCGGCCTGCAGGACTTCCGCCTCGTAGCCGATCAACTCTGCACCCAAGGCAGACCGGCCGCGCGCCATCCGCCCAGCCTGTTGCGCTGCCCGTTCGGGTCCCTGTCGCCCTCGAACCCCTGCAGCACATTGTAGGCACGGAAGTAGCCGGCCTGGGTCACGGTGATGGCGGCGTGGTGCGAGCGCGCGCCGCTGCGGCATAAGAGCATGGCGATCGCGCCCTTGCCGATCAGCGCTTCGAATTCGGCGATGAAATTGAGATTGCGGCCGCCGCCCGGCCACGTATTCCATTCGACCAAAACGCTGCCTGGCACCTTGCCTACCCATTCCAGTTCGGCGCGAGTGCGCACATCCACCAGTTTGGCTTGTGGAAGGCTCTGCATAAGGGTATGCGCTTCGGTCGGCAGCAATGCACCGGCGTAAGGCAGGTTCATTTGTTGCGCGCGTTCGCTCGCCCTGGCGAGGATTTCTTGTGGAGTTTCCATCATAGTTTGCTGGCAAGCTTGGTCTTCCGGGAGAGAAAGTATAAGGGATGCGCACAAGAAATCGCGCATCGAAACTATGGCCTGGAAGTTATGCACAAATTCGGTGCAAACTGTCGCCGTCTGCACTAAATGGGGGCAACCCTGCCGATGTTCACAATCCGAGTTCGCTTATGGCACAATGCTCTGCTCTGATTTCGTCGGATGGCATGTTTTCTGCTCTATAACCCTCCGTTTCCCGCATTCTTATTGTCTTTAACCGTTTCTTGAGGAGAAATAAATGGCTATGTCCCCAGCCGACGTGCTGAAACAGATCAAGGACAAGGAGGTGAAGTTCGTCGATCTGCGCTTCACCGATACCCGCGGCAAGGAACAGCACGTGTCTGTTCCCGCCAAACAGTTCACCATGGAAAAATTCGACGACGGCCACGCTTTCGACGGCTCATCCATCGCCGGCTGGAAGGGCATCGAAGCCTCCGACATGTTGCTCATGCCCGAAGCCGATACCGCGCGCCTGGACCCGTTCACCGATGAAACCGTGCTCAATATCACCTGCGACGTGATCGAGCCTTCCGACGGCAAGGGCTACGACCGCGACCCGCGCTCTCTCGCCAAACGCGCTGAGGCCTACCTTAAGTCCACCGGTCTGGGCGACACCGCCTATTTCGGTCCCGAGCCCGAGTTCTTCGTGTTCGATTCGGTTACCTGGAACGTGGACATGTCCGGCTGCTTCGTGAAAATCGATTCCGAGGAGGCCCCCTGGTCTTCAGGTAAGGAGTATGAAGGCGGCAACATGGCCCACCGCGCAGCCGTGAAAGGCGGTTACTTTCCGGTGCCGCCAGTGGATACGCTGCAGGACATTCGCAACGCCATGTGCCTGGCGATGGAGCAGCAGGGCGTCGAGGTCGAGGTTCATCACCACGAAGTGGCCGCGCCCGGACAATGTGAAATCGGAACCATGTTCGAAAAGCTCGTAAAGCGCGCCGACTGGTTGCAGATTCTCAAGTACACGGTGTGGAACGTCGCGCATTCCTATGGCAAGACAGCCACCTTCATGCCCAAGCCCATAGTCGGCGACAACGGCTCCGGCATGCATGTGCATCAATCGATCTGGAAGGGCGGCGAAAACATGTTCGCCGGCAACAAGTACGCCGGACTCTCCGATTTTGCGCTGTACTACATCGGCGGCATCATCAAGCATGCGAAGGCCTTGAATGCGATTACCAACCCTGGCACCAACTCCTACAAGCGCCTGGTCCCCGGTTTCGAGGCGCCGATCAATCTTGCTTATTCTTCACGCAACCGCTCGGCCGCCTGCCGCATTCCGTATGCCATTAACCCCAAAGGGCGCCGCGTCGAAGTGCGTTTTCCCGACCCGACCGCCAATCCGTATCTCGCCTTCGCCGCGATGATGATGGCGGGTCTGGACGGCGTGCAAAACAAGATCCATCCTGGTGATCCCATCGACAAGAACCTGTACGATCTGCCGCCGTCGCAGGCGAAGAAGGTGCCGAACGTGTGCTCTTCGCTGGAAATGGCGCTGGAGCACCTGGAAAAGGACCACGAATTCCTCACTCGCGGAGGCGTATTCTCAGAGAGCATGCTCGATGCCTATGTTGCGCTGAAGATGGAAGAGGTGACGAGGTTCCGCATGACCACCCATCCGCTCGAATTCGATATGTACTACAGCGGTTGATAGCCCGGTAGGACGAAAAAAGGCGGGAACCTTCCCGCCTTTTTGTCTTCCGGCAACGGAAGCGGAAACATCCGCCCCCACCAAATCAGCGGCAGGGAAAAAAACGATTTGAAATCAGTCTGATGTTGGCATAGACTTAACCTTCTCTCTCAATGGTTTCGGCATAATGGTTTGTAGCATTAGATACTTAGGGTTGGTGGCCGCATTGGTGTTCGTGCTCGCGGCGCCTGCGCGGGGGGATACGTTCAAATGTATCGACGCCAACGGCCGCGCCACCTACACCAACATGAAGGAAGAGACCAAGGGCAAGAACTGCAGCGTGGTGATGCGGGAGATTTCGGTCGTTCCGGCCGTCCCGCCCGCACGCAGCGCGGCGGCAAATCCCTCGCCCGCAGGCTTTCCCAAGGTCGACCCGGCTACCCAAAAAAACCGGGACGGCGCCCGGCGCAGGATTCTCGAGGAAGAACTCAGCGGGGAAGAGAAGGCGCTTGCACAAGCCAAGACGGAACTGACCGAGCAGGAGTCGGTCCGCACCGGCGGCGAAAAAAATTACCAGAGGGTTCTCGACCGGTTGCAGAAATACAAGGACGAGGTCGAGCTGCACGAGAAGAATGTCGAGGCTCTGAAGAAAGAGCTCAGCAACGCGAAGTAAGCGGGTTTTTCGTCGGTGCAGTGATTGCGTTGCTTCGGGTTTCCGCCATAGGCTACACCCACTGTCCCGCACGGTCCTGATATGGTTGCCAGTTCATTTTCCGGCCTCGATCTGCTCGCAACCTCGGTCATCCTGGTGGACGATGAATTGCGGGTCATCTATGCCAACCCTGCCGCGGAAGACCTGTTCGCGTTCAGCCTGAAAAATGTAGTCGACCAGCCGTTGGCGCAGCTGTTCACCGATTCCGACGAGTTCATCGCCAGCCTCAAAGACGTCCTCGGGCGCAACTGGAGTTACACCGGCCGCGACGCGGCCCTCACCCGGCCGGGGCAGGCGAGCCTGCATCTGAATTGCCTGGTCACGCCGACAGAGAACGCTGCCGCCCATTTGCTTATCGAGTTTCGCCCCATAGACCAGCAGCTCAAGATCGCGCGCGAGCAGCGGCAAATGGATCAGCAGCAGGCGAACCGCGAGCTTATTCGGAACCTTGCGCACGAAATCAGGAATCCACTGGGAGGCTTGCGCGGCTCGGCGCAACTGCTCGAGCGCGAGCTGGAACGGCCCGAACTGCGCGAATATACCCAGGTGATCATCAAGGAAGCCGACCGCCTGCAGGCGCTGATGGACCGGCTGCTCACGCCGCATCGCCCGCCGCACGTCGCGCCGTTGAATATCCACGAAGTGCTGGAGCGGGTGAGAAGCCTGGTACTGGCCGAATTTCCGGAAGGCATCCGCATTCAGCGCGACTACGATGCCAGCTTGCCCGATTTTCATGGCGACAAGGAGCAACTGATCCAGGCGGTGCTCAATATCGTGCGCAATGCGGCGCAGGCCCTGAACGGGAAGGGTGAGATCGAGTTCCGTACCCGTGCCGCGCGCCAGGTGACGCTGGCCAAGCAGCGCTACAAGCTGGCATTAGAATTGCAAGTGATAGATAACGGTCCCGGAATTCCGGAGGAACTGCGCGAGCGGATTTTCTATCCTTTGGTGTCGGGCCGCGACGGCGGTAGCGGTCTGGGGCTGACGCTGTCGCAGACTTTCGTGCAGCACCACCACGGCACGATCGAGTGCGACAGCAAGCCGGGCCGTACCTGCTTTACGATTATGCTGCCACTGGAGTAAATGGGTAATGGGCAACGGGTGAGGGCTGCGACCGGAATACTTCCGCGTCTGCCCGTTTCCCGTTTTCCGGTAACCATCACCAATATGAAACCAGTTTGGGTCATAGACGACGATCGCTCGATACGCTGGGTGTTTGAAAAAGCCCTGGCGCGCGAGGGCATACCCTACAAGACTTTCGCGGCGGCGCAGGAGGCACTCGACGCACTGGAACAGGGCGCGCCGCAGGTGCTGGTGTCGGACATCCGCATGCCCGGCGCTTCGGGCCTGGAACTCCTGCAAAGCATCAAGCAGCGCCATCCGGGGCTGCCGATCATCATCATGACCGCCTATTCGGATCTGGAATCGGCGGTGGCGGCGTTCCAGGGCGGCGCGTTCGAGTATCTGCCCAAACCCTTCGACGTGGATCAGGCGGTGGAGTTGATCCGTCGCGCCATAGGCGAGAGCATGCGCGAGGTCGAAGGCGAGGAGGCGCGGGAGACGTCACCGGAAATCCTCGGTCAGGCGGCCTCGATGCAGGAGGTGTTTCGCGCGATCGGCAGGCTGTCGCAGTCGAACGCGACGGTGCTGATCACGGGCGAATCGGGCACCGGCAAAGAGCTGGTGGCGCTCGCGCTGCACCGCCACTCCAGCCGTTCCGCGAAACCCTTCGTCGCCATCAACACGGCGGCGATGCCGAAGGACCTGCTGGAATCGGAACTGTTCGGTCACGAGCGCGGCGCCTTCACCGGCGCCCAGGCAATGCGCCGCGGCCGCTTCGAGCAGGCCGAGGGGGGCACGCTGTTTCTCGATGAAATCGGCGACATGCCGGCGGAACTGCAGACGCGGCTGTTGCGCGTGCTCTCGGACGGCCAGTTTTATCGCGTCGGCGGTCACCAGCCAATCAAGGCCAATGTGCGAGTGATCGCGGCCACGCATCAGGACCTGGAGGAGCGCGTGCGCCAGGGCTTGTTCCGCGAAGACCTGTTCCACCGCCTTAACGTGATCCGGCTGCGCCTGCCCAGTCTGCGCGAGCGGCACGAGGACATTCCGCTGCTGGCGAAGCATTTCCTCGCGAAAAGCGCACGTGAACTGGGGACGGAGGGGAAACGCCTGTCGGAGGCGGCGATGAATTACCTGGCTGCGCAGGATTTCCCGGGTAACGTGCGCCAGCTGGAAAACCTGTGTCACTGGCTGATGGTAATGGCACCGACGCAGACTATCGAGGTCGCCGACCTGCCGGCGGAATTGAAGTCAGGGGGCGGCAAAGCGCCGGAATCGGATTGGGTGGGGGCGCTGGAGCGTGAGGTCGAGCGAGCCTTCGCGCGCGGCGAAACCGGTGTTTTGGACGGGTTTGCGCAGGTCTTCGAAAAAGCCCTGATCGGCACGGCGTTGGCCCGCACCGGCGGGCGGCGCATCGAGGCAGCCAACCTGCTCGGCATGGGGCGCAACACCATCACGCGCAAGATCGCCGAACTTGGTCTGGAAGCCAAGGGCGGTCCGGACGAGGCCGTCTGACGCGGCGGCGACATGAGCGCCGCCGCGTTCGCGCCTGGGCGCACGCGGCCGTTGGTTCGGCGAACGGCGCGTGATTCCGCAATCCGGAATGCCATTCGTATTGCGGAATGCGCCGCAGCGCAATAGAATAGCTGCTTTTTTACCGGCAACCGGCAACCTGGAGTTTCACCAATGAGCGAGACATATCCCGGCGGCGTGGAAATCCACGGCCCCATCACCGCAGAATTCGCGCAGATCCTCAGTCCCGAGGCCGTCGCCTTTGTGGCCAAGCTGTGCCGCCGCTTCGAACCCCGCCGCCAGGAACTGCTTGCCGCCCGTGCCGCGCGGCAGAAGGCGTTCGACGCTGGCAAGATGCCGGACTTCCTGCCGGAGACGGCGAGTATCCGCAGTTCCGAATGGAAGATCGCACCGCAGCCGGCCGACATGCTCGACCGGCGCGTCGAGATTACCGGCCCTACCGACCGCAAGATGGTGATCAATGCGCTCAACTGCGGCGCTTCGGTCTTCATGGCGGACTTCGAGGACGCCGACACCCCCACGTGGCACAACATGATCGACGGTCAGATCAATCTGCGCGATGCAGTGCGCCGCACCATCACCCTCGATCAGGAAGGAAAGAAGTACAAACTGAACGACAAGACCGCGGTACTGATGGCGCGACCGCGCGGCTGGCACCTGAACGAGAAGCACCTGCTGATCGACGGCAAGCAGATCTCCGGCAGCATCTTCGATTTCGGGCTTTACTTTTTCCATAACGCCAAAGAGTTGCTCAAGCGCGGTACCGGCCCGTATTTCTATCTGCCCAAGCTGGAATCGCACCTCGAGGCGCGGCTGTGGAACGACGTCTTTGTGATGGCGCAAAACGAGCTCGGCGTGCCGCAGGGTTCGATCAAAGGCACCGTTCTGATCGAGACGGTGCTCGCGTCGTTCGAAATGGACGAGATCCTGTGGGAACTGCGGCAGCACTCCGCGGGACTGAACATCGGCCGTTGGGACTACATGTTTTCCTGCATCAAGAAATTCCGCTCACACAAGGAGTTCTGCCTCGCCGACCGCGTTCATGTCAGGATGAGCGCGCGTTTCATGCGCGCCTACGCGCTGTTGCTGGTCAAGACCTGCCACAGCAGGGGCGCGCCGGCCATGGGCGGCATGGCGGCGCAGATCCCGATCAAGAACGATCCGGTGGCCAATCAGGCGGCGCTCGACAAGGTGCGCGAGGACAAGCTGCGCGAGGTGACCGACGGCTGCGACGGCACTTGGGTAGCGCACCCGGGCCTGGTGCCGATCGCGAAGGAAGTGTTCGACCAGCACATGCCGCAGCCCAACCAATACGACAAGCAGCGCCCGGACGTTCACGTCACGGCAAAGGACTTGCTCGACTTCGAGCCGGAAACGCCGATCACCGAGGCGGGCCTGCGTTACAACATCTCGGTCGGCATCCAGTATCTCGGCGCGTGGCTCGCCGGCAACGGCTGCGTGCCGGTATTCAACCTGATGGAGGACGCCGCGACCGCGGAGATTTCGCGCTCGCAGATCTGGCAGTGGATCCGTTCGCCCAAAGGCGTGCTCGACGACGGCCGCAAGGTGACCAAGGATTTGTTTCGCAGCCTGCTCGCCGAGGAACTGCCCAAGGTGAAAACCTATCTGGGCGAAGCAGGCTGGAAAGCGGGCAAATACGGGCAAGCCGCGGAGTTATTCGCCAAGATCACCACCGATGACAATTACGTCGAGTTCCTCACTTTGCCGGCGTACGAATTGATCGACTGATAGGGCTTTTTCAACGCAGAAGCGCAAACACTCGAAGGGATTGCTGCAACGAAATCGTCACCCCCTTGTTCCTACCATCCTTGGTTCAGACCTCGATTTCTGCCACGACCGGCGCGTGGTCGGACGGGCGTTCGTTTCGGCGCGGTTCCAGGTCGATCGAGCAACTGGCGCAATTCGCCGCGAGGCTGGGGCCGAGCAGGATGTGGTCGATGCGCAGGCCCAGGTTGCGCTTGAAACCGTTCATGCGGTAATCCCACCAGGTATAGGATTTCTCCGGCTGCTCGAACAGGCGGAAGCTGTCCCGGAAGCCCAGCTCGATCAGGCGCCGAAATGCATCGCGCTCCGGCGGGCTCACCAGGACTTGGCCCTCCCAAGCTTTCGGATCGTGCACGTCGCGGTCCTCCGGTGCGATGTTGTAATCGCCCAGAACGGCAAGGCGGTCATGTGCCGACAACTCCCGCGCGAGCCAGGTCGACAAAGCTGCGAGCCAGTTCAGTTTGTACTGGTATTTCTCCGAATCGATGCTTTGCCCGTTGGGAACGTAGGCGCAGACCAGGCGCACGCCGCCGACATCGGCGCTGATGACCCTGCGCTGCTCGTCGTCGAAGCCGGCGATGCCACAGACAATATTCGCGGCGGGCTCCCGGCTGAGAATGGCGACGCCGTTATAGGTCTTCTGGCCTGAAAACGCTGCTGAGTAGCCGGCGGCCTGGAGCTCCGCTCTGGGGAACTTGGCATCCTCGAGCTTGAGTTCTTGCAGGCACAGCGCGTCCGGCTGGTGCTTGCCCAGCCAATCGAGAACCTGTGGCAGACGTACCTTGAGCGAGTTGACGTTCCACGTTGCTATGCGCATGTGCAATGTATCTCTTTGTATTGTGGATATATTATGTTGGTCAGTCGCATCTTGCCGATGCCGGGGGCGCAATTAGCAGACGCTTTGCGACGCGTGCAGAGAACCAGGTCCGGCTTATCCCGGCCGGGAAGTGGATGGTAGCCTAACAGGCCGTTGCAAAACTCGCTGCATGAGCGATTTGCCGCACGATCGTAAAATGGCTTCGCTCCCAACAGCCCCTGACCTGGGGGATTTGAAGGTGCCGGAGGGGAATGGGAGGGTCCCACCCCTATCCTGGGCGCCTCCTGGTTCAGACCATCCTTGGTTTGATGCCGGTCAAACTGGCGCCATGACAGAACTGCTAGCCTGACCGTTCTCCGAGTACTCGGGTCAATTGAGTTTTGCGGCCACCCTGGTCATGGCTTTTCCCCAAAGAGAGAGCAAATTCCGATTCCTTCCGAACCTTGAAAAAGGCTAAGGGAAAGAATGCGCTCGAAAACCCTCAAGTTCAAAGTCGTGTTTTACCTGGCGATCGCCCTGACGCTGGCGATGCTCGTATTCACCCTGCTTGTCGTGCGGCATCAGCGCGATGAACTCCTGCGCGAGGCGGTGAGTCGCGTCGCCCAGATTTCCGATGTGATCAAGAACAGCACCCGCTTCGCCATGCTTACGAATCAGCCCGCTTATGTGGACAGCATAATCCGGGATGTGGGCAACCAGGGAAGTATTGAAAAAGTCAGGATCCTGAGCAAGGACGGCACCATCATTCACTCCACCTACCTGCCAGAACTCGGGCTGAAGGTGGACCGCAAGGCCGAAGCCTGCGTCCTCTGCCACCGGAGCGACGCCCCCCTGGAGCAGGTTCCGCAGAGCCAGCGCTCGCGGATCTTCGCCACGCCGGAGGGGCGGCGCATGCTCGGCAGTATGGACGTGATTCGCAACGAGCCCTCGTGCTACAGCGCGAACTGCCATGTGCACAGCAAAGCCCAGTCGGTCCTCGGCGTCTTGGACATCGTCTACTCCCTCGACGACATCGACCGGAAGATGCGGACGAGTGCGATCACCATGGCAGCCTTGTCCCTGGGGTTCATCATCATTGCCGCGCTCTGTGTGGGTTTTTTCGTGCACCGCCTGGTCTATGTGCCCCTGCGCGACCTGGAAACCGGGGCCAAGCGGCTCTCCTCGGGGAATCTGGAACAGATGATCCCGGTGCGCAGCGAGGACGAATTCGGTCAACTGGCGGCCTCTTTCAACGCCATGACCGTGGCACTCGGAAATTCCCAGTCGGAACTGCGGGAATGGGGCCACACGCTGGAGCAGAAAGTGGCAAAGAGGACCCAGGAACTGCACATTGCCGAGGCTGAATCCGCGCGGACGGAAAAGCTGGCTTCGGTCGGATTGCTCGCCGCCGGAATCGCGCATGAACTGAACAACCCGTTGACCGGTGTGCTCACCTTCACTACCCTCCTGCGGAAAAAAATGCCGGATGGAAGCGCGGATGCGGAAGACCTGGATCTGGTGATCCGGGAAACCAAGCGATGCGCGACCATCATCAGGCGGCTTCTCGATTTCGCGCGCGAGAAAGCTCCGGAAAAGAAATTCGCCGACCTGAATCTGGTCATCGAAGACACGGCGCGCATCATCGAGCGGCCTGCGTCTTTTCGCAATATCGAGATCGCCATGGATCTCGACCGGAATCTGCCCTCGGTCTGGGTCGACGCCGACCTGATCAAGCAGGTCATCATGAATATGCTCGTCAACGCCCAGCATGCGATCGAGCACGAAGGCAGTATCACCGTCCGCAGCCGCCGTTTCCCGCAGCCAAAAAGTCCCGAACCGGGCAGGCAGCCGGTGCCCATGGTGGAAATCTCGATCATCGATACCGGTTGCGGGATCCCGGAGAAAAATCTTAAGCGGATTTTCGATCCATTCTTCACTTCGAAGGAGGTGGGTAAAGGCACAGGGCTGGGACTGTCCGTCAGCCACGGCATCGTCAGAGCCCACGGCGGGGTGATCGAAGTGGAAAGCACGGTTGGCAAGGGATCTACCTTCCGCATTTACCTCCCGCTGGAACCTCCCCCGGGAGAGGCGGAAAGCAGCAGGAGCAATCAATGAAAGCCAGGATACTGGTAGTCGACGACGAAGAGATCGTCATCAGGAGTTGCCTGCGCATTCTGGGCGACGACGGCGATTGCGAGGTGGAGGCGGTCCAGGACGGTGTGGAAGCGCTGAAGAAAATCGACGACGGTCATTACGACGTGCTCATCCTGGACATCATGATGCCCAAGATGGACGGCCTGGAAGTGCTGCGCAGGGTGAAAGAGACGCACCCGGACATCGACGTCATCATGGTCACCGGGCTGTCCCAGATCGAGACCGCCGTACGCTCGATGAAGCTCGGTGCCTTTGACTACCTGCCCAAGCCCTTCGATCCGGACGAACTCAAGCTAGTGGTAAAACGCGCGCTGGAGAGGCGGCAATTGTTGCAGGAGAACCTCGAGCTCCGAAGCGAGGTCAGTTCCAAGTACCGTTTCGAGAACATCATCGGCGCCAGCCCGCAGATGCAAAACGTCTATCGCCTGATCGCAAAGTGTGCGCCCACCAACAGCACTGTCATGCTCACCGGGGAGAGCGGGACTGGGAAGGAACTGATCGCGCGCGCCATCCACTACAACAGCCTGCGGAAGGACAAGCCCTTTGTGGCGGTCGACTGCAACTCGCTGAGCGAAAATCTCCTGGAGAGCGAGATGTTCGGGCACGTCAAGGGTTCGTTCACCGGCGCGGTGGTCAACAAGAAGGGCATGTTCGAAGTCGCGGACAGCGGAACCCTGTTCCTGGACGAAATCGGGAACATCTCCCTGTCCACGCAGGCCAAGCTCCTCCGCGTCATCCAGGAGCGCGAATTCAAGGCGGTGGGAGATACCCGGACCCAGAGCGCGAACTTCAGACTGCTGACAGCCACCAACAAGGACCTCAAGGCGATGGTGGCCGATGGGGCTTTCCGTGAGGATCTTTACTATCGCATCAATATCTTTCCGATCCTGATTCCGCCGCTGAGGGAACGCCGGGACGACATTCCGCCGCTGGCGTTCCATTTTCTCAGGGTGTTCAGCGAGGAACTGGGCAAGAAAGTGAGCGAGTTCTCCGAAGGGGCGATGAGCGCGCTGGTGCATCACGACTGGCCCGGGAATGTGCGCGAACTCGAGAATACGATACACCGCGCGGTGATCCTGGCCACCGACAAGGTCGTGCGCCAGGCGCACCTGGCAAATATCATCGAGGTGTTGCCGCGGCTCGATCTCGACGTGCCCAGAACCAGCGACGAGCTCAAGCGGATCAAGAAAGTCGCGCGGGAAAAGTCGGTGGAAAACATCGAGAAACTGTTCGTTCTCGAAGCGCTCAAGAGAAATGCCTGGAACGTTACCCGGAGTGCCGAAGAAACCGGCATGCAGCGCGCCAATTTTCAGGCGCTGATGAAGAAGTACGACATCCGCATCCGTGGGACGGAACAAGATCCTAACGGGTCCGAATAGTCAATTTCAATACGACAGTATCAAGGGGCGTTGGAAGGGCCCGCGCTCCTTCCCTGGACCGCCAACTCCCCTAAGTCAGAGGCCGGTTCGGCAATTCCGCAACAGACTGCTTAGGCTCCGAGCCCTCGCCGTGGCCGTGCTTTTCCTCGAATTCCGAATAGCCGGTAACGAACGAGACGTTGACGGCGCCACTATCTGCGGGGCCGACCGCATATGACCCTCCGGGGCTCCAAGTTTGTAGCGTATCGCCACTCCTCAGCAACCTCACGCTGCATCCATAAAGCGCTTGACGGACTATCTCAGGGCGTGATGCGGACATTCGCCTGGGCCATATTTGGCCCGTTGGGTCAAATGACCGTCAGTTGACCAATCTCACAATCCGCGCCAAGGCGAAAGGTTAGTTTATTCGGTGTAAAGCCTTGGTCTGGCGACCCAAACCAACCAACATTTCGTCAAGACGAATGAATTCCAAGACGCCGGCAATGGGCGGGGGCGGCGATTTCCACCAGCCGCGTTTTATACGAAAGAACCTTCAATCATGCTGGGAGATACTTCAACATGAAATCATCGAAAAAGACCACCCTTATTGTCGCTCTTTTGGCATTTTGCCTGACGCTGTCCTTCCCGATGGTTGTCTCAGCTCGAGAAGTCGACAGTTCGGTTGCTGCCTGCCTAAAAGCCTGGGGCAACCAGCCTTTCGGGAACACCCCGCAGTTCAAGACCTTGGAGACATCGGTAAAGGTGTTTGGAATTGGAAGAGAAGCTGGTGATACAGAGCCCACAAGTTCTCCTTCTCTGGTATTGATCAACCCCAGCTTCAACGTGATGGGTGGATCCACCATTGAATTGTTGAACCCCAATGGCTGGTATTGCCTACGAACGACGGTAAGTATTATGGGGAGGGTGAGCATCCGCGCGCATTGCAAGGCTCATTTAGCCTCGACGTCAGCTGGGACAACGGTGCTGGGCAACAACGGCGAAAACAGAAATCTCAAAGACATTGCCGTGACGACGATGGGCACCATCTCCGTTGAGCGGCCTTGCAATTGACCGCCGGTAGGGAAGGACTACCGGTCTAGCTTGATATTGGCAGCCTTGATAACTTGCGCGCACTTGGCTGTATTCGTCTTATACCGGCTCGACCAATCGCGCTCGATTCGTTAGCTTGCGAGCGTCTGGTCCTGGCCCGGTTGGCGTCGTTGGACAATATCTGATTCGGGCCATTCCGACGGTCGATTGTAGGCTCCGATAAGGCATAGCCTTCGGCACCATCGCGGACTGCCGTCACCGCGGTTAAACCGTGGACCGACGCCATCTCTTCGCGGATCAGCGGATCGGCTTCCCCGGGCGCCATGTGGCCTATCAGATTCTATTATGACAATTGTCAAGCGGCCGAGAAGGCGGTGCGATAGATTTAATCACCCCATTTCCTCCATTGATCCCCCCGTCCTTCTGGGCGGACGTGAATGATAAGTTCCCGGAAAAGAAAGCACGGCGAAAAGCGCGAAATTCCTCGCGACCGCGCTGCGTGCGCATGTACTGCCTCTCCAGCCTATAAAGTGCTTGACGTTTATCCCATCAATTCGGTGGACTTAATCAGGAATTCCCCAATTTCACAGTTTATTAGAAGCCAAGTATTTACGGAGGCATGAAATGGTTCTCTTGATTGTAGTTGTTACGATTATTGTATTCATATTGGTCGATTTTTCGCTGCGCATATATTTCCAGAAAAGGCAGGAAATAAAACTCAGAAAAGAACGCGAAGCCGCCCTCGATATCGGCCTGAAGCTGGATTATTCCGAGGAGGCCAAAACACTCAAACGAGTGGAAGTAAAGAGCCCCAAAGCAAGAATACTGGCCGTCGACGACGAGTCGATTATTCTGGATAGCTTCAGAAAGATCCTCGTCGTGGCGGGCTATAGCATCGATACCGTGGAAAAAGGCCGGGAGGCCCTGGGGCTGATCTTAAAGCGCGACTACGATTTCGTTTTCACCGATCTCAAAATGCCCGAAATGGACGGGCTGGAAGTCACCAAAGCGGTGAAACACCTGCGCCCGGATATCGACGTGATCGTAATAACCGGCTATGCATCGATTGAAACTGCCGTTGAAACGATGAAATACGGCGCAATGGATTACGTACAAAAGCCATTCACGGAAGACGAGTTGATCGAGTTCTTCAACAAATCCCTGATAAAGCGCAAGGACAGAATCGAGCGGGAAATGAGGCCGACAGTCCGCCTAATCACCCCGTCGACCAAAGAGTCCGGTTCGCAACACGAATTCAACGTGCCCGCGGGAATTTTCATTTCGCGCAATCACACCTGGGTAAATGTGGAAATGAACGGCATCGCTCGCGTTGGAATCGACGACTTTGTCCGCAAGATAATCAAGACGATCGACAAGGTCGAACTGCCCAAGCTGAATAAAGAAGTGAAGAAGGGCGAACTGCTCTTTTCGATTAAGCACAATTCTCACGCCATTGACATTGTCTCCCCGATAAGCGGAAAGGTGACGCTTGTAAATGCGGAGCATGTTGAACATCCGGATCTGATCGCGCTAAGCCCCTTTGAGCTGAGCTGGATGTGCTGCATCGATCCGTCAAATCTCGCAGAAGAACTGCGTTCCCTGAAAATCGGTGCAGATACCATTAGCTGGTATCGGGAGGAAATAGACAAATACACTGAAATTGCCAAAGGAATCGACCAGGAAGGCGCCCGAGCCGCGTCGGCGGGCAAAGGCGGCGACAAGGCCGCAGAGCAAAAAGCAGACGAAAGATTTGTGGAAGCGTTTGCCAATGCCTTTCTTCGCAGACAGATAACGACCTGAGCTGGCTGCGCGGCTTTTCGTCGAATATCCGAAAGGGGTAGTTATGTTTAAGTATATTGCTGCGGTGGGGTCGATCATCCTTTTTCTTGCGGCCAGCTTGCCCTGTAGGTCAGACACTCTGGCGATACCCTCGGTAAAGAGCTTTTCCTCATCAGTGGGCGAAGTGACATTTACTCATGAGACGCACATAAAGGATCGCTCGATCCAATGTGGCGAGTGTCACCATCAGATAAACGCGAAGAAACTGGATACGCCTCATCCCGACTACTTCAAGTCTTCGTCGATCAAATGCGAGATTTGCCACAGCGAATCGGAAAAGGTGAAACAGAAGGCATACACGTGCTCGGGATGCCATCGGACCAATCCCATCAATATCGGGGACGAAACCCTCAGCGCAAAAGTCGTAATTCACAAGCAGTGCTGGAAATGCCATCAAGTGGGCGCGGGCAAGGAAGCAAGCAAGGCTTGTGAATTCTGCCATTCGGGAAAGAAGACCTAGTGATCGACAACATTCGGAAAACGATCGGCCTTTAAATAGGAAATATCATGGACAGAAGGCAGTTCCTGGCGACCACGGCTACCGTTGCTGCGGCAGTTCTACCGCTAAAGAAGGCAAAGGCGGCCGACGCAAAAGAAACCAAGGAATTTGTTGGTGTACTCGTTGATACAACCAGGTGTATCGGCTGCCGATCCTGCGAAGTGGCATGTTCTGAAACGTGGGGCAATTTCGTTCCGGACGTAAAGAGCGACAATGCCCTTGAAAGCCGCAGGGATACGAGCGAAAAGCAGTTCACGGTTGTCAATCGTTTCAATACCGAAAAAGGAGAAGTATTCGTCAAGAGGCAATGCATGCACTGCTGGCAGGCCGCATGCGTATCGATGTGTCTGGTGAACGCAATGTTCAAGACCAAGGAAGGGCCCGTTACCTGGAATGGAGACAAATGCCTGGGATGCAGGTTTTGCATGGTTGCCTGTCCGTTTGACATTCCAAAAGCCGAGTATCACTCATGGAACCCAAGAATAATGAAGTGCCACATGTGCTATGAGAGATTGCAGGAAGGGAAGAAGCCCGCATGCGTGGAAGCCTGCCCGACAGATACTTTGATGTTTGGCCAGAAAAGAGAATTGATGGAAATCGCGCGCCATCGCATATATAACCATCCGGACAAATATGTGCATCACATATACGGAGAGAACGAAGCCGGAGGCACCGGCTGGCTATATTTGTCCGCCGTTCCGTTTGAACAAATCGGCTTCAGGGTCGACCTGGGTACAACTCCCTATCCGGAATACACAAAGAACTTCCTCATTTCCGTTCCGCTCGTTCTTTTCGGCGTCCCGGCACTGCTAGGGGGCCTGAGCGAGTTGTCGGATAGAAAAAAAGAGGTGCGTGAAAACGAGGAATGGACAGATGAATAATACGGCGGTTGTGACCAGCGAGTTCAGCCGGGTTGCAAGGTTCGTTTGGCAGGAATTGAAGCCGCGAGGCCAGTGGCTGACGCCGTTCAATGTCATATCCATTCCAATCATATTTGTCGGACTTGTAATTCTGTATTTCCGCTTCGTCTACGGGATTGGATCGGTCACCAATCTCAATCAGTACTACCCGCTGGGAATCTGGATCGGATTTGACGTGGTTACCGGTGTCGCCCTTGCCGGGGGCGCCTACGTCATCACCTTTGTCGTCTACGTGATGAAAATGGAAAAGTACCACTCCATTGTCAGGGTGACAGTCCTGAACGGGCTATTGGCGTATATCTTTTATGCGGGAGCCTTGACGCTGGATTTGGGGCGGCCCTGGCACATAATCAATCCGATCATCGGCAATTCGTTCGGATACAACTCCGTCCTGTTCCTGGTTTCGTGGCACTTTCTGCTTTACATGCTCACCATGGCGGTGGAATTCTCGCCGGTAGTTGCCGAATGGGCGCAACTGGAAAAAGTACGCAAATTCCTGTCGAGCCTGACCGTTGGCGCGGTGATCCTCGGCATCACCCTATCCATCCTCCATCAATCCGGTCTTGGCGCGCTGTTCCTGATGGCCAAGCCAAAGATCCATCCGCTCTGGTATTCCGAATTTATCCCGGTCATGTTTTTTGTATCCAGCATTTATGCAGGATTGTCGATGATCATATTCGAGGGAACGATCAGTCACAAGGTCTTCAAAGACCTGATCGGCCGACAAAACCACCATCATTATGAAGAAATCGTCCTGGGCCTTTCCAAAGGCGCTGCGATTACGATGTTTGTCTACTACTTTTTCCAGGCACTACTTTTCATACATGAAAAGCGCTGGCAGCTGATTACGGACGCGTGGGGTTACTGGTATCTGTTGGAAGTCATCGGTTTCGTACTTGTACCCTGTTTTATGTACGCATATGGAGTGAGAAACAGAAACTTCGGAATTGTCAAAGTGGCCTCCGTCATGGCGCTGCTGGGGATTATTCTGAACCGGCTAAATGTGACCGTGATTGCCTATCGCTGGTACGACGTGGACAAATACTACCCCTCCTGGGAGGAGATAGTGGTAACGCTGATGGTGGTGTTCACGGAAATATGGATCTTCAGGTGGATAGTCACGCGCATGCCGGTTTTGAGCAAAAAATAACAGGAGCCCATCATGGAGTTCTACACTTATGTGAACATATTCGAGACCAAGGGCCTGGAATATCTTTTGTTGCTGGCCTTCTTGGCGCTGTTCATATTTCTGCTGAGATACCTCTCAGGCCCTGAAAAGAAGAATTCAGGGGCAGAAGGAAAAAACTCGACGTCAAGCTAGGAGCCGGCAGTCGGTGGGGTGGCTAACCGAAAACCCGGATGAGCGCTCCGCCGACGACGCATATTGTCCGGATTCGATCTTCACGCCGTATTAAACGGGCGACTGCCCCAATCGCGCAAACGGCATCTGCGCGCTTCACTGCAATGACTGCGAAATGAATTTAGGTGGAACCAAGATAGGGTCAAAACTGATAACCGCAGTTGGGATCATCACGGTTGTCATTATCGGCGTGTATTCCTACCTGAGCATTAGTGCGCAAAGTGACGCACTATTTTCGCAGGCGGAAATACATGCGAACAAACTGAGCGACGCAATCAAAAACAGCACGCACACGAGCATGCTGGAAAACAAGAAGGAAGAAGTGCATGCAATCATTAACACAGTCGCCCATGAACCGAGCATTGTGGAAATCCGGATATTCAACAAGGAGGGAGTGGTAACGTTCTCTTCGCGCGAGAGTGTGATCGGGAAAATGGTTGATAAGCGCGCCGAAAGCTGTTACGCGTGCCACACCGAAAATCAACCATTACAAAAGCTTTCCATGAATCAAAGAACGCGCATTTACAGGCCGAGCCCCGATTCGCCGCGCATACTTGCGGTGATAAATCCGATCTATAACGCGCCATCCTGCTATCAAGCGAGCTGCCATGCACATACAAGAGACAAGACAGTGCTGGGGGTGCTTGATATAAAAATGGACTTAAAGGATGTGGATCGGCAAATTGAAGAGAGCAAATTGAGGCTGATCGTCTTTGCCGTAATCGCGATTCTTGCGTTGAGTCTTTCTATCGCCTACTTTGTCAGAAAATGGATTGGCAAGCCCGTCAGTGAGCTGGTAAAGGCAACGAACCAGGTAAGTGCGGGGCATTTGAACTACACGATAGACAATCCCGGCGACGATGAACTGGGAATTCTTGCGAAATCGTTCAATAAGATGACCAAGAATTTGGCCGAAGCCAAGATGCAGCTCTTCCAATCAGACAAGATGGCTTCGCTGGGGCGGCTTGCAGCAGGCGTTGCACACGAGATCAACAACCCGCTTACGGGCGTATTGACCTACAGCAGCTTTCTTCTCAAGCGGACAAAGGATAATCCCGAACTGCAGGAAAACCTGGAAGTCATAGTCAGGGAAACGATACGAAGCAGGGAAATTGTGAAGGGTCTGCTCGATTTTTCCCGCCAGTCTGTTCCAAAAAAGCACAATGCGGACATAAACAAGATACTAAAGAGCGGAATAGAGGTGGTTGCCAGTCAACTATTGCTTAAGAAGATCGAGCTTGACGCGCATTTTGATCCGTCTCTGCCGGAAGTGAAAGTTGACGCGAACCAGATTCAACAGGTCATCATAAACCTGCTTGTCAATGCCGCCGATGCAATCGGAGATAACGGCGGCAAGATTTCAGTTGTTCCATCATTGCTTTCGCTTTCACCGCATGGTTTGGCGCAGATAAAGGCCGCCGTCTGCCCGAAGGGGCATGACCTCATGGACAGCGAATTGAGAATCTACGGGCTGCCGACCGTAAAGCTAAAAGTTGCTTCAAATGGGAATGTAGGCATCATAAATCTGGATCCTGTTTACGGGAAACACAGGCACGAGTACGGGATTGAAATCGAGAAGGGAAAAGGTTTGCAGGTGTCATGCCCGCAATGCAATACCTCCTTAATGGAAGAGAATGTGAATTGTCCGAAATGCGGGTCAGCGGTTTGCTGTTTTGAAGTCCTGGCCCATGGAACGTTCGAAAGCTGCACCAATCCAGAATGTACCTGGCAAAGGTGGCAGGCGATGGATGACGCGGGGCACAAGGATTACATAGAAATAAAGATAGCCGATACCGGGCAGGGGATTGCAAAAGAGGACTTGTCCAGGATATTTGAACCGTTCTTCACCACAAAAGGACAACAGGGAAACGGGCTTGGACTTGCGGTTACATGGGGAATAATTGATAACCACGACGGCACGATTAACGTAGAGAGCGAAGTCGGAAAGGGAACGACATTTATCGTTCAATTGCCTTTGCAAAATTAGTATCGATAGGGTCAGGGGCTAAATCGCGCAGGCGAAAAGCTCTCGCATTGAAAAGCCGAGCGTCGGCCTGCCACTCCCGGTCATCGCGGGGAGGGCATGAATGGCAAGTTTCCGCAACGAAAATGCATTGCGACGAGATCGTAGTGCCGGAAGAGTGCGTCGCGCGCACTGCTTCTCCGGCGTCTTGGTTTGATCAAGATCAAGCCCGCCGAACCGCGGCGCCTTAGCATATGCGGTTACGGCCGGAAGGGCATGAATTGGGGGTATGAATGGCAAGTTCCCGGAGACGAAGCAGCGCGGCAGGAACGAAGTTCCACGCGGACCTGATCCTTGCTGCCAGGCTGGTATTGATGGTGGCGGTGCTCGCCGCTACGAGCCTTACCGCACGCGCCGCTGGCAGCGCTCTTTCCCAACTGGACCAGCAATGTCTCGGCTGCCATTCCGCCAAAGGACTCGAGAAGAAGCTGACGAACGGAGAAGCACTTTCCGTGTACGTGGACGGCGCGGTGTTTGCGAAATCGGTCCATAGCAAGATCGGGTGCGCTGTCTGCCATGCCAACACTTCGTTCGAGAACCATCCCCCGGTCAAGACAAAGATCGACAGTATTCGTGACTATTCGCTCGCGCAGACGAAGGTCTGCGAAACCTGTCACGCCCCCGTATTCAAGCTGTACGAGGGAAGCATTCACGCCACGCTTGTCCGTGAGGGTTACCCGAACGCGCCCCTCTGCACCGACTGCCACAATCCTCATGCGGTGATGTCCAAAGCGGCTTATGACGCGGCGACCGGAGCCCCGTGCAGCAAATGTCACGATCCCATCTTCAAGGCGTATGCCGGCAGCGTGCATGGCAAGGCCGCTCTGGGCTGCTCCAATTGCCACCGCGCGCACGACGTGAGCGCTGCAACCAAAGGGGACCAGCTGAAAGATACTTGTCTTGAGTGCCACCAAGACGCACTTGCCGCCCACCAGACGTGGCTCCCGAATGCCGCACAGCATTTCGAGACGGTATCCTGCCCCGCCTGCCATTCGCCGGCGGCCAAGCGCAAGGTCGATCTCAGGCTATACGACAGCGTGACTAAGCAGCGCGTTGCTGAAAAAGAGGGCGTGCCGCAGTTCGAAAGCCGCGCCCGCGCAGCCGACGCGAAGGGCACGGGCCTGGACGCGATGGCGCTGCGCAGCTTGCTGCGTGGATTCAACCGTGAGGGAGCAGACAACGAGACGACGCTGCGGGGTCGTCTGGAGGTCAGCACGGGTGTCGAGGCGCATCAACTCATGGACAAGTCCCAGGCGATCCGGGATTGCGCCAAATGCCACCAGCAAGGCGCCGATGCGTTCCAGAGCGTCACGGTTTCCATCGTCGGTCCCGACGGCAGGCGCGTGCGCTATGGCGCGCAACCGGAAGTCCTGAACTCCATGATATCGGTGGATTCGGTGGGCGGCTTTTACGCCATCGGCGGCACCCGGATCAAGTTGCTGGATTGGCTCCTCGCCCTCGCGCTGCTGGGCGGCGTCGGCGTGCCGGTCGTCCATTTGACGGCCAACTGGCTCTTCCGGAGATACGCGAAGAAAATCAGCGGGAAGGAGGACTCCTGAAACGCCCGGACCCAAGGTCGGCCGAGTCCTCCGGTCGTCCCGCCGACACCGATGCCCCAAAGTAAAAGGAACAACGCAATGCCAAGAATCTACGTTCACCCGCTCCCCGTCAGGATCTGGCACTGGATCAACGCGCTCGGATTCGTGGCGATGATCGTCACCGGCTTTCAGATCCGTTACATCGGATTGATCGATCTGATGTCGTTCCGGACGGCGGTGGTCCTGCATGACTGGATCGGTTTTGTGCTCATCGGCAATTTCTTCATCTGGTTACTCTTCTACCTGATTTCGGACAAGATCCGGGTGTATCACCCCGAATTGAGCCCGCTGAAGCATTTCCGCGCGAGCTTCCGCCAGGCCCTGTATTACGGCTACGGCATTTTCAAAGGCGAACCCAATCCGCACCACGTCAGCGTCTACCAAAAGTTCAACTCAATGCAGAGCATGAGTTACCAGGTAATCATGATGCTGCTGGTGCCTCTGCAATTCTATACGGGGGTGCTGCTGTGGGACGTCAAGCGCTTCTCCGGCATGATCGACGTGCTCGGGGGAGTGCGGGTGGTGGACACCGCCCACGTGCTGATTTTCATCTTCTTCACGGGATTCATTTTCATCCACGTCTACCTTGCGACCCTCGGCCACACCCGCATGGCTCACATTACATCCATGTTCACCGGCTACGAGGAAATCGAGGAAGAGCACGGCGGCGGCAAGTAAAGAACCCCCGCGCTACGAGCGAGGTGACCGCGAAGGGCGAGCCCGATTACTACAAGAAATAACGGGTATTCGCCGGTTTGAGAAAGGGCGCGAATCTCCCCGCGCTCAATCTGCGGGGGTTTTCCCTGTATTCCTCTTTGTTTTTTTCTGTTTCGTCTCATCAAAAAAATGCCGGGGGGCGAAACGCTCCCCGGCACCTGCCTTGCGCAATCGATTATGTTCTTTACTTTGTTTCGGACCGGTCGGCCAAACCCTTACCCAGCTTGCCCCAAGCCTGGAAACCGAACCAGAGCAGCATCCCAAGTCCTACAATCGGGCCTAGGATGATATACACCAGTCCGATAAACGGCGCTGCGAGAAACACAGCAGTGCTCTTCAAGGCGTTCGATTGCGTCGGTGCGGGCTGCTGCAGCTTCGCCGCCTCGTCGGATTTCTTCTTCTGCGCCTGGATCGCCATCCAGGCAAGCATGCCTAGTCCAACGATGGGGAAAGCGAGAATGTAGGCGAGCCCGACAAAGGGCGCCGCGAAGAAGAGGGCGACGTTCTTGACGAAGCGCGCAACGTTCTTTGCTCCGCTCTGCGCCGGCGATGCCGCAGGCTGCGCGATCGCGGCCGCTTCGGCCACGGCCGTTGCGTCTTTTTCGGACAAGGCTTTCTGCGCGCTGCCTTCTATCATTTCCGGCGACAGCGGTTTGCGCAGGAAACCGGACACTCCGGCCGCTTCGGCCCTGGCCTCATTGTCAGGCGAGCCATAGCCGGTGACTATGACCACCGGCAGCCAGGGGCGTCTTTCCTTGACGCGCTCGGCCATCTCGAGTCCGCTCATCCCCGGCATTTTGATGTCGGTGAACACGACGTCGTAATCTTCGGCGTCGAGCTTGTTCAGCGCTTCCTGCGCATTGCTGGCGGTAATTACCGCGTAGCCCTTTCCGGAAAGCACCCGGTCGAAACTCTTGCCGACCACCGGGTCGTCGTCAACTACCAGAACTTTGCGTAAGGCACTCATGACATTCTCCTTGCTTCATTCAATATGTGAAACTGCTGGTTTTCCAACTGGAACCGGCACTCGAACCGATTCCAGCATCCGATTGCGTCCGGTCCCGGTGCAGGGCCCACTTCTTTTGCGTCATCGCACCGTTGGCGACGTTGATCACGTCATCCGGGCCGACCGGTTTGGCGAGGTAGTCGTACGCCCCCAGCCGGACCGCCTCCTTGGCGGTCTCTATGGTCGGGTACCCGGTGATGATCACCACCTCGGTCTCGGGCCATCTTTGCTTGATGGTCTTGAGAACCGCCATGCCGTCCATCCCGGGCATGCGAAGATCGAGCAATACCACATCGGCGGGACGCTGCTCCATTAGCCGCAGCGCTTCATTCCCGTCTGGCACCACCTCCACGTTGCAGTGAACGCTTGCCAGCGTCCGGATGTGGCTAAGGCGCACGATCTCTTCATCATCCACGACCAAGATTTTGGTTTTCTCGTCCATGTTCATCACCCCGCATGTGTCCTTTCACCCTTAGCAATGCAACGTCCGTGCCAGAGATCAGTAAGGCAGCTATTTATTATTTATTGTCAGTTGGTTACGCTTTGAATTTGGCGCTATGGAGAGGAGTCCCGAAGTTCAAGCGACCATCTTGGAGTACATTTTCTTTGTACATGTCAGCGGATCGAAAAGATATTGACGCTTATTTTCAATTAGATAAAACAATTCGCGGCGAATATTTTGTTTATGCACCCGGCAGGGGTGGAGACTTGCGCGCAGGGAAGCCCAATTCAAGGCGCGGCGCAGCGGATGAGCCTCAGCAGTTCGGAGGATGCAGCGGTCGCGCGGGCAGATGCGGTTTGTGATACTAGGTCGTGCACGCCGTTGCGTCCGCAGCGGAACGGCTCGACCCAGCCCTCGGACCGAACGGCGGCGCTTAGCGGAGTTTGAAAAAGCGGGACAGTGTGGGAACGGCAGCCCCGGGATCAAGCCCAGGTCATATCGGCTATCGTCACGGTATGCCGGCCTTGGGATATCCGGCAGTGTCCAGTGTCTCGCTCCAGCTTTGCTCTTCGTAATCTTTTTGGATGGCGACGCCGACGACCATCACCGGCACGCGGGGTGCGCCCGCCAGTTTGATCAATTCGTCAATTTCGTCCTGCTTGGCGACCACTTTTTCAGTGTACGGCACGCCGCGCTTCTTCAGGTAATCGAGCCCTTTCTTGCACGGATCACCGCAGTCTTTGGATGTATAGATAGTTACCGGGAAGTTTTTTATCGCCTGCTGCAGCGCATAAGATTGCTGCGCGGCAGAGGCGGCCTCAGCGCCGCCAGGACGGGCCGAACCCTTTTTTTCTACGTTCTTGGCGCCGGCGGGAGGCGGCGTGTCGGTGTAATGCACCTTGCCGCTGTCATCGGTCCAGCGGTAGAGCTGGGCCTGCGCCGTGAGGGCGACCGCGAGGAGACTGAATGCAATGAGTACGCGCATAGAGCACTCCGACTTGAGATGAACTTTGAGCCTGCAACGAAACCGGCGGATTCAAAGGGGGGCGCTCCCCTCTTTTCCTCGCTCCCGCTCAGGCACTAATCATACCACTGTGCCGCAGCAGCGCATCCACGCTGGGCTCGCGGCCGCGGAACGCCTTGAACGACTCGAGCGCGGGCCGGCTGCCGCCCACCGCCAGAATCTCGTCGCAGAAGCGCTTGCCGCTGCGACTGTCGAGCACGCCGTTCTCCTCGAACAGGCCGTAGGCGTCGGCTGAAAGCACCTCGGCCCACTTGTAGCTGTAATAGCCCGCACCGTAGCCGCCGGCGAAGATGTGCGAGAAATTGTTCTGAAAACGGTTGTACGCCGGCGGGATAGCCACCGCCACCCGGCTGCGGATTTCGTCCAGCAACTGCTGCGGGGTGTTGCTGCCGGCGACGTCGAAATCGTAATGCAGATGCATGTCGAACAGCGAAAATTCCAGCTGCCGCACTGTCTGCATGCCACTCTGAAAGTTCTTGGCCGCGAGCATCTTGTCGAACAGTGCGCGCGGCAGAGCCGCGCCGCTATCCACATGCGCGGTCATGTGCGCCAGCACTTCCCATTCCCAGCAGAAATTCTCCATGAACTGGCTCGGCAGTTCGACCGCGTCCCACTCGACCCCGTGTATGCCCGACACGCCGACGTAATCGACACGGGTGAGCAGATGGTGCAGGCCGTGGCCGAATTCGTGGAACAGCGTCAGTACCTCATCGTGGGTGAACAGCGCCGGCTTGGCGCCGACCGGGGCCGAAAAATTGCAGGTGAGGTAGGCCACCGGGGTCTGCACGCGTTCGCCCAGCCTGCGGCGGCTGATGGCTTCGTCCATCCATGCGCCGCCGCGCTTGGTATCGCGCGAGTACGGGTCGAGATAGAACTGGCCAACCAGGTTTCCCTGCGCGCCGCTGACGCGGAAAAAGCGCACCGTTGGATCCCAGGCCTCGGCCTGGTCGGGCTGGATGCGCACGCCGAAAATAGTCTCTACCAACCGGAACATCCCTTGCATCACCTTCGCTTCCGGAAAATACTGCTTCACTTCCTGGTCGGAAAAGGCGTAGCGCGCGGCGCGCAGTTTTTCCGAGGCGTAAGCGAGGTCCCACGCCTCGAGTTGGGCGAGGCTGAGTTCGGCCGCAGCGAATTCGCCCAGTTCGGCATAGTCCTTCCTCGCGAAAGGCAGGGCCTTGGCGGCGAGATCGTTCAGGAAATCGAGCACCTGCTGCGGCGTCCGCGCCATTTTGGGCACCAGCGAGACCTCGGCGTGGTTGGCGTAACCGAGCAGTTGCGCCGCCTCGTGGTGCAGCCTGAGTATTTGCGTGATCAGTGGCGTATTGTCGAGTTCGGGCTTGCCGAACTCGCTCGCCCGAGTGACGTACGCCTGGTACATTTTTTCGCGCAGGTCGCGCTGCTCGGCGTATTGCATGAAGGGCAGATAGGAAGGCGCGTGCAAGCTGAATTTCCAACCTGGTTTGCCCTCCTTGTCCGCGGCGGCGCGCGCGGTTTCGATCACGTCCTCGGGAATGCCGCCCAACTGGCCGCGGTCCTCGATGTAGAGCGCAAAAGCGTTGGTGGCGTCGAGGAGGTTTTCGGAGAATTTGGTTGCGAGGCGCGCCAATTCCTCCGAGATGGCGGCAAAGCGCCGCTTCTTCTCCGGCGACAACTCCGCGCCGGAGAGGCGGAAATCGCGGATCTCGTTGTCGATGATCTTGCGTTGTGCCGGCGTCAGCGTGGCGAATTCGGGCGAGACCTTCAGCGCCTTGTATTTTTCGAACAGGTTCAGGTTTTGGCCCAGTTCGGTGTAGTACTGGACGATCTTGGGCTGGTTCGCGTTGTAGGCCGAGCGCAGTTCGGGCGAGTCGAGGACGCCATGCAAATGGCCGACCACGCCCCAGGCGCGCGCCAGTTTCTCGTTGGCGTCCTCCAGCGGCGCCACGAAATCCGCCCAGGTGGCCGGTGTTCCGGGCCTGGTCAGGCCTTCGATCCGCGCGCGGTTTTCCGTCAGCAGCAGATCGACGGCCGGGCCGATGTGTTCCGTCTTGATCCCCGCAAAACGGGGCAAGCCGGTGAAATCCAACAGAGGATTGACGTCAGTCATATTCATCTTTGCTTAGGTGGTTGAGGGGCAAGAGGCAACAGGCCGCGTTCCGGCGCGTTGCGGGCGAGGCTGGCGTGTCCGGCGCGCACGGCGGCTACGGCCGAATCGGGCAAGAGGTTTGAACGTATTCCTGGTGTCCTTCGCTTTTCGTTGCGCTCGGGGCTTCCTGCCTATGCCTGGGCTTTCAGCACCAGCTGCACCAATTCGGCGACCGATGCGGCGCCCATTTTTTGCATTACGCGCGAGCGGTGAACTTCCACCGTCTTGATGCTGATGCGCAGTTCGTCGGCGATCTGTTTGTTCAGCTTGCCGGCGACGATCAGGCCGAGCACTTCACGCTCGCGCTGCGTCAAACTGTCCAGCCGCTGCGCCACCGAAGCATTTTCCGCGCGCTTGGCAGCGGCGGCGCGATCCTGCTTCATGCAGGATTCGATCAGCCCCAGTACGTCCCGGTCGTTGAACGGTTTCTCGATGAAATCGGCGGCGCCTTTTTTCAGTGCCGACACCGCCATGGGCACGTCGCCGTGGCCGGTGATGAAAATCACGGGCAGGGTCGAGGCGCGCGCTTGCAGTTCCCGGTGCAGATCCAATCCGTTCATGCCGGGCATGCGCACGTCGAGCACCAGACAGCCGCAGAAGCCGCTGTTGAAGACCTGGAGGAACGCCTCCGCCGAGGGGTACAACTCGACCTTGAGCCCGCGCGATTCCAGCAGCCACTTGAGCGAATCGCGCATCGCCTCGTCGTCATCGACGATATGGACCCTCGGTTCTGTCATCGCGGATTCACGGGAAGGGTGAAGCTGAACACGCTGCCGCCGCCGGAATTGGCTACCGCCCACAGGCGCCCGTGGTGGAACTCGATGATCGAGCGGCAGATGTTGAGGCCCATGCCCATGCCTTCCGGCTTGGTGGTGTAAAAAGGCGCGAATAGCTTCTCCGTTTGCCCGACCAGCACGCCGTGGCCGCGGTCGGCTACCTTGACCTCGATGAAATCCTTGCCGTTGGCGCGCGCGCTGATGGCGAGTTCGCGTTCGCTGCGCGGAGTGTCGTGCATGGCCTCGATGCCGTTCTTCACCAGGTTGAGCACCACCTGCTCGATCATGATCTTGTCGGCGTAGGCCGCGGGCAGGTCGGACGGGACGCTGACGCTGATGCGCGCGCCCGTCTTGCGCGCTTCGATCTCGGCGAAACCGATGACCTCTTCGATGACGCCGGCGATCTCGACCGCGGCGCGGTCGGGCTCGCTTTTTTTGACGAAGTCGCGCACGCGGCGGATGATCTTGCCGGCGCGTTCCGCCTGCGCACTCGCTTTCTGCATCGCGGCGAGCAGTTCTTCAGGGCGATAGTCGTTCGCCTGCAGGCGGTTGACGCAACCCATATTGTAATTGGCGATCGCCGAGAGCGGCTGGTTCAGCTCGTGCGCCAGGCTGGATGCCATCTCGCCCATGGTGATCAGGCGCGAGGTTTGTTCCAGCCGCTCCAGCTGCTTGTTATTCAGCTCCTCCATGTTCATGCGGTCGGTGACGTCGGTGGCGATTTCCATGCGCACTACGCGGCCATCGACCCACTGGATGGCGCGCTCGCGCAGCTGGTACCAGCGGCCGTTGAGGCCGTTCTGCAACTCGGTATCATGCAGTTCGAGCGGGGTTTGATGCGGCGCGAGCTTTCTCGCTTCGGCCATGAAGCGCGCCGGATCCGGGTGGCAAGCGCTGGTGACCTGCCAGCAGTTGCGGCCTACGGTGTCGTAGCCGTAGATGTTCTTGAACGCTTTGTTGGCGAACAGGATTTCGTCCGCTACCAGGTCGGCGACATAGATCGCGGCATCCAGCCCTTCAAGCACAGCCATGAAACGCTGGTGCGAGGCCTCCAGTTCGGCGCGCGCGCGCCGCTGCTCGGTGATGTCGTGGATCGAGGCCATCCAGCCGGCCTGCCGGCCGCTGGAATCGACCAGCGGTGCTTCGTAGATGCGCACGTCGAAATCTTCGCCGTTCTTGCGGTGGAAGCGCGATTCGATGTCGCCGCGCGGCGCCTCGCCGGCGAGCGAGCGCTGCAGGTTGCGCCAGTGCTCCGCCGTGTCTTCCGGACTCCAGTAGGGAAAAGGCGCGGTGGCGCCGATCAGTTCCTCCTGTGGGTGGCCGACCATTTTGCAGAAGGCGGCGTTGACGTAGGTAATGCGCCCGTGCATGTCGATGGCACGCATGCCGGTGGGCATGGATTCCTCCATCGCCTTGCGAAAATTGGATTCCGCGCGCAATGCGTCCTCGGCGCGAATGCGCCGCGCGAGGTTGTTACGCAGCGACCACAAGCTCCATACCACCAGCAGTGACAATCCGACGATCAGCAGGATCGGCAGGATTTTCGCGAGGCTGGTATCGGTGCGGTAGGCGACCACGTGCATCTGCATGCCGTTGCCGGGCGGGTCGAAGTTGAGACTGTAGCTAAGGCCTTCGTCGCGCGGATGTGCGGCGGAGTTCTCCGCCAGCAGCTGGTTGCCGGCACCGGTGAAGCTCAAGTGGTATTTTTCCGAGAACCATGCCGGCACCAGATAGTGCAGCATGCCCGACACCGGGTAGGCCGCCACCATGGCGCCAAGGAAATTGTGACCATGATGGATCGGCACGAACAACTCGAGGGTCGGGCCGGAGCGTTTGCTGATATACGCGTTGCCGTACACCGGGCGGCCGGAATTGCGTGCAGCGATAAAGCCTTGCTCCTGCTCCCTCGGCGCGAGCGACTCGCCGATGTTCCAGTAACCGGTCTCGAACGGTGCGGCGTCGCGGATGATCTTGTCGGCATCGGCCCAGGCGATGTTGGACAGGTGCGGGTTGATCGCCAGGTACTGGGTCGCGCGGGCCTGGAATTTGCCGCCGCTGATCTGGCCGTCGGAAGCCTCGCGCGCGAGCTCCTGCAGGAATTCCTGGTCGCTTTGCATGTGCAGGCGCAGGGTCTGCTCGGCCCACTGCACGTCACGCGCCAGCGCCGCCATCTGCTGATCGAATTCGCGCGTTTGCAGCATCCACACCAGCGCCACCATGGCGAGGATGAACGCGCCTACGGCGATGTTGGGCATCATCCACTGCCAGCCCTGGCTGGTTTGAGTGGCCGTGCTGTTGACGCTTCGGGGTGGCATAGGAGTTGTACGGGTGCAGAGGCGAAATAGGGATCCGGAACCCATAATGCTAGCATGACCGCCTTCGGCGGCTATAGACGCATCATGCCAGTGTGCCCTGTTGCGGCTATTGGGGTTTTCCCGACCGAAACCCGGCCCGCATGGTGAGTGTAGACAGTAGGCCCTAGGGTTTATCCCAATAGCGCCCGGCCGGGGCGGTATCTACACTGAACCCCGGAAGCTGCAACATGGGTATTCAGAGCTTCTGTTTTGCTCAGCTTGTCTCATCCTTCTGCCGGGGCCGATGCCCCGGTCTTTTTTTGCGCCGACTCCGCCAGAACCTGTTTTCGTTCAGCGCGCGGGTGGCGCATGCAAATCGGGACTCATGCGCCGCCCATCGGCGCGCTTGCCCTGCAGCCCGGTTCGCGCTCCCTGTATAATATGCAACCGGATTCTGCAATTTCGAAATGAAAGCGGCTTGCGTGCGGCACCTCGGTGCAACTTGCCCGCAGCATCCGACCGCCGGCACGCGCCATCGCATCCGCCGCCGTACAGAAGGAGTCGCCATGTCAGCCGTTCCCGATTTTCCCTCCGCCAACGATCCTGATTCCCTGGAGACGCAGGAATGGCTGGATGCGCTCGAAGCGGTAATGGAGCGCGAGGGCACGGAGCGCGCCCACTACCTGCTGGAAAAACTGATCGACAAGGCCCGCCGCTTGGGTGCCTACCTGCCGTACAAGGCGCAGACCGCCTATCTCAACACCATTCCGCCGCACATGGAGGAGCGCTCGCCGGGCGACGCGGCGCTGGAGGATCGTATCCGCGCCTGCTGCCGCTGGAACGCCATGATCATGGTGGCCAAGGCGAACAAGGTCGAAGGTGATCTGGGCGGTCACATCGCCAGCTTCGCCTCGGTGGGCACGCTGTTCGGCATCGGCCAGAACCATTTCTGGCATGCGCCCAGCGCCGGGCACGGCGGCGATCTGGTGTACTTCCAGGGTCATTCCGCTCCGGGTGTGTACGCGCGCGGCTTGCTCGAAGGGCGGTTCACCGAAGGACAGCTGGTCAACTTCCGCCGCGACGTGGACGGCAAGGGCGTCACCTCCTATCCGCATCCCTGGATCATGCCCGACTACTGGCAGTTCCCCACCGTGTCGATGGGCCTCGGTCCGATCCAGGCGATCTACCAGGCGCGCTACCTCAAATACCTGCATGCGCGCGGCCTGGCCGACACCGAGAACCGCAAGGTGTGGGCGTTCCTCGGCGACGGCGAGACCGACGAGCCCGAATCGCTCGGCGCCATATCCATGGCGGCGCGGGAAAAGCTCGACAACCTGGTGTTTGTCGTCAACTGCAACCTGCAGCGCCTGGACGGCCCGGTGCGCGGCAACGGCAAGATTATCCAGGAGCTGGAGGGCGATTTTCGCGGCTCCGATTGGAACGTGATCAAGCTGATCTGGGGTTCGTACTGGGACCCGCTGCTGGCGCACGATAAGGAAGGCATCCTGCTGCGCGTCATGGAAGAGACCGTCGACGGCGAGTATCAGAACTTCAAGGCCAACGACGGCGCCTTCGTCCGGAAGCATTTCTTCGGCAAGCATCCGAAGCTGCTGGAAATGGTGTCGCGCATGACCGACGACGACATCTGGCGCCTCAACCGGGGCGGCCACGACCCGCACAAGATCTATGCCGCCTACGCCGCGGCCATGAAGCACAAGGGCCAGCCCACCGTGATTCTCGCCAAGACGGTCAAGGGTTTCGGCATGGGCAAGATCGGCGAGGGCAAGATGGCCACCCATCAGCAGAAAAAGATGGATGTGGCGTCCATTCGCGAGTTCCGCGACCGCTTCAACATCCCGATCCCCGACGACAAGCTGGAGGAGTTGCCGTTCTATGTTCCGCCGGCCGATTCGCCGGAGATGAAATACCTGCAGGAACGCCGCCAGGCGCTGGGCGGCTACCTGCCGAGCCGCCGGCGCAAGGCGGACACCGTGCCAGAGGTGCCGCCGCTATCGGCGCTGGACGCGGTGCTAAAAGCCACGGAGCGCGAGATATCCACCACCATGGCTTTCGTGCGCATTCTCAACGCGCTCCTGCGCGACAAGAACCTGGGCAAGCACATCGTGCCCATCGTTCCGGACGAGGCGCGCACTTTCGGCATGGAAGGCATGTTCCGCCAGCTCGGCATCTATTCGTCGGAGGGCCAGAAATACGTGCCCGTCGACCGCGACCAGGTGACCTACTACCGCGAGGACAAGGCCGGCCAGATCCTGGAGGAAGGCATCAACGAGGCCGGCGCGTTCTGCTCCTGGATCGCTGCCGCCACCTCCTACAGCACCAGCAACGTGGTGAGCGTGCCGTTCTACATTTTCTATTCGATGTTCGGGCTGCAGCGCGTCGGCGACCTCGCCTGGGCCGCGGGCGACCAGCGCTGTCGCGGCTTCCTCCTCGGCGGCACCGCCGGGCGCACCACCTTGAACGGCGAGGGCCTGCAGCACGCGGACGGGCACTCGCACATCCTTTCTTCGGTGATCCCGAACTGCGTCTCCTACGATCCGACCTTCGGCTACGAACTGGCGCTGATCATCCATGACGGGCTCAGGCGCATGGTGACCAACCAGGAAGACGTGTTCTACTACATCACCGTGATGAACGAGAACTACCCGCACCCCGGATTGCCGCAAGGGGCCGAGGAAGGGATACTCAAGGGGATGTATCTGTTCCGGCCCGGCGCCAAGCATAAGCACAAGGTGCAGCTGCTCGGTTCGGGCACCATCCTGCGCGAAGTCATCGCCGCGGCCGAATTGCTGGAGACAGACTGGGACGTAAGCGCCGATGTCTGGAGCTGCACCAGTTTCACCGAGCTGCGCCGCGACGGCCTGGACTGCGAGCGCTGGAGCCTGCTGCATCCGACCGAACCGCCGCGAGTATCCTGGGTCGCGAAATGCCTCGCGCGCCATGCCGGGCCGGTGGTGGCCTCGAGCGATTACATCAAGACCTTCGCCGACCAAATCCGAGCGTTCATTCCCGCGGGCCGGGCCTATCGCGTGCTCGGCACCGACGGCTTCGGCCGCTCCGACACGCGCGCGAAATTGCGCGACTTCTTCGAGGTCGACCGCCACTGGGTCGCGCTGGCTGCGCTAAAGGCGCTAGCGGACCAAGGAGACATCCAGGCGTCGGTGGTGGCGGCGGCGATCAAGAAATACGGCATCGATCCGAACAAGCCCAATCCGGTAACGGTGTAAAAGGAACATCCATGTCCAGCATCACGGAAATCAAGGTTCCCGACATCGGCGATTTCAAGGAGGTCGAGGTCATCGAGATCCTGGTCAAGCCGGGCGATTCGGTGGCCAAGGAGGCCTCGCTGATCACGGTCGAATCGGACAAGGCGACCATGGAAATTCCTTCGCCCGCCGCAGGCGTGGTGAAAGAGGTCAGAGTCAAGCTGGGCGACAAGGTTGCCGAAGGCAGCATGATCCTGCTGCTGGAAGCAAGCGAGGGCGAAGCTCCCGCGCCGCAGCCGCCTAAGTCCGCAGAAGTTTCTGCGCCCTCCGCGCCGGCGCCGAAGCCTGCGGCGGCGCCCGCGCCCGCGACTGAGCCGGCGGTCGTGCCGATACCCATACTCAGGCCCGCGCCGGTGCCGATCGAGCCCGTCGCCGAGGTGGCCGCGTTCAAGCCGCACGCCAGTCCATCGGTGCGCAAATTCGCGCGCGAGCTCGGTGCCGATCTGGCCAAGGTGAAGGGATCCGGCCCCAAGGGCCGCATCACCCAGGAAGACGTGCAGGCATTCGTCAAGGGCATAATGACCCAGGCGCCGGCGCCAGCGCCGGCGCCGCCGGCGGGTTGCTTTGTCTTCGATCTGCCGGACTGGCCGCAGGTGGATTTCGCCAAGTTCGGCCCGGTCGAGTCAAAGCCGCTGTCGCGCATCAAGAAACTCTCCGGCGCCAACCTGCACCGCAACTGGATTTCCATTCCGCACGTCACCCAGTTCGACGAGGCCGACATCACCGAACTCGAGGCATTTCGCAAGGAAAGCGGCGCAGCGAGCGAGAAACAGGGCTTCAAGCTCACCCTGCTCGCGTTCCTGATCAAGGCCTGCGTCACCGCCTTGCGCCAATATCCCGAGTTCAATGCCTCGCTCGAGCGCGGCGGCGAGAACCTGGTGCTGAAGAAATATTTCCACATCGGCGTGGCGGTGGACACGCCCGACGGCCTGGTGGTGCCGGTGATACGCGATGCTGACAGGAAGGGTGTGTACGACCTGGCGCGCGAGTTGGCCGAAGTGTCCAAACTCGCGCGCGACAGGAAGCTGAAGCCGGGCGACATGCAGGGCGGAACCTTCAGCATTTCCAGCCTGGGCGGCATCGGTGGCACGGCCTTTACGCCCATCATCAACGCCCCCGAAGTCGCCATCCTCGGCGTGTCCAGATCGGCGATGCGCCCGGTGTGGGCTGGTGGAAAAGGCGAGGCTGCGGGCCAGTTCATGCCGCGGCTGATGCTGCCGCTGTCGCTATCCTACGATCACCGCGTCATCGACGGCGCCGCCGCCGCGCGCTTCACATCCTATCTCGCGTCGGTGCTGTCGGACATCCGCCGCACGTTGTTATAGGCAATGGCCCAAGGCGCCAGGCTCGAGGCGCGAGACGAATGCCGACTCCGGCAGCGAATTCGGCAAGAGTTCGGCCGCGCCCTACGAAGTGCACACCATCAAACTGAAGCGGGGAATTGAATGAACGACACGGTCGAGATCAGAGTCCCGGACATCGGCGACTTCAAGGATATCGATGTCATCGAGGTCCTGGTCAAGCCGGGCGACGCGGTGGAGAAGGAAACCTCGCTCATCACGGTGGAATCGGACAAGGCCACGATGGAAATCCCTTCGCCTGCTGCCGGCGTGGTGAAGGAACTGAAGCTCAAAATCGGCGACAAGGTGTCCGAGGGTACGCTGATCATGCTGCTCGAGACGGCTGGTGCAGCGGCTGCCGCGCCGGCACCGCAGCCGGCGGTGGCGCCGGCCGCAGCGACAATTTCCCCCGTCCCTCCTTTGTCAAAAGGCGGTGCCGAGGCCGCGGGGATTTCTCCGGTGTCAGTGCCAACGCCCGTTGCGGCAGCGGCCGGCGCCGACCTGCACGCCGAAGTGGTGGTGCTGGGCGCCGGCCCCGGTGGCTATACCGCCGCCTTTCGCGCTGCCGACCTGGGCAAGAAAGTCGTGTTGATCGAGCGCTATGCGGCGCTCGGCGGCGTGTGCCTCAACGTCGGCTGCATTCCGTCCAAGGCGATGCTGCATGCGGCCAAGGTGGTGACGGAGGCCGAAGAGATGTCGCGCTCCGGCATCGAATTCGGCAAGCCGAAGATCGAAGTCGACAAGCTGCGCAGTTGGAAGGACGCGGTCGTCGGCCGGTTGACCAAGGGTCTGGCAGCCCTGGCCAAACAGCGCAAAGTGACCACGCTGCAAGGCGTGGGGAAATTCGAGTCGCCCAACCAGATCGCGGTGGAAACAGCCGAGGGCGTAAAGCGCGTTTCGTTCGACTCCTGCATTATTGCCGCGGGCTCCCGCGTGGCCAGGATCCCGGGGTTTCCCTATGACGATGCGCGGCTGATGGACTCGACCGGGGCGCTGGAGCTGGCCGACATTCCGCGGCGGCTGCTGGTGATCGGGGGCGGCATCATCGGCCTGGAGATGGCCTGCGTCTACGACGCGCTCGGCGCCAAGGTCACAGTGGTGGAACTGGCCGACGGGCTCATTCCGGGCGTTGACCGCGACCTCATCCGCCCGCTCGCCAAGCGCATCGAGAAACGCTACGAGGCGATCTATCTCAATACCAAGGTGGCGAAACTCGAACCCAGGCCCGAAGGACTGCTCGCCACGTTCGATGGCGAGGTGAAGCCGCAGCAGCAGATGTTCAATCGCGTGCTGCTGGCGGTCGGGCGCCGTCCCAACGGCGGTGACATCGGCGCCGAGCGCGCCGGCGTCGCGGTTGACGCGCGCGGCACTATTCCCGTCGACAAACAGCAGCGCACCAACGTGCCGCACATCTTCGCCATCGGCGACGTCTGCGGCGAGCCGATGCTCGCGCACAAGGCCACGCACGAGGCGAAGGTGGCGGCCGAGACCATTGCCGGGCACAAGGTCGCGTTCGACGCCATGACCATCCCCTCGGTCGCCTACACCGACCCGGAAGTCGCCTGGATGGGGCTGACCGAGATCGAGGCAAAGAAGCAGGGCATCGCCTACGACAAGGCAAGTTTCCCCTGGGCCGCAAGCGGCAGGGCTCTTTCGATCGGCCGCGACGAGGGTGTGACCAAGCTGCTATACGACAAAGCCACCAAGCGCATTCTCGGCGCCGGCATCGTCGGCGTGAACGCGGGAGAACTGATCGCCGAGCTGGTGCTGGCGCTGGAGATGGGCGCCGACATGGAGGATATCGGCCTCACCATCCATCCACATCCGACGCTGTCCGAAACGCCTTTCTTCGCCGCCGAAATGGCGCTGGGTTCGATCACGGATTTGTACCTGCCCAAGAAATGAAAGGATTTTTCACCACAAAGGACACGAAGGTTTTCTGAAGCAAGGTTTCCTTTGTGCGCTTCGTGTCCTGCGTGGTTAATTCTGCAATTTGGAGCTTGCGATGACGCAAGATGAGCTGAAGCAGGCGGTCGCGAAAGAGGCGATCAAGTACGTGGTCGAGGGCGCCATTGTCGGCGTCGGCACCGGTTCGACGGCGGATCGTTTCATCGACGAGCTGGCGAAAATCAAGAACCGGATCGATGGCGCCGTGGCCAGCTCGCAGAAGACCGCCGATCGCCTGAAGGCCCACGGCATCCGCGTAGTCGACCTGAACAGTGTGGGTGGCCTGCCCGTCTATGTCGATGGCGCGGACGAAATCACCGAGCACCTCGCCATGATCAAGGGCGGCGGCGGCGCGCTCACACGCGAGAAAATCGTCGCCGCGGTGGCGGAGAAGTTCGTCTGCATCGCCGACGAATCGAAGCTGGTCGGGGTGCTGGGAAAATTTCCGCTGCCGGTGGAGGTGATTCCGATGGCGCGCTCCCATGTCGGGCGCGAGCTGGTCAAGCTCGGCGGACAGCCCGCTTTGCGTCAGGGCTTCACCACCGACAACGGCAATCTCATTCTCGATGTATACGGCCTCACCATTCTCAAGCCGCTGGAACTGGAGGCCGCGCTCAACAACATCACCGGCGTGGTCACCAACGGCTTGTTTGCCCTACGCGGCGCCGACGTGCTGCTGCTGGGCACGGCGGCCGGGGTCAAGACGATCAAGAGAAAATAGCGTTGCGACGCGTTCGTAAAATAGGTGCGGCGCCGACGTGCTGCTGCTGGGCACGGCGGCCGGGGTCAAGACGATCAAAAGGAAGTAGCGCCACGGCGCGGAGCGTGAACAGCGTGACGCGCTCGCGGTAACCAATCTGTCACAATGCCATGATAGTCTGCCCCCCTGATGGGAGTTCCGGAAATGCCTGAACATATCTCGAAGCAGTTCGATGCCGAACTGGAGGCGGTGCGCTCGCGCGTGCTGCAGATGGGCGGCCTGGTCGAGGAGCAGATCGTCAAGGCCCTGGACGGACTCAGCAGCGGCGACCTGCAGGCGCTCGAGCGCGTGATCGACGACGATCACCGCGTCAACGCCATGGAAGTCGGATTGGACGAGAGCTGCAGCCAGATCATCGCCCGGCGCCAGCCCGCGGCCGGCGACCTGCGCCTGGTCATGGCGGTCATCAAGACCATTACCGACCTCGAGCGCGTTGGCG
>Ga0097691_1000284_pt1 | contig 47443 bp, 42 predicted proteins | sample NGESurdeep072012_8_FD_72858 | JGI IMG/M metagenome (GOLD analysis project Ga0097691, IMG submission 72858) | Arctic peat soil microbial communities from Barrow, Alaska - NGEE Surface sample 210-1 deep-072012 | ecosystem: Environmental > Terrestrial > Soil > Wetlands > Peat ... | reverse complement strand
GATCGTCAACGCGGAAGTCGCGCAGCTACTCAAACAGAATCGCTACGACCCGGCCTCGAAGACTCTCACCTTCACGGAGGCCGAGGCCGCGTCGTTCCAGCGGCAGATCGGTCTATGGACGAATTACTTCAAGGATCCTGAAAAGAATGGCGGCCTTCCGCACAATTACATCGGGGACTCTGCGCAACTTCGCGAACTGACGTCCTTCTTCGCATGGGCGGCGTGGGCTTCGGTCACGGATCGGCCCGGGCGCAATTACTCGTACACGAACAATTTTCCCTATGATCCAGCGGTCGGCAACCTACCGACGAGCGGCGCCGTGCTATGGAGCGCACTGAGCTTGATCATGCTGCTCGGGGCGACGGCCTTGGTGCTGTTCGCATTCGGGCGGTTCGACTTCCTTGGATGGCGCCGGCGGCGCGGGCATGTGCATCCGAAGATGCTCCCCGGCGTGGCGACGCCCAGCCAGCGGGCGACAATCAAGTACTTCACCGTCGTCGCGCTGCTCTTCCTGGCGCAGGCGCTTGTCGGTGGCGGCACAGCGCATTACCGCGCCAGCGCCGGCAGCTTTTACGGATTCGATCTCTCCGCGATTCTACCGAGCCAGATCCTGCGCACGTGGCATCTGCAGCTCGCGATTTTCTGGATCGCCGCATCGTACGTCGCGGGTGGACTGTTCCTGGCGCCAGCGATTGGAGAAAATGAGCCGCGCGCGCAGACCCTGTGGGTAAACGTGCTGTTTGTCGCGCTCGTGCTGGTCGTCGTTGGCAGCCTGCTTGGCGAATTCGCCGGAGTTCACCAGTGGATGGGGCGACTGTGGAGCTGGTTCGGTGACCAGGGATGGGAATACCTGGACCTCGGGCGCGCGTGGCAGATGATGCTCGCGGCCGGTCTGGTGCTGTGGGTTGTGCTCCTTTACCGCGCGATCGCACCGCGGCTGCGCGGCCACGAATCGAGCGAGCTCTCTGCGCTGTTCATGGCCGCCGCGATCGCGATTCCGGTCTTTTACGTGCCCGCGTTCTTTTACAACACCGCGTCGAACTTCACCGTCGTCGATCTGTGGCGATTCTGGGTCATCCATCTCTGGGTAGAGAACTTTCTCGAGCTGTTCGTGACCTGCGCGGTCGCGATCATCTTCTACCAGCTGGGGATCGTCTCCAGCATAACCGCGTCACGCGTCGTCTATCTTGACGCGCTGCTCTACCTCGGCAGCGGGATTATCGGCACGGGACATCATTGGTACTTCACCGGCCAGGCGCAGCTCACGATGTCGCTCAGCGCCGTCTTCTCAGCGATGGAGGTCGTGCCGCTCACGCTGCTTACGCTCGACGCGTGGGATTTCGTCGCGCTGACGCGGGGGCAATGCGATATCTGCGGCGAGGATATTTCCGTGCCGCATCGATGGACGTTTTACTTCCTGATGGCGGTGGGAGTCTGGAATTTCGTCGGCGCTGGTGTGTTCGGTTTCCTCATCAATATGCCGATCGTGAGCTACTTCGAGGTCGGGACGATGCTCACGCCCAATCATGCGCACGCGGCATTCATGGGCGTATTCGGGATGCTTGCGATTGCTCTTATGGTCTTCGCATTCCGCCAGGTGACGCCCGATGAGCGATGGCGTGATACGGAAAAATACATCCGCGTCTCGTTCTGGGGACTGAACGTCGGGCTGGCGATGATGGTCGTGAGCAATCTTTTCCCGGGCGGCGTTCTCCAGCTCTATGACGTGCTGCAAAACGGATACTGGCATGCGCGCAGCGCAGCGTTCGGACACAGCCCGCTGATGCACGCGCTTGAATGGGCGCGGCTTCCCGGCGATCTAATCTTCATCTTTGTCGGTGTCGTCCCGCTCGTGATCGCCGCACTCAAGACTTTTTTCGGTCTTTACAGAACGCCGGATGTAACACGGGGACAGGACATCGCGGGCGAAGCGGTATGAACGCCAATTAGTGGACTATAACAGCCGTATCGGAAGTGGCCTGCTTCACAGATTCCTACCGGGCGTTGCGCTGCGCGTGTGGGGTGTGGAAGGCAGATGGGAATCCAGAACTGAAACCTTACGCAGGTTTCAGACCTCCCGTCTGAATCACACAGGAAGCAACGAAAACGAAACCCAGTGTGGGTGTTTCGCATCCGGATCTGCTCTTCTCTCCCCGAATCGCGGCGATTGCTTGCGTATCCGACCCCTGCGACAATCATGATGAGACCGGGCAACCAAAAAATGAACATACGTCCACGATTTTTCATCGGCGCGGGACTGATCATCCTGGCGGTCGGCTACCTTATCGGCAATGCGATGCGCACCACCTCGGAATACTACCTGACCGTCACTGAAGTGGCCGCGCGCCAAAGCGAGCTTGGCGCACAGGCGCTGCGGGTTGCAGGCCGCGTCAAGCCCGGCACGGTCAACTGGGACCCGAACACGCTGACCCTGAAATTTGAAATCGTGCCGATTCCCGAGCTCGATGCTGCCGGCGCGCCCATCCAGCCTGTCGTAGCGACTGAGCCCGTCTCGTTCCGCGTCGTAGCCGCCGGCGAGCCCAAGCCCGACATGTTCGCGCCCGGCCGCGACGTTATCGTCGAGGGCAAGCTCGGCGCGGGCGGCGTTATCACCGCGACGCAGGTGCTGACCAGTTGCGCTTCCAAATACAAGCCCAAACAATCACAATAACGGCGGATTTTACTGATGCCGCAACTTGGTAACCTCGCGCTCGCGATCGCGCTGATTCTCGCCGTCTATTCCATCGTCGCGAATATCTACGGCATGCGCCGCAATGCGCCCGACTTCGTCGTCAGCGCGCGTCACGCGATTTGGTCGATGTGCGCGATGGTCACGATTGCGGTCGTCGTGCTGTGGCTGGCCCTGCTGCGCAGCGACTTCTCGCTCGAGTACGTCGCCTCATATTCCAGCAGCACGCTCCCGACCGCTTACAAAATCACCGCATTGTGGGCCGGGCAGCAGGGCTCGCTGCTGCTCTGGACCTGGTTGCTGGCGATCTTCACGTCGGTAGCCGCGTTCCAGAATCGCCGCCGCAATCCCGACACCGCGCCCTACGCGCTGGCCGTGCTGGCCGGCGTCGCGATTTTCTTTCTGTGGATGCTCAATTTCGTCACCCGTCCGTTCGATCTGCTCCCGGCGATTCCCGCCGAAGGCTCCGACCTCAATCCACTGTTGCAGAACTATTGGATGGCGATACATCCGCCGTCTCTCTACATCGGCTACGTCAGCGCATCGGTTCCGTTTGCATTCGGCGCCGCCGCGCTCATCACCGGCAAACTCGACGACGGATGGATTCGCTCGACGCGCCGCTGGGCGATTTTTTCCTGGTTCTTTCTGACTCTGGGCAACCTGTTCGGCGCCCGCTGGGCCTACGAGGTTCTCGGCTGGGGCGGTTACTGGGCCTGGGACCCGGTCGAGAACGCGGCCTTCATGCCGTGGCTCGTGATGACCGCGTACCTGCATTCGGTGATGATCCAGGAACGCAAGGACATGCTGAAGGTCTGGAACCTGTCGCTGATTGGGCTCGCATTCGGACTCACGCTGTTCGGCACTTTCATCACGCGCAGCGGCGTCATCTCGTCGGTGCATTCGTTCACCCAATCCGGCCTCGGTCCATACTTCCTCAGCTTCCTGATAGCGGTGACGCTCGCCTACACCGCACTTTTGATCTTCCGCTCGAAGCAATTGCGCAGTCCCGCCGAATTTGAGTCCTATTTGTCGCGCGAGGCCGCATTTTTGTTCAACAACCTCATCCTGGTCGGGATCACGTTCGCCGTTTTCTGGGGCACCATCTTCCCCGTGCTGTCGGAGGCGGTGCGTGGCGTGAAGATTACCGTCGGACCGCCGTTCTTCAATCGCGTCAACGCACCGCTGGCGCTCGGGCTGGTGTTCCTGACGGGCATCGGGCCGCTGATCGCGTGGCGGCGCACGACCGCTGACAATCTGGTGCGCAGTTTCGCCGCGCCCGTCGCGATTGGCGTCGCGACCGGGATCATCGGCGCCGCTTGCGGGTTGCGCCAATGGTACGTGCTGACCGCCTTCTCATTGGCTGCGTTCGTGATGGGCACCGTACTCGTCGAGTTTCGCCGCGGGATGAACGCGCGCCGCCACATGCTGGCCGAGCCGCGCGCCAAAGCGCTGGTCAATCTCGTTGCCAAGAACAACCGCCGCTACGGCGGCTACGTGATCCACGTCGGCGTGATCGTCGCGTTCATCGGAATCGTCGGCTCGTCGTTCTTCCGCACCGAAGTGAAAAAGAGCGTGCACGCGGGCGACAGCTTTACGATCGGTTCGTACACGCTGCGCTTCCTGGGTTTCTCGGAGGTGGACACGCCTCATCTCGCGAGCGCAACCGCACGCGTCGAGGTGCTGGGCCCTGACGGCCGCGAAATCACCGTGATGACGCCAGCCAAGCTTTTCTACATACGGGCGCAGCAGCCCGCGACCTTGGTCGCAATCCGCTCGACTCCCCTAAACGACCTCTATGTTGTACTGGCCGGAATCGACGACAGCGGTCAGACCGCGACCTTCGAAGTGTTTTTGACGCCCCTGGTCTTCTGGCTATGGGCTGGCGGCCTGCTGATGGTGCTCGGCACCGTGATTGTGATGTGGCCCAACGTACGCGAGCGTGCCGCAATCGCGACCGTGCTGAGCCGCTCGTCCAGCGCCGACCGCGAACTCGCCGACCTGGCCGCCCCCGGGGGCGATTGAATCTGTGCGTTCGCAATTCGCATTCGCATCGTCGCCACGGCTCGCGTTCATCGTCGTCGCGCTCTTCGTTTTTCTTTCTCCTGAACTAAAAAACGTTTCACGTGAAACATTTGCCGCGGAGCGCCCAACCAACGCGCAGGTCTCCGAAGGATTGACCTGCCAATGCGGATGCGGTCTCACCGTCGCCAACTGCAATATGCCGACCTGCGGCTTTTCAGTGCCGATGCGCGCCGAGATAGACGGCATGATCCGCAAAGGGATGAACCGTGCGCAGATAATCGCCTTCTATCGCCACAAGTACGGCGAGAAAGTCCTGTCCGCACCGACCGCTGAGGGCTTCAATCTGCTCGCCTGGACGATGCCCTTTATCGCGCTCGTACTCGGCGGCGGCTTGATGGTGCTCCTGGTCGGGCGATGGCGCTCCAATCCGCCGTCTGCGCCGTCGGGCTCGAAACCGGCCGGGGAGCCGTCGTCATTCGATCCCGAACTCAGGCGCAGACTCGAAAACGAACTCAAGGAGCGCAGATAACCGGTGTTCATTCTTGCCGCCGCGCTGATTGTCGCCGGAGTTGCGCTGTTCGTGGCGGCTCCACTGGGCATCGGGCTCGCCGGAGCGCGCGCCAAGTCGGCGGGCGAGATTCAAGTTGAGCGCGACGAGCATGATCGCGGACTGGCGGTGCAGGGTCTTCACGAACTCGAGTTCGATCGCGAGATGGGCAAGCTGTCTGACGTGGACTACGAATCGATGCACAAGGCGCTTGAGGATCGGGCGCTGACCGCGATGGCCGCGGTCGAGAATTTCCACCTCCAGACCGACAAGGCCGCAAACCCGAAGAAACCTTCCTCTGCACCTTTGACGCAGGCGCCGCGCCGACCCGCAGCGCCGGTGTGCCGCACCGACGCCGTGCCGACGCCCGTCGTGCACGCCGAACCGCCACAGCTGCCGCAATCCTCGCCGTCGCCGTCGCGCAAGATTCGTTTCTGTTCGCAATGCGGAACGCGCGCCGCGGCCGACTCGAAGTTCTGCGCGCAATGCGGCCTCGCGATCAAGCCGATCGGCGGCGCGACCGCCTGGACTGAGTGATGCCGGCGCCCGTCGTCGAGACTCGCAGCCTGGCAAAGACTTACGGTCCGGCGGTCGTCCTGCGCGAAGTGCAATTGCGGCTGCTGGCGGGTGCGGGCGCGTTTATAATCGGCGGCAACGGCGCCGGAAAATCCACCCTGCTGCGAATCCTCGCCGGACTCGAGGCACCGAGCGACGGCCAGGCCCTGGTCTTTGGGCAGGACACGCGCAGACTCGCGGCACGCTATCGGCGCCGAATCGGCCTGATGGCGCATCAGAGTTTCCTCTACCCGAATCTGACCGCGCGGGAGAATCTCGAATTTTACGCTGAACTGTATTCGCTCGCCGACCCGCGCGCGTGCGCCCATCAATGGCTCGGCCGGGTCGGGCTGGCCGAGGTTGCCGATACCCGCGTGCGTGCGTTCTCGCGCGGGATGGAGCAGCGCCTCTCGGTGGCGCGTGCGATGCTTGCCGAGCCGGCGCTGCTGCTGCTCGATGAGCCGTTTGCGTCGCTCGACCATGACGGCGCCGAAATCGTCGCGGCGCTGATTCGCGGCGCTGTCGAACGCGGTGCCTGCGTGCTGGCAACCACTCATGGAATCCCCGAAATAGACGGCGTCGAGCTTGCGGTCTTCGAAATCTCGCGCGGCCGCCTGATGCAGCATGCGCATAAGGAGGAGGTCCGGCGCGGCGGGCGAATTCGCTCGCTGTTGGGCAGATAGAAGCGTGTCGGGATTTGCCGCCGTTTTGCGCAAGGACCTGCGCCTCGAGCTCCGCAGCGGCGAGAGCACGCTGGCGCTGCTCGCGCTCTCGATGCTGGTGCTGGTGGTGCTGGTCTTCGCGCTCGGCGCGGCGCGCATGCGCAGCGTCGACGCGGCGGCGGGCGCGCTGTGGGTAGCGATGGTGTTCGCGGGGATGCTGGGCGCCAATCGCGCGCTTCTCGCGGAGCGCGACAACGGCGCGATTCGCGGTCTGCTGCTCAGCCCGCTCGATCCCTCCACGCTCTACGCCGCGAAACTCTGCGCCGCGTTGATCTTCATGGCGGTGGCCGAGGTCGGCGCGGTCATCCTGATGGTGTTGTTCTTCAATCTCGACTTCGACGCATCGATGGCGCGGCTGGCGCCGATTCTGGTGCTGGGCGCGATCGGATTTTCCGCGCTGGCGACGCTGCTCTCCGCAATCACGGGACGCACTCGCGGCGGCGATATGCTATTGCCGATTCTCGCCGTGCCGATTTTCGTGCCGGCGCTGATTGCGGGTGTCAAGGCGAGCGCAGCCGCGCTTGCGGGCGCTCCGTTCGAGTCGATGGGCGACTGGCTGAAGATCATGATCGCGTTCGACGTGCTGTTCGTCACCGCCGGTTACCTGCTGTTCGAGCATGTGGTAGGCGGGGAGTGACGAAAGGAAAACACCGGTGGCCCCATGAACAACCCCACGATTCGCAACTGGCTCGGATTCTCGACGCTGGCCCTGATGCTGGCGTCGCTGTTCATGGTCTTCGACTACGTTCCCCCCGATGCCGAGATGGGAATCGCCCAGTTGATATTTTATTATCACGTCCCACTCGCCTGGGTCGCGTTCGCGTCGTTCGGGCTGGTCGCGATAGCGGGGATATTTTACCTGTGGCTCGGCGATCAGCTCTGGGACGACCTCGGCTACGCCGCCGCCGAAACCGGGATGGTCTTCTGCACGCTGATGATTATCGCGGGTTCGATTTGGGCCAAGCCGATTTGGGGCACCTGGTGGACCTGGGATTCGCGGCTGACGATGACTTTTATCCTGTGGCTGATGTACGGCGGCTACCTGATGCTGCGCGCCAGCGCCGATGACACGCCGCAGGTAGCCCGCTTCGGCGCGGTGATCGGAATCGTCGCCGCGATGGACGTGCCGATCGTTATCGTGTCGGTGCGGCTGTGGCGCACGATCCATCCCGCGGTGCTGGTTACCAAGCAGGGCACCCATGGATTGGAGGATCCACGGATGGTCTGGACGCTGCTGGTGTCGCTGACGGCATTTACGCTGCTGTGGGCGTGGTTCCTGATGCTGCGATTCACGCAGTTGCGGACCCGAAGCAGGATGAGCAAGCTGGCCGGCAGGATCGCGCTGGCGACCGTGGCGGCATCCGACCCCAAGTAATGGAGTTGAGTTGATGGGAGCACATTTTGGATACCTGTTCGCCGCGTATAGCATCATTTTCGTTGCGATTTTCCTATACGTGATGTTCATCTGGCGCCGCCAGGCGGCGCTTGACGCGGAACTTCGCACGCTGGAGGCGCGGATGGCGGCGCTGACGGAGCGCCCGGCGGCCGGTGCGCCGCCGCGGCCTGATGCTTGATTTGCCAGTCGAGCATGCCAAGTGAGTATAGTAACTGAGGTTACGAATGTTTCCGACTGAGTATTCCAGATGGAATTTCGCGACTACTACAAAACTCTCGGGGTCGATCGAAAAGCCGGCGAGGCGGAAATCAAGAGTGCCTACCGCAAGCTCGCCCGCAAATTCCATCCCGACGTAAATCCCAACAACAAGGATGCCGAGGCCAAATTCAAGCAACTGAACGAGGCCTACCAGGTCATCGGCGACGCCGACAAGCGCAAGAAGTACGATGAACTCGGCGCCGATTGGGAGCACGGCGTATCGCAGGAAGAGATGATGCGCCGATACGCGCGGCAGCAATCGGCGGCCGGCGAGGGCGCGGGCGCCGACTTCGGCGGCGGCGATTTCAGCGATTTCTTTTCGCAATTCTTCGGCGGCGGCGGACCAAGCGGCTTCGGACGCGGCGCCGGCGGGCGCAGCCGCGGCGGTCCGTCACGCGGATTTTCCGGCTTCGATTTCGACGCCAGCGGCGCGGGCGCCGAGCCGGCGCGCGCCCCCGATCTTCGCGCCGAAGTCAGAATCCCGCTCGTCGATGCGGTCAAGGGCGCGAAGCGGCGGCTCGACCTTGTCGCCGAGGACGAATGCGCCACCTGCCGGGGCAGCGGAATGATCGCGCGCGAGGAAAAGCAGGGCAAGGCGCGCGTGATTCGCTCCGCCGAGCCTTGTCCCACCTGCGGCGGGGTTGGCGTGGTGCAGGCGCGGCGCACGCTCGAAGTCACAATCCCGGCGGGCGTGGCGGATGGCACGCAGTTGCGCTTGAAGGGGCAGGGCGGCCGCGCACCGCGTCCCGATCAGAACGGCGATCTCTTCCTGATGGTCAGAATCGAACCGAACCCGGTGTTTGCGCTTGCGGGCCGCGACCTCCGCGTCAATTTGCCGGTGTGGGACTACGAAGCGGCGCTTGGCGCCGAAATCACCGCGCCGACGGTTGACGGGCGCGTGTCGCTCAAGATTCTTCCCGGAAGTCAGGCCGGAAGGGTGATGCGGCTGCGCGGGCGGGGACTGCCGGCGCGCGGCAAGGAGCCTGCGGGGGACCTGCTCTACGAACTGAAGGTGCTCGCCCCGACCGACTTGAGCGCCAAGGAGCGCGCGCTCATGCAGGATTTGGCCGATAGTCTCAAGGCGCGCGGGATTGCCGATCCGCGGGCGGAACTGATGGCGTCGAAATGATGCGGAGCTGAACGCAATGGCGCGGCGATCTTCTACTACTAGCTCGACTTCGACGCATCGACGCGCCGATCGCGGCAAGGTGGTCCTGATGAGCAGGAGCGTGTTCTGCTCGATCGGCGGAATCAGCGAACGCGAGTTGGCGTCGTGGGAGCGCGAGGATCTGATCGCGCCGGTCCGAGTGGAGCGAGTGCGCGGACAGCCGGAGGCACTCTACGATCGCGAAGCGTTGCGGCGGGCCCGTGTGATTCGCACGCTCGGCGAGGAACTCGAGGTGAATATCCCGGGGATCGGCGTGATCCTGCACTTGCTGGATCAGATGGGGCGCTGACGGCAGGGGGAAATGCTTCACTCAGGAGCGGGCGGTGAAGGCGCGAGCTTCCAAAATATAGAGAACGTGCGGCAGGCCGGCGTGGACGATGTCGCGCTGGTATGTGAACCCGCAATTCTCCATCGCGGCGCGCGACGCCCGGTTGTGGGGCAAGGTGAAGGCGACGATTCGATCCAGATGCATCGTGTCGAACCCCCACTTCAGTGCCGCGATTGAAATTTCGGTCGCGATTCCTTTGCCCCAGTAATCGGACCTGACTGCATACGCGAGCTCGATCTCGTCGCGGCCCTCGACGACAGCGTGTTTGATTCCGCCGTAACCAACGAAAACGAACTCGCCATCGAGCTGCTCGCGGAAGAACCACAGTCCGAAACCGTGCAAGTCCCAATGCTCGGCGGCGCGTTTCAGGAAAGCACGGGTCTGCACTTCGCTGAAAGTGTTGCCGTCGGCGGACAGCGTCGCCATCACGCGCGAATCGCCGTGCAGGCGCCGAAGATCTGCGAAGTCGCCTGGAACGGCGGGCGTGCCGATCAGACGACGAGTGTTGAGTTCGTTCACGCCGGATTCCAGCGGCTCGCGCGGTTACTTCTTGCGAACGATGGTGACGCCGTCGCTGAAGCCGAGCATCACGGCCTCGACGCGCGTGTCTTTGGCGATGAAATCGTTGAGCGCGCGAAGCGCCATCGTGTCCGCGTCCTTTATCGCTTCATCGACGATTGCGCCTTTCCACAGCACGTTGTCGATCAGGATGAGTCCGCCCGGACGCAGCCGCTTGAGAATTTCGTCGTAATAGATCGGGTAGCTCGACTTGTCGGCGTCGATAAATGCGAAGTCGAAGGTATGCGAAGCCGGTAGCGCCTTCAGCGTGTCGGCCGCGGGCCCCAGCTTGAGTGTTATCTTGCTCGCGACGCCCGCCCGTTCCCAATAGCGACGCCCGATGCCAGTCCATTGCTCGTTCACGTCGCAACACAGAAGCCGGCCGTCGGCGGGTAACGCGCGAGCCACGCAGAGTGCGCTGTAGCCGGTGAACGTCCCGACCTCGACTGCGGAGCGCGCGCCGATCGCGGCGGCGAGGATTGCCATGAAAGTGCCTTGCTCGGCGGCAATCTGCATTGTGCTAATCTGCCCCAATTTTGTGGTCTCAGCCGCCAATTCGGCGCGGATCGGATCGCCGTTGTGCCCGTGCGCAACCAGGTATTCGTAGAGTTTGGGAGTGAGCGCGATAAATTGCGAGGGTCCTGATGCCATGCTCATTCCTTACCGGCCGCCGAGATACGCGAAGTCGCCGTGCTGATTCACCGTCAACGTGCCCGTGAAGATCGAATGATGCTTCTGCGCGCCCATCGCGATTCGGTAGATCAGTTCAGATTCGCCGACCTCGAAAAATGCGTCGTCAGGCGATAGCACGTAGAGCTTTTCGTGATCATCGGAATCGGTGGCCCCGATGAACATAGCGCCAGAAGCCGTCATCACCGGGTCGCCCAGCGACTCCAGTTCGGTGCCGAAGGGAGTTAGCTGTCCGCGCTGAATGCGCAAATCGAGGCGCTGCCGGGTCAGCCGAAAAATTGCGGGTATGCGCGCGCATCCCGCGAGTACCGCGGTCGTTCCGTCAGCCATCAAACCTGGGCGCCCCGCCGACAGATATGACACCGGACCGGCACTCGTCAGAGTGCCGGTCGGCAGGATCCTCGCCATTGAACCGCCGCTGTACAGGAACAGCGCCGCGCCGCTGAGCGACTTGGCCGTGAACGCGACCATTGTCCCAAGGGCAGTGGGCAGTGCTGCCGGCAATCCGAACGGGCGCTGATAGAGCGTGTGATTGGGTCCGTATTCGCCTTCGACCGCAAGCTCCGTAACGCCGCGGGCAACGGAAGCAAGCAGGAGCGCCTGATGATGTCCAGCAGGTTTCGCACTCTCGCCGAGAAACCCGGTGAACACGACCTGGCCGTCGTCGCCCATTTGCGGGCTGCCGAAGCTCAGCACTGCGATCTCGTGCCCTTCATTGGTTTTGTCACCCGCCTTTGCCATGCAGCTGAGCTTTCCGTGCGAATAAAAGAACAGCGCATCGCGGCCGTGCGGCACTATCGACATGAACGCGATATTTCCGTCCATGTCTGCGAGGGAATAAGGGTCGCCCTTGAATGCGGGCCTGCAGTCGCCGACCAACGCCTTGGGATTGAGCGCCGTGATTATGCGATGGCTCGGTACGGCATCGGCATTGCCGATGAAGATATTCCACTGGGCCTTGATATTGGTGTCCTTGGGCTGCGTCTCGGCGCCGAAGATCACGCGTCCATCGGGCATCATCGACGGCACGCCGACTTCGGTTACGACGCCGCCGCCGGGCGCCGGCATTCCGATTCCGGTGATCAGCGTCGGGACGCCGTTGCTGTCGCTGGCATAGACTGCCTGCGTGTTGTCCGTCTGCACATCGGCGCCGGTTCCGTTAAGGGTCAGCGAAACCGCGTGCGCGCTCAGTGGAGTCAGGAGCAGAATCATGAGCGCAGATGGGAAAGCCCTGAAATTAAACATTTTTCCCCCAGCCCCTAATCAGTAACTCGAATCTGAGATCCCCGAGATTCTTATAGTCGCCAAAGCTCCCCTAATGCAACGCAAAGGGAAAGCACCCCGCAGCGGCGGGTCAGGACCTCAGAACGCGATTGAATCCAGCATCGCATGCATTCGCTCCGGATGCGTCTCGGACCAGTAGATTCGGCCGCACTCCTCGCACTCGGCAAATCGATCGTGGCCGGCAAAGACGTAGGGCGGCACTCGCCGCGACACGAGTTCACGTGCAACCGGCGTCAGCACATGGTTGCATCGTGAGCATCTCGTCAGCGCAATCACTCGCGGGTCGAGCTGGAAGCGTCTGACAGCCTCGCGCAATTGACTTCTGATCGCGTTGCCCTCGACGAAAAAAACGTCGGGCGCGGTTCGCAGGCGTTTATCGCGGGTCACCAGGATTCTGTTGTCCGCGCGAGCGATCTTCAGAAGCTCGGCGCCGCTCAGCGACGCGTCCGTAACAACGTCGGCGCCGAGCAGCCGCAGCCATCGCGCCAATCGCATCAGCATCCTGTCAGCCGCAAGTCGGGGACTTTCATCCATCGCGATGGACTGTATTATATCAGCGATCGGCGGAACCACAGTCCGCGAAAATATAAAGTGACAGTTTAAGTTTTGAGAGGCGCGCGATGCAGGAAATTCAGGTGTCCTTTCGATCCGGCGATTTGAGGTTGGAAGGCCTGCTCGCCAGTCCAGGTGCAAACGCGCCCGCCGCGGTGGTCTGTCACCCGCATCCGGCCTATGGCGGCTCGATGGACAACAACGTTGTCGATGCGATCCTCTTGGCGATGTGGCAAGCCGGATATGCGACCTTGCGCTTCAACTTTCGCGGTGTCGGCGCCAGCGAGGGCGAGCATGACGCCGGTCCCGGCGAAGTTGATGACGCCGTCGCGGCGATGGCGTTTCTCCTGGCTCAGCCCGGCGTGCGCAAAGAGGGCGCCGTGATGGCAGGATATTCGTTCGGCGCAATGGTCGCGGTGAGCGCAGGATACGCACGCGCGGAGATCGCGCGAATAGTCGCCGTCGCGTTGCCGCTTGCGATGGCTGATGCGCGCATTCCGGATGGCGCATCCAAGCCCGTGTTGCTGGTTTCCGGCGATCGCGATTCATACTCGCCCGTCGCGGGGCTGAAAACGCTTAGGTCGAAAATCGGTGACTCGGCGCGACTCGAGATCGTAGCCGGCGCCGATCATTTCTTTGGCGGCCACGAAGCGGAACTGTCGCGCGCAATCGCTGCCGCGCTCGCAATCTAGCTGCCGCCGGAAAGCGCGGGAGCCGCGCGGGTCGCCTCCCAGATGGCGTAGAAAGGATCGTAGGGATGCGCCTTCGCGATCGAAATGATTTGCGCGATCGTCGCGCACAAGTCGCCGTGATTCATCCGATCGAGCGCGGCGAAGTTGTCGAGATCGTGAAAGTAGATCAGATAGTTCACCAGCACGGCGTTGTTCAGCGGCTGCTTGTCGAGATCGAAGCGCTCCAGTCCCGATAGCGACGGCGCCAGCGCGGCGTAGTCGGCCTTGATCGCTGCGAAGGCCGCTTCGCGGCGCTTGTCGAGATCGTCTTTCGGCGGCTTGGCCATATAGATATCGAGCAGGCGCGCCTGCTCCTGGAGCAGAAAGCGCGCGAACCTGAAATCGCTCTCCAGGATCTCGCGCGCCACGATTGTGGTGGGTGCCGACTCACCGTCAGTCGCCGCGAAAAAAGCTACCGCGCCTGCGCTGCCGGCATAGTTGGCGGCCGATTCGTCGAACATCGCGTTGCCCGCCAGATAATACGTGCGATGGAACAGTTCGTGGATGATCACGCCGGCCAGCTCGACGCGGTCCAGCTTGAGCAGATTCGTCAGCAGCGGGTCGCTGAAAAAGCCCAGGCTCGAGAACGTAACCGCCGGCCGCACCATCGTGTCGAGCCCCTGTGCTTCGAGCGCCGCCGCTTCGGCCGTCGCATCGCTTTCGTCGAAATAGCCGCGATACGGTACGCGGCCTACTATCGGGAACCACCATGTGTATGGCTCCAGCGAGTCGCGCGGCGCCGCCATCAAGACGTGCACGACCGCGCTTCGATCCACGGGCGCGATGCTTTGATACGCACCGCCGACATTGAGGCCGAGTTCTTCGGCCGCGAACTTGCGCACCGCGAGCACGGTCTCCAGCTTCGCGCGAATGTCCGCCGGAAGATCTCCCCGCGCGAGCGCATCGTCAATCGGCTTGCGGTTCCACAGAATTCGGCCTTCCTCGTATGCGGCGCGTGCGAGGTAACCCGCGTAGCATCCGCCCAGCACAATCGGCACGAAGACCAATGCTGCCAGCCGCAGCAGATATCCCGCCTGACCCCGCGCCGCCCGCCGCGTCGTGCCAGCCACTTCTCCGTCCACCAGGCCGGCGTCAGCCCGCCACAAGGCGGTCGCTGTTTGCCATTGCGGCGTATTGCAATTCGAATAGCCGGTAGTAGAGTCCGCGCTGTGCGAGCAGTTCGTCATGCGTGCCGCTTTCGCGCAGCACGCCTCCGCCCAGCACCATGATCCGATCGGCGCGCTCGATGGTGGATAGCCGATGCGCGATTACGACCGCGGTGCGCTCCGCCAGCAGCTCGTTCAGCGCCAGCTGGATCAGGCGCTCGGTCTCGCTGTCCACGCTCGAGGTCGCTTCATCCATCACCAGGATTCGCGGGTTGTACGCCAGCGCGCGCGCGAACGACAGCAGTTGGCGCTGACCCGCCGACAGGTTCGCGCCGCGTTCGCGGATTTCCTCGGCGAGTCCTCTCGGCAATCGCTCGACGAATCGCAGAGCCTGCGCGCGCCGCAGCGCATCGCGCACCTCGGATTCGCTCAAGTCGGTTCGCGACAGCCGGATGTTTTCCATCACGTCGCCGGCGAACAGGAACACGTCTTGTTGCACGTATCCGATTTCGCGGCGAAGAGCGCCGAGGTCCCACTCGCGCACATCGACGCCGTCAACCAGGATTCGCCCGCCGGTCACGTCGTACGAACGATTCAGCAGCTTGATGATCGTGGTTTTGCCCGAGCCGGTCGGCCCAACGATCGCGATCTTCTGTCCCGGCTCCACCGTGAAGCTCAGGTCCTTCAGTATCGGTTCGTCCGGACGGTATTCGAAGATGACGTGATCGAACACGATTGCCCCGCGCGAGACCGCCGGCCGCTGCGGATGCGCAGGAACTGGAAGCGTCTTCTCGCCTTCCATCAGGGCGTGGATTTTCTCGACCGCCGCGAGCGCCGATTGGAGCGCGCTGTACTTGGTCGAGATCTCGCGCAACGGCATGAAAAACTGCTGAGCGTACTGGATGAACGCGATCAGCGTGCCCAACGTCACCAGGCGCCGAATCACGCTGCCGCCGCCGATCCACAGTATAACCGCGACCGTGATCGAACTTAGCGCCTCCACCGATGAGAATTGGGCGGCCTCGTAAACGTTGGCCATCATCTGCACGTCGCGCGAACGCCGGTTGAGCGCATCGAACTCGCGGCGGCTTTCGCGTTCGCGCGTGAAGAGCTGCACTATCATCATGCCGGCCAGCGATTCGGACAGGTAGGCGTTCAACGCGGCGAGACGGTCGCGTATCTGGCCGTATACGATGCGCGATCTCGAACTCAGAAAATAAATGACCAGCGTCAGCGGCGGAATCGCGCACAGCGCCGACAACGCCAGGCGCGGGCTCAGGCTGAACATGATCGTCACGATGCCTGCCAGCGTCATCGCATCGATGAATATCGTCAGCGAGCCCGCCGCGAACATATCGTTGATCGCATCGATATCGGTCGTCATTCGGCTGACCAGCCTGCCGACCGGCGTGCGATCGAAGAACGACATCGGCAAACGCTCGACCTTGCGAAACAGCGCCATCCGAAGGTTCGCGAGGCTGAACTGCGCGACCATCATCATCAGGTAAAACTGAGCGTAAAACGCGGCGAACTCGCCGATCACCAGCAGCAGATACAAGGCGCCCATCACGAACAGGCCATGTCCGCCTGACGCACGAAACAGCATCGCGAGCCAGGCCGGAGGCCGTGCGCCGTGCGAGCCCGACAGAAATTCGTCAACCGTGAGCTTGATGACGTATGGCTGTGCGAGCAGAAACGCCGTGTCCAGCGGCATCATAAGCGTCGCCAGCCAAAACAGCCCCTGGTATGGACGGATGAACCCCCACACCCATCGCACCAGCGCGACATCGTAGGTCCTGGCGAGCGGCTTTTCCTCGGCGACCTGCATCTCAGTAGCGGCTCAATTCCTCTTCGAGTAGTTGGCGACGGAACAGCTCTGCGTAAATTCCGCGGCGACCCATCAGTTCCTCGTGCGTGCCGCGTTCGGCAATCTCCCCGTCTTCGAGCACCACGATCTGATCGGAGTCGCGCACCGTGGACGCGCGATGCGAAACCACGATGGTGGTGCGGCCCTGTACGCTTTTCTCGAGGCTGTCCAAAACCGTCTTCTCAGTTTCGGTATCGACGCTCGACAGCGCGTCGTCCAGCACGACGATCGCGGGATTGTAGGCGAGCAGCCGGGCAATCGTGACGCGCTGCTTCTGCCCGCCCGACAGCGCCATGCCACGTTCGCCGACGATCGTGTCGAGTCCATCCGGCAACACCGCGATGTCCGGCTCGAGTCCCGCGATGCGCGCAGCGTTGTTGATTTCAGCCACCGACGCATCGGTCTTTCCGAACGCGATGTTGCGCGCGAGCGTGTCGGTGAACAGGGTCGGCTCCTGCGGGACCATTCCCACAGTTCGCCGCAGCGCGCCCAGCGCCATCTCCTCTACGTCGCGGCCGTCGAGCAGTATTCGTCCCTCGGTCGGTTGCAGCAGCCGCGCCAGCAACTTGACCATGGTTGATTTTCCCGATCCGGTGCGGCCGACAATTGCGAGTTTTTCTCCCGCGCCCACTTTGACGTTGATGTTTTTGAGCGCATACGAAATCTTTCCGTTCGCTCCGTCGCCATTATTCGCCAGGTAACTGAACGAAACCCCTTTCCATTCGACCGCACCGTTTATCTCGAGCTTGAGGTCCTCGCCCGCGACGCTATCGGCCCCGCGCGCGTTGAAAATCTCGTCGAGACGCTTCATCGAGGCCTTGCCGCGCTGATAAATCGACAGCATCCATCCAAGCGAGATGGTCGGCCACGCGAGCTGGCCCAGGTAGCTCAGGAACGCCACCAGCGATCCGAGCGACATTCGTCCATTCATCACCAGCGACCCGCCGTAAATCAGCACGACCATCGTCGAGGTCGCCGCCGCGCCGCGAATCATCGGCATCATCGCACCACGCGTGCGCGCCAGCGCGAGACCCTGCTCGTTGTAAGCGTCGTTGATTTTGCGGAACAGCCCGGCCTCGTGCTCCTCGAGCGTGTAGGCTTTCACCACCGGGATCCCGGCCAGGCTCTCCTGCACCTTCGAGCCGATCGCCGCGATCCCCTCCTGCACCCGCAGGCTGCGCATCAGCATCTTGCGCATCAGCCAGCGGATCGCGACGAACAAAACAATGTAGGGAATGATCGCGAACAGCGTCAGGCGCGGGTTGAGCGAGCTCATGAAAACCAGCGCGAGCGCATACATCAGCGGGGTATTCGAGACCGACAGCACGAACATTCCCGCCATCATTCGAACCGCGGTCAGGTCGTTGATCATCCGCGACATCAGGTCGCCGGTCTTGAACTTCTGGTAGAAGTCGGCGCCAAGCGTGGTCAGATGCTGGAACAGATCGTTGCGCAAGTCGTATTCGATATCGCGGCCGACGTTGAAGATAACGAAGCGCGAGAACCAGCGGACTGTTCCCAGCATCAGCGCGAAAAGGATCATCAACTCCGCGTAGTGCGCGACCAGGTCGGGTCGATGCTTATCGGTCGCGTTTATCGCGTCGCGGATGAACAAGGGAATGATCATCGCGAGCGTGGCGTTCGCGAACGTGCAAAAGATCCCGAATGCGTAACGCAACCGGTAGCGTCGCGCGTAAAAAAACAGGCGTTTCATGGGCTGCCGGTTAAATTATCAGGTCTGCGCCGCGATAGAAGTGGCTTTTCACCGGACAATCGAGGTTTCAACCGCACGAGACCGCAAGCGCCTACAGCCCCGTGCGCGATTTCAGCCGGCGCTCGTAGAGCTTCGCGTATTTCAGAAATACGTAGAATGCGGCCGCCATCGCGGCGTACAAGCCGCGTCCGCCGTCGCGAAAACCGCCGCGGACAATATAAAAATTGAAAAACCGCCACGCCGGGTTCGCTATCATCTTAAACGGCGTGAACGCGTTCGGCTCCTGCTCCATCGCTGCCCGCGAGCTGAACCGGTTCATAGTCGCCACGTGATCCGCGATGTCGCGGTAGCTGAAATGCAGAATCGGCTGGTCGAGCCGCTCGAGGCGTCCTTCGACTACGACCTTGTCATGCGGATCGCGGCCGCCTATATGCCCGCGCTGGCGCCGGAACAGGCGCACCGGAGTGTCCGGATAAATCGAGTGCGAGTAGTAATGCTGCAGGTGGTACAGGATGCGCCGAATTCGGTAGCCGTCGGCGGGCGCCGGCGAGGACACCGCGCGAAGAATTTCCTCGCCGAGGTCGTGCGTCGCCTGCTCGTCGGCATCCATCAGCAGCACCCAGTCTCCCGTCGCGCGATCCAGCGCCATCTGCTTCTGCTTCACGTAGTTGGTGAACTCGTGCTGCACGACGTCGGCGCCGAGGCTGCGCGCGATCTCGACCGTCTTGTCGGTCGAGAACGAATCGATGATGATTTTCTCGTCGCAGAACCACGCGCTCTTCAGGCAATCGCCGATTAGCGCCTCTTCGTCGCGCGTAATCGTAATCAGCGAAATCTTTGGCCGCTCTGACATCCCGTAAAAAACTAAGACGCGTGCTGCGCTTCGGATCGGTCGAGTCCTTCGATCACTTTCGCCGCAATCGACTTGAACACCGCGCTCACCGGATGCGCCGGGTTGGCCGCTACGATCGGGCGTGCATTGTCTCCCCCCTCGCGCAGTTCGCGCACCAGCGGCAGTTCGCCCAGGAACGGCACGTTGAGCGAACGCGCCAGCGCGGCGCCGCCGCCGTGCCCGAAAATCTCGTGGCGATGGTTGCACTTGCGGCAAACGTAATAACTCATGTTCTCGACCACGCCGAGAACAGGCACGTGAACTTCCTCGAACATCGCGACTCCGCGCTTCACGTCGAGCAGCGCGAGTTCATTCGGCGTCGTCACGATCACGCCGCCGTCAAGCGCCACGCGCTGTGTGATCGTCAGTTGCGCGTCGCCCGTGCCGGGAGGCAGGTCGAGCACCAGGCAATCCAGCTCGCCCCATTCGACGTTGAACAGAAATTCCGTCTCGAGCTTGGTGACCATCGGCCCGCGCCAGATGACCGCGGTCTCGTCGTTGATGAACAGCGCCATCGATATGTAGCGAATTCCGTACCGCTCCAACGGAACGATGCGCCGCTCGGGCGTGACTGTCACGGCCTTCTCGACCCCGACCATCATCGCCACGCTTGGCCCGTACACGTCGGCGTCCATCAGGCCGACGCGCCATCCCAGCCCATGCATCGCGAGCGCGAGGTTCACCGCGACGGTAGATTTGCCGACTCCGCCCTTGCCGCTGGCTACCGCGACGATGTGCTTGACGCCCGCGATTGTCCGCGGCTGCGCAATCCCGGCAGCCCTCGGCGCGGTCTGCGCAGGCCGTTCGATCTGGATATTGACGGCAGGCACGCCCGGCATCGCCGCAACCGCCGCCTTCACCTCGGCGACGATTTTCTCGGCGACTTCGGGGTTGGCCGACGCCATCGCGAGCGAGACGGTCACGCCCGCATGCGCGACTTCGATATCCTTTATGATCCCGAACGAAACGATGTCGCGGGTGAAGCCCGGGTATTTTATTTTCTTGAGTTCGGCGAGAATTTCACTTGGACTCGGCATTGTGCAGAATCGGACCTGTCGATGGTTTCGATTAGAATGCGGCCACGCTATCAAAGCGCGGCGCTCATGTTATCATTCCGCGACTGCCGGAAAAACGACGGGTCGAACGCATCGGGAGTTATATAGGAAGTGAGTAAAGAAGGCGCCGCCGCGCACGCCCGTCCCCGAGTCCGCTTTAGCGGCGCCGGCGGCGAAGTTGCGGCGCTTGCTGCTCGCGATCTGTCGAGCGGACTCGCGGCGATGCTCGCGTTCGCGGTCGAATCGTCGCCGGACCCGCTCCTGCCGCGCGCCGAAATGAGAATCGACCTCGGCGATTCGGCGGATTCCGCGCACGCAGCGCCGATCGCACTCGAAGGCGACAGCTTCGACGTCTCACCCCAAGGCGGCGGCGCTGGATCGATAGTGATTCGTGCCGGGACGGAGCGCGGACTAATCCATGCGGCATCGAATCTGCTCGAAAAGCTCGGCGCACAGTTCCCACCGGGCGTGGCGCCATCGTATCCGCGCATCGAGAATGCCCGCGTTGGCGCGCTCGAACCCTGGCGCGTCACGCCAGCCTTCAAGCGCCGCGCATTCGTCTCCGACATCATGACCTGGAACTACAACTTCGCCGACCGCCTCGATTTGCATCTTCGCCACGACCGCGAATTCATCCCATGGATGGCGCGGCGCGGAATCAACGCGTTCTCGTACATCCGCCACGCGCACGACACGCGCCTCAAGATCGACGAGATCGCGCCGCTGCTACGCGAGCGCGGAATAGACGTCGAATACGGCGGCCACGTCATCCAACTTCTGCTGCCGCGCGATCGCTTCGCCGAGCACCCCGAGTATTTCCCGGCCGGCGACGACGGCGTTCGAGTCGCGCGCGGCAATCTCTGCGTCTCCGATCCCGACGCCGTTGCTATGGTCCGCGCGGGCGCGCTCGCCTACGTTCACGAGCATCCCGAGAACAGGTTGTTGCACATCTGGGGCGCCGACGTATGGCGCGGCGCGTGGTGCCGATGCGGTCGATGTCGCGAGCTCCCGCCGCAGCTCCAATACATGGATGTCGTTAATGCAATCGCCGGCGCACTCGCCGCTGACTCCAACGCTCCACCGATCGCCTATCTGGCCTATCACGACACCATCGATCCGCATCCCGGCCTGAAGCCGCTGGGCAACGTATGGTTCGAATGGGCGCCGCGCGAACGATGCTACAGCCACGCGATCGACGACCCGGCGTGCGAGATCAATCCGCGCTACCTCGAATCGCTCAAACGCTACCTCGAGATCTTCGACGGACGCGGCCACGTCTTCGAGTATTACGCCGACGCGATCCTGTTCGGCGGGTTGGGCTTCGCGACGCCCGCGGTAGTGGCGCGCGATCTCCGCGCCTATCTGTCTGTTGGGATCACGAGCATTTCGTGCCTGACTTTTGGCGCGTACAGCGCGATGGCCTATCCTGTGAACCTGGAGGCATTCGTTCGCGGCTCGCGAGATCCCGATTTCGAGCCTGATGCCACTCTAGTTGACACGTCCGCCGGCAGGCATCCGCGATGCGCCCCCGAAATGGCCGCTGCCTATCGCGCTGTCGAGCGCGCGTCGAAGCTGTGCCTGGACTACGGCGACGTGATGAGCCCGGCGATGCCGCCCGAAAAGGCCGTGCACAAGCGCGACGAACTGCGAGAAGCCGCCTTGACGTTCAACGAGGCGATTGCCGCGGCCGACCAGATTGCGCTGAGCCTGGATACCCCCCGCGCGGATGCCGAGAAGGATCTCTGGCGCTATAGCAGCGACGTGCTGGCGGGACTGTCTGACTTTCTAGGCGCGATTGCAGACGCCGGCGCCGATCGCCGCGTACGTGGCAAAGCCGCCATCGCGAAAGTCGGGGGCGCCATCGCGCGCATCCGCGAGATCGATGCCGAAATCAAGGGGACCTGGGGCGCATACGATCTCGAATGGATCCGCGAGATGTGGCTCAGCGCGCTTGCGCGCGGGCTCGATGGAGACGGGAGACCGCCGGAGGAACTGTTCTGATGGACGCTGACAATGGATTCGTACTGTCGCCGGAACTGAGGTCGCTTCGCGACCAGGTGGGAAAGATAATCCGCGAGGAAATTATCCCGATCGAAGCGCGGATCGATCCCGACGCGCCCGAGATTCCCGAGGATGAATTCTGGCCGATCGCGCGCAAGGTGCAAGCCGCGGGGATGTGGTGCATGGGCGCGCCGCGCGAGTACGGCGGCGGCGGCCTGGGCACTTTCGACATGTGCGTGCTGACCGAGGAAATGGCGCAGCATCGCATGGGACTCTACAACCCCGGATGCGGGGTCTTCGGGCGCACGCCGCCACCGGTGATCTACGCGGGCAGCGAAGAACAGAAGCGCACCTACGCCGGCGGCACGATCAAGAATGCCTGGCACACCTTCTTCGCGATCACGGAACCGTCGGGCGGTTCCGATCCGGCCGGCGCGATCCAGTGCAAAGCGGTTCGCCAGGGCGATACCTACGTCCTCAACGGCACCAAGATTTTCATCTCGCATGCGCACGAGGCCGAGTGGGGCGTCGTCTTCACCCGCACCGACGCCAAGGCCGGCCGCAAGGGAATCACCTGCTTTATAATCAAGAAGGGCACGCCGGGATTCACGCCGCGGCCGATTCGCACGATCCGCACCTCGGCGGTACCCAATGAGGTTCAGTTCGAAGATTGCGTCGTGCCAATTGAGCAGCGGCTCGGGCCCGAGGGCGAGGGCCTGAATCTATGCCTCGATCTGCTGACGCGGCTGCGCTTCCCGTACTCGGCGTGCAACGTCGGGGTGGGAGTGGCGGCGCTCAGGATGGCGATCGATCATGCCAAGCAGCGCAGCACCTTCGGCGAACTGCTCGCCAAGCGGCAGGCGATACAGTGGATGCTCGCGGATTCGGAGGTCGAGCTGCGCGCGGCGCGGTGGCTGACGTGGGAGGGAGCGTGGAAGGCCGATCGCGGCGAGGATTTCCGCACCGAGGCGTCGATCGCAAAGCTCTATTCGAGTGAAGTGCTCGGCCGCGTGGTCGATCGCGCCGTGCAGATTCATGGCGGCTACGGTGTCAGCAAGGAGTTCCCCATCGAGCGATGGTACCGCGAGGCGCGAGTCCGCCGGATCGGCGAAGGCCCCAGCGAAGTGCATCGGATGGTGATCGCGCGCGCACTTTTGCGATGAAGACTGAGCAAGGAGAGGCGCGATGAGTCTGCCGCTCGAGGGAATCCGCGTGATCGATCTGGGACAGGTTTACGCGGTGCCGTACTGCACGCTGCAACTCGCGGCGATGGGCGCCGATATCATCAAGATCGAGCCTCCCGTGACAGGCGAAGTGCTGCGGCAGCCGAAAATCCCGCCGGGCGGCGCCGGTTACTCGTTCCTGATGCTCAATGCGAACAAACGCTCGGTCACGATCAATCTGAAGGACCGGCGCGGCTATGAAATCCTGCTCAAGCTGCTCGAGGACGCCGACGTGCTCGCCGAAAATTATCTTGACGGCGTGATGGAGTCGTTCGGACTGGGCTACGAGCAGATCGCCGCGCGGTTTCCGCGGCTGATTTACGCGTCGGGCAAGGGCTACGGCTCGAACAGCAGGTACGCGAAACTTGGCTCGATGGACAATACGATCCAGGCGTCGTCGGGATTCATCAGTGTCACCGGATTTCCCGACCATCCGGTGAAGACCCCCGCCACTTTCATCGACATGGGAACCGGGAGTCATCTGGTCAGCGGAATCCTGGCCGCGCTGATACATCGCGGGCGCACCGGCCGCGGACAGCATGTCGAGGTCGCGATGCTCGACGTGGCGATTCCCGCGCTGACCAGCGCGCTTGCGCCGGCGCTGCAAGGGATGAAGTTCAGGCGGATGGGAAATCGTCATTGGGGCGCATGCCCGACCAACCTCTATCCCGCGCGCGACGGCGAGATATTGATCTTCTGCCTGACCGAAGCGCATTGGTGCACGCTGGCGAAATTGATGGGCCGCGAAGAGCTGATCGCCGATCCGCGATACAGGAATCATGGCGCACGTCTGAAGATTGCCGACGAACTCGACGCGATTGTCTCCGATTGGACACGAGCACAGCCGCGCGACGCGATGGTCGAGGGACTGATCGAGGCGGGAATTCCATGCGCGCCGGTGCGCACGGTCGAGGAAGTGATCGCCGATCCTGAAACCGCTCAGCGCCGGATGCTTATAGACAGCGAATATCCCACCCGGGGCCCAATCCGCGTCGCCGGCACACCAATCAAGATGTCCGATGCGCCCGAAGGCGACCGGCCGACGAGAAGGCCGCCCGAGCTTGGCGAGCACAATGCCGAAGTGCTCGGCTCGATCGGAATTGGCGCCGACGAACTCGAACGCCTCAAGCGCGCCGGAGTCATCTAATTGAATGCGAAACCCACCGTGGGTTTCGCGCATCCTTGGGCAGGGGTGACCCCTGCACCCAACTAAAAGTGAAAAGAAAAGATGCGGGCTTCGCCCTGTTAGAACCTTTTTTGTGTCATTCTGAGCGCAGCGAAGAAACCCGGCGCTGTGCTCGACGCCGCACTATTCTCGGAATTACAGCAACTGAGCGTGGGTGCGAGGGCTGGCGTTGCACCTCATCCGGCGCTTGCTCTTTTGTGTCATCCCGAGCGAAGCCGAGGGACCCCGGATCCTTGCCGCGTGCCCGTGGCACCTCCCTGTATCGCGAGAGGCCGCACCTCCGGCGCGGGTGAGGGACGCCGGAATCGTGCAAAGGCCGGCCGTCTGGTGTATGCGTGGAGGCTGAATCATAGTTCTAAATCCTGGGTCGATATGGAAATTCCGGCTTACATTCGCAAGTTGATAGTGGCCGCGCTCGTCTTCGCATCGATTGCGACCTCGTGCGCGCTGGTGAAAGGCGAAGACATCGGGGGCGCGAATATTCCCGCTCCCGACCCAGCGGTCACGAGCCGCGTTTCTTCAGCGACGGATGATTTCGGCTTTCGGCTGCTGAAGGCGCTGGCCAAAGACCCGGCGCAAAATACCATCATATCCCCGCTTGGTGTCGCGACGGCGTTCGCCATGGCATACAACGGCGCCGCCGGCGATAACAAAGCGGAGATGGCTAAGACGCTCGCTCTCGGATCGCTTGGCGATGAGGACATCAATCGAGCCAATCACTACTTGATGCACACCCTCACGGCGGCGGATCCCGCGGTGCAGAGTGAAATCGCCAATGCGCTGTGGGTACAGAAAGACTTTCCAATCAACCCGGATTTTCGCACAGTGTGCGAATCCTTCTACAATGCGAGCGCTGCCAGCCTGAATTTCATCGGCGATCCGGCGGGAGCCGCGGCGGAAATCAACTCGTGGGTTGACAAAAACACCCATCACCGGATTCCGGTCTTAGTCGCGGGGATTAGACCCGATACCCGGCTGATGCTGACCGACGCGGTCTACTTCAAAGGCCGCTGGTCATCGCAGTTCAAAAAAGCACAAACGCGGCCACGGCCGTTTCATCTTCTGAGCGGCGATTCGCGGCAGACCGCAATGATGGATCAATCGGGAAATTACTCTTACCTCGAGAATCAGAACTTCCAGGCCATTCGCATTCCCTATGGGAATCAGCGCTATGCGATGTACGTATTTATCCCGCGCGAGATGGCGGGACTGCCCGATTTTATCCGCTCGCTCGATGAAACGCATTGGACGCAATGGACAAGTCAGTTTGCTCGAAGGTCCGGAGAGATAGTTATCCCAAAGTTCGAAACGACCTATAGCAAGCAGCTCAATGATACTCTGAAGGAAATGGGAATGAGGTTGGCGTTCGATCGCATAGCAGCCGATTTTTCGCGAATTCATCCCTACCTATTTATCAGCGACGTTGAACATAAGACGTGGGTAAAGGTCGATGAGGAGGGAACCGAAGCCGCGGCGGCTACCTCAATCGGCATGAGTCTGGCCCTTGCGGTTGGTACATCCATGCGTCCGTTTGTGATGATAGTGGATCACCCGTTCTTCTTCGCGATTACCGAGCAGCAATCCGCCGCGCTGTTGTTTGCCGGAGTTGTCATGGATCCGACGTTGACCGGTGGTGCGCGATGAGAAGGCCGCCCGAGCCCGGCGAGCACGACGCCGAAGTACTCGGGACGATCGGAATTGGCGCGGATGAGGCCAAACGCCTCAAGCGCGACGGAGTAATCTGACCGGATGCGGGTTGCGCAATTGGTGGCGGAGGAGGGTGGAGTGGCCCGCGGGCGTTTTCGCGCGGTGATCCGGCGCGCGCCAGCGGTCGTGTTCGCATTCGCGATCTCGAATGCGCTAATCGCGTGCGAGCCGACGGAGTCAACTGGCTATCCGCCCAACGACACCGGCGCCCCGGCTGAAGTCGGGAAAGCACGGCCGCTCGAGCTGTCGTCATCGGAGTTCGCGCTCGACATGGTCACGCCCGCCGGAATTCGCGTCAAGACCAACGGCCAGTATAAGACCGAGGCCGTGAGTAAGGCCGCGGCCCTTGCGATCGATCGTTACTGGAACGAAGTTCGCTCTTGCGCGGCCGGCGTGGAACGGCCCGGCGACATGGATCTCCGCGACCTGACGGACGAGTTCCCGCGCCATCTGGCGGTTGAGATTGCGAACAACTGGAAGGTGGTCGAGGGTCCGACAACGCATCGCAGGATACAGGCGTTTCCGTCGATTGCGCGGCGAGGCTCGTGGTCAACGGCGCGGCGCCAGGAGGACGCGCTCTACATTGTAGTTGTCCCGGAGTTGAATGGACTCGGTCCGCAGATGGTCAATGGGCTGAATCTGTGGCTGAGCAAGAACGCGAACGTGCCGCCGACGGCGGATTTGGTCGGTGCGTGTGCGTCGGTCGCGTGCGTGAGGTTCAACTATAACAACGCGCCGTCGCAGGCATGGAACGAGTGCAAGCAGTAGCAGGGGTGACCCCTGCACCCAACGTTAAGGCCGCGCTCCGTTGTCGCGCGCGGCCCCTGCCAACGGCTTAATACTGCGCTGCCGTCGCCACGGCCAGGGGTGACCCCTGCCCGTTGGCACGGGAGGCCAGTATTAAGAAAGCGCGCGCTGCTTACGCCGGACGCAGAAGCGTCCGGCGAGATTCTTCGCTTCGCTCAGAATGACAGAAACAAAGATCCGGGGTCCCTCGGCTCCGCAGACTCCGCTCGGGATGACACAAAAGAGCAGGGGGCGGGCGCCTGCTGGTTCCCGGCGTAACCAATTATCCACATTGTGGTCTGCATAACGTGACATTATGATGCTGACTACTCTTATAGTCTCCTCCGATCGAGTTGCAGAAGGGCGGGGGAGCGAGCGGGCGCGCAGCAGAGGGCGCAATGGCAGTGCTGTCTCATCCGATGGAACCGCACAACGGCGGAAAGCGGCGCGCGAGCGCGCCGCGCTGGTTCGAACTCGAGCCGCCTGCACCCGAACGATTGCGACTGGAGACGACGCCGCGCGTCTCGACCGTCGCGAGCTACGTGTTCACACGCGCGGCCGAACGCTCGTGGGAAGTCCTCAATCAGCATCTTGCTGAGCCGCAAGGGGCCGTGTTCTGGATTGGCGGCCCGGCGGGATGCGGCAAGACGCATTTCCTTGACTACGTAATCGCGCTGCAGAGGCGAGCAGGCGCGCTCGACGCGCAAAACATTCGGCGCCTGGTGTGCGGGCTGGAGCTGGCCGGACGGGTGAGTGCGGCAGAAGCCGAGCTGTTCCTGCTGAGCGTCCTGGCCGAGCAAATCGGCGGCGACCCGCGCTCGTCGGGCGATCTTTTCCGCCAGATGCGTGGTGCGGCCGCGTTGAACGTGGGACTGGAGACCGCGCGGCGGACCGGAATCAGGGCGGTAACGGTTGCGATAGATTTCGGAACGTCGCAATGCGAGTCGGCGGCGGATTTCTTTAAGATGCTGGCTCAAGTTGCCGCGTCGTTCCACCAGGTAAAGTTCACCGTGATCGCAGCCGGGCGCGCGACGGCTCCGGAAGCGACGCGAGCGCTTGCGGTGGCGCCGCGCGACGCGAACGAGGAAACGATCATCGCGGTGCGGCGCGCGCGACGGCTGGTCGAGGACGCCGAGCTCGACGCCGGCATCGCGTACGCGGGAATAGATACGGCGGGCTTGGCGCCCGACGCGATTTTCCCGTTCCATCCGGTAACGCTTAGCGCGCTTCGAGCAATCGCCACCCGTCCCAATCCAGCCGGTGAAAGTTCCGATCCCGCAACGATCGTATCGCTGTCGCGCCTGGCCCGCGAAGTGTTGTCCTCGCCAATTTTCGCCGGCGCTGGCGGCGGCGGCGAATCGCCGGCGCGGCTGATCTACCCACCAGACCTGACGATGAACGCGGTAATTTCAAGCCAGATCACGGCGCTCCTGGCTGAAGCCGGGCGCGCTGCGTGGAAGATTACGCGCGACCGGATCGCCGATCTGGATGGGTACGAGAAGGACCTCGCGCGCGAAATAATCGACTCGCTGATCATGGAGAATGTGTGCGGCGGCACGGCGGCGCTCGCGATTGAAGAACTGCAGTCGCGGGTGCCGATGGTCGCGCGCAGCGGTACGGCGGATGAGCGGACGCTTGCGGCCGTGCGCGGGTTGCTGCGCCGATTGGAGGTGTCCACCGGCGACGTGATCCGTTTCGAAACCGACGCGGCCCGGTTCGACCCGGAGGCCGCCGGCGCGCCGGATCTCGCGGCGTTCAACGCGGCGCTTGTGCTGGCGCGGCGATTCGATCCGCGCCTTGGGCTCGCGCGCGACCGCGAAGGGCTGGACGCACGCCTGAAGCGACTCGAAGCCGCGATGGCCGACGCGGTCGAGGCGGCAATCCGCACGCGCAACGTGCTCGCGTCGGCGCTTACGGAAGCGAACCTCGAGATGCCCGCGGCTAATCGCGCGGCGCTCGCGGAATATATCCGGCTTGCGGAATCGGGCGCGGCGGCGATGCTCGAGGCGGCGGCCGATCGATCGTATCTCGCGTCGGCCATCCAGATCGCCGACGCGTACGAGGCAATCGCGGCCGCTTGCGCGTCGATGCCGCGGATGCGTTCGATGCGCGAGTTTCTCACTGCGACAGGACTGCGCGCGGCGCCGGGCGAGGCCGGCTTATCAGAAAGTGTCTCGCGTGAATCGGCGGTCGCTTCCTTGGAGACCGAGTGCGAACTGCTCCGAGTGGAACTTGGGCCGCGAATCCTGACGGGCCTGCCGCGCAGTCTGGACGCGATGGAAGCACGCTTTCAAAAATTCAAATGGACGTACGTGCAGTGTTATCTGAGCGCGCATGAGCGATGGCGCCTGAAGATGGAGCGGCTGGAGCTGGTCGCCGGCGACGCGCGACGGTACTTCGACGCGCTCACGCGGCTCAACGCGATCGCCGCGCTCGGTCTCCCCGAAGGCGAGCATCTGGGGGCGCGGGTGGTGGAGCTAAGCGCGCGCGTGGTGCGATGCGAGCTTAAGGACGCAATCGCGCCCGAGACGACGCCGCGATGTTCGAGCTGCGGGTTTCAGCTGGGCGCAGCGTCGCCACAGGCGGAACTCGAGGAAGCGATGGAGGGGATTCGCCGCGCGCTCGAGATCAAACTGGCAGCGCTCTCGCAAAGCATGATCGCGCGGCTGATTCGCATTCACGACCGCGAGCATCGCCTCGAAGGATTCCTGAAGATCACACAAGCCGCGCAGACCGACGCGCTCGTGCGGGTGCTCGACGAAAAGCTCGCGCGATACCTGGCGCAGGTGCTCGACGAAAATGAGACCGCGGATCCGGGGTTTCCCCGGCCCCGCAGACTTCGCTCGGGATAACACAAAAAAGCGGGCGCGCGGGACTTCAGCTAGCGGGCGGGGGCCTTGCGTTTTTTCGGTTGGCCGGGAGGAAACGCGCTCGCGCGTTTGGGCCGCGGCCGAACGTTGAGACGATCGAGAAGGCGGAAGTACGAATCGCGGACTATTTCGAGTCCCCACAGCAGGGTCAGACCCAACGCCCGGCCAACTGCGCCAGCGACTTCCTTGACCAGAGGAAGACCGCGCAGCGGCTCGATGCGAATCTCGACTCGCGCTTTCTCTTCGACGGTTTCCATCACGGTTCAGAGTAAGTTGCCAGGCGCCCGGATGCAACCATCGCGCGGGCGCCCGGCAACACTGTTATCGCGTCGGCGGACCTCAGAACGAATCAACTACGGCGACGGTGACGCGGCGGGGGCGGCCGGGGCTGCGGTTTCGCCTTCCTTGCGGACCGTAATTTTCACGTCGTCGAATTCCGCCTGCGAATCGTCGCGCGCCCACAGTCCGATTTTGCCCTTGGCTATTTTGTTTTCGTCGAAATCGAAGATCATCTTGTCATTATCGTAACACATGAAATGTCCACTCAGGACTGTGACCTTGAGCCGGTACCAGGTGTCCTTGTCGGTGGGCACCACGCTCTGCTTGAGCCCGATCAGCTGCCCGTTGGTCATCCGCGACAGAGCGAAGTAATCGCTGGGGCATCCGGCGGAAAGCAGGTAGAAGTTTTTGTCGTCAACGTAGCGGAAGATCAGACCGCCGGAGCAATCGAAACGTCCGCCGACAGATTTGAACTGAGCTTCGAGAGTAAAGTCGGAATACTCAGTCGGATCGCTTTGAATTGCCATTGGGTAATACTCGAGCGCGCTGGTCAGCGACTTGAGCAGACGCCCCGCGGGCAGACCGAATGTATTGGGCTTGCTCGGCGCGCTCGGATCGGCAATCACCTGCCAATCGCCTTCAAGCGCTTTCCATCCCGCCGGCACCTCGCCCGCTTTGTCCTGATCAAAATTCCACACGTGAACTTCAGGGGTCGGCGTGGCCGTCGGCGTCACGGTAATGGTCGGTGCCACGACCGGTTTCTTTTTTTGCCTTGAATGAGCGGCAGGGCTGATGACCAGCACCGTCACTATTATGCCTGCTGCGACGATTCCCGCGATTCGCAGCCAAGAATTTCCCGTCTTCATCTATCCTCTCTCCGCCCCCGATGAGCTTAAGGCGTCTTAATTCTTAATGTGGTGGATCGGCCTGCCGGTCGGCGCGAGTTTCGCCAATGAATGGCGTTGCTGTCAAGCTGAACTAAGCGAAAGCCAAAGCGCTCGATGCGGCCCTGTGCGCCATTCTTGCCACATAGGCTTCGCGCTGAATAGCCAGAACGAACTTCAGTTTCGCTTTTTCTTCGGCTACTAACTATTTCACCTAATAGTCATTTTATCGCATCGCAGGACCCCCGGATTGCTTGACTGAAGTGGGATAGAGTGGGATGTTGTGGGACACTGGGGAGGAAAGACAGTGTTCAACGGTCGCTTCGACCATTCGATCGATGAGAAAGGCAGGGTGAGTATTCCTGCCCGGTTTCGCGAAGTTCTCCAGCGCGAGAATCACGATCGTCTTTATATCACCAATTTCCCCTTCGACGGAGAGCGTTGCCTGGCGCTGTATCCACCGAGTCAGTGGGAGACGCTCAACGCGCATCTCCGAACCAAGCCGAGATTCGATCCGCGGGTGCAGGTGTTCGAGACGCTGATCATCGGCGGAGCGCATGAGGTGCCCGTGGATCGGCAGGGACGGATTCTGATTCCGCCCAAGCTTCGTGAATATGCGGCGCTCGATCGCGAGGTGACGTTTTCGGCGCGGCAGGATCATTTTCAACTTTGGGACAAGCAGATCCTCGAGAAGGTTTTGAAGGCCACCGAGGAGAAGATAATGGATCCGGATTTTTTTGAGAAGCTGGGTCTGTGACGAGTGATGAGTCTGGCTTGCATAGACGAAGACGACGCGGCGGACCGGAGGCATGTGCCGGTGATGGTGGAGGAGGTGTGCGGGCTGCTGTCCGCACACGGTCCGCTCGCGTTCGTCGACGTGACTGTCGGGACCGGAGGGCATGCCGAGGCGATGCTGCGCGCGACCAGGGCGCGGATGCTCGGGCTGGATCGCGACGGGGCGGCATTGGAATTCGCGCGCGAGCGGCTGGCGGAGTTCGGCGATCGCGTCGTGCTGGAGCGGGCGGACTTCGGCGAAGTCGCGGCCGTGATGAAGCAGCACGGCTTCGATGGCGCCGACGCGATGCTCGCCGACCTGGGCATGAGCAGCTACGCGCTCGATGATCCCGAGCGTGGCTTTTCATTTCGGCTCGACGGTCCGCTCGACATGCGGATGGACAGCCGCCACGCGATCCGCGCGCGAGACATCGTCAATGAAGAGAGCGCCGAGGAGCTCGCGCGCATCATCTATACGTACGGCGAGGAGCGGGCGTCGCGGCGGATAGCGAGGATGATCGTCGAGGCGCGCCGGCGGGGTCCGATCGAGACCACCGGCGAATTGCGCGCGATCGTCGAGCGCGCGCTGGGAGCCCATCGACGCGGCGGAGCGCATCCTGCCACACGCACCTTCCAGGCTCTTCGAATCGCGGTGAATCACGAGATGGAAAGTCTCGCGGCTCTTCTGCGCGATGGCCCCGCGATGCTCAATCCCGGCGGCCGGATGCTGGTTATTTCGTATCATTCGCTCGAAGACCGTCCGGTCAAGGAGCGTTTTCGCGACCTGGTGCGCGCCGGTGACTACACGGCGATTGCGCGCAAGGTGATCAAGCCGTCGGCGGCCGAAACTTCGCGCAATTCGCGCGCGCGCAGCGCAAGGATCCGATGCATCGAACGGAGCGCACCATGATCGCGCGGGTAAAACCGACGCGGCGGCCCTCCAGGGCGGTGCCTGCCGCGCTCGGCGCGCTGATCGCGGTCGTCGGATTCGCAACGTTGATGATACGGCTGGAAGTGACGCGAGAAGGCTATCGGCTTCCGGCGTTGCACGATGAAATCGCCAGGCTGCAGGACGAAAATCGCGCGCTGCGCCTGACCGCCGCGCAGCTCAGCTCGCACGATCGCCTGCGCGCGCTCGCGCCGCAACATCATCTTGCGCCGCCCGGACGCGGCCAGGTGGTGATGCTTCCATGAAGAATTCGTTCAAGCAGCGGCGCACTCGAATCGGAGCACTTACGCTCGCGCTGGCGGCCTTGTTCGGTCTCGCGGTAATCCGCCTGGTGGTGCTGGTCACAATATATGGGCCGCGATTGAACTCGCTCGCCCGCCACGAACATACCGGAGAGACCGAACTCGCAGCGGTGCGCGGACCGATCGTCGATCGCTACGGCGAGCCGCTCGCGCTATCGGCCGAGACCCGGTCGGTTTACGCGCGGCCCAAGCGCGTGCTCGAGTCGAGCACGCCGGCCGAGCGGACCAAGCTCGCGGCAATTCTGATGATGCTGCCGATTTCGCTCGAATCCAGGCTGAACAAGGACGCGCCCTTCGTGTGGCTCGATCGTCGAATGTCACCGGACAAGGCGCAGGCCGTGCAAGAGCTTGGAATCGACGGTATCGGCACGATCAGCGAATACAAACGGTTTTACCCGGAGAGCAACCTGGCCGCGTCGGTGGTGGGGTTGGCGGGGATGGATGGCCAGGGGCTCTCCGGGTTGGAGTTGCAATACGACAAGCTGGCGCGTGGCGAAGCGGTCGAGCTGAGCTTCTATCGTGACGCGCTTGGGCATCCGATTTTCGACAGCCCGATGGCGCTCAAGGCGCCGGAGCCGGGCGCGCAGCTCGAACTGACGATCGATTCGTCGATCCAATCGCTCGCCGAAACCGAGTTGGCGGCGGAAGTAATCCAGAGCGGCGCGAAGCGCGGCAGCGCAATCGTGCTCGATCCGTTTACCGGCGAAGTGATCGCGATGGCCAACGTCAGCGCCGGCGGAGCCGATGTCCACAACCGTCTGCACAACCCGGCGGTCGAGGATGCGTTCGAGCCGGGCTCGACGATGAAGGGAATTCTCGGCTCGATCGCGCTGGCCGATCACGCGATCACGCTCGATCGCCAATTCTACTGCGAGGACGGACACTTCACGATCGGCCGGCACACGATCCACGATCACAGCCGTCACGGATGGCTCAATCTCGGCGGGATAATCGAAGTGTCGTCGAATATCGGCGCGGCGAAGATCGCGTTGACGCTCGGCTCGGACCGCTACCACGAAGGACTGCGCGCATTTGGAATCGGATCGCACACCGGAATCGATTTGCCGGGCGAAGCCGCGGGCTTGCTCAGCAAACCGTCGGGATGGAAGGAAATAGACCTTGCCAATCACGGTTTTGGGCAGGGCGTGGCGGTCACGCCGATCCAGCTCGCGGTGGCGTACGCGGCGATTGCGAACGGCGGAAATATCGTCCGCCCATACGTAGTGAGGGCTGCTTACGACACCGAGGGCCGCGCGATCCTCACCCATACGCCGCAAGTGATGCATCGCGCGATTGCGCCCGATATCGCCCATCAGATGAACCTCCTGCTGCGCAACGTCGTGATGTCCGACGGCGGCACCGCGGCCAAGGCGCGCGTTGACGGGTTTATCGTGGCGGGCAAGACCGGCACGGCGCAGATGGTGAATCCGGAAAACGGCGCCTACTTTCAGAATCGCCACGTCTCGTCGTTCGTCGGATTTTTGCCGGCGGACGATCCCCGGCTGTTGATTCTGGTCGTGTTGTACGATGTAGGCCACGAACATTTTGGCGGATTGATCGCGGCGCCGGTGTTCAGCGAAATCGCGCAGGGCGCGGTTCGTGATCTGAATATCACCGCGCCCCATCAGCCCTACGATACTGCCGGCATGATCCCGATGCCCGATTTCGGCAAAGATTCGGCCGGCCGGAATTCCGACGGTAAGAGCGCGGCTGCGGTGTCTGCCGCGGTGGACGACTATCTGCCCGTGCTGACGGGTTCGAAACTGACGCGGGCGACCCCCAATTTCGCGGGCTTAAGTCTCAGGCGCGCGATGGAGCTGGCGCGAATCTCGCGCGTCAACGTCGACGTGCATGGCGGCGGCTACGTGGTCGCGCAGAAGCCGGGCGCCGGCGCTCCGCTCAATCATTCGACGGTGAAACTGACGCTCGCGCCGATTGTCGCGGACAGTGAAGCCGGCGCGGCAACGCAATCCGGCGTCGTACCCGCGTCGTATTTCAGCGGCGGCGGGCTGGCCGGGCGAAAGTGAAAAGTGAAACTTGGTGAATTGCTCAAAGGACTCGACGTCCGTCGAATCGACGGCGACCTGAACGTGGAAATCACCGGCCTCAGCTACGACTCGCGTCAGACGAGGCCCGGTCATTTGTACTTCTCGACCGCCCGCGATCCAAATAGGAACCGGGCGAACATTGACGATGCATTAAACCGTGGGGCGCGCGCTGTGGTGGTTGCGGGATGGGATGGGGGAATGGCGCGCCCCGCGGTGACCCTGGTCCAGAGCGAGCGGCCGCGTCTGCTGATGGGCGCGGCCGCGTCGCGTTTCTTCGCTGCGCCGAGCGAGCGCGTCGATTTGATCGGCATCACCGGAACCAGCGGCAAGACCACCACCTGCTACATCCTGGCGTCGATTTTCGAGGCGGCCGGCATGCCCGCCGGGATCATCGGCACCATCGGCATTTTCATCGCCGGGAAAAAAATCTATAGCGGACTTACCACGCCCGAGTCGATCGACTTCGAGTCTGCGCTGGCGCAAATGGAGCGCGAGGGCGTGCGGCACGCGGCGGCGGAAGTGTCGTCGATTGGAATCGCCGAAGGGCGGGTCGATGCGCTGAGCTTTCGCGCGTGCATGTTCACCAACCTCGGCCGCGACCATCTCGACTATCACGCGACGATGGAGGATTACTTCGCGGCGAAGCTGCGGCTGTTCACCGAGATACTGCCGCGCAGCCGGCGCGCAGACACCGTAGCGGTGGTGCGCGGCGACGATCCGTTCGGCCGACGGGTGCTCGAATCGGTCAAGGGCTCGAAAATAAGCTTCGGGCTGGACCGCTCGCTCGATGTGCATCCCGAGAAATTCGACGCGGACTTGAGCGGACTTCGCGCGACGCTGTCGGTACTCGGCAAAAAGATCGAAATCGATTCGCCGCTGATTGGCGAAATCAATTTGCTCAATATCCTGGGCGCGTCGGCTCTTTCGGCGGCCCTGGGTGTCGAATCGGATGCGGTGGCGGATGGGGTGCGGCGATGCCCGGGGGCCCCCGGCAGACTCGAAGCGATCCAGGCGAAACCGGGCGTCACGGTGCTGGTCGATTACGCGCACAAGCCCGACGCGTTGGAGGCGGTGTTGACTGCGCTGCGTCGCATCGGCGCGGGCAGGATCATCTGCGTGTTTGGATGCGGCGGAGACCGCGACCGCGGCAAGCGGCCGATCATGGGCGAAATTGCGGGACGGCTCGCCGATCTCCCGGTGCTGACCTCCGACAATCCGCGCAGCGAAGATCCGATGGCGATAATCGCCGAGGTCGAGAAGGGATTGATCGCGGCGGGACGTGCGCGAATCGAAAATCCGAAAAAGTTTGCGATTGCTTCGATGCGTGGCGGATATATCGTGGAGCCGGATCGGCGTACCGCGATCGCCATCGCGCTCAGAATCGCGACCGCCGGCGACGCGGTTTTGATCGCCGGCAAGGGACACGAGGACTATCAGTTGGTGGCAGGGCGCGTACTTCCGTTCGACGATCGGGTCGTGGTCCGCGAGATTGCAGCGGAACTCGGCGGCGGGCAGAGTTGATACTCGGCGAGCCGCGCGATGCTCTACCTGCTGCTCTACCCCCTGCACAAATATTATTCCGGCTTCAATGCGCTCAGGTACCAGACGCTGCGATCGGTCCTGGCCGGGCTGGCGGCGCTGGCGCTGTCGTTGGCTCTGGGACCTATTCTGATCGACCGGTTCCGCGCGCTGCGTATCGGTCAGACGATTCGCGAGGTCGTTCCGCAGGCGCATCAGAAGAAGGCCGGCACGCCCACGATGGGCGGTCTGCTGATCGTGGCGTCGATGCTGGCGGCGACGCTGCTGCTCGCCAACATCCTCAATCCGTACGTCTGGATCGCGATCTTCGTGACGCTGACCTTCGGCGCGATCGGTTTCAGCGACGACTACTTCAAGCTCACGCGCGGCAAAGGGCTGGGACTGAGCGGCCCGGCCAAGCTGGCCTGGTCATTTTCGTGCGCGTTCATCGCGGCGGCGTGGCTGTTCCTGTATCTCGGCTTCGACACGCATCTGACGGTGCCGTTCCTGAAGAACGTTAATCCCGATCTGCACTGGTGGTTTTACATCCCGTTCGCGATGGTCGTGATCGTGGGGTGCTCGCATGCGGTGAACCTGACTGACGGACTCGACGGCCTTGCGATTGGACCCGTGATGACCGTCGCGCTCACGTACTGGGTGTTCACCTATGTCGCAGGCAACATCAAGTTCGCGAGCTACTTGCAGGTACCGTATATCGCCAACGTCGGCGAGGTTGCGATTTTCTGCGTGTCGGTGTTCGCCGCGTCGCTTGGCTTCCTGTGGTTCAACGCGTACCCGGCTTCGATGATGATGGGCGACGTGGGCGCGCTGGCGCTGGGCGGGGCGCTCGGAACGGTAGCGGTGCTGGCCAAGCAGGAACTCGCGCTGGTAATAGCCGGCGGAGTGTTCGTCGCAGAGGCGGCGTCAACCATCATTCAGCGCTACTATTTCAAGGCGACGCACAAGCGTTTTTTCCTGATGGCGCCGCTGCACCATCATTTTGAACTCCAAGGCATCCCCGAAACCCTGGTCGTGATCAGATTCTGGATTGTATCGATCGTGTGTGCGCTGGTCGCGCTGAGCACGTTGAAGCTGCGTTGATGGAACTGTCGGACAAGCGCGTGATGGTGGTGGGACTGGGAGTCAGCGGAGTCGCCGCGGCGCGGTTCCTTGCCTCGCGCGGCGCGAAACTCGTGATGACGGATCGACGTGTCGCTGTCGGCGTCGAGCGCAGCAAACTGCCCGCTGGCGCGCTGAAGCTGGGAGCCGAAGACGCAAGCTGGATGGACGACATCGACCTGGTCGTCACCAGTCCGGGAGTACCGCGCGATTCGATTCTGCTGCGGGCTGCGAGCGAGCGGCGAATTCCGGTAATCGGAGAAATCGAACTCGCCGGCCGCTTCCTCGAGGCGCCCATCGCCGCGGTCACCGGCACCAACGGCAAGAGCACGGTCGTGGTGCTCCTCGGCGAGATTTTGAAGGCATCGGGGCGGCGCACGTTCATCGGCGGCAACCTGGGCACGCCGTTAATCGACGCGGTCGATGGCAAGTGGGACGTCGCGGTCGTCGAGGTGTCGAGTTTCCAGCTCGAATGGATCGAGAAATTCCGGCCGCACGCCGGCGTGCATCTGAATCTGAGCGACGATCACCTCGATCGCTATCGCGATCTCGCCGACTACGGGCGCGCCAAAGCCCGGTTGTTCGAAAACCAGGATGCTTCGGACTACGCGATTCTGAATCGCGAAGATCCCAATGTTTGGAAGCTCGCCAACCGCGTGCGCGCGCGCGTGATCGGCTTCGGGCACGCGCGCGGCGAATCGGGGGCGTCGATTTGGTTCGACGACCGGTCAAACGCGATCGTTTTCGATTTGGATTTCGATGGCGCGCGTCGCGGGCGAATCAGCCTTGAAGGGTTTCGTCTGCGTGGGCGGCACAACATATCCAACGCGATGGCGGCGTCGGCAGCGGCGCTCGCGCTTGGTGTCGAAATGGAAGAAATGGAACGCGCGCTCGCGTCATTTCGCGGCCTGCCGCATCGAATCGAAGTCGTCCATGCGCATGGCGGCGTGACTTATATCGACGACTCGAAGGGAACCAACGTCGGCGCAGTGGTCGAAGCGATCGACGCGCTCGCGGCGCCGATAATCCTTATAGCAGGCGGTCTCGACAAGGGCGGAGATTACGCGCCGCTGAGGCGGCCGCTCGGCGAGAAGGTCAAGCTTGCGATTTTGAACGGAGCGGCGCGGGACAAGATGGCGGCGGCGCTCGAAGGTGCGACGCAGATCGAATTGGTGGCGACTCTCAAAGAGGCGGTCGAACATGCGGCGCGCGAGGCGCGGCCGGGCGACACCGTGCTGCTGTCGCCGGCGTGCTCGAGCTTCGATCAGTTCAAGGACTATGCGGAACGCGGCAACGTATATAAAGAGCTGGTTCGGGCGCTTTGACGCGGTAACGTATCGGCGTCCCGACCCGTGGCTGTGGCTGCCGGCGGCGGTGCTGCTGTTGCTCGGGCTGCTGATGGTGCTGAACACGACGTACTTTCTCGGCATCGAGAAAAAGGGCGACGCGTTCCATTTCTTCAAGCTTCACCTGGCGCACATCGTGGCCGGCTTCGTCATTTTGATCCTGCTCTCGCAATTCTCGCTGGCGGGTCTGCGTCGAATCGTGATGCCGTTGTTCATCGTGTCGGTCGTGATGCTGGCGCTGCTCTACGTTCCGGGGCTCGGGCTGATGAAGGGCGGCGCGCGGCGCTGGCTCAGGCTGGGACCGGTGATCGCCGAGCCGTCGGAACTGGTGAAATTCGCGCTGGTGTTTTTCCTCGCCGAGTTCCTGAGCAAGCGACAGGAGCGGATCCGCGAGTTCAAGCACGGACCGCTGGCGGTTTTTCTGATCGTCGGGCCGATCACGCTGATGATTCTGAAGCAGCCGGACTTCGGCAGTACCGTGATGATCGCGCTGATCCTGTTCGCGATGCTGTGGGCAGCGGGCGCACGCTGGCAGCATCTTGCGGTGGCGGGCAGCGGAGCGATCGGCCTGTTGGTATTCCAGGCGGTGGCGAAGTCGTACCGCATGAAGCGGCTGACGACGTTCCTCGATCCATGGTCGGTCGCGCGCGGCGCCGGCTTCCAGCTGGTGCAATCGTTCATCGCGCTCGGCGAAGGCGGCAAGTGGGGCGTGGGGCTGGGTGCGGGTCGCCAGAAGATGTTTTATCTGCCGGAGGCGCACACCGATTTTGTTTTTGCGGTGGTGGGCGAGGAGTTCGGCCTGATCGGGGCGGCGGTTGTGGTCGCGCTGTTCCTGGTGATTCTGTTTCGGGGGATGCGAATCGCGCACGATGAGCCCGATCCGTTCGCGAGCTTGCTGGCCGTGGGACTGACCGCGCTGCTCTCGATTCAAGCGCTGATCAACATGTCGGTGGTGATTGGACTGATCCCGACCAAGGGCCTACCGCTGCCGTTTCTGAGTTACGGCGGCACTTCGATCATCATCGCGATGGCGGCGTTGGGCGCGCTACTCGCGCTCGGGCGCCGGCCGGCGGTGCGATGAAGGTGATAATCGCAGGCGGCGGCACGGGAGGACATCTTTTCCCGGCGGTCGCGCTGGGCGAGGAACTGATTCGCGAGCGTCCCGACATCGAGGTGCTGTTCGTCGGCACGAGCGCGGGTCTCGAGGCCAAGTGGTTGCCGAAGAGCGGGCACAGTTACGAATTATTCGAGATGCATGGAATTCGCGGGCATAGCGCGATCGAGCGGGCGCGCGCGTCAGTGGAGTTTATTCGCGCGATTGGGCTCGGGCTGTCGCTGGTCAGGCGCTTTCGTCCGAGCATTGTGGTGAGCGCGGGTGGATACGCGTCGGCGTCGATGGGTGCGGCGGCGATCATGACGCGGACACCGCTGGTGTTGATGGAACAGAACACGCGGCCGGGTCTGGCGAATCGGATGTTGTCGAGATTCGCGGACAAAATCTGCGTCGGTTTCAGTGACAGTGCGGCTTATTTCAGTTCTTCTAAAATCGCGGTCACGGGCAATCCGACCCGGTTTCAATACCATCCTGACCGATCGCGCCGGGAGGGTGGACAATTACAAATCCTTGTTTTAGGCGGTTCATCGGGAGCGCATCGCCTCAACATTGGTGTTGTAGGGGCTTTCAAAATCTGCGGAAAAAGTGTTATAAATTTGAACGTTGTCCACCAGACCGGGGAGGCGGATGAGGAGTTGGTGAGGAGTGCATACCGCGAAATGGGCTTCGCGGCGGAGGTCGCGCCGTTTATCGACGACGTCGCCGACGCGCTGCATCGCGCCGATTTGGTTATCGCGCGCTCAGGCGCGATGACGGTCACGGACATCGCTCTTGGCGCGCGCGCGGCCATTTTTGTGCCTTATCCGTTCCATAAGGATTTGCAACAACTGCACAACGCGCGCGTGATTGAAAAGCGCGGCGGAGCGATAATAGTTCGCGACGACGAACAGCTTGCGTCCAATCTCGCGCGCGAGCTTGACGCGCTGATCCGGAATCCGGCGCGGCTGGACGAGATGGGTCTGCGGGCGCATCAGGCGGCGCATCCGGACGCCGCTCGCCACGTAGCCAGAATATGTTTTGAAGTTGCGGAGAAAGCAGCAGCGTGAGTGAACTGCTCGCAAATGGTCTATTGACGCGTCAGCGGCGGCTGCATTTCGTCGGAATCGGCGGCGCGGGCATGAGCGGAATCGCGGAGCTGTGCCTGAAGCTCGGGATGCGGGTCAGCGGATGCGATGTGAAACCTTCGGCGACGATCACGCGGCTCGCGTCGCTGGGTGCGGAAATCAGCCAGGGGCATCATCCGGCGCATCTGAAGGATGAGACTGGTATCGACGCGGTGGTAATCTCGTCGGCGATAAAATTTTCGAATCCGGAAGTCGCGCGAGCGCGCGAGATGAAAATTCCGGTAATCGCGCGCGCCGAGATGCTCGGTGAGCTGCTGCGGATGGCCAAGCTCGGTGTGGCGGTCGCGGGGACTCATGGCAAGACGACCACGACGGGCCTGATCGCGCTGATCATGGAAGAGGCAGACCTCGATCCCACGGTCGCGGTGGGCGGAAATATTCGCAATACGGGCACCAACGTCCGGCTGGGGCGCGGCGATTTCATGGTTGCCGAGGCCGACGAGAGCGACGCGTCGTTTCTGCTGCTGATCCCGACGATCGCAGTCGTGACGAATATCGATCCGGAGCATCTCGATCACTACGGCACGATGGATCGAGTACGGCAGGCGTTTGCGGACTTTATCAATCGGGTGCCGTTCTACGGCGTTGCCGTGCTCGGAATCGACAATGTGAACGTGCGCGGCCTGATGGCGTCGATTCGCAAGCCGATGGTGACCTACGGCGTCGCGCAGGACGCGGATCTGCGCGCCGAGAAAATCGTGATCGACGGCCTTTCGACTCGCTTCGAGGTGATTCGCAATGGCGAGCATCTTGGCCGGGTGAACATACCGACGCCGGGCGTGCATGTTGCGATGAACTCGCTCGCGGCGATCGCAGTCGCGATGGAAATTGGAATCAGTTTCGAGCGCGCGGCGGCGGCGCTGGCCAAGTTCGGCGGAATCAGCCGGCGATTCGAGATCAAAGGCGAAGCGGCGGGACGAATCGTGCTCGACGACTACGCGCATCATCCGGCGGAGGTCCGCGCGACGCTGGCCGCGGTGCGGGCATCGTTCAAGCGCCGGGTGGTGGCAGTCTTTCAGCCGCATCGGTACACGCGGCTGCGCGATTTGTTCGACGATTTCCTGTCGGCATTCGACGATGCCGACGTGCTCTACTTGCTTGACGTGTATCCGGCCGGCGAGGAGCCGATTGCCGACGTCTCCGCGCGGCGTCTGTACGAGGCGCTGCGCGCGCGGGGGCATCTCGAGGTGCATTACCTCGGCGCCGAGGAAGATCCCGCGGCGCGCATCGCGTCTGGCTCACGCGCGGGCGACGTGATCGCGACTTTAGGCGCGGGCGATATCTACAAGATGGGCGGCGAAGTAATGGACGCGCTCAGCGCCGAGGTCAAAATCCATGAAGGCGCTTGAACGCGAGCTGCGCGAGAGATTTGGCGCGCGAATCCGCTCCGCGATGCCGCTGGCCGAGCTGACGTCGTTTCGCATTGGCGGGCCCGCGGACTTGTTCGTCACCGTCGAGGACGAAACCGAGCTGATGCACGCGAAGGCGGCGGCGTATCGCGCGGGCGTGCCGTGCTTCTGCCTCGGCGCAGGGACCAATCTGCTGGTGAGCGATCGCGGGATGCGCGGGCTCGTGGTGAGGCTCGGCGATGGCTTCGGCAAAATAAAGATTGACGACACGAAAGTCGTTGCGGGCGCTGCTGCCGCGTTCGGCAGGCTAGTCCAGGCGGTGGTCGATCGGAGTCTTGAGGGGCTCGAATTCGGCGAGGGCATTCCCGGCACGGTCGGCGGCGCATTGGTGATGAATGCGGGCGCGTTCGGCGGCGAAATCGCCAAGGTGGTGACTTTGGTGCATGGTGTCGCCGAGGTCGGCGAGGCGATTGCGCTGACCACGGACGAAGTCAAGTTCGCATACCGGCGCACCGAGTTACCGGCGCACTTCGTAATCACGCGCGTCGATTTCGAGCTTGGCCGCGGCGATCGCGCGCAGTTGATGGCGCGGGTCGCGGAGCTGAAGGCCAGGCGTGCGTCGCGCCAGCCGGGCGGCGTGCCCAATGCGGGATCGATCTTCAAGAATCCGCCGGGCAAGTTTGCGGGCAAGCTGTTGGAAGGCGCGGGTCTGAAGGGGACGCGGCTGGGCGGCGCGGCTTTTTCCGATCAGCATGCAAATTTTATCGTGAATCTTGGCGGCGCTCAGGCCGCGGAAGTGCGCGCACTGATCGACATGGCGCGGGTCAAGGTCAAGGAGCAGAGCGGCGTCTGGCTTGAACCGGAGGTTAGGCTGGTCGGCGATTGGTGACGCGGGATTGAGGTGGCGGGGTGGCGGTTCGCAGCGGTGGAAATAGGGCGGTGGCAGGATGGAGCTCGCGGTTGGGCGGGCTGGTCGTGTGCGCCTTTTTTGCGCTGGGCGTGATGACGGGATTCAGCACGACCGGCCGCGCAATTACGCTCAGAGCTTGCGCGACTCTCGGCTCATATCAGAATCAAATAATGAATTCGTTCGCGCCCGCGCGCACTGCCGCCGCGAGCTACTCTGCCGTGCTGACCGAATGGGCCTGGCGCGCTGGAATCTACCATCGCGCCAGCCACGGACCGGGCGTTGCGGCCCTGTCGGCGGGGGACATGCGTGAAGGCGCGATCGCGATCGTCGAGCGGCGCGAGGGCTTCTACGAGCTATTCAGCGGCGGCGAGCTGCGCGGGCCGGTCTCGCCCGGGGTGCAGGGCGATCTGCCGGTGCTTAGCGGCGCGGTGCTCGACAACGCGCGCGGCACGCAGATGGTCGATTATGCGGCGGTGCTGGTGCGCTCGGAGAGTCAGTTGTCCGAAATTATCTCGGAAATGCGAATTAATAATGACGCGACCGCGTCGCTTTTTCTGGAACGTGAACGCACCGAGGTGGTGATCGATCTCGATCGCGCGACGACGGAAATTCAGCGCGCGATTAAGGTGCGCCAGCAATGGCAGGGGCGCGAGAACCTGATTGCCGCACTCGATTTGACTACGCCGGGGCAGGTTGTCGTGCGCCTGCATGCAGGCGAGGGTAACCATTCGAAACATAAAGCCGGGATTCGAAAAGTTTTTTTTCAGCCGTCTGAATCCGGCCCCGGATTCTCTCGCGAGAACCCGCGCGGCACACCGGAGTCGGTGACGCGATGAGAAATCTGCTCACCGGATTGGACGTCGGCACCAGCAAAGTGTGCGCAATCGTCGGCGAGTCGCTGCCCGACGGCCAATTGGCGACGCTCGGTTACGGAATCGCGCCATGCACGGGGCTGCGCAAGGGCGTGGTGGTCAATATCGAGGCGACGGTCGATGCGATCCGATCGGCGGTCGGGGAAGCGGAGAAAACTTCCGGCGTGCGGGTGGGTTCGGCCGTGGTTGGGGTTGCGGGGCCGCATATAAAGGGCCTCAACAGCCACGGGATCGTCGCGGTGCGGGGCGGCGAAGTCAGTTCGCGCGACGTGGATCGAGTGATCGATGCAGCGCGCGCGGTCGCAATCCCGCTCGATCGGCAAGTGCTGCATATCCTGCCGCAGCAGTTTGCGGTCGATGAGCAGGAAGGCGTGCGCGAGCCGCATGGGATGGCGGGAGTGCGCCTCGAGGCGCGCATTCATATCGTGACCGCGGCGCAGAGCTACGGCCAGAATCTCACCAAGTGCTGCGAGCGCGCGGGCGTGACGCCGTCGGAGCTGGTTTTCCAGCCGCTGGCGTCGGCGGACGCGGCGCTGTTTCCGGAGGAACGCGAGCTCGGAGTCGCGCTGATCGATGTGGGCGGCGGCACCACGGACATCATCGTGTTTCATGGCGGCGCGGTGATGCATACCGCGGTGCTGCCGATCGGCGGAAACCATCTTACCAGCGATATCGCGGCGGGATTGCGCACGCCGATTTCCGAAGCGGAGCGGCTCAAAGTTACCTTCGGCGTGGCGACCAACCAGGTCGTGCGGCGCGACGAGATGGTGCAGGTGCCGGGAGTCGGCGGACGCGAGCCGCGGGTGATCGCGCGCCGCTTGCTCGGAGAAATAATCGAGCCGCGGATGGAAGAGATTTTCACGATGGTGCAGCGCGAGCTGCTGCGCTCGGGGGTTTCGGACGGTCTTGCCTCGGGCGTGGTGCTGGTCGGAGGCACCTCGCTGCTGGAGGGCACGCAGGAACTGGCCGAGCGCATCTTCGGCGTGCCGGTGCGGCGCGGACTTCCGATCAACCTGAAGGGGCTGCCCGAAGAACTGATGAAGCCGATGTACACGACCGCGGCGGGATTGCTGCTGTACCAGAGCGCGGCGGGCGGAATCGGTAACGGCGTGGGAAGAACGGGCCGGCTGGGGCGGCTGCGTTCGCGACTTGGCGATTGGGTGAGGGACTTCTTTTGAGAAGTCACCGAAACAAAAAATTAATCGGGCAACAAACTTTGCCGGTAGGTGGTGGAGGAGGATCTGTGATGATTGAGTTGGTGAGTAATCCCGACCCGGGTGCGAGGATCAAGGTAATCGGCGCTGGTGGATGCGGCGGCAATGCGGTCAACCATATGATCAATGTGGGGCTGCGCAACGTCGATTTTATAGCCGTGAATACCGACATCCAGGCGCTGCAGAATAATCATGCGGCGATGCGCCTTCAGATCGGCGACGCGATCACGCGCGGACGCGGCACCGGCGGCAATCCTGAAATCGGACGCAAGGCCGCGCTCGAAGACGAAGAACGGATCCGCGAAATCCTGTCGGAAGCGGAGATGGTGTTCGTGACCGCCGGGATGGGCGGCGGCACCGGCACCGGCTCTGCGCCGGTGATTGCGCGCGTCGCGCGCGAGCTCGGCGCGCTGACCGTCGGCGTCGTAACCAAGCCGTTCCAGTTCGAAGGACGCCGCCGCATGGCACAGGCGGAAGAAGGACTGCGCGAGCTCAAGAACGCGGTCGATACGCTCATCACGATTCCCAATCAACGCCTGCTCTCGGTCGCGAGCAAAACTACGCCGTTGAAGGAATCGTTTCAGAAGGCCGACGACGTGCTGCTGCAAGCGGTGCGCGGAATTTCCGAACTGGTCACCGTCCATGGCTTGATCAACCTGGATTTTGCGGACGTACGATCGATCATGGCCGAGATGGGCATGGCGATGATGGGCGCGGCGACCGCGTCGGGCGAAAATCGCGCAGTCGAGGCGGCGCAGCGTGCGATCTCGAGCCCGCTGCTCGAAGACGTCTCGATCAAGGGCGCGCGCGGCCTGCTGATCAACGTGACCGGCGGCCCGGACATGGCGCTGTACGAAGTCAACGAGGCGGCCAGCCTGATCCAGGAAGAGGCGCACGAGGACGCGAACATCATTTTCGGCGCGGTGATCGACGAGGCGATGTCGGACGAGATTCGCGTCACGGTTATCGCGACAGGATTCGGCGATCTCGACCGAGGTTCTGCGCGCTATTCGCCGTCGGGCGCTCCCGTCACCACGCCGATCGCGGCGGCCTCGACGCGGCCCGTCGATCCCATGGAGGTCAAGCCGGCCCAGGCAGGGCAGGTCAGGATGTTCCCGGGCAACAAGCCGGTGCGCAGGATGGGGATGGTCGTGGACGACAGTACGCTGGACATCCCGGCTTTCAGGCGGCGCGGCGAGGATGCGGGCCTGATGGAAGGAGAGAAGCTCGAGCCGAATTCGCTGCTCGACGGCGACGACAAGCTCGACATCCCGACGTTCCTGCGCAAGCATCTCGACTAGCGCCGGCGATCACAGAAACAATTGCGGCGCCGTAGTCTTACTACTCACGGCGCCGCATTCGCGTCGTAGCTTGCGAACCAGTCAGTGGCCGGCGGCGATGCGCGCATGTCAGCAAGAAATATCTGCCGCCGTACCTGAACGAATTTCAATTCCGGTTCAATAACCGGAAGGAAGCCGATATTTTCGGCAAAACGATAGCAAGATATGTGGAGCGACTGGGGTTGGTCTCAGACGCGCGCTTTCCGCGCGATCTAACCACTGATAATCCATTCCTCGGAATTGAATTGAAAGGATTCAAAATGGAAATTCCGGCTGAAACATCACGACGGGGTCAAGACCGAGGCGATAAACGGGCACCCGAAGGAGATCAGTTGCCAGCTTTCCCCCGGCTGGGGCCGGCTGGCAGCAGCCCGGGGGAACGACTGGTAGTTCT
>Ga0097691_1000283_pt1 | contig 47558 bp, 43 predicted proteins | sample NGESurdeep072012_8_FD_72858 | JGI IMG/M metagenome (GOLD analysis project Ga0097691, IMG submission 72858) | Arctic peat soil microbial communities from Barrow, Alaska - NGEE Surface sample 210-1 deep-072012 | ecosystem: Environmental > Terrestrial > Soil > Wetlands > Peat ... | reverse complement strand
ATTCCCGACGATCCGCTCTTTCACGAGAAATACTATTTCACTCCTGGCGACTCTCACGTCAACTTCGACGGAGACCACAAGGGAGCGAGCGGATTTCGTGTGTGGAAGACGCGTTACGCAAACATCGGCGTGCTGATCTGCTGGGACCAGTGGTACCCCGAGGCAGCGCGGATCAACGCGCTGCTCGGCGCAGAGATTCTTTTTTATCCCACCGCCATCGGTTGGCACCCGGCGGAGAAGGCGGAGTTTGGCGCAGCGCAGGCTGATGCCTGGCGCACGGCGCAGCGCGCACATGCGATCGCCAACGGAGTCTTCGTCGCCTCGCCAAATCGCGTCGGCCACGAAGACGAGCCGGGAACGAACGGCATCGAGTTCTTCGGTCACTCGTTCATCTGTGATCCATTTGGCCGAGTCCTCGTCGAGGCGGGGACAACTCCCGAGGTGCTGGTTGCGCAATGTGACCGCGCACTCATCGAAGAGACCAGACGCAACTGGCCTTTCCTGCGCGACCGCCGCATTGACGCGTACGGGCCGATCCTCAATCGCTACATCGGATGACTGAGGCAAAGCCCGTGGCCACGCCACGGGCTGGCGCAATCGACGCCCGAAGGGGAAGCCGCCGAGAGATGCCGGCCGAATGGGAGCGTCATGATGCGACCTGGATTGCATGGCCGCACCATGAGCCCGACTGGCCGGGAAAGTTCGGAACGATTCCGTGGGTATACGCTGAGATAGTCCGCGCGCTGCACACCCGCGAGTGCGTGGAGATTCTCTGTAACGATGACGGAGTGTGCAGCCGAGCTACGGCTGTGCTCGACGCCCACGGCGTAGCTCCGTCGGGATATCGCCTCCACACGGTTCGCACCGACCGCGTCTGGCTCCGCGATGCTGCGCCAACCTTCGTGTGGACCGAAGACGGCTCGGCAGAGCTGGTCAACTGGCGCTTCAATGCGTGGGCCAAATATGACAACCATCGCCACGATGAGAAGATTGGCGCAGCGGTGGAGAGAATCACGGGCCTGCCGCGCGTTGATGCGGTGAGACCGGATAAGGGGGAAGCGCTGGTGCTCGAGGGCGGCGGCATCGAAACCGACGGAGCGGGTCGGGTGCTGGTCACCGAGGAATGGCTGTTGAGCGACATCCAGGTCCGCAATCCTGGAATGACCCGCGAGGCATACGAAGTCGCATTCGCCACCTATCTCGGCGCGACTGATACGATATGGCTCGGCAGCGGCTGCGCTGGTGACGACACCCACGGTCATATCGATGACGTTGCCCGTTTCGCCGCGCCGGACACGGTGCTGCTCGCGTTCGAAGAAAATCCGGACGACGCAAACCATGCATCATCGGCAGACAATCTCGAGCGGCTCGAGCATGCGTCGCGCACGCGTCCGCTCAGAATCATCAAGCTTCCGTACCCGCGGCCGGTGATGATGGAGGAGCAGCGGCTCCCCGCGAGCTACGCGAATTTTTATGTCGCCAATGGTGTGGTTCTCGTTCCCACCTTCAACGACCCGATGGATCGCTTCGCGCTCGACATCATCGCCGGCCAGTTCCCCGGTCGGGAGATCGTCGGAATTCATTCCGTGGACCTCGTATGGGGGCTCGGGACCATTCACTGCCTGACTCAGCAGCAGCCTTCGCCCCGGGGTCCGTGAGCGGCCGTTGCGCCCTGGGCTGCACGTACGTGGTCGTGTACGACGGCGGCTGCAACGTCTGCCGGAAGCTCGTGACAACTCTCGAGCGATGGGACCGAAATCACGAGCTGGAGATCATCGCGTCGGATGCACCCGGCCTCGCCGAGCGCTTCCCCTGGATTCCGGCGCGGGCCTACAACGAGTCGATCCAGGTGGTGCGCTGCGCCGACGGGCTCACCTCGCAGGGCGCGGCGGCAATCGAGGTTCTCATCGACGCCATGCCGAAAGGCAGGCTCGTCTCGTGGATTTTCTCGCTGCCGTTCGCCCGGCCGATTGCCGAGAATGGGTACCGATGGTTTGCCCGCAACCGCTATCACCTCGGCTGCGGCGAACATTGTCGGCTCCGGAGCCCGGACACCGAATAGCGGGAGCGTCTCCCGGGCCCTCGTGACCCCCCCGCACTCGGCTTCGTCTATCCCTCAGGGCGGTGTTGCGCTCCGAGGAGATGACTTGAGATACGCCCTGCAATCGCTCGCTCTGCTGTTGGTGGCGGCGTGCGGTGGTCGAAGCACGACATATACAGTCGGCGCAGCCGGCCCGTGGAAGGAGAGTTACGGGGTGATGACCCGTCGTGGAATCGATCTCGCCGTCGAAGAGATCAATCACGCGGGTGGCATTCACGGCTCGCCGCTCAGACTCGTCGCTCGCGATGACGAGGCCAACGGCACTCGTGCCACGGCAATCGCGCAGGACTTCGTCCGTGATTCACGGGTGCTTGCGGTGATTGGTCACGTGAACTCAGGCGCGATGCTTGCCGCTGCGCGGGTTTACGACGGAGAGCTCGCGGCGGTTGCCACGAGCGCTTCATCGCCCGACCTCACCGGTGTGTCGCCGTGGGTCTTCCGGGTGATCTCCAGTGATTCTCTCAATGGCGTCACACTCGGGCGGTTCGCTTCGCAGATCGGGGGAAATTCGCCCGACATGAAGCAGGCGGCAGTGCTATACGAGAACGACTCCTACGGCCGCGGCCTGGCCGACGCTTTCCGCCGGAACTTTCGCGGCACGGTCATCAGCTTCGATCCGATTGACCAGGCGCTCGCTGACGCCGAGCCGTTCATCTCTTATTACAAGATGAAGAAGCCGGGCATCGTGTTTGTCGCCAGCCGCGACCAGGCAGCCCTGGCAATTCTCCGCGAGGCAAGGCGCCAGCAGCTCGACGCGGTATTCATCGGTGGGGACGGATGGCAGAGCATCGTTGTCGATTCCACCGCGTCGGAAGGCGCCTACGTCGGGACCTCGTTCAATGCCGACGATCCGTCGCCGGCGGTCCAGCGGTTTACCCGCGCCTTCAGGAAGAGATTCGACGCCATCCCCGACGCGTTCGCGGCACTCGGCTACGACGCCACGATGCTTGTCGCGCAAGCGATCTTGCGTAAAGGCGGCAATCGCAGCGCCATTCGCGACTACATCGCGTCGCTCGACGCGGACCATCCATTCGAAGCAGTGACCGGGCCGGTGTACTTCAGCGAGGGCGGCGATCCCCTTGGAATGGCGTTTCGCGTGACGCGCGTGAGCCACGGCTCGCTGTTGACCGGCGCCGCGCCATGATCAAGCTCCCTTCCATTCCCGCCAACTCCATCAGGCGCACGCTCGCGCTCGGCTTCGCATTGCTCGTATTTCTGCTTGTCGGGGCCGGACTGTTCGGGTGGGCTTCCATCTACAGCCTGTCACGCGACATGAGCGACCGCTTCGCCCATGCCAACGATCTCACGCATCAGTCGTCGAGCTTCTCGCACACCATAACTCAGGAAGTGCAGGCGGCAACCTCCTATCTCGCCGACCATAGTGAAAGATCCGAGGCTGACTTTCGCCGTTTGGGCTGGGAAGCTCATCGCATGCACCGGAGCTTCACGACGCGGCGCAGCGACCTGGCGGACGAAGTCACCAATACCGTCGCCGTGGACTCGAAGCTTGCCGAGGTGGAGAATGCGTACGCACTCGCGCATCGCCTGAGCGATCTTGGCCGGGCCGACGCTGCCGCCGCTCAGTCGCAGCGCGCCGCGGGGCTCGTATCGCAGCTTCTTGATCAGCTCCAGCGCTCCGACAACTCGAACAGTCTGGCGTTCGCCCGCGCGGCGGATTCGCTTCGCGAGAACGCCCTTCGCAGGTCGGCGCTGCTCGTCACGGCGATTGCGTTCGCGCTGCTGTTGGCGATGATAATCGTCGCCCGTACTTCGGCCGCGATTGGGAGGCCGCTCAGAATGCTTCTCAAGCACGCGATGCAGCTCAGTCGCGGCAATCTGCAGATGCGGACGCGCACCGCCGGTCTGCCCACCGAATTCCGCACCCTTGGCGAAGCGATGAACCATGCCAGCGATTCTCTTTCCCGAATCGTGACTGGAGCAGTGTCCACGGCCGACGTCGTCGCCCAGTCGGCGGGCGAGCTCGCCTCCGCGTCTCGCCAGGTATCTGAATCAGCAGGCCAGATTGCCGAAGCCGTCGGTGACGTTTCGCACGGCGCGGAGAGTCAGGTGAGTCAGATCCGGATCGTGAGCGCCGCGCTGGATGGAATCCGCAGCCGGGCAGGCGACATGGTCGGCGGGGCCGAGGAAGTGCACGCGCTCGCTGGCGCCATCGAGTCGGAGGCGGAAGCAAAGCGCGGGGAGATGGGACGGGCACTCGTCATCCTCCTCGAGGTCCGTGACATCGTTCGGCAGGCGGCGGTGGAGGTGAGTGGGCTCACCACGACTGCGGCCGAGATCAACAATTTCGTGGTGTCCGTGAGCCGGATCGCCGAGCAGACCAATCTGCTGGCGCTCAACGCATCTATCGAGGCGGCGCGCGCCGGACCGGCGGGACGCGGCTTTGCCGTTGTCGCAGCCGAAGTCGGGAAGCTGGCGGAACAGACACAAGCCGCGGCAGACGACGTGGTGCGGCTCACCGAGGCGGTTACCACACGCGTGACGACTACGTCCCGCGCGATGGAGAACAGCGCGGCTTCCGTCGGGGAGATAGAGAGAGTGGGCCGCGAGCTCGACGGCGCGCTCACGACAATCGTCGCCGCCGCCGAGAGAACGCGTCATGCCGCGGCAGCGGTCACGGCGTCGGCCGAGCAGAACATGCGCGCGGTGGAAGGCGTGGCAGAAAATCTTGGCCTGGCAACCCGCACCGCCGAAGGCCAGGCGACGGCGGCGATGCAGGTCAGCGCGTCAACCGAAGAGCAGAGCGCGGCCTGCGAAGAAATGACGAACGCGTCGAGCCAGCTGCTTCATGGAAGCAGGCAGCTCCGGGGTTTGGTTGGAGAGCTAAAGACCGCCGCGGCCTAGCTATTGAACGCAGGTCGCGGTCGGCCCACTCACGGGCTTGTCCACCACCGGCCGATGATCGAGGTCAGCGACACGTACGGCAATATCACGCACTAACTCCCCCACCCGCTTCATGTGGTCGTAGGCGATGTACTGCGGCTCGTCGGTCACCTGGTGATAGTCGGCATGCAGCCCGGTGGTGAAGAAAACAATCGGTATCCCGTAGCGCGCGTAGCTGTAGTGATCGCTGCGGCAGTAAATGCGGTTGGGATCGCCATTCTGGTCGTACTGGTAGTCGAACTTGAACGGCGTGGCGCGTTCCGCGTTCACCTTCTCGACGAGGTCGCCCAGCTCCGTCGACAGGCGTCGGCTGCCGACGAGCTGCAGGTAGTTCGGTCCGCCGCCGGCCAGATCGACTGCTTCCCCCCGCCCGACCATGTCCATGTTGAGCTGCGCCACAATCGAGTCGCGCGGAACTGTCGGGTGATCACTGTACCAGCGTGAGCCGAGCAGTCCCGCTTCCTCGCCGGTGTGCCATACGAACAGGATGGATCGCTTCGGCTTCACGGGGGCACTTGCCATCGCCTGAGCAATCTCGAGCACGGTCACCGTTCCCGACCCGTCGTCGTCGGCGCCATTGTTGATTGAATCGAGGTGCGCCGGGCGGATGTGATGCAGGCTGTCCACGTTCACCTTGATCGCCGCGCGCGCGGCGTTGCGCTTCTCGATCGGGATTCGCCGGTCCCACATCGGCAAGCCGGCCTTGTCCAGCGCAATGTTGAACGCGCGCAGCGAATCGTAGTCGGCGGGAGTCGCGCGGATGCCGATGTGATCGTTGTGTGCGCCGATCGCGACATACTCGTTGCGGAGCACGGGGTCGCTGCCGCGGAGGATGGCGACGACATTTCGCGCCGTCCCCGGCGGCGGGTGGCCGTTGAATCTGGCGCTCGAGTCGGGATGGATGTCCTGAAAATACGTCCCGCTGTCCCCCGCCGGCTCGAGACCCATGCGACGAACTTCTCTCTCGATGTAGGCCGTCGCCTTCTCGTTGCCGACGGTGCCGATGCGGCGGCCCATCATTGAGTCGTCGGCGTAGATGTAGAGCCGCGTGCGCAGGTCGGACGCTGTTATTGCAGGCACCGTGGCACCGCCGCCAGTGCCGAGCTCGACCTGACGTCCGGCGCAGGCGGTTGCCGCGGCGACAGCCAAAAAGGAAGCAGCGACGCGAATCGCCGGAATGAGTTGCTCTATCTTCACGTGGGGACCCTCGGGGGGCTTATGTTACTGGTATGGAGCGAAAAAACGCCGTACTTCTCCTCAGTGGCGGCCTCGATTCGACCACCCTTCTCGCCCTCGCGACCAGCGACGGCTATGCCGTGCATGCGCTCAGCTTCGACTACGGTCAGCGCCATTCGGCTGAGCTGCGCGCTGCGACGAAGATGGCCCAGCGATACGGCGCCGTCCAGCATCTCATCGCGCGAATCGATCTTCGCATTTTCGGCGGCTCGTCCTTGACCTCAGATACGCCGGTAGAAAAAGACCGTGAGCTGGGTGAGGAAGACAAGACAATTCCATTCACCTATGTGCCGGCGCGGAATACGATCTTCCTCTCGTATGCGCTGGCGCTCGCCGAAGTCGTGGAAGCGCGTGACATCTTCATCGGAGTGAACGCGCTCGACTATAGCGGCTACCCCGACTGCCGGCCCGAGTTCATCAGCGCGTTCGAACGGCTGGCCAACCTGGCCACGCGAGTCGGAGTCGAGACCGCGGGGGGGCCGGCGATCCGTATTCGAACGCCGCTCATCGACCTCTCCAAACGACAGATAATCGAGCTCGGACTCCGACTGGGCGTCGACTACTCGATGACTACGAGCTGCTACGATCCTTCACCGAACGGAGATGCATGCGGAAGGTGCGATGCCTGCCAGCTGCGCCTTCGCGGCTTTCGCGAAGCTGGAGCACACGACCCTGCGAGCTATGCCGCCGGCACTGAGGCTGGCGCAGGAAGCAGGACACTGTGAGCTACACGGTCAAGGAAATCTTCTACACCCTGCAGGGCGAGGGAGCGAACGCCGGCCGTGCCGCAGTTTTCTGCAGGTTCTCCGGCTGCAACCTGTGGAGCGGCCGGGAAGAAGATCGCTCGCGCGCCGTGTGCCAGTTCTGTGACACCGACTTTGTCGGGACAGGCCCCGACGGCGGACGCTTTCCGGAGCCCCGCGATCTCGCGGACAGGATCGCCACAGCATGGCGCGGTGACAGGGACGAGCCAAAGCTGGTGGTCTGCACCGGCGGAGAGCCACTGCTTCAGCTCGACGAGCCGCTGATCGAGGCACTCCATGAACGGGGGTTCGCGGTGGCGATCGAAACCAACGGAACGCGTCCGGCGCCCGCCTCTATAGACTGGGTCTGCGTCAGCCCAAAAGCGGGTGCCGAGCTGATCCAGCTCTCTGGCAACGAGCTGAAGCTGGTTTACCCGCAAACCGGCGCGCTCCCCGAGGAATTCGACTCCCTCTCGTTCGACAATTTCTTTCTTCAGCCGATGGACGGACCCCGCACGAAAGAGAATACGCGCCTCGCCATAGAATACTGCATGAATCATCCTCGCTGGCGGCTGAGCGTGCAGACGCACAAGATTCTCGGCCTCCGGTGACGCGCATCAATGCGCGAAGCGGAGGCAGGAACCCAGGTTATTTAATTGCTGAAGGATAAATCCGAAGAAAGCGTGATGTCGTAGAATTGAATCGAGAACCACGAATCACCTCCGCCCCTTCGCCCGGGCAGAGGATACAGCAGTCGATGAGCTGCACCACCATACCCCTTTGCCGAAGCGGAGAAATAATGAGGAAAAGGATCCTGACCCGCGCCCGATACCTGTCGATCGTCTTTGCCGCGGGAATCGCGGCGAGCGTCGCCGGAATCGGTACGCTGCTCGCGTCCGACCACCAGGACACGCCCGAAGTAGAGCTCAACCCGCGAATGGACATCACCGACGTCTATGCATTCCCCGGATCATCCCCCGACCGCGTGGCGCTGGTTCTGACGACGTCGTCCCCAATCGCCGGCCAGACCGCCTCATTCGACCCGAACCTCCTTTATCAGATCAAGATCGACAACGGCGGAGACGCGAACGAGGACCTGGTGTTCCAGATCACGTTCAACAGCGGGGAAGGGTCCGCACAGCAGATTCGTGTCGTCGGCCCGGTTGCACCGCCGAGGGTCGGCACAGCGAATACACTGGTGAATTCCACCACGGCGGTCGAAGGTGCTGTCAACTCCATTCTCGGCTCGGCAACGGGAGTTCAGGTGTTCGCCGGACTACGGGCCGATCCGTTCTTCATCGACCTCGAGCAGTTCTTCAACATCATCCCCGACCGGCGTCCTTCCACCGGCGTGCTCGCGGTGCAGTCGGGGCCCGCGCAGAGTTCCTTCCGCAATCCCGGGGTGGACCTCCTTCGCCCATTCAACGCTCTGGCAATCGTGATCGAGCTGCCCAAGTCGATGCTCGTCTCCTCCACCGCCGCCGACGCAAAATTCGGCGTGTGGGCCACAATCAGCCGCTAGGACCAAATCGATGACTTTAACAAAATTCGTCTCGGCGACTCCGAAACGCGCGATGGCCGCACTGATGAGCCTCGCCCTCGTCGTGGCCGCGAGCGCCTGCAACGACAACTCCTCTGCCCTCACCGGCGTGGACATCAATCGCGTGTACACGCAGATCGACCGGCTCGGGAATCCGCTTGTGTCGGAAGTATTCTTCCCGAAGCGTGACCACGGCCTGCACAACAGCAAGTCGCCAATCGACGATACCAAGCTCATGGCCGATCGAGGCACTGACGTTCCGGGCCACATCCGGACGTTCGCATCGGCATTCGGGCGCAGCGAGAAGATCATCTCGACCCTCGGTGCTGTGCTCGCTCCCGACGAGCTGCTGGTTTTCCCCAACCGTGCACCGGCTACTGCCGGGTGGCTGAGCTGGGCGCTGTCGAATGGCTACGGCGGCCGCAAACTGACCGACGACGTTGTCGATACCGGGCTTTCGGCGGTGTTCGGAAACGTTCTCGACGCGAGTGCTCCAGTGCTTCCGGGGCTGACCTCCGACAACGTTCCGCCATCCGTCAGAAGTTTCTCTCCGTCGTTCCCATATCTCGAGTCGCCAAGACCGTAGTGGCGACCCGGGCCCGTCGCTCAGATGAAAACGGCTGAGCGACAGGCTTCGTGTCCGGCCTGGAATCACTGATGATCCGTCGCGTCGCAATCGTATTCTTCGTTCTCGCCGTCGCCCTGGGCGGCTGGCTCGGCGCTCGCAAGCTGGGAGCATTCGAGGCGGCCACGGGGAAGGTACGCTCACGCTCGGCGGCCGCGGCAGCTGACGTTGCCAGCCGCGCCGATCAGATTCGCGTGTGGAACGTGGCGCTGGCGCAGGACCCGGTCAGCGCGCTCGCGCTCGGCCACCTTGCCGCGCTCCATCTCCAGCGCGCACGCGAAACGGGCGACGACAGCGATTACAAGAAGGCCGAAGCGTACGCCCGCCGTTCGCTCCAGCTTCGTATCAACCGCAACGGACCGACGTTCGTCACGCTCGCCGCAGCATTGGTGGCGCAGCACCGCTTTCAGGAGGCCGAGTCGGTTGCGCGGGATCTCGTCGCGTTCGATCCAAGTATTCCCCAGTATCGCGCGCAGCTTGGCGAGATCCAGATGGAGCTGGGCCATTATGACGCGGCGCGGCAATCGTTCGATTCTCTTTACAGCGTCCGGACGCACCTTTCCATCGCCCCCCGACTGGCACGATGGGCGGAGCTCAATGGCAATCCTGCATACGCGCGACAACTTCTTGCCGCCGCGCTGGCCGATGTGAAAACACAGCGCGATCTGCCGATGGAACAGGTTGCGTGGTTCCATCTCCGGCTTGGCGACATCGACATGCGAAACGGACGGATGAGAAGTGCCCGGAAGTTGTTCGAGGACGGTCTCGAGATCGTGCCGGACGACTACCGGCTGCTCGACGCCATGGCGCACCTGGAGGCGGCGGAAGGCAATCCGAAAAAAGCGATCGAATACGGCGAGCGTGGCATCGCCATCAAGCTCGACCCGGCAACGCTCGGCACCATTGGCGATGCGTACGCGGCAATCGGCGACAGCGCAAAGGCCGAGGAGTACTACAAGACGATGGAAGTGGCCGTCGCCGGCCAGCCCGGCGCGTACCATCGAGCGTGGAGCTTGTTTCTGCTCGACCACAACCGCCGCGTTACCGAAGTACTGGCCAACGTCCAGACTGAGCTGGAGACGCGAAAGGACATCTACGGGTATGACCTGCTCGCGTGGGCACTGCACAAGCAGCACCGGGACGTGGATGCACGCGATGCGATGACGCGGGCGCGCCACCTCGGCACCCGCGACGCGATGCTCTTTTATCACGCCGGAATGATCGAGCGCGCGCTTGGCCAGAGAAATCGCGCGCAGTACTTCCTGCAGGAGGCGCTCGACATCAATCCCGCCTTTCATCCGTCCCAGCCGCGCGAGATTCGGGCGGTGCTCGATTCGCTCGATCGCGAAAGCGCGGGCGTGCCACGATGATGTCCGAGCTGCTCGCCTTCATGCAACTGGGGTTCCGGCACATCACCAACCTGGAGGCGATGGATCACATCCTTTTCCTCCTGGCGCTGGCGGCCATTTACCGTCCCCATGACTGGCGGAGCGCTCTCTGGGTTGTGACCGCGTTCACCGTCGGCCACTCGATCACCCTGGCACTCGCTGTCACGGGAGCGTTGGTACTCCCGATCCGGCTGATCGAGTTCCTCATTCCGGTGACGATCGTCGCGACGTGCATCGAGAACATCATCGTCCGCGACCGCGCCACCGCGCCATTGAAGGGACGCTACCGGCCCATCTTCGCAGCGGTGTTCGGACTCGTGCACGGAGCAGGCTTTGCCGATTACCTGCGGAACTTGTTCGTCGACCGCATCGCACTGCCGCTCTTCGGCTTCAATGTCGGCATCGAGCTGGGGCAGATAGTGGTGCTGGTGTTCGCCGCGGCATTTCTGCTCGTGGCGGACCGGGCCATCCGGCAGATTCGGGCGGCGGATCCGGCAGCGCTTCGCCTTCGTGTCGTCCTCGTGTCATCGATCGTGATGGCAATTGCCACCCGGTGGGCGATCGAGCGCAATCCCTGGTGAGACTTCGGGCGCTGTGGATCGCGCTGACTGCTCTGGTAATTGCGTCACCCGTAGAAGCGCATCCGCTCCATACCAGTCTCGCCGAGATCACGTACGATCAGGGCGCGAAGGAAATCCGCGTGTCGGTTCGTGTGTTCGTCGACGATTTCTCGAAAGCGGCCGTGGCATATGCCGGGGCGAGGGCGGTGACCGCCCGGGCCGCCAGGACTCCCGCTTCGAGCGAGTCTCCGCTACTCATGTATGCGCGTGCCTCTTTCGTTGTCGCCGACCGCAGCGGACGCGTGCTGTCGCTGGCATCGTGTGGCGGGAAACGCGTCGGTGATCTGATGTGGATCTGTTTTCACTCGAGTGCGCTTTCCGGCCTGGGCGGCTTTCGTGTCGCCGACAGGATTCTGTTCGACCTGTACGCCGATCAGATCAACATCGTCCAGGCCACTTTTGGAGGTAAGAAAGTCAGCCTGCTCTTCACACGTGGCGACGGGTTCAAGCGAATCGACTGAACTCGAGCTGCACTGGCGCCCGGCGAAAATTCCGCTAAGGTCGGACCATGAGTCGCGCGACATTTATTGCGGGAATGCTCATGGTGGGTCAAGCCGCGGTTGGGCAGCCGGCAATCGCGCAGGACTCGACGCGCCTGCGTCCTCGCACGCTCGACACAGTGGTTGTCACGGTGACGCGGGGAATCGGATCGTCATCGCTGGACGCTCCCTTTGCAATGACGATCCTTCGTCCGGACAGCACGCGACCCGGGCAACGGCACACCGCATTCGACGAATCGTTGTCCATGGTTCCCGGACTCACGGCTGTCAGCCGAACAAACCCCTCGCAGGACCCCCGCATCTCGATTCGCGGATTCGGATCGCGTTCGACCTTTGGCGTGCGTGGCGTACGTATCCTCCGGGACGGAATGCCACTGACTCTGCCCGATGGCCAGACACCGGTGGACTATCTCAGCCTGGAATCGGTTGGCAGTATCGAGGTCATTCGCGGTGCAGCGTCGGCGTTGTACGGTAATGCCTCGGGTGGAGTGATCAATCTTCGAACTTCTGCGCCTCCTCCAGCCCGACTGTCAGGGGAAGCGCACCAATGGTTTGGGGATTACGGATTATCGCGCACCACTTTGAAGGGCGGCGGAGTATCCGGCCCCGCGTACTACCAGGCGGATGCTTCCCTGACGAGCAGCAGCGGATTTCGCGTGTACTCCCGCCAGCGCTCGACCAGCGTTTTTGCGCGTGCCGGCGCCGCGCTTGGCGGCACCGATTACGCAATCGAGTTTCTCGGATTTGATCTGCCGCTCGCGGAGAATCCAGGATCGTTGACGCTGGCGCAGTTTCGCTCGAATCCGCGTAGCGCAGATGAGCTTTCGGTGGACAAGGCAGCGCGAAAAGTGGTGCGTCAGACCCAGATCGGACTGAACGCCGACAGGCAGCTCTCTCACGATGAGCTTTCTGCATCAGCCTATTTCGGCAACCGGTCGCTTTACAACCCTCTCACCTTTGCAGTGGTGGACGTTGCCAGAAAAGCCTGGGGCGGCAGCGGACGGTTCACGCATTTGTCGCCCATTGCGGCGTTCACCAACAGGGCGACCGCTGGTTTCGACATTCAGTCACAGAACGATTCGCGTTTGAATTTCGTCAATTGCAGAAACGTCCCCCCTCCGCCAGTTGCCACCGCTTCCTGCCCCGTCATCGGCGCCGAGGAAGGAACGCTGACCCTCAATCAGCTGGAGCTCGTCTCGAGCGCCGGTGGTTACATGAACGACGAAATTCGCTTCGGCGAACCGTTTGTCATGAGTGCTGGCCTGCGTGCCGACAACGTAACATTCAGGGTTCGCGACCGGTTGATCGGCGGTGGCAACCCTGACGATTCCGGAAAGAGAATTCTCCACGCCGTTACCCCTTACGTCGGAGTTGTCGCGCACCTGGCACCCGGCCAGTCGGTCTATGCCAACGTCTCGTCGGCGTTCGAGACACCCACTGCGACGGAGCTGGGCAACCATCCCGACGGAAGCGCGGGAATCAATCCCGACCTCAAGCCGCAAAGATCAGCGACCTACGAAATCGGGCTCAAAGGGTATTCCGGCCGCAGCGGCCGGCTCGGGTACGACGTGGCAGTGTTTACAACGAGGGTCCACGACGAGCTCGTGCCGTACGAAATCCCCGGCAGCGGTGGCCGCCGCTACTTTCGCAACGCCGGACGAACCAATCGCCGCGGCGCTGAGCTCGGCGTGAACGCCAGTGCCGGAGAGCTTCGCTTCAACGCCGCACTGAGTTACTCCGACTTCCGCTTCGACCGTTACGTGACCGACTCCGCCGTATTCGATGGCCGCCGCATACCCGGAATTCCAATCAGTCGCGCCCAGTCGAGCGCAACGTGGACGCACAAGTCGGTGTTTGCCGTTGTCGAGGTCGAAGCGGCTGGCGCGACATTCGTGGATGATGCCAATACTGCCCGCGCGCCCGGCTACGAGGTGATGCATATCCGCGGCGGAATGGACCACCCCTTGGGCGCTGCCCGGGTTTCACTCGTGGCCGGAGCTCAGAACATCTTCAATCGCCTTTATTCGCCGTCGTTGAGCGTCAACGCGGCGCGTGGTAAGTTCTTCGAGCCGGCGCCGCGCCGAGCGGTTTACATCGGCTTGAGCGTTGGCAGCGGACGCCGCGAGTCTGACAAGCGGAGCAGCCAATGACGCCACCGCATGACGGTTCGGCCTATGACCTGGATACCGATGTGTGGATTCGCCATTGCCAGGCCACACGCCCGGCGGGTATTCCGCCGGGATAGGCCGCTGAATACCTTAAAAAAAGAGCACCCTTTTAACAAGAGTACACTTGACCACTGCACAGATGATGTCACATCAAACTTTTTCACCGTCACCCATAGGGCGTGAAGCGCGGGCCGATGTGGGTAAAGTCGTCAATGCCATAAGATCGATTGTGCAGAGTCTTCGGATTTCGGGCCGCGCGGCCGAGCAGCAGCTCGGCGTCAGCAGCGCGCAGCTCTACATCCTGCAGGAGCTGGCGCAGCAGCCCGCACAGTCCATCAATGAGCTGGCAGAACGGACTTTTACTCACCAGAGCTCGGTTTCCATGGTCGTGAGCCGCCTGGTGGAAAGTCGCCTCGTAACACGCACTGCAGCGCGCGGCGACGCACGACGTCTTTCGATCTCTCTTACTCCCGCCGGAAAGGCGTTATTGTGCAAAGCTCCTGACGCAGCGCAGACGCGGCTCGTGGAAGGGCTTCAAAGCCTGTCGCGGAGCGAGCTGCACGCGCTTGCGGGGCATCTTTCGACGCTCACAGCCGTTATCGGCGAGCACATCGCGGCCGAAAACGAAGGGCCGGTAATGCGGCCCAGAGTCGTGCGCCGGGCGTAGGCCGTTCTCCATCAGGCCATCGCATCGATGTACTTGATGCCCGCGCCGGTGTTGAACAGCACCACCTGCTCGCCGGGCTCGACCTCTCCGCGCTGAAGCAAAATTCTCAACGCCGGCAGACACGCCGCTCCTTCGGGCGCGACGAACATTCCCTCGAGGCGTCCGATCTCGCCTACCGCCGCCATCAAGTCGTCATCGGTGACGGCCACCGCCGCTCCCTTCGAAGCGCGAAGCGCGGCGAGAATCAGAAAATCGCCGATTGCCTTCGGAACACGCAGGCCCGACGCAACTGTGGCCGCATTCGGAAATTCATCTGCGTGACTCGCGCCGGATTCGAACGCTCGTACAATCGGAGCGCATCCCGCCGCCTGGACGGTGACCATACGCGGCCGGTCGGACCCTATCCAGCCCATTGACTCCATCTCGTCGAACGCCTTCCACATGCCCACGAGCCCCGTTCCACCGCCGGTAGGATACAGGATCACATCCGGCAGCTTCCATCCCAGCTGTTCGGCGAGCTCGTAGCCGAGGGTCTTCTTTCCTTCGACGCGATACGGCTCCTTGAGCGTCGAGACGTCGAACCAGCCTTCGGCGTCCTTTCGCCGGGCGACCTCGGCGCCGCAGTCGGTGATGAGACCGTCGATGAGGGTGACCGTAGCGCCTGTCTGTTCACATTCGACGACGTTCGCTCGCGGTGTGTCGCGGGGCATGAACAGATATGCTTCCAGGCCGGCCCTCGCCGCGTAGGCGGCAAGTGCCCCGGCCGCGTTGCCGGCGGATGGCGCGGCCAGCTTTCGCACCCCGAGCTCGAGCGCCATTGAAACGGCGGCCGACATCCCGCGCGCCTTGAAGCTCTGGGTTGGATTGAGCGATTCATCCTTGAAGTAGAGCTTGTTCATTCCCAGCGCCTCACCGAGGCGCCGCGCATGCAGCAGGGGCGTCCATCCTTCGCCGAGTGAGACGATGTTGGCGTCGTTCTCCACCGGCATCACTTCGCGGTACCGCCACATGTCGGCCCGGCGCGAGGAAAGGCCGTCACGGGTGAGCGACCGTGATGCGCGCGTGAGATCGTAGCGAACCAGCAGGGGCTTGCCGCATGCAGTGCAGACATTGTGCACCTTTCCGGCGGGATAGCGCACGCCGCAGGCGGAGCATTCGAGATGCGTGACGTTGGTCATAATGCCCGCTAACTTACGCGAACTTGTGACTCGATGCTTCCATTGAGCGCCGTGGCGATGTATCCGGCGCGCCTGTGCCCCTTTGCCGGGCGGACGAAGCGATGATGCCGTTCGCCGCAGGAAATGGCGTGTGGCGTCTTGCCGGCGCGATGCTCCTGATTGCCGTCGTGACCCTCGTCCTCGACTGGCGCGCAAGGCGCTAGTGTGAAAATCGTTCCGGTTGGCGACTGATGTATGGCGGTCACGTCGGCATTGCGCTCGCCGGAAAAGGCATCCGCCGCACACTCCCCCTCTGGCTGCTGCTCGTCGCGACGCAGCTGCCTGACTGGACGGACGCTGCCGTCTGCACGGCGGGCATCTCGTCCCCACCGTCGGAGATGCTCTCCCATTCGCTGCCGGCAATTGCAGTTCTGGCAGCGGTCGTCTCTCTCCTCTACTATGCAGGCAGGCGCGATGCAGCGGGCTCGGCGCTCGTCGCTTGCGTTGTCGTGTCTCACGCCCTCGTTGACTATCTCACTGGCATCAAGCCGACCTGGCCCGGCGGACCGACCATCGGTCTGCACCTTTACCAGCGTCCCGCCATCGATTTCCTCATCGAAGGAGTGCTAATTCTTGCCGGCTGGATGGTCTATCGCCGAAGCCTACCCGACAACCGGCGAAACTCCGCGCCGGCAATACTGTTGCTGGTATCGGTTCTGCTCCTTCAGTTGGCGGCATCGGCGAGTTTCGCGCTTTTCCCCGGTCTCAGGAAATGCTAGGAAGTACCTTTCACGCTGGCTCTCTCTGACCGGCAACACGCACCTTCTACCAGGAAGCTGAAATGGCAACCGAGCAATACCACGAGGCGGAGGAAGCCGTTGACTGATCAACCGTTGCCGCCGCGCGCCGACACGCTTGCCTTGATGGAGGAGTACACGGCCAGCGATTCGCTGCGCAAGCACATGCTGTCGGTGGAAGCAGCGATGCGCGCCTATGCGGAGAAATTCGGAGAGGATGCCGACCGCTGGGGCACCACCGGCCTCATCCACGACTTCGACTACGAGCGCTACCCCAATGCCGCGCACTCGCCGGCGGAAGAGCATCCGGCGGAAGGCGTGCGCATTCTGCGAGGCCGCGGATATCCCGAAGACATTCTACAGGCAATACTCGGCCACGCGACCTACTGCGGAGTGCCGCGCGAGACGCTGATGGCGAAGGCGCTGTTTGCGGTAGACGAGCTGACCGGCCTGATCACAGCGACGGCGCTGGTGAGGCCGAGTCGCAGCGTGCGCGAGGTAGAGGCAAGGTCCGTTCGCAAGAAGATGAAAGACAAGGCCTTCGCTCGCGGCGTCAACCGTGACGACGTCGTCACCGGAGCCAGCGAGCTGGGAGTGGATCTCGACGCTCACATCGCTTTCGTGATCAGTGCGATGCAGTCTGTCGCCGACGAAATTGGCCTGGGCGGCGTTCAGCCACCAGCCGGGGCTTAAGGCAGCTTCAGGCCAAATACGCGGGGGAGCGTCATGGATAACATGCCAGTCAACACGGACGCCCAAGTGCGTCCGGCCGCTGCGCGACCACCTCTCCTTGGTCGCCGGTTACTTTCACGTTATGACGCATCGGCGTTGAGTGCATGTAGCTTGAAAACAATCGTGCGCTGCATCCGTTCTCCGCGGGCTGGCGGGCTTGGCGGTCGCGCCGTGGGCGCGCCACCGTGGTCCCTTTTCCGGGGGCGACTTGGTGGGTGTTCGGGTACGCCTCATGCGCGGCTCCTTGGCGAACGCGTGGCAAGCACTCGTGGCATTTCGTCTTTGGCGCAATCGCATGGCGCGCAGCGTATTTCTGCTGCGGCGTGTTCGGTGTCTCCCGTGTTGGTCGGCGCTAGGGCGGCGGATGCTCGTGGCGGGCTTATGACCTCGGGGGCCATGCGGCCTTGCTCGCGCCAACATCGCAGGTTTGCCACTACGGCTTCTCATAACTGGTCGGCCCACACGGACCCGCAACTGCAGGAGGCGGCTTCGCCGCGAAGGTTGCGGTCCGGTGGCCTCCGACGTTATACGGTTCGTTGCACGCCTGGTTGTGTAACGTTTAGCGTTACCTGCTATCCTTTCAGAAATGAAGGTCGCTGAAGTCCTCCGCCTGCTCCAAGATGAAGGTTGGTATCTGATAGCTACGCGGGGAAGTCATCGCCAGTTCAAGCACGCGAGCAAGCCTGGTCGCGTCACTGTTCCGGGAAAGCCGAGCGACGATTTGGCCTCGGGCACACTGAACAGCATTCTCAAGCAGACTGGTCTTAAGTGAGGTTGTATGCGCTACGCAGTCGTTATTGAAAAGGCAAAGGGCAATTATTCGGCGTATGTCCCTGACCTGCCGGGGTGCGTTGCCACGGGCGCAACGGTCGTCGAAGTCGAATCTGAAATTCGCGAAGCCATCATTTTCCATCTCGATGGTTTGCGCGAAGACGGTTTGGCTGTGCCCCCGGGCGCAAGTCAAGTTGAGTATGTTGAAGTGGCCGTATAACTGGTCGCTCAACGCGGACACGCAACATCAGGAGGCCGCTTCGCGGCGCATGTTGCGTGCCGGTCAGCTTCGACGTTAGATCACAGCACTACCTTCTAGGACCCTTGATGAAACAGCCATCGTTCGCCGAGTTGCTAGATCAGCGTGCCGCTGCCTCGCGGCTAACTGACTTCATCCTTCATGAATTGTCAGTATTTAATCTAGGCAAGATTGTGGACTTCAATTTCTTAAGTCGTTCATCCGTCGGTGGCTATTGCCGTTCGCTGGGATTTGCGGCAAGCCGCAACTGGTCAATGCTCGCGCTCGACAAGATCGCGCCCAAGTCCCCACTAGGGCCAAATGTCGTGCCGGAACGAGAAGCCAAAGCGGTCTTAGCCCAGCTACGCTACGCCATCGATACGCGCTTGCTACAACCTAAAAATAAGGACAAGCCACAGCTGGATATAATTTCTGATTTTCTACCGAAGGGAAGGCGATACAATCGCGCCAAGACGCTTGGCCACCTTTGGGAGTTTCAATACGCTCTAGCCGTTGAGCTTGAGCATGGCAAGACGCGGGGAAGTAACGTGACGAACAACCATCCGTTATTGACAGCATTGGTGGTTGTCTCACATTTAACTGAGGACAAACTGTACTACGCGAGGCTTTGGGAAATGGAGACTAGTGCAGGGTTGTTCAATGCACACCTTGAGAAAGTCCCGACGCGCTCGATCATGAAAGAAAATATGCATGCTAAGACCTACCTGCAGCAGCGCTTGCAGGAGCGCGTGAAGAATGTCTAAGCTTCTTGGTGCTCGGTCGGGCGGCGAGTATCGGCTGCGGGAGCGTCCGACACTCGCCACCCTCCCTCAGACAGACCCCTTACGCGCCGGCGGAGTGCAGCTGAAGTCCAGCGCCAATTCGTGGGGACTGAACGCTCAGTCGCGCCGACACTGTCGCTCCTGGGGGTAGACCCCCAATGCTCGTGCGCGAGTTGATGGCGTCTGCCCAGCGGCCGTTTGCTTCGCTGCGAGGAGACCCGCGGCTTTCGCAGCGGAGCTTCCTGGAAGGAAGCGAAGCGGAGAGCGGGGCTCCGTAGACAGCGACAGCATCGGCCGCAGGGCGGACGCCATCGGCGAGCGCGGCGCTCAGATCGTTTTCCAATTTCCTCATCCGCGAGCCGGGCTCGCGGCCGAGGGACTCACTCCATCGCGAATTCGCGCTGGAAAATGATGTCGAAGGAGAACGTCTTGGGCTTTGTCTTCGCTTCCATCACGCCGGCAATCCGCTCGAGCCGGGCCGGGATTCCCATGATCTTTTCCTGCGCCTTGCGGCCCGCTTCGTTGAGGCCCGTCATCGTGTCGATCGCCCAGTACTTGATCTGCTCTTCGACAATCCTGAGATAGTCCCGCGGCCCGTAGATCCCGGCGCGCCGCACAACGTCGGCCAGCTCGCGGAAGTGCGGCATGTTGACTCCCGGCATGTCGATCGCCGGCATGATCTTGGCCGCCGACTCGAGCGCCTGGTTGGGATCGCGTTGCAGAACCTCCTTGAACACCGCCCGGTAGAACGCAAAATGCCGCGCCTCTTCCTTGGCGACGTTGGCAAGCACAACCCCGATCGTCGGTTCCGTTTCCGACGCAAGCTTGCCGGTGTTGGCATGCGATATCTGCGTCGCTCGCTCCTGCAGCGACGTGTAAACGAACACGCGATACGGGTCGCGGTCCCAGTCGGGCGAGAAGCCCGCCCGCAGATAGTCGAACTGCATCTTCTCCACGACCGTTCGGTCGAACACCTGCGCATCGCGCGTATAGTCGTGCAGAATTATCCCGTGCCTGTCCTCCTCGGCGGTCCAGAGGTTAGTCCAGCTTCGCCAGTAGCTGTCGTCGCCCAGGTAGACGGCGAGAATGCGGTGGAAATGCGGAAGACCTTCTTCCGTGAGCAGGTTGAGCGCCAGGGCCACGCGTGCCGGCTCGCTGATCCCTTCAGCCCGTTTTCGCAGCGCCCGCAGGTGCCGCTCGGGATCTTCGTCCGGCGGCGGATCCAAAAGCTCGCTCGGAAACCAGAGTATCCGCTTTGCTTCGTGCGCCTTCATGAGTTCGGCAACGACCTCCTCGAGGTCTGCCAGCACTTCGATCTTCGAAAGCATCGCGGTGTCGCCTGTCTCCACGCTCACCTCTCGATTCCAGGATTCATGGTATGACTCTCGCGCACCGGCGAGCCGCTCGGGCTCGTGGCCGTCGTTGCTAAAGATATGCACAGCAACCCAATCTGCATCAACCTTGCCCCCATGACCATCGGGGCAACCCGCAAAGCTCCCACACCTGCGACTACAAGAACAACGATACTTGACGACGTACCTCCTCAGAACATCGGTGCCGATTCCGCGGCGCTTTCCCGAAGCTCGCGCAGCGTACGCTCTATCTGTTCCGTATGTCTCTCTTCGTGCTTGCCGACAAAAACAGCCCACTGGTAGAGATTCAGGTCGCCGAAGTACGGGTGCGGGCGCTTGATCACCGACAGATCCATTCCATCGCCCTCGGCGAGTGCGGCCAGCAGAGCGCGGCGAGAATCATCGAGTGAACGAATGGCTTCGTCCCTGCGCGACTCGTGGGGCGGAATGAGGCGCTCCGGAGCGGCGAGGGGCCGCGGCTTCTCGACAATGGCGAATTCGTCCATACTCGACAGAACTGACTCCTCGGAGGTCTCCGGGCCTACTCCTTTCTCCTTTCCCCAGAGCACGGAGCGTGCGACGAGCCTCGCGATGCCGGCTTCGGTCAGCGCCAGATGCGTCAGTACCTCTGCCACAGACCACGTTCCATCACGCGGACGCATCTCGGCGAACGACGGATGCACGCGTGCCACTGCGTCCAGAAGATGTGCGCGGCTCGAGTTCAGGTAACCAACAATTTCAACCAGGCGTTTCTGCACGATCCTCCTTTGATTCCGTGCTCTCGAAGATGTCGAGAAGCTCGTTCATCGCAGTCTCCCCGCGGTCACGGGCATACCAGGTTCGAACTTCACGATACCTCTCGTCCTTTGGAAGCGCGAGGCCATGGCCCACTACCCATCGCTGAAGCGGCCCCGGTCTCGGACCCCACCACCCGCGCTCCACGAAATCCTTGTCGAGAACCATGATTACCGGAATCGATCGCGTTGCGCCGGTGAGGTGTCGGTCCATGAGATCGGGGTTGGCGTCGCGACCAATTATGCGCATCTGCAACAGGGAAACGGCTTCGGTGAGCCGGGCAATCCCGGGCAGTATGTTGATCGAGTCGCCGCACCAGTCCTCGTTCAGCACGAGCAGGTGCCACGGCTGGGGGCTCATCTCACGCACTCGCGCGACGATCGAATCGGGAACGGTGCTTCGCTTGTAGAGGGCGTCCCACAGCAACGCATTGTCTTTCGGGCGAGCCAGAAACTCGGCAAACGTTTCCCCGGCAAAAAATCGCTCCATGAGAGCCGGCCCGGGCAGGTTGCCATTGTGTCCCGGGTCAGTCACGCAGCATGTCCACGTGCCAGATGTCGTCTTCGGTGTATGGCTCCGACACCCGGCGAAAACCGAATTCCTCGTAGAACCCTTCCAGATACATCTGGGCTGCAACGCGCACCGCGGTGCCCCACTCCGCCTCTGCGATTCGCTCCAGAGCTTCGACCATCAGTGCCTTTCCAAGGCCCGAGCCGCGGGCTGCCGGATGCGTCAGGACCCGGCCAATCGAGGCTTCCGTGTATTTCGCTCCTGGCGGAAAGAGGCGCGCGTAAGCGGACAACAACAAACCGTCCGGAGTATTCCGCCAGCCGAGGAGATGGAGGGCCATGTGATCGGAGCCGTCGGCGTCGAGATACGGGCACTGCTGCTCGACGACGAACACACGCTGCCGAACCTGCATTACGGCATAGAGCTCGCCGGCGGTGAGCTCATCGAACGGGCTGAACTGCCACGTGACCGTCAGTTCACTGGGACTGGATTTCGTTGGCATGAGGACTGTCACGCAATATACGAATGCCCGGCGAAGCCTTACCAGCCAACGAACACCACGAGATATTCTCCAGATGCCATTCACCGGACTCGATGCCCGTGTCTTTGCCGGGCTGACTGTCGCGTTCTCTCTTGCCGGCTGCGCCACCGCCGGAACAACTCCCAGCTCGAATCAAACGGGAGCCGGATACGAAACAAACACCGGCGTCGAGATTGGACTGCACAGCGATCCGGCGCTCGCCTCGCTCATTGCCGAGATTTCTCCGGAGCGCATCCGGGAGACCGATTCGGCGCTCGTCTCGTTTGGAACGCGCCACGCGATGAGCGACACAACGAGCGCGACGAGAGGAATCGGCGCCGCCCGCCGATACCTGCTGGGCAAGCTCGCCGGCTACAGCCGGGACTGCGGTGGATGTCTGAGAGTGGAGTACGACCCGGCCATTGTCGAGGTCACGCGACACCCCCAAAAGCCGAAGATCAACGTGGTCAATGTCCTCGCATGGCTTCCGGGGCGCGATACGACGAGGGTGCTGGTGATGGGCGGCCATTATGACTCCTGCGTTTGCAGTCTGAATCGATTCGACTCGACATCCGACGCGCCCGGTGCGGACGATGACGGCTCCGGGACTTCAGCCGTAGTCGAGCTGGCGCGGGTTTTTTCGCGACGATATCCAAAAGGACTCGACGCAACGGTTATCTTCGCCCTGTATTCAGGAGAGGAGCTGGGGCTGCTCGGCTCGACGCACCTCGCGGCGCGGCTGCACGCGCAGAAATACAGCGTCGTGGCGGGAATGACGGACGATATCGTCGGCAACGTCGTGGCCGATGACGGACGCGTCGACTCGACATCGATCAGGATTTTCGGCGCGGAGCCCGATACCAGCTCGAGTCACGAGCTGGCACGGTACGCGTGGGCGGTCGGCAGTTTCTATGATGGGGGCTTCACCGTGCTTCCCGTCTATCGTCTGGACCGCATTTCGCGAGGTGGCGACCACGCACCCTTTGTCGCCCTGCACGACCCGGGACTTCGGTTTACGGAGCGACTCGAGAACTACAAACGCCAGCATCTGCCGACAGACCGCTTTGCTGACGTGAACTTCGGCTATGTGACGAAGGTCGCCCGGCTCAACGCCGCCGTAGTCGGATCTCTCGCGAGCGCCCCGGCGGCGCCGGACAGCGCGAGAGCGAGGCGAGACCAACCGTCAGGCGGGCAGAAATGGATGCTCACATGGAAGCCGGCTCCCGGGGCCACCGGTTATGAGGTACTGATCCGGAGGACGTTCGCACCAACATGGGAGCAAGTCATTCCCGTAGGGACTGCCACATCCTATCTGCTTTCCGATCAGCTCGACGACCTCTGGGCGGCCGTTCGCTCAGTGGGAGCGAGCGGCCACCGTTCCTTGGCGGCGATTTTCTCGCCGCCAAGGGCCCCTACGCCGCAGTAGCGGACGAGACGGTCAGCGGAGACCGGTCGGCGGCGTACATGTAGTCCCGCGTGAGAGGCATCTCCGAGCGCCCTTCAGCATCGGGCTTCACGAGCAGCGCCTGAATGAGATTGAGTCGCCCGTGGGCAAAGCTGTGCGCGGCGCCCGCCATGTAAAGGCGCCATACCCGATACGTGCGCTCTCCGGCGATTCGTATCGCTTCGCTCGCCTTTGCTTCGAGCCCGCTGCTCCAGTGCCGCAATGTCATCGCGTAGTGCTCGCGCAGACTTTCGACATCGCGCAGCTCGAAGCCGACGCGCTCCGCGCTTGCGATGACGTGGGCAACCGGAACAAGCTTGCCCTCCGGGAAAACGTATTTCTGGATGAACGCGTCCCGTTTCCAGAGCCGTCCCTTGACCCTTTCGATCACGGGTTGACACTCGGGTCGATGCAGGCTCACTATGGCGTGGTTCATGAAGAGGCCGCCGGGCTTGAGCACGCGATACACGGCGTCGAAGTAGCCTGCCTGAAGCTCCGGCTGGACGTGCTCCATCATTCCCACCGAGGCCGCGCGATCGAACTCCGGCGTCTTGCCCATGTCGCGGTAGTCGCGAAGCTCGATTCGACATCTGTCTGAGAGGCCCGCCGCGGCGATTCGTTGAGTTCCGAGTGCTGCCTGTGCCTTGCTCAGGGTTATTCCGACGGCGTCGACTCCGTAGTTCTGGGCGGCGTGCATGATCAAGGCACCCCAGCCGCAGCCAACGTCGAGCATTTTCATCCCGGGCTCGAGACGGAGCTTGCGGCAGATATGATCCAGCTTTGCGAGCTGAGCCTCTTCGAGACTTTGATCGGGATGCTGGAAATACGCGCACGTGTAGACCATCCGCGGATCCAGCCACAGCTGGTAGAAATCATTGCCGACGTCGTAATGATATTGAATCGCCTTTTCGTCGCCGGACCGTCGCGTGATCCGCTCGAGACCGCGCGAAAAACGGGTGCCCTTCACTTCCCGGGGTGCAGTACTCGGATCATTTGGCAGGGCGACGAGCTTGCGCAGCAATCGCGCGAATTGAGCCGGTGATTGCAGCCGGCCTCCGATCGCGTCGCCGAGATGAATCGCCGCCTCGGTTCTCCCCTCGATGTCGACATCTCCGGAGATGAACGCCTCGACTATTGCGAGCTCCGACGGAGGAAGGAGCATTCGGCGGAGCGCTCCGGGGCGCGCGAATGCGATCGTGAATTCAGGCGTCGAGGTTTTCCCGGCGGGCTCGAACGTTCCGTCCCAATAGCGCACCGCGAAAGTCCGCTCATTCGTCGGCCCGAAAATCATGGCGACGACTTTCTGGCTTTGCGGGACTCTTGCATCGGGCACGGATTTCGAGAGCTCTGGCTTGGCCGGCGACAATGATTCGCGGATGTCAAAACCCGGTCCATCGGGCTGTGCCGATGCAGCCCGATGGTGCGGCGCTGCTTCCTTGTTCGACGCTGCCGACCCGTTCGCGTCCCTGTCGCCGAGATCCAATGTATGCTGCATTGACATGTATGCCTCCGGGAGTCAGGCATTGAGTTCAGACAACACCGCTATTCGCCGCAAGGTGTCGGCCAGCGCGGGTCCGCCATCTGGGGTCCCATATATATCGTAAGTCGCCTCAACCGTTTCGCAAGAAGACCGCCAGTGTCGTGCTGCTTGACGCGCGGGTGCCGGAGGGGCCTCTTTCTTTACTTCTTTCTTCACAGTAAATGCACGCAGCCAAGGCCGGTGCTTTGGATCGCCTTCCACTGGTGGGGAGGGCATCCGAGCTGTCGTTGCTCTCCGAAGCGCTGGCCGAAGCCTGGAACGGCACCGGACAGACGGTCTTTCTTGCTGGAGAGGGCGGCGTGGGCAAGACCCGCGTCGCCTCAGCTGCAGCCGAAGAGGCGGAAAAACGGGGATGGAACGTCGCCTACGGCCGTTCCTATGCCGTGGAAACCGGAATCCCTTACGCATTGTTTTCGGACGCACTTCTTCCCCTGCTGAAGAAGCTCGATCCCTCGACGCTGTCGGTCCTTACGCGCGGCGGCGCGGCCGAGCTTGCATATCTGTTTCCCGCCCTCGCCACCGGGAACGAGCGCGAACGTGTCGGCGCTGGAATGGATGCGTCCGACCTGAAGGCCCGCCTGCTCTGGAATTTCAGTCAGTTCCTCGGCCGGTACGCCGCAAAGAAACCCCTCTGCATCGTGCTCGAGAATCTTCAATGGACCGACGCCTCCTCCCTCGAGCTTTTCCATTTCGTGGCGCGCCAGGCAAGGGAGCAACGCGTTGCTCTCATCGCCACCTACACCGACACGGAAGCCGACGCCAACCCGGTTCTTCGCACGACTGAACAATCTCTCCTCAGGCTGGGGGTGGCATCACGATGCCATGTCGATCCGCTCTCTCAAACCGAGGTGGCCGAGATACTCCAGGCCGTGTTCTCCATCGATCCGGCATCCATCCGGCCCTTCACCGCCCTCCTTTATGGCTGGACTCGCGGCAATCCATTCTTCATCGAGGAGACGCTCAAGTCGCTGATAGAGTCCGGCGCGCTGACATATTCCGGAGGCCACTGGAGCGGCTGGGAGGTGGAATCGCTCAACCTGCCGCCCACCATTCGTGACGCAGTGGTTGGCCGTCTCGACCGTTTGTCGCCGGATGCAAGAGAGATCGCGAATCTCGCCGCGGTAATCGGGACCAGTGTGCCATTCGAGCGCCTGCGCGCCGTGTCGTCGATGGAAGAATCGGAGCTCGCATTGCTGCTGGACGAACTTTTGGCGCAGCGAATACTGGAAGAGCGAGACAGCACCGCGGGAGCGAGCTACGACTTCACGCACCCGATACTTCAGCAGGTGACCTATAACGCTCTTGGTGCCGCGCGCGCACGGCTGCTCCACGCTCGCGTGGGCGAAGCGCTCGAGTCCTTCTACGGAAACCGGGCCATTGCACACGCCGGCGAGCTCGCACTTCACTTCTCGCGGGCGCACACGTTCGCGCCAAAAGCCGTCCGCTATTTATGCGAGGCCGGGCGCTCGGCGCTGGCGACGTACGCCAACCGTGAAGCCGCCAGTCACCTCGGTAACGCTCTCGAGCAGATCGATTCAAGTGGTGAGGATGCTCCCGAGCGACTCGAGATTGTCAGTAATCTTGCCCGCGCGCGACAGCGCCTGGGCGATTATGACGGAGCGATCGACCTCTGGGCAGTCGCCAGGGAAAGCGCGATCGCGAACGGCGACCTGTCCGGCCTTGCTTCCATCGAGCATCGAATGGGCCTTGCCTGTTACTGGAGCGGCCGCACCGATGACGCTCTCGTCCATTACGCAGCGGGATTGCGGGCGGCCCGGGGAGCGTCAGACGCCACCGTTCTCGTTCGGCTCCATCTCGCCAAAGGAATCTGTCTTCAGGACCTCGGCCGGCTCGACGCTTCAAAGGCAGAGGTGGAAGCCGCTCTTGCCGCCGCTGAGAAATCGGGAGACCAGGCCCTGCTCGCGCGGGCCCATCGCGCCCTGCTGCTGCTGTACGCCTGGTCCGGGCCGGCGAGCCTGGCGCGCGAGCACGGAGAAAAGGCACTGGCTTTGGCCACAAGCCTGGGTGACAACATGCTCGCCTGGACCGCTCACTGGGGCATGGGGCTTCTCGCCGGACTCATGAGTGACGCTCCTTCGGTCGCGGCCAACATTGCTGAATGCGAGCGACTGGAGGAGCAGCTTCGGTCGCCGCTGCTTCCGCTGTGGACGGCCGAAATCTCCATCCAGTACGCTACGGCAATGGGCGACTGGGACAATGGCATTGCCACCGGCGAGCGCACGATTGCTCTCGCGCAGGCACTCGGCCAGCGGACTCTTGTGCCACGCCTGCTGGTGTGGACGGGACTGATCTACCTCTGGCGGAACGATCTCGTGAAGGCGAAAAGCTACTTCGACCGCGCCTGGGAACTTTCCGGCGCCGGCCGCGATTCGGCAGAGTACGCCGACGTGCCTACTGTCGTGCCGGCTCACATGGGACTTGCGGCATATCACCTCGAGACGCGGGACTTCGATGAGGCAATTCGCATTGGCGAAGCCGGTCTGGCGATTGCCGATCGTTCGGGGTACGTGTCGTGGTCGCTGCAATGGCTGCTGCCGGTTGTCGGGGAAGCGGCCCTTTGGAAGAACGACTTCGCGCGAGCGGAAAAGCACTCGGCGAGAATGCGCAGGGATGCAACCCGGCTCAATAACAAGGTGGGGTTGGCTGTCGCCGATGCATGCGACGGAATGCTGCGTTTCTACAGGGACGGCGACCCCGAGGGCGCACAGCCCCTCCTTCGGGCGGCAATAGAAGCTCTGGACGCCATCCCGCTTCCCGACACAGCCGCACGGATCCGTCGTGTGCTGGCCGCCGCACTGCGCGACTCTGACGACCGGGAAGGAGCGACGAAGGAACTCAGGAAAGCACACGATGTCTTTGCCCGCACCGGCGCGGCGGGTTCGCTGGCGAGAGTCAGGGACGACCTTCGTGCCATAGGCATCCGGCCGCCGGCACGCTCGGCAGCGGCGGGCGCAGCCGGACTCACGGGCCGGGAGACGGAGATTGCCAGAATGGTGGCGCAGCGGAAGTCGAACAAGGAGATCGGCTCGGCGCTCGACATCTCCGCTCGAACGGTGAGCACTCATCTGTCGAACATCTTCCTCAAGCTCGGGGTCGGCTCTCGCGGTGAGCTTGCCGATGTCGCCCGATCCGCCGGTATCCTGGAGAGCTGAGCCGACGGGAGCGAGCCTCGCTACTTGACCTGCGCCGCCCTCGCCTGGCGCACCATCTCCTTTACCTCCGCCATCAGCACCGCACCATTATATGGTATCCCATCTTTTATCGTCCACTCCACGCCGCCGGTTTTGATCGCCTTGCCGTCCTTCATCTCCTCGACACCGGTGGGATACAGCACCTTGAGGTTCTCGAGCGGATTTCCATTCACCACGATCAGGTCCGCCAGCCAGCCCACTTTCACCCGGCCCAGCCGGTCTTCTTCGCCAAGAATCTTCGCGTTGTTCCCGGTGGCGTGCTGGATGACCTTGATCGTGTTGAACCCGGCTTCCTGGTGCAGCTCCAGCTCGCGAATCAGCCCGAACCCGTACATCTGGTAGATGAATCCGGCGTCGTCCCCTGCGCCGATGAGGCCACCGCGCCGTTCGAACTCACGCAACGCATTCTCCCAGATCCGGTAGTTCTCCTTCCAGAATGTTTCGTCGGTTGACGTCCACCCGATGAAATACGATCCGTGGTTCTCCGGGTTCGGCTTGAAATACTGCTCCAGCGTCGGATGCAGGTAGTCGATGAACCACGGCTGAGTCCTGGCTCTCTGCAAGTCCCGGCTCGCCTCGTAGATGTCGAGTGTCGGCACCCACGCGACGTGGGCTGCGACCATCGAATCCAGCACCTGCATCAGCTTCGTTGAATCCGCCTCGCGCCAGAGATGTCCGGCGTAGCGAAAGCGATCCACTTCGTTTCGATAATTGTAGCTCGACGGAAAATTCTGGACGCGGTCCTCGATCGCCGCGTCGGGAACGCCATACCAGTGCTCGATGCTCGTGGTGCCGAGCCGGATGTCGTCCCACGCGTTGGTTTCTTCCACTCCCGCGTGATGCGCGACGCGGAGTCCGAGCTTGTGCGACTCATCCTCCATCGCCGCCATCAGGTCCCGGTCGATTCCGAGGATCTTGATGCCATCCACGCCCATCTTCTTCAGGTCGCGAATGCGCTGCCTCGCTTCTTCAGGAGTTCGCGGTACCGGCGGATTGCTGAAGCGACCGTACACGAAAATCCGCGGACTGGGTACCTCGGCCCGCGCGCTGCGCCCGCGAAGATCTATGATTGACTGCGTGTTGTCCGCACCCACCTCGCGAACGGAGGTAATGCCGCATGCGAGCCAGATATTGAGCTCATATTGAAGCGGCTGTGGGATTCCACCGCGCTCGTCCTGAACGTGCGCGTGGACGTCAATGAGGCCCGGCAGCACGTATTTCCCGGTCGCGTCGATTTCGGCGTCACCTGCTGCGGGCCGTCGCGCGTTGCCGCCGCGCACGGCAACAGGGTCCAGAAAGACGATGTCTTTGATTCGACCACTCTCGACGACCACGTCTGCGGGGCCGGACGCGGGCGTGCCGTTGCCATCGACGATAGTGGCGTTTCGAATGACGAGACGCGTGGGTCGTTTGCCGTGTACCGGTGCCGGTCCGCCTTGAGCGCTTGCGGTGGTTGCGGCCAGAGTCGCAAAGAAAATCCCAAGTGCCAGGCGCAACGTTGGACGAGCCACCGCCCCGCGTATCCTTCGGTGTGAGCTACGCACCTTATTCCCCGATTTGAGTGCGGAGAGAACATACGCATCAGCGGCGCGACGTGCGCGGGGGGAAATGAAAACAGCTGCGGGCTGCCGGCCCGTAACTCGCTATTTGATGAGCTTGAAGATGAACGACTGCTGAACGACCTGCGCCACCTTCTGCCCACCGATCTGGGCTGCGCGGAAGTGCATTCCTGAAAGCGCGCTCCTCACCGCGTCGGCGAATGCCGGGTTTGGCGAGTTGAGGACCTTGAAAGTGCCCGTCTCGACGCGGCCCTGCTCGTTCACCACGAACTGGGCCAGCACTTCGCCTTCGACGCCGCTGGTCCGCAGCGATTCAGGATAGTCCACGTGCGTTCCAGAGATCGCCTGGACTCGCTGCTCAACCTGGAATTCCGTGTACGGGTGGTCTGTCGGGACAGCTTCCCTGGTGCCCGTTCCGCCGGCAGTGCCGCCTTCCTTGCCGCTGGCGCTGCCGCCGGCGACTCCCTTGCCGCTGAAGTCGCCTTCGTTGGTCACCTGGGCCGAAAGATCAATCTTGGGCAGCTCGACCGGCACGTTCACCGGAGCGTCGAGCACCTTGAACCCCTTGAGCGGCGCAATGTCCATCCTCGGAGCGGGCGGCAGCGCCTTCGGATTGTGCTCCGTCACCGGCGGCGGCTTCTTCGCCTTTGGGGGCGGGGACGGCTCGTCCTTCTTCACGGGCGGTGGCGGCTCCTTCTTCATCTCCACGAAGCTCACCTTCTGCTCCCGCTTCTCAGTATCCTTGGCCCCACCCGCCCGCGCAGTGGCGTATATCGCAAAGAAGAGAATGGCGGCGTGGAACAGGATGCTGAATGCCGTGCCTCCGGCCATCTTCTGTGGTCTGTGGGGCTTCGATTCGAGTAGTTGCATCATCTTCCGCTCGCTCCGGATTTCAACTTCTACCCGCCTTTGTAAGGCAAACGCCCTGCCACGGGAATGACGCCAGTCCGGCCGACTGGCTTGACGTCTCGAGTTTGCGATGTTCTCCGGTCCATCTGCTAAATTTTGCTCGCATGCGCGCCTGCCATTCAGGCGCGACCTCACTTTCCGCCGCCACTGATGACCCTCGATAACCTGCGCAACGTCGCGCTGAGTCTTGCATTTGTCACCTTTGCCGCCAGCTGCAGCCAGACCGTCACGGAACCGGACACCATCTGCGGCGCCGATCGTTCCGCGTCGACAGCCCCCATCACCCACGATCCGATTCTCTTTGTCCACGGCTACGGGGGGAACGGCGGCAATTTCTGCACGATGATCGACCGCTTTCGTGCCGATGGCTGGACGGACAGAGAGCTGTATGCGTACAACTACAGCTTCATTGCGTCATATGCGACTGACGCCGAGGAGATTCGGGCGCAGGTCGACCAGATCATGGCCCAGACGGGGGCGAGCAAGGTGGACATTATCGCTCACTCCGCCGGGAGCGTTTCCTCACGGTACTACATGAAGAACCTGGGCGGCAGCGGTAAAGTCGACGCCTGGGTATCGCTCGGTGGTCCGAACCATGGAACTGACACCGCCCTGAACTGCTCCTTCACTCCTTGTGTCGAGATTCAGCCGGGCTCGGCCTTTCTCGCCGCGCTGAATACCGGCGACGAAACGCCGGGCTTTGCGCGTTATGCAACGTGGTGGTCGCCGTGCGACGCGACCATCAATCCCGACGAGAGCGTGCTGCTGGTGGGAGCCACCAACCATGAGACAGCGTGCATTGCCCACATAAGTTTTCTCGATGACACCGCTGTCTATCAGCAGGTCCGCGACTGGGTGCGCTGACAGTCAGGCGATCTACCAGCCCAAGCTGAGACCAATCGAGCCGTAGCTTCGCGGATCGGCGGGCTGTGCGCCGCTGAACTGATTGTACGTGGCGATATCGCCGCCACTCACCCGTCCAAGCTCGCCGACTATCCGCACAACCAGCACGTTGATCCACGCGCTCGCGAAGATGTTGGAGCGCGTGAGCTTCTGCGTAAGAAAGATCGGCCCGCCAGACCCGCCTTCAGTGGCGGGGCGGGGCGCAATCGTGACGTTCAGGGTTGCATCGGAAGTGTACGTGTCGCCCCCCACGCCGACAGCGCCGCCGAAGAACAGCAGACTTTTTCCCGCAACGAGACGCCACGAGCGCGCGTTTACGCGAATGCTGTCCAAGGCCAGCCGATCCTGGCCGGAAATTCCCACAATCGTGACGATCGGGAGGGCACGAGTGAGAATACTCAGCGAAATGCCCGGTACCAACAGGCCTTCCTGCAGGATCCCGATCTTTACGCCATAGCCGAGCTTCCATGAGCTGGACACGGCGACGTCGACGCTGCCGTTGTCATAGCTCGGCAGATACGACGCGCTCAACAGCAAGTCGATACCGCCGGCGTGGGAAAGCCCGAGAGGCAATCCATTGAAGAGTCCGATCGCAATGTCGCCGGTAGGCAATCCGATCAGCCGATTCGAGAGCGTGTAGCTGCTTTGTTCGGCGCCATGCGTGGCCGGAACCACCCGATCGACTTCCGGAAGCGAGCCCTGCATGAGGTTGCCGCGAATCCCGACTGAGAAATGTCCGAGACCGCCAAGCGTGCCGGTGAATCCCTGGGTCGCGTTGGCCCCCGCGAGAACAGCGCCGAGCTGAGGCGCCACGTACTGGAACAGATCAATCGCCTTTTGGCAGGCGTCCTGGGCGATCTTCGCATTGTCGGGATCGCCGTTTGACTTGAACCCGCCCGGCGGACATTGCGTGCTGATTCCCTGAGCGCCGAGCGAGTGAAGGCCCGCTAACAACGTGAGAGCGACGAAGAAAACGCCTTTTCGATTCATGTCATAAAACCAAATCACAAACACACTTAAGCGAAAGGCTGTTTTTTCTCCGCGAGGGTCGGTCGGTCCAAAACGAATATCGGGCGTTCGAGATGGGCGTCGCTCTACAAGCTGGCGCAGAGAAAAGGAGAAGAACGTCTTTGTTTTTCAAAACAAAAAGGTTTTTTCTCTGTGTCCTCTGCGCATGTCGGTTAGCCTCAGCGATCCAAAACGCCCGATAGTCTGATTGGACCGACGGACCCTCGCGGGAAACAAAGCAGTTCCTTTCTATTTCACATAATTTTCGGGTCGCTTCGCCGTCACATTTGCGAAGAACCCGCGCAACTTCTGGATGTCGCCTTCGGCATCGCCGGTGGGCGTGAATGGCTCGCCAATCACTATCGCCTTCTTCGCGTAATCGAACCCCACCGGAACGATCGGTACGCCGGCGCCCACGGCAACGTGATAGAATCCGGTCTTCCACTCCTCCACTCTCTTCCGCGTGCCCTCGGGAGCCATTCCGAGAATGAGCCTGTCTCGAGCCTTGAACGCCGCCACACTCTGGCTCACCCTGTCCCGGCTTACCGACCGGTCCACGGGTATTCCTCCAAGCCATCGCAGGATGGGCCCGGCGGGCCAGCGGAAAATCGAATCCTTTCCGAAGAAATCGAGCTTGAGCCCGAGCGAGAAAAGGGCCCCGAGGCCCACGAAGAAATCCCAGTTCGACGTGTGTGGAGCAACTATCAGAACGAACTTCGGAAGATCGGGCAGAGCGCCCTCGAAATGCCACCCCGTCAGCTCGTAGAATGCGCGACCGAGCGCATGCGACACCGCATTCCCTCGGCAAGGTACATTCGGGCCCAGTGGCGGTACTTTCATCTGCGGATTGTAGTGCCACGAACGAGGAACGGCCACCGAGCAGGGTGGCCGTTCCCCAAATTCCCCAGACTGGAACGGCCTAGCGTTTACCCCTGAACTTCTTCGTCACGTTCGCACAAACATTGGAAAAAGCCCGCGCTCCCTCGGACCGGAGGGGCAGTCGGTCCCACGTCATGTACTGAACCTCACCCGGCGACGGCATCGTACCTTCCTTCACCGCCGCGCCATCTTCGGTGTAGAACGACTCGGTGAGCCGCTTGATGCGGACCGGTGTGCATCTAAGCAGAGCAACTTCGGTCATCTGCGTGTATGGCTTCTTGTTCTCGAGCTTGTGCGCCTCGGCATAATCCCAGCGCGTGCGGGTGATGAACGACCCGTCACTGTTGCGCTCGGCGCCGGCGGTATCCAGGGCGACGCTCACGCCGTTTGCCTTGTAGATGATCGGCCATGACGCCTGCGCCTGCGCTGCCGGCGCGACTGCCATCGCCAACGCGGTACTGAATGCGGCCGAAAAGAACAGTTGCTTCATCAATAGTCTCCATAATGAGAGTGCGCCGCGAATGGCGCACTGCAAGGTTGAACCCGCGGGCCGTTACACCGTTTCTTCGCCCGCTGTTGCCTTAAGCCAGATCTGCGCCAACCGCCGCCTCAGGCGCGCACGGCAGCGTAAAAATGAACGACGCACCCTTTCCGGGCTCGCTTTCCACCCAGATCCGTCCACCGTGCGCCTCGACGATGCCCTTTGCGATTGACAGACCCAGGCCCGTGCCCAGCTTGGCTGTCGACTTGGCCTGCCAATACCGGTCGAAGACGTGGGGCAAGTGTTCCGGCGGAATTCCCGGGCCGGTATCGCAGACGGCAAACCGCACCTCGGAGCCCGACCGCTCGGCGCGGATGGTGATCTCCCCGCCCTTTGGAGTGAACTTGATCGCGTTTCCGATGAGATTCGCGAAAACCTGAAGCACGCGGTCGCGGTCCGATGACACGCGAGGAAGGTCTTCCTGTACGTCCTTCGATAGCTTGAGCTGGTTGCCGCTCGCAAGCGGATTCGCCGAGTCGAGGGCTTCCTGCACAAGGGACTGAGTTTCCTCCGGGCTGAGCTCAACTGCGAGGCCCCCTGCCTCGATCCGCGCGACATCCAGCAGATCGCTGATGAGACGGTTGGCCCGATTCGCCTGGCGCTGAATTACCTCGAGCTGGCGGCGCGATGTCACCCGGCGGTCAACCGGCGGCGCCACCTCGAGCAGAAATGCCGCAGCCATGTTGATGGTGTGAATCGGATTCCGCAGGTCGTGCGAGACGATGGCGACGAGATCGTCGCGGGCTCTCGTCGCGTCCTGCGCATCTTTGTAAAGGCGGGCGTTCTCGAGAGCCACTGAGCACAGCTGGGCGAGCTGAGTGAGAATCGCCTCATCGCTTTCGGTGAACTTTCCGTCCTTCTTGCCCCACAGCCGGATGACGCCGAGAGAGTGGCCGTTGCGCCCTACGAGCGGCGTGACCAGTGCGTTGTCGGAGGCGTCGTCACCCAGGACTCCGGCGTTCATCGCCGCGAGCATGTCGACGCTCATGCTCTGCATTTCGCGCGTCATGTCGGTCCACGAAGTGATTTCCTCCTCAGCATCCTCGCCGGCGTGCCAGATGGCCGCTGCTTCGTGCTTGGTGAGGCCGCGCATCGCGCCCGAAGACAGTGTTTCTTCCGTTAGCCGCGTCTCCGCCCGTCGCGTGTTCAGGATGCGACGGGCGCTTTCGGTGGTGACCTGAAGCATCGCGTCCGCGGCGAGCGTCGAGTTGATCTCGATGGCCGCTTCGGCGACAAAGCGAAGCTGCGTTGCGTAGAGCCGCAGCTGGTCTCCTGCCTCTTCCGCCTTCGCCCGCGCCTCGCCGGTGGCGACGCTGGCTGCCTCGAGGTGATCGTTGGTAGCGGAAAGCTGGCTCGACAGAGCGCGCGATTCGCGCAGCTGGCGCTCGAGCTCGCCTGCCTGTTTCTTGAGCTGCCTTGCCTGACGCTCGATCAGCTCCTTCTGATCCGCCTCCGCGATCACGTCCCGGCGAATGCCCCGGTTGACGATGAGCGAAAGGAGGAACGCAATCGCGCTCCCGATGGCGATGACTGCGAACGCCACCGCCCTGCTCTCGGTCTGCGCCCTGGTCCGCTGAGCGAGAAGGGCCCGCTCGTCGGTTTCCATGTCGGAGAGGATTGATGCCGCGTGGTCCATCACCATCTTCGACTGGCCGGTGGAGATCAGCGCGCGCGCCGTCTCATATCCTCCGGTGCGGCGGTACTTGACGATCTGCGAGCTCAGGTCCACCGACTGCCTGCCAACGCTTTCCAGTGTATCGAGCCGGGCTTGATGGACGGGGTTGTCGGCGGTGAGAGCCCGGAGCTGCTGTAGGGCCTGGTCAACCTTGGGCTTGGCCCCGTTGAACGGCTCCAGAAATTCGGCTTGGCCCGTAAGCACGTAGCCCCGAGCCCCGGTCTCGGCGTCCTTGAGCGCGGAAAGCAGCTTTTCCTGGTCAAGCAGAACGGAGTCGGTGTGTGATACCAGCTCCGCTGCACGAGTTGATCGGCGAACGGCGTAGTACGACGCTCCGCCGACGACGAGCACGAGAAGTGTCGTCGCCAGGCCGGCGCCGATTTTGGCGCGGAGCGAGGAACCGAAGCCGTCACTCATGGTAGTCTGCCCAAATTACCCGGCTGGTGGTGTTGCCGCGAGGCGGCTACCCGCTGCTTCCCGTACCTGAGAGAACGATCTGCAGTTTATGGGCATAATCCCGACTGGGACCGAGGAGGTTCCCCGACAGCCAGACAGACCGGGTGGCGCGTATTGTGCGGCACGAGTCCAATTGGTCTCCTGAACACGAAAGGAACCACAATGATCATAGTTCCTGGCAGCATGGTCACGAACACCCCGTCGCACGGAGACGCGGTCGTGACAATCGCTGACACTGCCTCATCGTGATTCATCGTCGGCGGTCCTTTCTGGCCGCTTTGACCCTGTTGTTCCTCCAGCTTCAGCTGGGGAGCAACCTTCTTGCGTGCCATTCGCGAACGTCAACCCATGTCGCGGCTGGCGCAGAGCTGAAGGGACATTGCCCATCGCTGGACGAGACGCGGAGCTCGGTCGAGACCGACAGTAACGGGCTTGCCGCGCCGTCGCGAGGAAGCGACTGCAACGGCAATCACGGGGGCGAATGCGCCCGTACAATGTCGTGCTCTGTTCTCGCCTTCCTCGCGGTCGATGGCCTTCGCCACCAATTTGCCAGACATCGGTCTGCACTTTCCATTGCGCGTGCCGTACCCCCACCAGTAATCGACAGCTCACCCGACCTGCCCCCTCCCCGAAGCGTCGCCCTCTAACGGCTTCCGCACCAGTGCCGGAGCCGGTCACCCAGCGTAGCCTCTTTTCGCCGGCTCGATAATCACTCGGGAGAGAAACACAAAATGCTGCAGGCATTTCGGAAGAAAACCATCACGTCGATCGCGTGCGCAAGCATCCTGGTCGGTATCGCCGCCGTAAACGAACCCGTCACCGCGCAGAGCAGCACCTTCGACAGCCGCACAGCGCGGGATACTTCGATCGGCGTCGCGACTGTGCTGCTCGGCGATCTCTACACGCAAGTCCAGCAGCGGAACCAGCGCTCCGCCGCCGCGCGCTCTCTGGCCCAGGCAGCGCAGGCACGAGTTTCTCAGGCGACGCGGCCACCTGACCCGCAGCTACAGCTGGGTTTCATGAACTATTCCCTTCCGAGCCTCCGGCCAATGGACAAAATCGGAATGGTGCAGCTCCAACTCATGCAAATGCTTCCACTCGGTGGTAAGCTCGCACTGGCCGGGCGCGCAGCCGGTGCCGTCGCGTCCGCCACGGCTGAGCGTGCCAAAGACGTGGCGTTGGACGCTCGCAGTCAGGCGGCAATGTCGTTCTACGATTTGTACACGACAGATCAGAGCCTTGGAGTTGCGCGAGAGACAATCAGGCTGCTTCACGACATCGGCAGTATTGCCGAGGCGATGTATCGCGTTGGAGATGGGCGACAGACCGATGTGCTGCGGGCGAACGTCGAGATTGCGAAGATGGCCGAGGACACGCTCCGCATGCAGGCGATGCGACAGTCAATGACCGCCAGGCTCAATGCGCTTCTCGATCGCCAGTTGGAAGCGGGGTTCGGTACACCCTTGCTCCCGCGGTTTCCCGACTCCATCCCTCTTCGCTCGTGGCTCGACTCCGTGGCGTTCGGCGAGCGGCCGATTGTCCGCGCGGGGCTTGATGAAGTCCGAGCTGCCGAAGCTTCAGAGAAGCTTGCACGCAAGGAGATCATCCCGGATCTCACGCTCGGCGCCCAGTACGGGCAGCAAAGGGGCGACATGGGAGGAACCGACCGCATGGGGAGCCTGATGTTCGGTGTCTCGCTGCCGGTGTTTGCGCGGGAGCGGCAGTTCAAGATGCGCGAGGAAGCCGCTGCGATGAAGCAGATGACTCAGGCGGATCTCGCCGCCATGCGCGCAGAGACGCGCGGCAAGATTGGCGAAGCGTATGCCGCGCTCACCCGGGCACGCTCGCTCGCCAGGCTCTATCGCACGACGGTCCTCCCGCAAGCCGAGGCGACGGTCGAATCGGCGCTCGCGGCGTATCGCGTGGGCACCGTTGACTTCATGACGCTCCTCGATGACCGCATGATCGTGAACAAATACCAGCAGGAACTCTACGCTCTCGAAGCGGATCAGGGAAAGGCGTGGGCTGATCTCGAGATGCTCACCGGTCGTGCGCTTATCGACTCGAACTCAATCAGTAGCGAAGTCAGCGCATCGGCCGCGACAACGAGAGGTGCCAAATGAAGCAGGAACCGAATCAGCCGAATGATGGCGGGCCGGCCGAACGGCCGCCCACTACCTACTCAGCGCCCCATGCGCCCGCTACATCCGCTGCGTCCCTCCCCCGACAGGACACGCGTGCGCGCACGCTGAGACGTGCCAGCGCCTACATCGCGGTCCTCGGAGTGACAGTCGCCGCGGTTTACTACGCGACGCGAGGAACCACTGCGCCGAAGAGTATGGCCCCTTCAAAGAGCGATGGCGGAGCGGCGGCCGGCGCCATTGCGGGGCAACCGATCGCGCTCACACCAGGCGCGGCTCAGCGAATCGGCGTGACCTACGCCGTCGCGACCGTGGGTCCGCTCGGCAAAGAGGTGCGAACTGTTGGACAAGTGACGTTCGATGAAACCAAGGTCCACACAATCACTCTGAAGTTCGATGGCTGGGTCGACCAGCTCATTGTGAATGCGACGGGGCAGCACGTGGCGCAGGGCCAACCGCTGCTCACCATCTATTCGCCAATGCTGGTGACGGCACAGGAGGAGCTCCTGCTCGCCAAGCGACTGGGGGTCGACGTCGCGGGGGCAACCGGCGATGCCCGCCGGAGCGCGAGCGATCTACTGATGTCTTCGCGGCGACGGCTCGCCTACTGGGACATTTCGCAGAACGAGATCGCCGAGATCGAGCGGACCGGAGCGGTGCGGAAGACGCTGACGATCCGTGCACCGGCTGGCGGGTATGTGCTCGAGAAGAATGTGCTCGCGGGCCAGAAGATCATGGGCGGCGAGGCACTGTACAAAGTGGCCGACCTGAGCACCGTCTGGGTCGAAGGCGAGGTGTTCGAGCAGGACATTGCCTCGATGCGCGTGGGTCAAACGGTGCGCGCGGGTTTTGGAGCGTTCCCCGGCGAGTTTCGGACGGGGCGCATCTCATACATCTATCCAACGCTCAACCCGGACACGAGAACCGTTCGGGTCCGTGTGGTGCTGTCGAACGGCGATCTCCGACTCAAGCCGGGGATGTACGCGACGATCATAATTGCCGGCACGCAGCGGCCGAGCGTCTTGACGGTGCCCCGGTCGGCGGTGCTTTCCACAGGTGAGCGGAGTATCGTGTTCGTTCGCGAGGCCAGTGGCATGCTCGCGCCGCGTGAGGTGGCGCTCGGCGTTTCAACCGACGAGCGGATCGAGATTCTGCGCGGGCTGTCAGCGGGCGAGACAGTCGTCGCGTCGGGCACCTTCCTCGTCGACGCGGAATCCAATCTCGCAACAGCACTCGGCGGCATGGGCAACATGCCGGGGATGGAGTTGACCACGCCGGCCAAACCACTGCCGAAGGCGAAGGAGTAGCCCGCCATGCTGAAACGAATCATCGAATCGGCGGTCGCGAACAAGCTCCTCGTTGTGCTCTTTACGCTCGCTGCCGCGATCGGCGGCATCTATGCCATTCGCCGCACGCCGCTCGAAGCGCTGCCAGACCTGTCCGATGTGCAGGTAATCGTGCAGGCCAACTACAATGAACAGGCGCCACGCATCGTCGAGGACCAGGTCACATACCCGATTGCCGCCGAGATGCTCAAGGTGCCCGGCGCGCACACGGTGCGCGGCTACTCGTTCTTCGGCGTGTCATTCGTGTACATAATCTTCGACGACGGCACTGATCTATACTGGGCGCGCTCCCGCGTTCTCGAATATCTCAATGGTATTCGCGGGAAGCTGCCCACAACCGTCACGCCGACCCTTGGCCCCGACGCGACAGGGCTCGGCTGGGTCTACCAGTATTCACTCGAAGACACCACGGGCAAGCTCAACCTGGCGCAGCTTCGGAGTATTCAGGACTGGTATCTCCGATATGCGCTCACCGCAGTGCCGGGAGTATCGGAAGTCGCGAGCGTCGGGGGGTTCGAGAAGCAGTACCAGGTGGATATCGATCCGGCGAAGCTGCTCGCCTACGGAATTCCCGTCACGCGCGTGATGTCCGCCATCCAGTCGGCAAACAATGACGTCGGCGCGATGACAATGGAACTTTCCGAGCGCGAGTATATGGTGCGCGGCCTGGGGTACCTCAAGTCAATCGGCGACATCGAAAACGTCGTCGTAGGTGCCACCAAGCAAGGGACACCGATTCGCGTCACAGAGCTGGGCCGCGTTTCCGTTGGCCCGGCAAACCGGCGCGGTGTCGCGGATCTGGACGGTCGGGGCGACGCGGTGGGCGGCATCGTCGTCATGCGCTTCGGCCAGAACGCGCTCACCACGATCAGTAACGTGAAAGAAAAGATGGTGACGGTGGCGAAGGGGCTCCCGGCCGGAGTGGTCGTGCGGCCGGTGTACGACCGCAGCGATCTGATCGAGCGCGCGATTGGGACGCTGAAGGGGAAGCTCATCGAGGAGTCGATCATTGTCGCCCTCGTCTGTATCGTCTTCCTGTTACATGCAAGCTCGGCGCTGGTCGCGATCCTCACGCTGCCGGTGGGGATTCTCATGGCGTTCATCGCAATGCGGGCACTGGGTGTCGGCGCGGACATCATGTCGCTCGGCGGTATCGCCATCGCGATCGGTGCGATGATCGACGCGGCGATCGTCATGATCGAGAACATGCACAAGCACCTGGAGAGGGCAGTAGAGGGGGCGAAGGGTGAGGACCGACACTTCAGCACGTCGTCACTGAGCGCGTCGGAGCGCTGGCGTATCGTCGTAGAGAGCTCGAAGGAAGTTGGACCGGCGCTCTTTTTGTCGCTGCTCATCATTACCGTGTCATTCCTTCCGGTCTTCACGTTGGAAGGACAAGAGGGGCGGCTGTTCAAGCCGCTCGCGTTCACGAAGACCTTTTCGATGGCGGCAGCGAGTCTGCTCTCGCTCACGCTTGTGCCGGTGACGATGGGTCTGTTCATCCGCGGCCGGATCTACCGCGAGCGCGCCAACCCGCTCAACCGGGCACTGATCCGCATCTATCGCCCGATAATCGATTTCGTTCTTGCCCACCGTGGGCCGGTGATCATGGCCGGGGTCGTGACGCTTGTTCTCACGTGGGTTCCGTGGACGCGGATCGGAAGCGAGTTCATGCCGCCACTCGAGGAGGGCACGATTCTCTTCATGCCGACGACGCTTCCCGGCATTCCGGTGGCGCGCGCCCGGGAGGTGTTGCGGCAGCAGGACGCGATTCTCAAGAGTTTTCCGGAAGTGGACCATGTGTGGGGTAAAGCCGGGCGCGCCGAGACCGCAACCGATCCGGCCGGTCTCGACATGTTCGAGACGACGATCACGCTCAAGCCGAAGGAGCAATGGCGGCCCGGTGTAACGTATGACGGACTTGTGGGACAGATGGATTCGGCCGTCAAGATGCCCGGCGTGACGAACGCGTGGACGATGCCGATCAAGGGGCGCATTGACATGCTCGCCACCGGTATCCGGACGCCAGTCGGGATCAAGATCTTCGGTCCCGATCTCGGCGAACTGGAGCGAATCGGCAAGCAGGTAGAGCAGGCTGTTCGGACGATTCCAGGAACACGAAGCGCGTTTGCGGAGCGTGCGGTGTCCGGCTACTACCTGGACATCGCCATCGATCGTGCCGCGGCCGCGCGTCACGGCGTGAACGTGGCGGACGTGCAATTGGTAATCGCGACCGCGATCGGCGGCATGACGATCACGCAGACGGTGGAGGGCCGCGAGCGCTACGGGGTACGCGTGCGCTACCCGCAGGAGTTGCGCAACACGCCCGAGCGCCTGGCGTCAGTGCTGGTTCCGGTGAATCATGATGTCGGAGCGGGCGCGACGAGCGCATCGAACGAAGCGAGCGCCGGGGCGATGGGATCCGGCACGACGCAGGGATCGGCGATGTCGGCGGGAACTGCGCAGGTGCCTCTCGGCCAGCTCGCAACAATCAGACAGGTCGCCGGGCCGATGGTCGTGCGCACGGAAGGCGCAATGCCGACGGCGTGGGTCTATGTCGACGTTGTCGGCCGGGACATCGGCGGTTACGTGAAGGACGCGCAGAGGATGGTGAGCGACATGGTCACACTGCCGCCGGGCTACACGATCGTCTGGAGCGGCCAGTACGAATACATGCAGCGAGCGAAGGAAAAGCTGAAGCTCGTCATTCCCGCGACGCTGGCGATCATCTTCCTGCTTCTCTACTTCAACTTCAAGAGCGTGGGCGAAACGCTGATCATCATGCTCTCGCTGCCGTTCGCGCTCCTCGGCGGGATCTGGTTCGTCTGGGCGCTTGGGTACAACTGGTCGGTGGCGGTGGCGATCGGGTTCATCGCGCTCGCCGGCGTCGCGGCTGAAACCGGCGTCGTGATGCTGATCTATCTCGACATCGCGTGGAAGAAGCGTTCTGCGGCCGCCGCGCAGCCAACGCTGCGCGACCTCTACGAGGCGGTGGTGGAGGGCGCGGTTGATCGCGTGCGGCCGAAGATGATGACGGTGACAGCGATCACCGCTGCGCTGCTGCCGATCATGTGGGGGAACGGCACTGGTGCCAGCGTGATGAAGCGCATCGCCGCCCCGATGGTGGGCGGGATGATGTCGAGCACGGTGCTCACGCTGGCCATCATCCCGGCCGTGTACTCGCTGTGGAAGGAACGCGCAATTCGCGTTGCTGAAGCGCGCGGTGTTCAGTCAGGATCGTACCCGCCGGCGGCGACCGTCGCTGGCGTCACCAGCCCCGCGCAAGTCCTCGAATGACGGCCGGGTGGGAGAAATACACGAGCACGCAGTCCCAATGGCACATTTGTCCACGCTTACCTCGATACACGGAGCTTCACATGTCACACTATCGACCCATTCTCAACCTGGTGGCGACCGCCGCAATTGCGATCGCCGCACCCGTCGTCGCCCAGCAGCCGGGGATGATGGGGGGGATGCAACAGCAGCACATGCAGCAGCACATGGCACAGATGCAGGACATGATGCGCCAGATGTCCGACATGGCTCAGCGCTCACAGCAGATGCAACAGCAAATGAAGCAGCAAATGGGACAGATGCAGGGCGGGCAAATGAGCGGCGGACACATGGCGATGTCGCAGATGGCCGATCACATGAGCGCCATGACGACACAGATGAAGGGGCTCGTGGGGCAGATGCAGACGATGATGAAGGATCAGCAGATGATGAAGGACCGCGGGATGCAGCGCGACATGGACGGGATGCATGAGCACATGACGGCAATGTCCAATGACATGGACAAGATGCTCCAGACGATGGAGCAGATGCAGAAGCGCCTCCGGTGATGCAGCCAGCGGTATGGCCGTATTGCAGCGGGCGAAGGAGCACGTGCCGCTGCGGCCCTCGGGGGTTCTGAGTGCGCAGCGGATTCCCCGCGCTCTATGACTGCGTCATGCGAACCGCTGAGCGAGGCCGCCTCGCCGACTGGCGGCGCGATGTTGTGCGTCCGGCCGAGGGTGACGTTCTCGAGATCGCGGCTGGCACGGGTCTCGACTTCCGGCACTACCCGGCCGGCGTGACGGTGGTCGCCACGGAGCCCGACCTGGGCATGCTCGAGCGGGCCCGCTACCGCGCCGAACGTGCCGACGCGACGATCGTTCTCGTTGCTGCCGACGCGCAGGCCCTTCCGTTTCGCGATCGTTCGTTCGACACCGTCGTCGTCAGCCTTGCGCTTTGCACGATTCCGTCTCCGCCACGCGCACTTGGCGAGCTTCGCCGGGTGCTCCGGCCGGGCGGAGTCGCGCGATTACTCGAGCATGTGCGCGTCGAGCGTCCGAACATCGGCTGGCTGCAGGATCTGCTCACACCTGTCTGGCGGCGGCTTGCCGGCGGGTGCCGACTCAACGAGCGATCGGTCGAAACCGTGCGCAGCGCGGGATTTCACATCGACGATCTCCGTTCACATATGGGAGGATACATCGTCACGATCGAGGCTTCGACACCGAGCAACCCGTCGCCGTCACTTTCTCCCGCATACGTGGTGAACCTATGACCCTGGTCCGTCAGCTCGCGTTGCTACTGGTTCTCCCGATTCCAATTGCGTCCATCGCGTGGTCCGTGACGCACGAAGAATTGTTTCGAGAGCCTCGCGATTGGTGTGCTGCAAAAAGCAAGTCGTGCCAGACCATATACTCACGCAAATTCTTCTACCTGTTCACGTGCGAGTATTGCTTCAGTCACTACATCACCATCCTCTTCCTGTTCATCACCCGTTACCAGCTGCTGTTCGATGACTGGCGAGGCTATCTCATCGCAGGTTTCTCGCTGGTATGGCTGGCCAACGTCTACATGAGTTTCTTTGGCAGGTTGCGCCTGGAGATTCGGGAAGATCGGATGGAAATCGCCGCAGCAGAGTCGGGAGAACGCACTGAGGTCAGGGATGGGCAGAACGAACCTCGAAATCCGCGTGGCCCTGCGTCGTGACGGTACGTCTCGGTCGGCCAGATTTATCCTTTCGACAATCCGCTGCTGAACCGGCCGCTACGCAGGACGCCACCGCCATCCTCATCTCCCGCTGGCGACAGGACCCTGGTGGCACGTACCAGACGTGGTTTCTCTGGGAAAAGCGGCTCAAGAACTTCCGCTCGATTCGCCGCGGGCTGGCGGAAGTGGTGACCGAGATCCAGGCGGGCACCTTCGGGACGTCGTACAAGGGTTCGTCATTGGAGACCGTCGTCGGTTCGATCGCCGAACAGCGGCAGATGTTCAAAGGGGCGGACCACGCCTGGCTCTGGAAGCCCAAGCTGCGAATCCCTGACATCTATGAGAACCGAGAGAATCAGCTCGCGTTCGCAAATTTTCTGCACGCATGCGCGTGCTGCGACACGGAGCCGCAGGTCCTCGAGGCAATCCGCACGCTCGATCGTCATCGGATCAAAGGGCTCGGACCGACGGCGGCGAATCTCCTCTACTTCCTGCATCCCACCATCACGCCACCGTTCAACACCGCGATCGTCAACGGGTACAACGCGTTCACGGGAGCGCGAGTGAAACTCGGCAAATGGACTGAATATCTGGCGATGCGTGAGGGAATCCTGACACTGAACGCGAAGCACCGGGACCTCTTGTCGAATGACCTCGGGGCGATAGCGGGGTTGCTATTCGACATCGGATCAAAGCGCTACGAACCGCCGCCACGAACGGATGACGCCGAGGCGCGCCGTTCATGGGAAGCGGACCTCGCGCGGGTGCGCGAGGAGGCGGCGAAGTCTGACAAGTCGCTCGCCGCGGCACGCGAAGGCGACCGAACGCACACAGAGGTACAGGGCTGGCTTCGCGACCTCGGCCGCGCCTTGGGGTTCGACGTCTGGGTGGCGAGCAACGACATCGGCCGACCTTACGCTGGCGGGCGGCTTGGCGACGGATGCATGAGCGCTCTCCCCGCGGCGATCGACAACGCTCCGGGAGCGGAGGCGGTGCGGCTGATTGACGTCCTCTGGCTTGACCGCAGCTCCGGTCGCGTAGCGGGCGCGTTCGAGGTGGAGCACACGACGTCGATCTATTCGGGCATCGTCCGTTTGCTCGACTTGGCACTTGGGTCAGCCGAGGAAGCGGCGCAGGGCCTGTTCCTCGTTGCTCCCGATAGCCGCGAGGACGACGTGCGTGCGCAGCTCGCGCGGCCAGCGTTCAGCCGTGTCGCCGACCTTCGCGTGCGATTCCTTCCGTACGGGGAGCTGGAGCGTCACCGCGACGCGATGGCGCGGTTCGGGCAAGGCATGCGACCGATAGAGGCACTAGCGAAAGTGCTTTCGTAGGGAAGCAGCGTCCCGGAAGGCGTGAGCGAGACGACCAGTGGATTGCCCGGATCTTCCACGTAGCCCCGGTTCAACAAGGGGCCGCACAAGGCTCACGCCGGTTCGACTATCAGCTTCCCTCTCAGCATGTTCATCCCGCAGACGAAGGTGAACTCGCCCACCTTGTCCGGAGTGAATTCAATCGAAGTCGTCTTGAACGCAGCAAGGTCGCGGGCGATGCCGAAATCGCCGAACACCACCTGTTCGCTGCACGACGCCGTCTCATCCCGGTAAAAGTCGAGCTTCACCGGCACTCCCTGTTTGACCACTATGACGTCAGGAGAGTAGCCCCCTTTGACCGTGACCTTGATCTCCTGGACGCCGGCCTGCGTCAACCCGGCCGACACCCTCTCCCGCTCGCCAAAGAAATACCATAGGACCAGGGCGATCAGCGCGACCGAGCCCGCGAGCACGAGCAGCTCTGTCGTATCCATCACGCTGACGCCTCGCCCATCGGGATTCTCGGTGGCCGAAAGCTCCGCAACCGCAGACTGTTGGTCACCACGGAAACACTCGACAGCGACATTGCCGCGCTCGCAATCACGGGCGACAGCAGCCAGCCCGTCAGCGGATATAACACGCCGGCGGCAATCGGAATTCCGATCACGTTGTAGACGAACGCCCAGAAGAGGTTTTGCTTCACCGTGCGGATAGTCGCCCTAGACAGCGCTATTGCCGTGACGACTCCCCGCAGATCTCCGCGCAGAAGGGTTATGTCCGACGCCTCGATCGCCACGTCTGTTCCCGTCCCAATGGCAATTCCGACATCGGCCTGCGCCAGTGCGGGCGCATCGTTGATTCCGTCACCCACCATGCCAACGATTCTTTTCTGTTGCTGGAGCCGCTTTACTTCATCGGCCTTCCCCTCGGGAAGCACCTCCGCCAGCACTCGCTCGATTCCCACCCGCCGCGCAATCGCGTCCGCCGTACGCTGATTATCGCCCGTCATCATCACGACCTCGATCCCCATGCGCTGCATCGCCCTGACTGCGCTTGCCGACTCCGGCTTTATCTGATCGGCAACCGCGATGATTCCGGCGATGCGCCCGTTCACCGCCGCGAACATCGGCGTTTTGCCATCCGCGGCAAGCAGGGCTGCGCGGTTTGCGCCATCTCCGAGCTCCACTCCCCGATCGCGCATCAGCTTGATGTTTCCGAGCAACAGTGTGCGACCATCGACTATCGTCTCCACTCCGTGTCCCGGCACCGCGCGAAACTCCCCTGCTTCGGCGAGAGCGAGGCCGCGACCTTCCGCACCCCGGACAATTGCTGCTCCCAGTGGATGCTCGCTCTGCCGCTCGGCACTCGCCACCAGTCGCAGCAAGTCGTTTTCGGCGAGGTCGCCAAGTGTGATGACATCTGTCAGTTCAGGCTCGCCTTTTGTGATCGTTCCCGTCTTGTCGAGAATGATGGTGTCCAGCTTGTGCGCCGTCTCTAGGCTCTCCCCTCCCT
>Ga0097691_1000282_pt1 | contig 47563 bp, 39 predicted proteins | sample NGESurdeep072012_8_FD_72858 | JGI IMG/M metagenome (GOLD analysis project Ga0097691, IMG submission 72858) | Arctic peat soil microbial communities from Barrow, Alaska - NGEE Surface sample 210-1 deep-072012 | ecosystem: Environmental > Terrestrial > Soil > Wetlands > Peat ... | reverse complement strand
ACGGGATCGCCGTACACCTGGACGACAAGCCGCTGGGAACTGCTCGATAGCAACGGCCAGTACGCAGTGATTGCCAGTGCGGCGTAGGCAGCGACCACCATGACGGAGAACAGATGGCTGCGAAGCCGACCGGGTCGCAACGCCATTCGGTCAGGCTCGTCGCCGATCCGGGCGACCGCAGTACGGGGACCCGCTCCTGCCAACTCTGCAGGTGCTCGTCCCCTGAAAGCACCGACGCGTGCGGTTGTGAACCCGCTCATGTCGATGTATCGGCACCAAATCCGCGGATCCTTGAAACGCGCGCTCCGCCTCGGCCGCGCCTCACCCCTCAAGCGAAGCGCTCCCAGGGCCGCAACTGAACGCCGCGACGCATGCCCAAGTAGGACGCGGATGCGGCCCTGGCTGGTAGGCAATGGGGTGGAGGTGACATCGTTAGCCTTCCGTTCACGCCTCTGATCGATCGAAGCCGCTGGTCGAGCATACGGCGCCGGCATGGTTGCCGCCTGGTCAATTTCGTTGCAAACAGGGTGCTACCTCCCTTTCCGCACATCGGGCGAGGGATATCGCACGCGTCATGAACGTGGGGTGCCCGCCTGGGTGTAGACGACCGGAGATATCCCGAGGAGTTCAAGCACCTGGAGTTGAAGGCGGTCGAGTGTGGGCTCAAAGACTTTGAGTACTTCTCCGTCGCCGTCGTGCAGCACGTGGCGTGACACCCCGGCGAAGATCTCCAAGACGCGCTCCGCGCTGGGCGCGGAGCAGTCGCGTAGCTCGGGATAGAGCGGGATGGAGGTGGTGCCCGCGCTCTTCATCGCGTTGCGGATCTCGCGTTCAATGAGCGCCTGGACGAGTAGGGCGAAGAAGTGACAGCACAGCAGTCCCTCGATGCGGACGGGGTCCTTGAGGTACACCGGGGCGACGAGCTGATGATTGCGTCGCTCGAGGTTCGGCTGGTATTTGTAGGCGAGGAGCACGGCGGCTGGCGTCATGGTGGCGTCGTTGGTGATGAGGGGGAACGTGCCGTCGTAGCGGGCTTCTTGGGCGACCAGATCGGTGCGCACCGAGAAGGTCAGCGCGAAACGGACCCGCTTTGACTTGGTGTAGCGGGTGCCCGGTCCGGGGCATTGGGGTCGGAAGTGAGGGCAGCGTCGTGAAACGCCTGCTCGGCGGCCAGCCAGGCCGAGATGATCTGACCATCGGCGGGGGTCGTCGAACTCGTGGTCGTCGTACTGCCCGCGTGAGCTCTTGAAGTTGCGGGGGCCGGCGATGACGTCGAAGACGCGCGGCACGAACCCAACGACAACGAACACACTGCCGCACAGGCAACCAACGAGAGACCCCGTGCTGATCCGGACCGCAGCGTCACATTCCTATGGCGCATACCTGCCATCGAGCGCGAAATGTGGATCAACATCTTGGAAATCGAAATACCCCAAGTAGAAAGAAGGAAACCACTTTCGGGGCATCTTTCGAATGAATCGACACTCGATGGACAACTCGCGGCGCGATGTGGCGGTGGATGGAACACAGCGCTGACACTGCCGTCCGCACTTTGCTCGGCAAGTTGCTCAATACCTTGCCCCGCACCTTGCCGACACGTTCATCCCCAGTACAGCAAGACCGTTTGCGTAGATGCACCCTCCGGTGGGACAGCGAGAATCCGCCTGATCGACCCGACCGGCATCCCCCTCCCCTACCCCGCCGGCAACCGTCCTCGACCCGGAGGACCGGCGAATGCCTGGGCGATTCCAATCCACTCCTCCGCACCACTTCCGGTGACCGTGAGCGATGTGTCGGCCACGTTGCGTCGCTGAGTTACCACCAAACAGAAGTCTTCCGCCGGGCCGGTGACCGATGAAACGGGTTCTCCCTCGTCCGACTCACCGATCTCCCAGGTCCATTCCCCACCAGAAGGAGCCACCAGAACCACCTCGATCTTCCCGGGGGGTGCCTCCTGCCCGCGAACCAGATACGAGAACGGCCGAGCCCGTACGCCGAGGTGCGCAATGTGGCGCAGGCGATCTGTCGGGGTTCGGTTGACTCCCAGCGCATCCGCCACGTCCTGGCCGTGGGCCCAGGTCTCCATCAGACGCGCGGTCACGAATGACAATGCACCCATCGGCGGGCCGAACCACGGGACCCGCATCTTCGGGTCAGCGTCGGCAAACGCCTCTGACATCCCTCCATGGGCCCGTTCCCACCACTCGATCAACTCGGTCCCATCCATGGCCCGCCCCCGCACCAGGTGCCCCTCCATCGGATCTCCGGTCTGCACCATGAAGGCCTCCGCCATCAGGGAAAACTTCTGCGGCTCCGTGATGGCCAGGTGTGCGGCGGCGTCGAAATAGGCCAGATGGCTGATCTGATCACGTACCGCCCAGCCCTCCGCCGGGGTCATCCGGTCCCACTCGGGCGCATCGCCGGCCAGCGGCTTCACCAGCCGGAGCAGGTCCCGGTGCTCGGCCTCGTGATCATCGAGCAGTTCAGAGAATTCCGTCATAGCCCGAGGCTACGACAGGGTCAGGTCCAGCGGTAGGTGGGCCGACTGGGTCCTACCGCTCGGTATCCAGCCAGGTCCGGCTGGCTCCGATCACTGCCACCTCGGGATGGGACCAGACGAACCGCTCGACCGAGTCGAGCACCTCCCCCACATGCCCGGGCGACCCCGCCACCGCGGCGAAACCCAGTTCCGAACGCTGCCACTGATTTTGGAAACCGACCTCAGCCGCGGCCACCCCGAAACGGACTTTGCTGGTCTCGATCAAGTGCTTGATGACTGTTCGCTTGGCCTTGAGCGAGGTGCTGTCGGCGATGTGGAGCTCTATGGCCAGGGCGCATACGTGCATCTGCCCATTGTCGGCCTGTTCTCGACTGCCTGCCAACGGGCGTGGCTGAGGCGAGCGTGGATCGGGAGGGCGTGGGTCAGACACGGACAGATAGGCGATAGACGTCGGCCGGCCCTCGATGATGTCCCCTCCTCAGGAAGTGGTTCCCGGGCCTGGTCGTCGAATGGGGTTCGCCGACCTTCTCGATGAGCAAACCGGCATCGGCGAAGGCGTCAACCACCACACTCAACCGCCGCCACAACGCGTGGGTCACCTCTACTCCCTTCCTCAACCAGGTGTCCGCCAGCGGGGCGAAGACGCCTTTGGCGACCTTCGCGTCGGAACGCTCCACTTGATCGCGCCGTGGCGTCGAAGCGCTTGCCGAGGACGATCACCTTCGTGGGCGCCGGCGCGCCCGGCGCGGCGCGCAACTGCTGTCCTGCCCGGACTTACCCAGTCCTTGCGCTGGGATCCCTCGACAGACCTGAAGCTTCCGCTTAGGCTGCCGCGTTGACACCTGGCAAACGAATGCGACAGTACAGAAGGCGGTTGATCATGCGATATGGACGGCTTGCGGCAGTAGCAGCAGTAGCGGCAGTGATTGGCGGGTTGTCCCTGGTCAATCCCCTCACGCATGCCTCTGCGTACGGTGCATCACCAACGGATACCTCGGCGAATCTCCGCCAAGCCGGCACTATCGCCAAGCCGTCGGTCGTCCTGGTCCAGGTCGAAGAGAGCGCGTTCGTCAAGGACGACCGGTACGGGAACACGACCTACGGCCAAACGAGTACCGACCCTTTCACGGCGACCTTCACCGGCACGGGATTCTTCATTTCGAGCGATGGCTATATCGTGACAGCGGCACACCTGGCCGCGCCATCGGCCGATGAGGTTCTGGGCGAAATCAACATCCAGTATCTAACTGCGGATGCTGTGGTCGTAGGCAACTGCGATGCGGCTGACCAAGCCTGCATCGACGCTTACACCACTCAGAATGAGCAGGCCTACCTGCTCCACATCACGCTGATACAGGAAAAGACCACGATCACGGTCTTCACTCAGAACATGACGACCATCGATCAAGCCCTCCCCGCCGAACTGAAGTCTTCGAGCCCGCTGGGACAGAGAGACACCGCTGTCATCAAGGTGAGCACCACCAATGCCCCGGTGCTGCTGATGGGAGACAGCTCGACGGTCCAGGACAGCGATCCGATCTCCATCATTGGATATCCCGGGACGGCCTTCACCAGCAGCAACCTGCAGGGGGAGCTCACTCCCACTCTCACCACGGGCACCGTGACGGCCCACAAGACCGGAGGGGGTGGCAACTTTCCGGGTCTGGCCAACGGGGTAAGCGTCCTTCAGACGGATACAACCACGACGCACGGGAATTCGGGAGGGCCTGCCATCGATTCCAACGGCAAGGTCATCGGCATCGTCTCCTATGGTGACCCGTCCAGTACCAACACCGGCTTTCTGATCACGTCCAACGACGTAGCGGACGTCATCAAGCAGGCGGCTGCTACCAATGTGCTCGGCCCGATCGACCATCTCTGGCGGCAAGGCCTCACGGACTACAACGGGAGCCACTACAAGGCGGCCGCACCGATATTCCACAACTGCGCCGAGCTCAATCCGATACAGGTCGGCTGTGCCAGCTATGAACAGCTGGCGACGGCGAAGTTCTCCAAGGACGTGCCGATTCCCCCGCCGTCGAGCGGTTCAGGAATGACGATCATCTTCATCATCATCGGTGTCGTCGTCGTGGCTGGCGTCGTCCTCGCCATCGTCCTCATGAAACGCCGGAATCCGGGTGCTGCGATCGCCACTGCCGGTGGACCGTCGGTTCCGGTGACGGATGTCTCCTCGGGGATGCCCACCGAGCCCCCGGCACCGCGATACGCGCCGGCAGCGCCTGCACCCCCGCCCCCAGCAGCGCCCGCGCCAGCACCCTCGGTCGCGCCCGCTCCTCCGCCCCCGGCAGCGTCCGCGCCTCCGCCCCCGGCAGTACCCGCGCCTCCATCCCCGGTAGCGCCTCCTCCCCCGGCAGCGCCCCCAGCATCCGAAGCGGCACCCGGGGCCACCGCACCTGCGACTGCACCTGAGCCGGATGTCGCAGCCCCCAAGGGCAACGGCGAAGCGCACGAAGTCCTGAAGTTCTGCCCGGAGTGCGGCCATGGGATGGAAGGCCACCCCTTCTGCGGGAAGTGCGGGTACCGGCCCTGAGCAGCGCGGCACCCTTCGGTCCCCCTCTCCACCAGCCCAGACCCCAGAGACGGGAAGGGGGGGCGTTCAGCCGGTGGCTCTCGACGTTCCGAACATCTCGTCGAGGGTTACCGGTTGGAGATTGCGGTCGTTGATGATTGACTGAATCTGTCCGAACAGCGACGGGATACGTGATCCGTTGGATCGACATGTGCAGCCGAGCCGTCCCGACTGAAGTCAGGAAGTGGGCGCCGTTTGACCGGTGAGGTAGATGGTGATTGCTTGCGCCATGGCCGCGGCCGCCGACTTCTGGAACGCGGGGGTGACCAGTATTGCCGCATCGGACGCGTTGCGCATGTTGCCACATTCGATGAGCACCTTGGCACCCGTGGTGAGATTGAGTCCGGCCAGGTTGTCCCGGGGCTGTAGCCCGTCGACCCCGTCGTAGGTGCTCACCGGGATGCCTGTGTCCGCCAGGAACGTGTTGCGCATGATGGTGGCGAAGGCCGCCGACGACGCGATCACGGCGTTGTTCGGCCCATCGGCCACTGGCTCGAGGACGGCGAAGCCCCGCCCGTCGGCGGGCCCACCGTCGGCGTGGATATCAACGGCCACATCGGCGTGTGCGTCATTGATGATGGCCGCTCTCGTGGTGATGCATGGGCCGATCCCGGAATTGTTCGGGCGAGTCATCACTACCTTGGCACCTTCGGCTTCGAGGTCGGCTTCGAGGTAGGTGGCGACGTTGAAGTTGTACTGCGCTTCCGTGTAGCCACTGTCCGTTTCGGTCCCGGTGGTGTCGCAGGCTTCGTCCTGCTGGCCGTTCCAGACCGATTGATTGATGATCTGGGGAGCGGTGTAATTCAGCCCGTTGTGGCCAGGGTCGATCCCGACGATCTTCCCGGCCAGCGGCCGCAGTGTCCCGAACACCAGCCAGTATCCGTCCCCGTTGGGTGTGGCCGCCATCCCTACGGCCGGGGCCACGAGCTGTGTGCCACCCTCCGAGCCGAAGAAGCGCGCATCGCCGAAGCTGAAGATCCCCCCGTCAGAGGCAACCAGCCAGTAGCCCTTGCCATCGGGTGTGGCGGCCATGCCGACGACCGGGGCCTTTGGACTGGTCAATGCATGTAAGCCGAGCGAGGCTCCACCAAATGGGACAACCGAATCAGGAGCCGGAGAGAGATCTTCTACGCGGGGTGACTTCACTGATGCGCCCGAGACGGCCCGGACCGGGACCCAGGAGATCGTCACCACCGTCAGGACCAGCAGGGAGGCCAGAACCCGCAACCCCGATGACCGCCAAACCCCGAGTTTCCGAACCGGCTTCACATTTGACGACTCTATCCAGGCAATCTGTCAGCGGCTTCTTCCACGAGTCCTTCGGTGAGGTGTGCCACCAGCTCCGAAAGCCTCACCGGTGCTTTCCCATGGGCATGGGCGGGCTGCAATGGGCCCGATGCCGGCGAACGACCGGGCAACACTGGTGGTCAGGACGTCTCACAGCCAGCGTTCTGAGGTCTGATCATTCGCGGAAAATACCCCCCGTGCTGGGAAGATGGGCCAGTTCCAACGGTCGTCGCAACGGAGCGGCCATGATGGCCGGGCTAACCCGATGGGTCTCCGGGACACCTGAATGCAGTGGCAGCGGTGGCCGGGTGATTGCCGGCCTGACCTTCACCGGGTAATGCTGGGGTCGCGCAACACCTGCCTGGAAGGTCGGCCTGGGGGTCAGCGCGCCGTACCGGTCATGGCGATGACGTCATCCCATCCGAGGCCCACCGTCTCGCCGACGACCTGGTTCAACGCCACGTCCACCAGCACGAAGAAGGGATACCCGAGTACCCGGTAGTCAATCCACGCCTGATCACTCATCACCACCGGCACCCGTTCGATGCCATTCGCAGACAGAGCCACCTCGTCCGACGACAACGAACCGGGACCTTTGGTGATGACAATACTGGACACGCCGGAAGGCAGGCCGAGGGCATCGGGATCCCGAAAACCGTGCCAGAACTCTTCACATCCGTCACAGTCGGTGTTGAGGAACGCCAGGAGCAGCCGACCAGCCCCACCGCCGATGCGAATTTCAATCGAATCACCCGAGGGGCTCACGCCGACAACGTCCGCAGCCGACCATGGTGCCGGCGTATCCGGTGAACCGGCCGGGATGGGCCGAAGGCCAGCCAAAAAGTCGGGGTCGGCCAGGGGCACCGCACGCCGCTCTACTGGTTCTTGAGTCAGGTCTGTTGCCAGGTCCACGGCCAGGACCGCCGCCTGGACCGCTGCCTGGACAGGTATCAGTTCGGGTTCGGAGACCCGGTCTCGACGGTCTCGGCGTTGTCGACGGTCTCGACAGCGTTGCCATTGCCACACCATCGGCACGACACCTCCTCCACCGTTTCGTCGAGCACTTCCACGTCTTCGAGGGTGAGCTCCCCACCCACGGAGAAGTGATGGAAAGCCTTCGTCCTCCGGTTGGTGACCACACTAAATCGGGTCAGGTTCCCGCAAGCCGCACACCGGTACCGGGTGGCCGAGGCCGCAGATGGGCCCGGCGTTTCCGCCATGGCGGGTGCGGCCATAGATGAGTCGCTCGTCACTCCCCCACGGTAGCCGCCCCACATCAACCCCCACTCCACGCCAATCGAACACCCGTTCGCTACAGTGTCGCCTATGGCGCTCGTCGTGCAACGCTCGTTCGACGACCTGGGTACCCCGCTCAGCGAGGTGACCTTCGTGGTTCTCGACGTCGAGACCACCGGAGGATCACCTGCCACATCGTCTCTCACCGAGGTGGCAGCGGCTCGCTATCGGGGTGGAGAGATGCTGGGCACCTTCCAGACACTGGTGAAACCCGATGAACGCATTCCGCCGTTCATCACCGCCCTCACCGGGATCAGCGACGCAATGGTGGCTGACGCACCCACCATCGGAGCCATGCTCCCTACCTTCCTCGAGTTCGTCGGGGGCGCGGTGATTGTCGGCCACAACGTGCGGTTCGACCTTTCCTTCCTCAACCATGCCCTTGTTTCCACCGGTCGTGATCGTCTGCAAAACGCCACCGTCGACACCCTGGCCCTGGCTCGCCGGCTCATCCGGGACATGGTGCCCAACTGCAAACTCGGCACCCTCGCCGCCGTTCTCAACCTTTCCCACCAACCGTCCCACCGGGCCCTGACCGACGTACTCGCAACCGGGGATCTTCTCCACGCCCTCCTCGAACGAGCGGGTTCATTCGGGATCCTCGGACTCGAGGAGCTCCTCGACCTCCCCCGCCTTGTCGGCCACCCTCAGGCGGCCAAGCTTCGTCTCACCACCCGACTCCCCCACCGGCCCGGCGTCTACTGGTTCACCGACGCCGCCGGCAACGTCCTCTATGTGGGCAAGGCAACCGATCTCCATTCGCGGGTTCGTTCCTACTTCACCGGTGACCGGCGCCCAAAGATCGGGCGATTGCTGCGACAGCTCCACGCCATCCACTATCGGGTGTGCCCGGGACCCCTTGCCGCGGTGGTGATCGAGGGCCGGCTGATCCGGGCATGGGCCCCCCCTTTCAACCGCATGGGCAAGGTTCGGAGAAAGGACCCCGGCACGGCCGTTCGATCCGCGGCAGACGCTCGACCCGAGCCGGCCGGTGATGACCGGGCCCACCAACCGCACCAACAGCCAGCACGGCGAGCGGTCACGAGGCCGGGGAGGCGACGAAAATGGACAACCGACGAACTCGCCGCCGACCCCGCCGAACTACTCATGCCGATGGCCAAGGAATTGGCGCACCTGGCTCAGCTTCAGTGGTACGAGGATGCGGCACGGGTGCGTGATGAAGCTGATCGACTCCGTCACCTGATCGGTCAGCATCGGAGGGTTGAATCGCTTCGGGAGGCCGGTCGTGTGGTCCTCTATGTCGACGGCGAGGGGGCAGTGGAACTCGACGGTGGGCTCCTCACGGAGAGCGGCACAATGTTCGGATCAGGTGGGGGCGTACATGGGAGCGCCGACTCAGCACTGGCCATGACCAAAGACGGCCACGAACATGAGCGGATCATTGTCGCCCAATGGCTTCATGCCAACCCGGAGCGGGTCCGGGTACTCGAGGTCGAATCTCCTGATGGGATGTCCATGCCCGCCAATCGGATTCCCCGGATGACAGAGCTGTGCGGCCCGATGAGGGAGCAGGTCGACGCAGCGATGTAGCGAACCAGGGACGAAGTGACGAAGTGGCGCAGGGACGAAGGGCCAAACCCGTCGATCGCCACAACGGCACAGTGCGATTTTTGCCGTCTCAGGTCACGGTTGGCGGTTGCCGGTTGCCCGCCACAAAAGGCCGGTACCTGGGCATCGTGGAGGGCGCTCATCAGGTGCGCCGAACCGGCAGGGAGTACCGGAGGGGCTCAAAAGTGTGGGTCCGACCATTGCGATTCACGAAACTGTGACCCATACTTCACCTAGAACATTTTCTACGCCGATGGCGAGATCCAGGGGGGATTTGGGTGCGATTGGATGGTGACGCGCCTCAGTTGCGCCCTGTCGGGAAAACGCCTCCACTTCAAGGGGCATACCGACCATGACGGCAGGGCTGTCCCAGGGCGCAGGGCTGTCCCAGGGCGCAGGGCTGACAGTGGACGAGGTGAGCGTTTCGTTCGGCGGTCTGGCCGCATTGAGCGATGTGTCGCTTCAGGTACGACCGGGCGAGGTAGTTGGGGTCATCGGGCCCAACGGCGCCGGCAAGACCACGCTGTTCAATGTGGTGTGCGGATTCGTGAATCCCCAGTCAGGGACCATCACCTACAACGGGCAAAGGATCGATCGCCGCAAGCCACATCACTTGACCCAACTGGGAATCGCCCGAACGCTCCAAGGGGTGGGGCTCTGGAATGGTCTCAGTGTCATCGAGAATGTGATGGCCGGAGGTCAGGCGAAGACGCATACGGGCGTGGCGTCGGCATTGCTTGGACTATGGCGATCCAGCCGTGAGGAGACCCATCTTCGCCAGCGGGCAGGGGAGCTGCTTCACGAGTTCGAGATCGAACAGTTCGCGGACTGGAATCCCAAAGCGCTGCCTTACGCAGTACAAAAGCGTACGGCCATGGCCCGGGCCTTGATGGCTGAGCCGACCCTTCTCTTGCTCGACGAGCCGGCCAGTGGCCTCTCCAAGGGGGAGATGGACGAACTCAGCCATTTGGTGATCGAACTGCGCTCGTCGGCCAGCGTCCTCCTTGTCGAGCACCACATGGATCTCGTCATGTCCACCTGCGATCGACTGGTGGTCCTCAACTTCGGCCAGGTCATCGCCCACGGGACCCCGGCCGAAGTCAGCGCCAATCCCGAGGTGACGACCGCGTACCTCGGCAACGAGGTGCACGCGATGGGTACCGGTACGGGTACGGGGGCGAGTACGGGGGCGAGTGATGCTTGACGTGGAAGACCTCTCGGTCTCCTACGGGGCGGTCCAGGCACTCCATGGCGTGACATTCCAAGCCCGGGAAGGAACCGTGACCGCCGTACTGGGAGCCAACGGGGCAGGCAAGACAACGCTCCTGCGCACAGTTTCCGGTCTGGTCAAACGCCAATCGGGCAACGTCAGCTACGGCGGGGTCGAACTCACCGGTCTAAGCGTCGAGAACATTGTCCGGCTCGGGATCTCCCATGTTCCCGAAGGTCGGGGTGTGATCGAAGAGCTCACTATTGACGAGAATCTCCGTCTGGGAACCCTATGGCAGTTCGGTCGTCAAGAACGCCGGTCGGTCCTCGATGAGATCTACGAGCTCTTCCCGCAGTTGGCGCAGCGGAAGAGACGGATGGCATCCACCCTCTCGGGAGGAGAGCGCCAGATGTTGGCCATCGGGCGCGCCCTCAGCTCCAAACCGAAGCTGCTGCTGCTCGATGAGCCGTCGCTGGGCCTGGCCCCCCTGGTTACCGCCCAAATCATGGCGTTGATCCAGGAATTGGCCCGTGAGACCCGACTCACGGTGGTCCTGGTGGAGCAGAACGTCCGCAGCGCCTTGTCTATCGCCGAAGAAGCAGTAGTGATCAACCTGGGCCGGGTCGTGATTGCCGATACTGCCGCCTCGGTCGCCGCTGACACCGAGCTACGACACCTCTATCTGGGATTCTGACGAGAGAAAGAGACAGAGCAGACACATCATGAGCCTGTTCATCAACCTGACACTCAACGGGATCACCAACGGGATGATCTTCGCGGCGGTGGCGCTAGGCCTTGTGTTCATCTGGCGGGCAACCCATATCGTGAACTTCAGCCAAGGATCGATGGCCATGTTCACCACCTATATCGCCGTCACGCTCCTCGACCGCCACATCAACTATTGGCTGGTATTCGCCGCCGCGTTGGTGGCCGGTCTGGTAATGGGCGGTGTGATCGAGTTGGTCCTCATCCGCCCCCTACGCGGAGAGCATGCCCTCAATCCGGTGATCGTGACCCTCGGTCTGTTCATCTTGCTGGAGGGCCTGGCCGGATCGATCTTCGGTGTGGGCAACCGGAGCTTTCCCCCGGCATTCTCCCAAGCCGGGCTCACGTTCGGCCACAGCACCATCGCCTTTTCACATTTCGACGTGTTCATCCTGGCCGCGGTGGTGATCTTGATGCTGGGCACGCTGGTGCTCTTTCGCGCCACCAACATGGGGCTCCGCATGCGGGCCGCCGCCTTCGCTCCCGAAGTGGCCCGACTCCTCGGGGTCCGGGTGGGCCGGATCCTCACACTGGGTTGGGCCCTGGCAGCGGTGGCCGGATCGTTGGCGGGTTTGCTGGTCGCCCCCACTGTGTCATTTTCCCCCAACTTCATGGACCTGATCCTGGTGTACGCATTTACCGCCGCGGTGGTGGGAGGACTCGATAGTCCGGTTGGGGCCCTGGTCGGCGGGTTGGTCACCGGCCTCTCGCTCTCTTATGTCGGCGGGTACCTCGGGTCGAGTCTCGAGCCGTTGGGGGCCCTGGCCATCCTGATGGTCGTGCTTTCAGCGCGACCGGAGGGCATCTTCTCGCGGCCGGCGCCGCGGCGGGTCTGAAGAGATGTCCGCGATCCCTTCTGTGCCGCCGGTGCCGCCGGTGTCCGATCCCGGTCCGATCCCGATTCCGCCTACTGGACTTTCTCGTTTCCCGTGGCTCCGACTGCCGCGTCAGCCCATGCTGCGGCACCTCCTGTTGGGGGCGGTCGCCGCTTTCGGGTTCTACATCCTCACCTCAGCGATCAGCTCCTTCAACGACTTCCGGGTGGGCGAGATCGCCGTCTATGCCATTGCGTTGGCCGGCCTCAGTCTGCTCACCGGAACCAATGGGCAGATCTCACTGGGCCAAGGGGCGTTCATGGCCGTGGGGGCGTACACGCTCGGGGTGTTGATGACCCACACCCACCTCCCTCTGGTGGTTGATGTTTTGGCCGCCATCGGGCTGAGCGGAGCGCTGGGATTGGTGGTGGGAATGCCAGCCACTCGGCTCAAGGGCCCCTACCTGGCCGGCATGACCCTGATTCTGGCCCTCGGCCTTCCCCGGATCGCCGACAAATACTCGACATTCTTCGGGGGCGATCAGGGTTTGACGGTGAATTCCCCCACGCCCCCGGGCACCATCGATCCGCAACGTTGGTTGTCGTGGATCGAGATCGTCGGGGCCATCGTCGTGCTCATTCTCCTGGCCAATCTCACCCGCAGCCGATTCGGTCGATCGTTCCGGGCGGTGCGGGACGACGAGATCGCGGCCGGGCTTTCAGGGATCCATGTGGCCCGAACCAAAGTGCTGGCCTTTACCGTGGCCGCCAGCTGCGCCGGGCTGGCCGGGGCGTTCCTGGGCTTGTCGGTCGGGGTGGTCAACACGGGTGAATTCTCACTCACTCTCTCGATCTATCTGTTGGCCGGCATGGTGCTGGGTGGTGCCGGAAGCCTGGTCGGGGCGTGGTGGGGAGCCATCGTGCTCGTCTTCATGCCGGGGTGGTCCACCTCCATCGCCAACAGTTTCAACTTGGGGAGCGCGGTCGGCGCCAACCTGGCCCTGGTCGTATACGGGCTTGTGCTGATCGTGGTGATCATGGCGGCGCCTATGGGGATCCAAGGGGGGATCGGATGGCTCGGCCGGCGGGCGCTTTCGCTGGTGGGAGGGGGTGTCCCGGCTCCCGGCGCCCCGACACCACGACAGGAGGGTAACGAGCCAGTCGGATCGATACCATCGATACCACCACCGGCGGCACCGGCGCGGAACATTCGGGAACAGAGCTAACAGAGAGACAAATGCATACAGACGAAAGGACCATCACATGAGAAAGGGCCCACCCATGAGGAGAGAACCACGACACGTCGGTCGAAAGCGGATCGGCATCATCGCCGCTGTGCTGGCGACATCGCTGATCGCCGGAGCATGCAGCAGCTCGAGCTCGACGTCCGGCTCCGGTGGGGCGACCGCGCCCGGGGTGACTGCTACCAGCATCACCATTGGTGCCACCACTCCGTTGACCGGCCCGGCCGCGCCCGGCTACGACGAAATCGCCGCTGCTTCCAATGCCGTCTTCAAGTGGGCCAACGCCACCGGAGGGGTCAACGGCCGTCAGATCAACTACATCGTCAAAGACGACGGCTACAACCCTGCGACAACCGTCAGCCTCACCCGGGAACTCGTCCAGCAGAACAACATCTTTGCCACCGTCGGCTCCCTCGGCACACCTACCCAGGCCGCCGTCCAGGGCTTCCTCAACACCAACAAGGTGCCCCAACTCTTTGTGGAGTCGGGCTGCAACTGTTGGACACAGTCCCAATATCCCTGGACGTTCGGTTGGCAACCCAACTACACAGTGGAAGGAAAGATCCTGGGCCAGTACATCAAGCAGAACTTCGCCGGACAGAAGATCGGCTACCTCTACCAGGCTGACGAGTTCGGTCAAGACTTCATCAAGGGTCTCGACGCCGAGCTGCCGGCCACGTCAGTGGTATCGCGGCAGAACTACGACGCGGCCACGCTGGCCGGTCCGATGAGCGACCAGATCGCGGCGTTGAAAGCCGCTGGTGCCCAGGTGGTCTGCCTGGCCACGGTTCCGGCTGCCACCGCCCTGGCCCTTCTGCCGGCCGCGTCGATCGGGTACAAGCCTCAGTTCGTGACCGGCAACGTAGGGGCTGATCCTCCGACCGTCGACAAGCTGCTGGCATCGTTCTCGAAGGGGGCCGCCGGGAGTGCACTCATGAACGGCATGATCTCCGACGCCTACCTGCCACCGGAGTCCGACACCTCCAATGCGTGGATCCAGGCCATCCAGAAGGTCCTTACCAAGTACGATCCGGGTACACCCCTGGATGGCAATACCGAGTATGGGGTCGCCCTCGGGTACACATTCATCCAGGCACTGCTGAAGGCGGGCCCGAAACTCACCCGAGCCGGATTGGTGAGCGCCATCGAGACCGACGGAGCCAAGTTCGTGACCCCCGGTCTCGTTCCGTTGACCTACTCGAAGTCCGATCACTTCGGGTACTCGGGAGCGCAAATGATGACCATCAACAACGGTGCGGCCACCACCATGGGCCCGGTATACACATCGGCCATCAGCGGGCCGGTGAAGGCATACACGGGTTCCACCCAACCGCCACCGGCATCGATGCTCAACCTGAATTAACGGAAGGGACAATTCCGCTCTGTCACCCTTGAACGGCGGGGGCGCTCTCCGCAATGGGAGCGTCCTCGCCGTTCAGGCGTGGCGGCTTATTCCTCGGCCGCGGCTGCCTCTTGGGTGACCCGGACCAGAGCATCCAGGACCTCTGAGGCGCGGCCGTCATCGATCACTTCGCAGGCCAGAGCCACCCCGGCCGGGAAGTCGGCGGATTGGCCCATCACCACCAGCGAGGCGGCGGCATTGAGGACCGCGATGTCCCGATGCGGTGACGGATCGCCGGCCACCACCCGGCGAATGGCATCTGCATTGACCGACGCATTGCCCCCGCGCAGGTCGTCGAGGGTGGCGGTGGCGAACCCGAGATCGGTCGGATCCAGGCGGGACACCGCGATCTCGTACTCGCCGTCGCCTCCGGCCCTCTTCAGTTCGTGGATAGTGGACGGTCCGGTGGTGCTCAGTTCGTCGAGACCGTCGTCGCCGTAGACGATCATGGCCCGCTCGGCACCGTTGGCCGCCAGCACACCGATCATCTTGCCGGCCATCGATCGGTCGCTCACCCCCACCACCTGATACCTGGCCCGGCCCGGGTTGGCCAGGGGCCCGAGATAGTTGAAGACGGTCGGAATCCCGAGCTCTCGGCGGATGGGGGCGGCGAAGCGCATGGCCGGGTGGAATCGCGGGGCGAAACAGAATCCCATCCCCACTTCGTCGATACAGCGGGCGACACCAGCAGGGCCGAGGTCAGCAACGACCCCCAGGGCTTCCAGCACATCAGCCGCACCCACCGCCGACGATGACGCCCTGCCACCGTGCTTGCATACCTTGGCGCCGGTCGCCGCCACCACCAACGCCGCGATGGTCGACACGTTGATGCTGCGCAAGCGGTCGCCCCCGGTGCCACAGGTGTCGATCACCTCGAGCCCCTTGGGGAGTGGCAGGGGCACCGCGTGGGCCACCATGGCCCGCACGAACCCGGTCATCTCCTCCACCGACTCACCCTTGGCCCGCAGAGCGATGACCAGGCCGGCGATCTGCGCAGGGGTGGCGGTGCCGGACAGCACCTGGCCGAGCACCGTCTCGGCTTCGTCAGAGGTGAGCGACGTGCCGCTGAGAAGTCGGGAGAGCACACCTGGCCACGCTCCCAGCTCCTCGAAGGTGGCGGCCGTTCCCTCCGCGCCACCCGCACCGGAGCGGCCCACTGTCAGTCCCACCACAGGTCGTGTCCGATCACGCCACGGGCGATGAGCCCCAGCTGCACCTGGGAGGTCCCCTCCACGATGGTCAACTGGCGGGCATCCCGGTACCAGAGCTCGGTGGGGTGGTCCTCCATATATCCGGCCGCCCCCAGAAGCTGTACGGCCAGGCCCGACGCCCGCACCGCCAACTCGGTGGCGAAGTACTTGGCCATGGAAAGGAACGGCACGTACTCCTTGGTGAACTTCCCCTGATCGGCCAGCCAGGCGGACCGGTAGGTCAGTAGACGGGCCGCCTCGATGTCCACCGCCACCTTGGCGATCTCCCACTGGATCCCCTGAAAGTCAGCGATCACCCCGCCGAATGCCTCCCGCTGTTTCACGTACTCGGTGGCGTACATCAGGGCACCTTCGGCCAGCCCGATTCCCCGTGCCGCCACAATCGGTCGCATGGCGTTGAGGCCGAGCATGGCCAGGCGAAAGCCACCCACCTCGCCAATCACGTTCTCGGCCGGAACCCGGACGTTGTCCAAGAGCAGCTCGCCGGTATCGACGCCGCGCACACCCATCTTGTGGTCGGTACGACCCACCGAGACGCCGTCCCACTTACGTTCCACGATGAAGGCGGTGATCGAGTCGTGCTTCCGTGAAGCCGGGTCGCCGGTCTTGGCAAACACCGTGTACCAATCGGCCTCGCGTACCCCCGACATCCAGCACTTGGTGCCGGTGAGAATCCAGCCGGGCTCGCTGTCGCCGGCGGTATCGGGGTCGGGCACCGCCTTGGTGCGCATGCCGACCACGTCGCTCCCGGCCTGGGGCTCGGACAGCCCGAAGGCAGCCCGCACCTCTCCGGTGGCGATTCCGGGTAGATACCGCCGCTTCTGTTCGTCGTTTCCGGCGATGAGGACGGGACCCGCCGGCAACCGGGTGAGCAACAACATCAGGGCGGCCGAGTTCGAGTACTTGGCCACCTCCTCGATGGCGATGGTCAGACCCAGAATGCCTGCACCCGAGCCGCCCAACTCGGTGGGGAGGCAGAGCCCCAGCAGATCAGCGTCCCGAAAGGCGTCGAAGATGTCCTGTGGGTACTCGCTGGTGGTGTCGATCTCCCGGGCCCGGGGTTTGATCTTGTCCTGGGCCAGGCGGCGCACGCTTTCCTGGAGGGCTGTCAGTTCGGGAGAGAAGTCGAAGTCCACGGTTGCCGAGGCTACCCGAGGCTCACCCGAGGGTCACCCGGGCGGGGTTGGGGGCACTGAGATCACCGGTTGTCGGGATCCCGGATGTGAGCGGAGTCTGGTGGTGACGGGATCAGGTGGTGTGGAGTTCGCCACGTCCGGGCGCAGCTCATAGCAACCATTGGGGGATCACACACTCCTCCATCGCCGCGTCCCGGCGAATAGACGGTTTCCATCGGTCAATATGACAGTCAGGGTGTTGATCACCTCTCGAAGCGCGGCAACTGGACCAATTCGAATTCGCCGGGACGTAGCGCCATTCAAAAGCCCGACACTCCTCTTGAGCGCCGACTGTCGACCGGCGCCCACCGAGCAACGCCCACGGGACTTCAGGCTTCAGCTGCCGGTGAGTGAAGGGGCGATCTCCCCCCGACCGGCCTGTTGGAGATCGGCTGGGAGCCGGACCCCGGCGGCATGGGCCGCCACCTCGAGTTGAGTCCGCCACTCGATGATGGCCAGGCGCTGCGCATTTTGTGTATCGGGCAAGTTGTCGAAATCATTGCCCGGAAGGTCGGCGGCCAACACGCTCAAATAGTTGTCCTCGAGGTAGTAGGTGTGGGCATAGGGGGCGTTCAACTTCGAGAGGGTGGAATCCGCGGGGTCGAGCGACTGGGCGGACACCACAAAGGTGGCGAACCGCTGCTCGAGTTGGGACATCTCGTCGCCGGCAGCCTGAGGGGTGATCGTGTGTGTCCGGTAATTGTCGAGGATGGGGTCAGCCCCGAGGAGGAGTTGGTTCACGGGGAGTCGAACATGTTCGACCTTGGCCACGTAGGCGCGAATAGCGGCCGCCGACGGAGCGGTGGAAGGCGTAGCCGAGCCACCACAACTGGCGAGCAACACGACCAACACAGCCAGGCCGCCTGCAACCGCACACGCGGGGAGCCTCCAGGTCGGCATCGCTACTTCGACTTTTCGTCCACACCAGTGACGCCCAACACCGACGACTGGGCCGGACGAAGACTCAATATGCGTAGCCGCCACCCGTGGTCGTCGGAGGAGAGGTCGGTGACGTAGTGGCGGGTGGACTGGTGACCGGCGGACTGGTTGGGGGTGGAGTGGTGGGTGCCGGAGCAGCAGGTGCCGTCGAAACCGGTGCCGGAGTGGCGGGAGCTGTCGGAGTGATGGACGGTGTTGCGGGAGCCGGGCTCGTGGTGTTGGTGCCTGACCCACCGGTGGCTGACGGTGCTGTGGTCGGTGAGGTAGCGGAGGGCGCCGCCGCCGAGGACGGAGTGGCCGACACGGTAACGACGAACCACTTGCCCTCAACTCCCTGACCGGAGGCATCGCCAGCGGCCTTGTCCCCGGTGAACAGGTAGAGCGGTGATCCGTTGTAGGTGACCTGGCTGGTGCCGTCGGGCCGGGTAGTCGTGGCGAATGTCCCCACCAGAGCACTGGCCGTCACCGGCTTCGACCCCGCCGCGACAGTAAATGGCGGCCAGACCTGGGTGCACCCGCCAGTGCATGAACTCTGCCCATTCTGGTCGGCCGTAAAGCGATACAGCGTTGCTCCTGCTGGATCCACCAGGATCGTCCCCAGGGTGGCATTGGTGGTTGAACGAATAGCCGGGGCAGAAGCAGAAGTTCCGGAACCGGCCGAGTGAGCCGTATTCGGGTTCGCATGGGTCTTGCCTGACACGGCCGAAGTTGGCGTCGAGCCACAGGCGGCGGCGGCCAGTGCCACCGACAGAACAGCTCCGGCCACGAGACGCCGCGAGACGGGGCGGGCAGGAACCAATGCCGACGGGGCACCATGCCAGGACTGCCCTCCGGATCGCTCCCGTCGGCTCCTCAAGTTCTGGTTTCCAATGTGCATGGTGTCGTCCTCCGCGTCGTCTTCAGGTGCCGATGGGTGAGGTTGCTGGAAGTGACTACGGGCGAGCGGGGCCGGATGTTCACCAGATCATGGATGAAGCCCGTCATCGATCTAGGCTCACCGACCGTGGCCTCCCCATCCTCTGGTCCCGACTCTGGTCCCGACTCCCGGCGAGCCGGCCTCCCTCTCCCTCCCGATACGGGTGCCGCCGCACTGCCCGGTGGCTCCTACGACGGCTCGGTGGTCATCGTCACCGGTGGGGGCACCGGGTTGGGCAAAGCCATTGCCATCGAGTTCGCCCGCCTCGGCGCCTCGGTCGGGATCCTCTCCCGCAACGACGAGCACCGCGCCGCCGGGGTCGCGGCGGTCGAATCAGTGATCCGGGACTCTCGGACCAGTGGCCGGGCTTGGGCCGTTCCGTGCGACATCCGGGACCCCGAGTCCATCTCGGCCGCCTTCGACGGCGTGGAGTCCGAACTGGGGCCCATCGATGTGCTGATCAACAACGCCGCGGGCAACTTTCCGGTTCCGGCCGAGGACATGAGCCCAAACGCATGGCGGACGGTGGTGGACATCGTCCTCAACGGCACGTTCTACTGCTCGAGGGAGTTGGCCCGGCGCCTTATCCCCGCCGGCAGGGATGGGGCCATCGTCAACGTCGGCGCCTCCTACGCCTGGACGGGTGGGCCCGGATTTGCCCATTCGGCGGCGGCCAAGGCCGGCGTGAAGAACATGACCGAGACCCTGGCTGTCGAGTGGGCACCGTATGGGATACGGGTCAATGGCCTGGTCCCGGGCCTGATGCCCCACGAAGACGAGACGACGGCCATCGCCGCGGTGCCGGGCAAGTACGTGGGTCAGGACTCCCGAGTTCCGGCGGGAAGGGTGGGGTTTCCCCGTGAACTGGCCTGGGCCGCCACCTATCTCTGTTCTCCGTATGCCTCGTATATCAGCGGTCACTCCCTGGTGGTGGACGGGGCAAACTGGCAACGACGCCACACCGTCATGCCGCCGTTCACCCCCATCCGGGAACAGTTGGGCCGACCACCGTTCGGAGAGAGTGTTCCGGGCACTCTTGGCACTCCCCCGGCCAAAGGAGTTTCCTCATGAGCGATCTCACTGCCGCCGAGCAGGACCTGATCCGTTGCGAGGTCGATGGTTCCATCGCCGTCATCACCAACAACCGACCCGAGAAACACAACGCCATGAGCGATGAGATGGATAGGCGTTTGTGGGAGGTACTGGCCAAGTTGCACGACCTCCCCGGCCTGCGGGCCATCGTGTGGCGCGGCGAGGGGAAGTCGTTTTCCTCCGGTCGGGACACCAACCAACTCGGCCTGCGGGTGGAGGACATCTCTGACCTCGAGTTCATCGAACGTGGGCACCGCCCGACCCAAATGTTCCTCACCATGCCCTGTCCCATCATCTGCGCATTGAAAGGCTGGGTGATCGGCGGGGCATTTGAGCGGGCACTGCTCTGCGACATCCGGATCGCGTCGATCGGCACGCGGATGATGCTCCCCGAGGTCGTCCACGGAGTGATTCCCGACTCCGGCGGAGTGGCCCGGTTGTTTCAGATGGCCGGCCATGGTCTGGCCAGTGACCTGGCCCTCACCGGACGGGTGATGGGTGCCGAAGAGGCCCTCGGCCACGGGGTGATCAGTCGGCTGGTGGCCGATGACGCCGAACTCGATGAGTTGGCTCTCGATATGGCGAAGAAGATCGCCACCGCCCCTGCCTTCACCGTGAAGATGGCCCGCCGGACCCTGTCCAGCCTGGGCTCATTCGAAGTCCAGCGCTCCATCGCCGAGGAGGCCATCGCCCAGTCGATGGTGTTCGCCTCGGGCGATTACGCCGAGATGAAGGCAGCCCGCACCGAGGATCGCCTCCCGGCATACCGGAAGCGCTGATTGTTTGGCGGGGTTTCGAGCCGGCCGGTTCCGGGTAGAAAGTACCCATGCCCAACTCCACCAACACTGATACACGCCCGATCGAGCACTCAGGGACCTTCAACCTGGGCGAGCTGACAGTGCATCGTCTCGGCTTCGGTGCCATGCGTATCACCGGGAAGGGTATCTGGGGTGAGCCGGACGATCGGGCCGAGTGTGTCCGGGTGGTGCGGCGGGCGGTGGAGCTCGGCGTAGATCTCATCGACACTGCCGACTCCTACGGCCCCCACGTAAGCGAGGAGATCATCCGGGAGGCACTGCACCCGTATGCGGACAATCTGGTCATCGCCAGCAAGGCCGGGCTGGTGCGCACCGGGCCCGACGAATGGGCGCCGGTGGGCCGCCCGGAATATCTGCGCCAAGAGTGTGAGATGAGCCTCCGGCGTCTCGGCCTCGACCGGATCGACCTCTTCCAACTGCACCGCATCGACCCCAAGGTGCCGGCCGAGGAGCAGTTCGGGCTGCTGGCCGATCTGATCGCCGAGGGCAAGGTGCGCCACGTGGGTCTCTCCGAAGTGTCGGTCGACGAGATCAAGGCCGCCCAGGCGATCGTGCCGATCGTGAGCGTCCAGAACCTCTACAACCTCACCAACCGGTCCTCGGAGGAGGTGCTCGACTACTGCGAAGGCGAAGGCCTGGGATTCATTCCCTGGGCCCCCATCGCCTCGGGTGAGCTGGCCAAGCCGGGAGGCGCGGTGGACAAGATCACCCGGGACACCGGTGCCACCCCGCCGCAGGTCGCCCTGGCCTGGCTGCTCCACCATTCGCCGGTAATCCTCCCGATCCCGGGTACGTCGTCGGTCGCCCATCTCGAGGAGAACTGCGGAGGGGCCACCGTGGAGTTGAGCGATGAGCAGATGGAGTCGCTCTCCTCGGCCACGTAGGAGTCGATTCCGCAGAGGCCACCGCCGGTCAGGGCGTCAGAACGGTCGGGGCGTCAGGGCGTCAGGGCGTCAGGACGGTCGGGGCGTCAGGACGTCGCAGCTCCGAATACCAGCGGAGCCGACCTCACCCCGGCGATCACCGGGGATGCCGTCCGCATCACCGGTCCGGCTGACTCCACCGATCCGAAGCGAGCCAGGAGCTCTTCGAGCACAACCCGTCCCTCCAGCCGGGCCAGGGCGGCTCCTATGCAGAAGTGAGCACCGAACCCGAACGCCAGGTGCGGATTGGGATCCCGGGCAGCGTCGAAACGCTCTCCGGTCGACCCGAACACCTCCTCGTCGCGGTTGGCCGAGGCGTACAACATCAAGACCGGATCACCGCCGGAGATCTGCTGGTCACCCAGGATGGTGTCCCGGGTGGCGGTCCGCATAAACGACACCACCGGGGTCGTCCACCGCAGCATCTCCTCGACGGCAATGGCCAACGCCCGCGGGGCGGAACCCGCCACCCGGGTGCGGAGCGCGCCCCACTCCCCCGGTGTCTCGGCGAACCCCACCAGCCCACCCGACATCATGTTGCGGGTGGTCTCATTGCCGGCCACCAGTAGCTGCACCAGAAACATGGCCAACTCGGCATCGGACAGACGTTCGCCCTCGATCTCGGCAGCCGCCAACTCCGAGATGATGTCGTCGCCCGGTGACAGTCGCCGGTCAGCGGCCGCCGCCAGCAGATAGTTGACCATCTCTGCGCTCAAGGCCTGACGTTCCTCTTCGGGCCAGTCGGTGGCACCGGGGATGACCGCCTCGGACCACCGGAACAGGCGAGGCCATTCGGACTCGGGAACGCCGAGGAGATCACTGATGACCTGCAGGGGCAGGGGAACTGCCAACTCGGACACCACGTCAACCGGTACACCCGGCTCCAATCGGTCCACCAGAGTGCGGGCCCGGGCCCGCACTCCGTCTTCCAACCCTCGGATGAACGGCGGGCGGAAGCCTGGTTGCACCAGAGCTCGATACCGGGTGTGATCGGGTGGATCGGTGTGCATGATGGACGGCGGCGTCGGGTATTCGCTTCCGATCTCGAAGACCATGACCCCTTTCCCCGAGCAGAAGGTGTCGGGGTCCCGCGAGATGGCGGTCACCTCGGCGTGGCGGCTGGCCACCCAGAAGCCGAGGGTGGGGTTGCGGGTCACCGGGGCTTCCGCCCGTAGACGGGCATAGAGCGGGAACGGGTCACCGGCGTAGAACGTCGGATCGAGGAGCGGGGCCGTGAGGTCGTCGGCTCCGTGATCAGTGCTGTGATCCGACGCCGGTGACGTCACTGACCTCGCTGACTCCGCGGGGGTGACGGACGTCACCCGGGCTACTTCGTCATCCGATGAGAACGCCGGTTGGCCGGTCGAACCCCTGGGCCACCGCCATCGCTTCATAAGCCGCCAGGGTGCCGGCTCCGTCGGTAACGCTCTCGACCGAACCATCGGCCGCCAAGTTGAGATTGACCCCCTCCATCACGAACAGCACGTCGGTAATCTCCTCATTGTCTTCCGGAACATCAAGGGTATGTACAGACCCGGCGGGTTCCCGGATGTACGACCCAGAGGTATTGAAAAAGTCATATTCGAGGTAGTGCCATCGCCCCGAGATGGTGAAACCGTCCACCGGTCCGGTGTGCCGGTGGGTCTGGAGCCGGGCTCCGGGCTCGAACCGGTTGCGCACCACCCAGATGCCATTGGCGGAGTCCACTCGCAATACTTTCAACCAGATTCCCCCGGTGGCATCCACCCACGGCAGGTCATCCTCGGCGGCATGGCGGACCGCATCGTCAGCGTCGACAATTGTCATCTCGTTTTCCTCCCCGCATCCGTCTCCGGAGGCGATCAACCCACGTCCCTGGTTGTTTCAGTACTGGCCAATCCGCTGGTCCGGATTGGTGTCGATCAGATGTTGTCCGCTCACCGAAACTTGGGTGGTCCACACCGATCCGTCCCACCAGCGATAGTGGAATCTCCCACTGGGATCAGGATGCCATCCCGGCGGTGGCAAGGCTTGCCGGGGCGCCTGGGACTCGACACCCTGTGGCGGCTCGAGAGCGAGTGCCGGTTTCGGCTCAGGTGATGGTGGGGACGCCGGTGATGTGGGCGGTTGCGGCAGGTGCGAATGACCTGGGGCACCCGGATCGGGTGAGTTGGCCGGGCGTGGGTAGGCCGGAAATTGCGAACCAGGGCGCACCCGTTTGGCCTCGGAAGCTGTCGGCTTGGGCCGGAGCGCCTGCCCATGGGAACCGAACTGCTCAGCACCCATGCGGACCGCCCTCCTGGCGTCGGTGTACTTGGCAATGAGGTAAAGCACCAGACCCAACAGCACTGACAAAAACCACAACAATGCCCAAATCGGTGAGGGGAGGCCCCATGGGGTGCGCCCCGTCGCTTTGCGGGCCCCTTCCGACAGGCGATACCCGATACCTGCCCAGATGAAGGCAAGTACGACCAGCACTACCAGTTCGGGTGTCGACGCATGAATCACCACCACGACTCTAGGTCGGCGCACGGTATCGGGATGGTGGCGGGGCCGTGTGGGTAGTTTTCGCGGCTCATCGCGGCCACCGACCCGAGCCGGAGCAGGTCCGAGGCGGTAGAATGAGCCTGTGCCCGCACTCCCCAATCTTCCCTGGTTGGATCGCCTAAATGGCTGGCGACGCGAGATCACTGCGGAGATGGCGGCGCTCCCGTCCACGCTCCAACAGTTCCGGGAGGGTGTGAGCAACTTCCAGCGCATCACCACCCGGCTGCTCGACGCTACCGACACGCTCGAACAGTTCACCAAGCTCTACATCGGTGGCCTAGCCGATACCCGCCGGCAGGTCGAAGAGGTCAATCGGGTGTTGAAGGAGCAGGTGGCGTCTCCGGCCAGCGATCTGGTCCTCGGTGCGGTGAGCGAGTTGACCGACGTGTTGACTTCCGTGGCCAGACTGAATCCCCTATTGAGGCGCCCTCCATCAGCGGGTACCGGCCAACCCCCGCCGGCGGCGAACGACGACTGAACCGAACCCAGAAAAGGTTCAGCTTGAGACGATCGTCACCGTGTGTGCGCCGTGATCCTGCGCCAGCTGGGCGGGGGTGTATGGGATTCCGACCCACTTCTTCTGCGAGTACAACTTCGTCATGTTGGCAAACCACGGAGAGGTCGGGTCGCTCGCCTGCGAATAGGTGAGAATGCCCTGTGACACCGGACCGTTCGGGGTCAGCTCGGTGGTCATCACCAACGAGGAACCGTCGTAGACCTCGCCGTAGGGCGCGGCCCTGAGGGGTCCCCCCTGACCGTCATCGGCATAGATGGCATTGAAGCATCCGGTATCGCATCCGGGGATCGGGACCTTCGTGCCGTTACGGGTGGCGTGCTGCACCTGACCGTAGGTGGCGTTGAGCGGAATGTGGTTGGTCTGGAGATTCACCACGGCATCGGCCAACGCTTGGAGTATGGCCGGGTTGCCTGTATCGAGCTGCGATGGCGTGGTCAGGGGTTGAGCAGGGTCGAACGAGTCGGACCAGAAGTTGCTCGACGGGGCGTAGGCCGCCCACTCCGAGAAGAGCCACCCTCCACTGGCGTCGAGGTTTCCTGTCTTGTTGTATCCGGCCAGCGCGTCGCACGCCTCACTCAGGCTCACCGTCGTCCCGTTGGACGCTTTCGCGGCCGGAGTGGCCTTGCAGGCTTGAACCAGCGAACTGAGTACCAGTTGCGCCTGCAAGGATTGGTCGCTCTGCCACATCTGCTGCAGCGAGGAAATGGTGAACTTCGGCGGCCCGAATCCGTCGGTACCTGCCACTCGCTGGGCGATCATCTGGTTTCCCAGACGGGTCCGCAATCCCTGGACGGTATTGATGGTGCCAATGACCGGGGAAAAGGAGGGAAACGGTGCACTGGGGTTGGCCAACCAGTACGAGTCGTTGGAGTTCTCGACGTAGTCGGTTCGAATGGTGTGGGGAAGGTTGGCGGCGCTGAAGATGCCCGGCACCGGGGTGCCCGGGTCGTTGCCCCAGGCGCACGACGAACGCGAGCCATCCAGGGTCACCACCCCGCCCACCTTGAAGACGAGCTGCGCGGCACCTGCCGGCATGCAAGTGTCGATGAGGGACTGGGGAACGTTCGGGGTGTTACCGACATCTCCGTAGTAGGCATGGCCGGTGTCGTCGGAGGCGACGGTGTTGAACGTCGGGATGGCCAGGAACTGCGATTCGACGGATAGTAGGTCTTGCACCGAGGTGGACTGTCCCATCCGTAGGTACTGGTCGGCTGCTCGGAAGCTGTCGTTGACCATCGAATCATCCATGGCGTAGGCGGTAGACGTAGTCCAGTGATACCCCGCTTTAGGCACGTCGACCAGGGCGCCCCAACGGGTTGTATAGAACGTGTGACTGGTGGTCCCATTTCCGGTCTTGACCTTGACCGTCACCTGCCCCATCTTTTGGGGCTGCCCGTCCACGTAGTAGCTGGTCGGGTTCCCCGGAACCAGCTTGAGTTGATAGAAGGTGAAGCGAAAGCTGGTCGACACGGTGTGGGTCCAGGCCAAGTGTTGATTGAATCCGATACCGATCAATGGGAAGCCCTCGAGGGTGCCACCCTCCACGTTGTATTGGCCGGGCACGGTGAGTTGGGCCATCCAGAATCGTTCGGTACCCCGCCATGGGAAGTGGGGGTTTGCCAACACCATGCCGTCTCCGGCGACCGTGTCTTGGGAGCCGATCCCTAGGCCGTTCGAACCGAGGGTGTCGTTTCCGTTGGATCCGAATTCAGCCGCCAATACGGCAGGGTCCGGTGCGCTGCTCTGCACCGAGGAGGTGGTGGATGCCGCTGAGGTGGTGGATGAAGTGGTACCTGAGGTCGGTGACGCTGTTGGTGGTATGGCGTTGGCCTCGTACGAGATGAACTGGGCGCTCGAAGCCTCAGTGACTATCTGATATCCCCGAAGGAACATGTCGGTGAGAGTGATGGGACGGACCCAGGCCTTGCCGGCACACGTCGGGTCCTTGAGGTTCCCCGACTTCAGGTAGGCGTTGTAACCCGAGACGAACCCGTTGTAGACGGACAAGACTTGGGGAAGAGGGCCGAGGGGGGGCGGTTGATGTATCTGACTCGCAATGGTGTTGCTCGCCTTGACCGACTGCCAGAAGAAGTCGGAGTTGAGGTTGGTGTCGTTGGTGCCCGCCGAATAGTTGAGGCTCATCCCACTGGGGCCGAAGTACTGCGACCGTTCTCCATCGACGGTGACGAAATCTTGGGCCAGGGTACAGAAGTTGTCTTGCGAGAACGCCTCCGCCTCGCCGTAGCCGAGTGCCTGAAAGTTGTTGGCAGTGATATGGGGGATGCCGGCGCTGTCCCGGGTAATAGTGACTTTGTTGGCCGCGGTGATGGTGCCCGACGTGGACGTTCCCGAGCATCCGGCTAGGCCGAGTGCCGCCACTGCAGTCGCCAGTAGGGCCAGACAAGTTCGCGATGTGTTCTTGCTCATCGGTGCAGAGTACCCCGACTGTTCACCCTGCTGCCTGGTGAACACTTCTGCCCGACGAGCCCCCAACTCACCGCCTGGACGACGATGTTCTGCCTGCCCGACGAGAAGTGGCGTGCTAAGCGAGGGTTTCAACCATGTTTCCGAACCAATTTCTTGTCCTCCTCGCTGTCGCCATTGTCATTCTGATCCCTCTGTGACGGCGGCCGGTCGAGCCGTCGGGGTACCGACCCCGGGCGTCTTGGTCGTCGCCGGCCTTTTCTTCGGCTTCCTGCCGTTCGTGCCGGACGTGACACTGGGTCCCGAAGTGTTGCTCATCGGAGTACGACCGCTCCTCGTCTACCAGACCGCTTTTGTGTCTTCGCCCGTCGCGCTCTATCAGAACGCGGGGCCAATCGGTCTCTTGGCCGTGGGTCTGGTCCTTGTCACCGCGGGCGTCACGGCCGTCGTCGGTCGCGGGGTCGCCCATCTCAGATGGCCGATGGCATTCGTTCTCGGAACCGCTGTCGGAGCACCGATACCGTTGCTGCGACGAGCATCGGCCGTCGCCTCGGCGTCTCATCACGGCTCCTCACGATCATTGAAGGCGAGGGACTGTTCAACGACGGGGTCGCCTGGTGCTGTATGCCACCGCGGTGGCTGCGGCCGAGACGCTGGGAACGTGGCCAATCCGGATCTCAAGACTCGAACGAGGCCTCGACTTTGACCGGGACCTCGCCGACAAGTACCAGGCGTGGCTCAGAGCCCAGGAGGCCGCTTGACAACCATAGGAGCATCGGAAGCGAACCGGGGGAAGGCCGCCCCGAGTTGAACCAACGGGGGCACAGGTGACCGGCTCGTTGCTTTCGTGAACTCTGAGTTCATCGAGTTCTGTCTGCGGCCGTCTGCCGTTTGAGCCTCAGGGCCACATGTTGAGGGTGTCGCCGACACCCTCAACATGTGGTTTACACCAGTCAGTACCCACTGCAACCATTCTGGTCAGGAGCGGCATTCGGATTACCCCAGTAATGCGTTGCGAATGCGACCGCTACCCGAATCTGTTGGTCAGGTGTGGCGCCGGCAGCGTCAGCCGGGTACCCAAAGCTGTTGAACTGGTTCCAGTTGGCATGGCTGAAGCCGAGGCCACCGCTGTATTGGGACCCCTCCACATTCCACGCTCCACCTTCTTCACACATGTTGACTTTGTCCCAAGCCGAACGTTGGTAGTCGGTGACACCGTCTCCAGTTGAGGCCGTGGCATGTGACGTGGCAGGTGCGGGCGGGCTGTAGACCGTGCTCCCACCGAGCGAGCCATAGAACCCGGCCCCGCCGAAGTTGAAGATGCCGCCATCCGATGCGACCGTGAGGTAACCGCCCGTGGTCGATGCCATGCCGATGATGGGCTTATTGAGGTGCTGGCCTCCCATCGAGCCATAGAATTCGGCCCCGCCGAAGGTGAAGATGCCGCCATCCGATGCGACCGTTCGGTAACCCGTGCCTTTGGCGCTTATCCCGACGACTGGCTGTCCATTAGGGGCGTTCCCGGCAAACTTGGCATCCCCGAATGCGAATACTGAACCATCGGTAGCAGTCTCCCAGTACCCAAGGCCATCTGAGGTCGAAGCCAGGCCGACGACCGGACTGTTGGGAGCCATGGCACTGGCCGAACCTTGGAATTTGGCGTCACCGAAGGCGAAGACCCCGCCGTCGGATGCGACGATCCAATAGCCCCCACCGTCCGGGGTGGACTCCATACTGACAATGGGCTGGTTCAGATGGATCGCTCCGGTGGACCCGTAGAACTGGGCATCACCGAAAGAGAAGATTCCGCCGTCACTGGCTACCTCCCAGTAGCCCCCCCCGTCTGGGGTGGACTTCATTGCCACGATGGGCTGGTTCAGATGGATCGCTCCGGTGGACCCGTAGAACTGGGCATCACCGAAAGAGAAGATTCCGCCGTCAGAAGCACCCTCCCAGTATCCGTGACCGTCGGGAGTGGACGCTACGTCCACGATTGGTGCGTTGAGTACGACTCCAGCGCCCGAAGGCAGGGCTGCTGAGGCTGCCCCAACATGACCATTCAGACCAGCGACAGCAGTGAGAACGGACACGGCAGTTGCCGCAACCCCGACCTTCGTTGTGTTGCGAGTCTGTTTGAGTCGTGAGTGGGCGTGGACTTTGGGTGTAATGAGGCTACGAACGTGGGCACGGCGAATAGGGGTAGACGAAAGCATGGTGGGTGACCTTTCCGTGGTCGGTCAGAGCCACTTCGCCTAGCGAAGGTGGTCCGACTCTCTTCTGGTTGGGTGGACCCCACATCAATGCATTCAATGCCCCAGCCGAGCACCGGAAAGGGTGGTACGGCCTAGCTACAAAAGCCGGGTGTGCTAGCGGGTATATGTCCGGTAGTCAGTGGTGATGGTTACGTCGCTGTCTCCTGGTTGGGTGGTCCGCACCAATCACCATGCGGCGATTCAAGAGGTGTTCCTCATATCTCTATGAGTGCGGGCCAACGGATACCCCCGCTTTCAGACCAAGATACTCTACCAGTCCTGGGCGGTAATTGGTGCTGATACTGCCTCTGGGACAGAAACCCGCCCCGGCACCTCTGGTGGGCCGTGCGAGTCTCCAACTCGCCATCGGGTGATAAAAGAGCAGGTCAAAAGGGTCTTCGGAGTGCGTCGGACATGACGGCGCGGAAGGACGCGCGCATGGCAAACGCCTTCGCCGCGCGCTCATGTCCATCACCGCGCGCGTCACACGCCACGCCAAGCGCACTGAGGTCCACCCCTCCGAGGACCACCACGGAGCGTTCGGCGACGCGTGGCGCGCGCTTGACGCGCTGCTCGCCAACGCCGGCCCGTAGTCAAGCGAGGGACAACCGGCCGCGCCTCAACGGTGTCCGCCCGCGGCCGGCAGCGCGAATGACAAGAATCCATCGGCTTGGTCGAACGCGTCCGCACTTCATGCGGTGGCCGTCACCGCCGGCTCAACGCTGGAGCGCCTCCTTCCGGCGCTCCAGAACCAGGGCGTCAGTGGCCTACTCGCGGATGTAGGTCAGAGGGTATAACCCCTTCGCCGTTTATGCGGTACCGGCAGATCTCGTCCAATGGTTGGGAACGTCTGTCTCCGATGGTTTGAAACATCGCTCGGTGGGGACGGAGGGATTCGAACCCTCACTGGAGGCGGTTTAAGCGCCCTGCCTCTACCGGTTGGGCTACGTCCCCCGGACTATGTCGAAATGCAAGAGGAAACTCAAGCACCTCAAGACGAGCACTCTAACTGGGAAATCGAAGCGGTAGACGTGTGCTTGTCCGAGGCTGCCCGAGTCACATACCCGATTGACTCCAGCACCGATGCCTCACGATCGCCGAACCGCGTGTGGCGGATTTCATTGAGCGTCGTCGACTCGCCGGTAGGGCGGAAGGAACCCATCGGGTGGGATCCGCCCCGGGGGCCCGATACATGGGCCTCCCACACCGCCACTACCTCACCGGCACTACCTCACCGGCACCGCCGGAACTATCGCCGGGGCCAGCGCCTGAAGCTCGCCGTCGCGGGGCCCCGATAGCGAGCGCCACATCCCCTCGTTGCCGGGCCACGGGCCAAATACCATGGTCGGGCGCTGATCCGATCCCCAGGCCGGCCATTCTCCCGCGGTGTCATTGGACGGAATTCCTGAGCGCGCGAATGCGGCCCACGATCGACGCATCCCCTCCGACAGCCCGAATGCATCGTCTCCTCCACCTGAGAACAGTTGCACGCTTGGGTTCTGGACAGTACCGAAGACGAACGGCATCTCGAGGCCGTGACACGAGCCCAGCAATCCCCCTAACGCGGGCGTCTCCCAGGTAAAGAGATAGACGTAGGTTCCGATTCCCGAATGAGCGGCGGCGGCGGCGTGGCTGTCGGCCACGCGGACCGACGGCAATCGAAAGATGACATCGCTGGCAATTGCCACCCACAGGTCAGGAGGTTGTACCGACTCACCCCGTCCGGCTCGGATGTCACGGTAGGCGGCGATCACCGCCGACGCCTCGTTTGATGTCGGCGCCACCCGATCCACCCAACGAAGCAAGCCATCATCATCGAGATTGGTGATCTGCGGAATCCCGACGGCGAAGAAGGCGGCCTCGTCGCGGTTTGTCCCGATCAAAAGTGGAATGTCCGAAGCCGAACCCGCGGCAACGGCCTCTTCGGGAGTCATTGACAACAACCCCCCGTCGACCGTCGGCAGGACCGGGAGCGGCAGCCCGTCTCCGACATGCAAGGTCTTGCCCATCTCGCCCAGGGCTCGGACAAGATCATCGGCTGACACCTTTTCCATGGCGTCACGATTCATGGGAACACCAAGAAGCGCGGCCAGGGTCTCCGCCCGATCGGCTGCCTGGTCGATGCCATGCGTGTAGGGAGGACCGCTCTCGATGATCGCCCGATGGAAGAGACCCTTTGCCGCTGGGACTCCGAGCAACGCCGAAACGCTCATACCGCCGGCAGACTCACCGAAGATGGTTACGTTGCCCGGGTCGCCGCCGAAGGAGGCGATGTGGTCCCTGACCCAGATCAAGGCCGCCACCTGATCAGCGAGGCCCCAGTTACCGGTTCCTGACCACGAGTCTCCGCCCAACCACGGTTGCCCAGGGTCCGCCAATGCAGAATGAGCCAGGAAACCCAAGGCGCCCAGCCGGTAGTTGATGGTCACCACCACCACATCACAGTCACGGGCCAGCACCCCTCCCCGATAGAGGCCGCTGGAACCAGAACCGGTGGTGAAGCCGCCACCGTGGATCCACACCATCACCGGCCGCCGGGCCCCATCGATACCGGGGGTCCACACGTTGAGGTACAGGCAGTCTTCCGAGTGCTGTTCCGGCTCGGCAGCAAGGGTCCCGGCCACCATCGGCGCCTGAGGGGCACTTGGCGAGAAAGCGTCGCACTCCCTGGTCCCAGCCCAGGGCTCGCCCTCTACCGGAGGTCGCCACCGATGGTGGCCCTCCGGAGACGCTGCGTAAGGGATGCCAGAAAAGGACCACACGCCCTTGCGTTCCACCCCGCGAAGCCGACCACCTTGGACTTCGACGATGCCGTCCATGAGCCCTACCTCCAAATTTGTGTCGCGACCTGGGGTGCAACCTATAGGGTGTCCACCAAAGAAACCTGGCTCCTTGGGGCAGAGGGGACTATTGTTTCTAAAGTGGCTGATGTGATTGTCGGACAATCGGCCGGTACGGAACGCGCACCCCGGCGGCGCTCGTTCCGTAAGCGGCACTCTGGGGTGACCATTGTCACCACGGCCATGGCGTTGGCGGCAAGCCTAGTGACCATGAGCACTGGCGGGGTTGCATCAGCAGCGCCAGGTTCCTCGGGGAATAGCGCGACATCGAGCCAGACCCAGATCAGCGCCACCCAGACCCAGATATCCGCCATCGAGAATCAGATCGCGCAGCAACAAAGGACCCTCGATCAGGCTGATGAGGAATACAACCAGTCAGTCGTCACTCTCACCACCACCCAGGCTTCGCTGCAAAGCACCGCCACCGCACTCGACGCCTATAAGACAAAACTGACCGCTGATCGGGCCCGCCTCGGGGCCGACGCGATCAACTCGTATATCTCGAATTCCTCGGCCGGTGCCATTGCCGACCTGTTTTCCGCTCCGGGAGACGCAAACGAGACTCGCGCTACCTACGACAAGGTCGCGGTGGGGAAAGTCATGCGTGACGTCAACGCCGTCAAAGACGGTCAGCGACTAATGAAGAAAACCCAGACGAAGCTGCTCGCTGAACAGCAGGCCCAATCCAGCCAGGTGGCGCGAGAAAGCCAGACCAAGCAGACAGCCACCCAGGCTGCGGGGCAGGCCGAGGCCACGCTGACGCAGGTGCAAGGCACACTGGCCCAGCAGATTGCCCAACAAGCGGCCGCCCAGGCCGTTGCTGCTGCCGCAGCTGCCGCGGCCGCCAAGACCCCCAGCGCGGCTCAGTCGGCCGCGGCCCAAGCCTCCCAGGCGGCCCAGGTAGCGAGCTCTGTGGGAGGTGGTTCTGCCGCCGCCACCGCTGCCAACAATTCGGCCAACCAGGCGAACGAGTCTGCCGCCTCGAGTAGTTCGTCGGGCCCCGGGGCCGTGGCCAGCGGAGATGCACCCCAGGCGGCGGGTCTGGCCGCCGTGCACGGAGCCATGAAGTACCTCGGCGTGCCCTATCAATGGGGAGGCGCCAGTAGCTCCGGTGTCGATTGCTCTGGCCTCACCATGCTGGCGTGGGCTCATGCCGGGGTCTCGATGGATCACTCGGCTGCTGACCAATATGCGTCCTTCCCGCACGTGAGTCTCTCGTCCCTGGAACCGGGTGACCTCATCTTCTATGACCTCGACGGCCTCGGGATCGACCATGTCGTGATGTACGTGGGGCCTGAACTCGATGGCCGTTCGACCCAGTACGGGTCGAGGACCGTCATCCAAGCCGCCCATGCCGGAACCGTCGTCTCGTTCGATCCCCTTTGGTACGGCGGGCTGGTTGGCGCCGCCCGCCCTTAGGCCGTACCGAGGCCGGAACCGGGCCGCCAACCGGGCGGTAGCATCAACTCGTGACCTCGGACACCCCGGACACTTCCCACACCTCTGAACGCAACCTTCGGAATACCAGGAACACCCGGTCCAGTGAGGCGGAGGTGATCCGCCAGTCCAACTCCAAAGGCTCCTCGTCACGATCAGCGTCGGCGTCAGCCTCGGCAGAGACCCGATCCGGCAGAACACCGTCGTCCAACCTGCCGGTGGCGGTACCTCGAGTCGACAGTACGCCGGTCCATGACCCCCGGCGGTCGGATGTGGACGAATGGGGGCGCTCCGAGCACTTTCGATCCATCGCCCGCCGTCTCTACGACCCGATGTACCGCCACTGGTTCCGGGTGGAGTGGGAGGGGCTCGACAAGATCCCCATGACCGGAGGTGCCCTACTGGTGTCCAACCACGCCGGGGCCATCCCTTCCGATGCGCCGGCCATCATGCACGGGATCGAGGAGGAACTGGGTCGACCGGTCTATGGAATGGCCGACTACTTCTTCCGCAAAGTTCCGGTAGTGGGCACACTGTGGTCGCGGGCCGGTGGCGTTGCCGCCCATCCTGATAATGCCTACCGGCTCCTTCACGATCAGGGCCAACTCTCCCTGGTGTTTCCCGAAGGTACCAAAGGGCCATCCAAGACCTACGCGGACCGATACCGACTCCGCCGGTTCGGCCGCGGCGGCTTCGTCGAGATTGCCATGCGTTCGGGCGTCCCGGTGATACCCATCGCGGTGGTCGGCGCCGAGGAGTCGATGCCCATCCTGTTCCGCATGAACGGCTTGGCCAAAGCCCTGAAGTTGCCTTACTTCCCGGTAACTGCCAACGATCTGGCCTTCGGCCCCCTTTTGGGGAAAGTGGCCTACTTCCCCGCCAAGATCAAAATCCATGTGCTTGATCCGGTGACGTTCGACGTAGACCCGGGACTCGAACGTTACTCCAAGAGCCGGGTCATGGATGAGGCAGAGCGCATCAGAGCCATGCTCCAGGACACCCTCCATGACATGTTGCGCGAGCGCCGAAGTGTCTGGTTCGGCTGACAGTGGGACGACGCGTACTGATCACCGGCCTGGACACCTTCTGGGGAGGCCGCATGGCCCAGGCCCTCGAAGCCGATCCGAACGTGGAGATGATCCTCGGTTTGGGTACCGACGAGCCGAAGGTGCCCCTCGAACGTACCGAATTCGTGCGCGCCGACCAGACATACTCCATCTTGAATCGCATCGTGAGGGCCACCCAGGTGGACACCATCGTCCACACCTTCCTCAAGACCAACTCGGTCGGAATCTCTAGCCGGGTACTCCACGAGATCAACGTCATCGGAACGCTGAACCTGCTTGCCGCCGCTGGAGCACCGGGCACTTCCGTACGCCAGGTGGTGGTGAAATCATCCACCCACATCTATGGCGCCTCGGAAAAGGATCCGGCTTGGTTCCGGGAGGAGACCGGTCGCAATGCTCCGGTTCGTACTCAGCTGGAACGCTCGCTCATCGAAGTAGAAGCATTGGTGCGCGACTTCATCATGGACAATCCTCGGTTGGTCGTTTCGGTCCTGCGGTTTGCCCATGTCCTGGGTACCGACATCCTGACTCCGATCAGCGCTGATCTGCGTCGCCGACTGCTCCCGTGCATCGCCGGGTTTGACCCGCTGGTCCAGTTTGTCGAAGAGGATGACGTGGTCCGTTCGTTGGAGCACGTCACCCGTCACCGAATTCCGGGAACGTTCAACGTGGCCGGCGCGGGCAAACTCCCATGGAGCGAAGTGGCCTCGATCGCCGGTGCGTTCCTGTTCCCACTCCCTCCGATCAACCCCCGCTCGTTCGCCTCCCCCTTTCGTCTTCTTGGGTTGATCCAGTTTCCGGTAGAGATGGAAACCCTGTTGCGTTTCGGACGAGGCGTCGATACCTCCCGCCTGATAGAGACCGGGTTCGCCTACCGTTACTCGAGTGCCGGAGCGGTCGAGAGCTTGGCCCGGGCCAACAATCTGCGCCGAGCGGTCGGGGATGATGAGCCGGCCTACCGATACGAACAAGACGTGGAGCAGTTCTTCCAACATTCTCCGGCGGTAGTGCGGGAAATCGATGGCTGACGACGTGAACTGAGTACGCCGGCCGCTCACATACTTTTGCCACGGTCGACCACATTCATCCGGCGCAGCAACCTCAGTAACGGCGGAAGAGCCTCAGTTCCGAGGGTCACGGCGGAACGTGACCCGGAGCCAGGTGGTCCCGATCACCCGGGCGTACTGCAACCCGAAGATGAAATTGCCACCCTTTTTGGATTGTCCCGACGCCCGCGGATGCCAAATGGTGGGACGTTGCGCAATTCTCCATCCCCGGTGGGCGGCGGTGATCACGACTTCTGCAGTCTGATACTGGTCTTGACGCAGGTAGGGGGTGATATCGCGGAGGAGTTCGGCGCGGAATGCTCGGAATCCATTTGAGCTGTCCGTCATTTCCTGGTGTGTGATGGCATTCAAGATCCGGGCATAGAGCCTGACTCCAGCCCGCCGGAACTGGTCGGTGGTGTGGTCGACCCCCAGTCGGCGTGAAGCGATGACAAAGTCGGCTTCATCGGCCACCAGAGGCTCGATGATGGTACTCAGCTCCGACGGATCGTTCTGCCCATCGGCATCAAGGGTAACGACGAAGCGTGCCCCGTGCGCCAAGGCAAGTTCATAACCAAGTCGGAGGGCGGCACCCTGCCCGAGATTGACCGGAAGAACGCAAGTGAACACGCCAGCTTCAATTGCTACCCGATCGGTACCGTCACTCCCCCCGTCGACCATTACCAATGTCGACACCTCAAGGTCGCCGGCCATGGTCGGCACTTCCTTCAAAACGTCCCCGAGGTTCGCCTCTTCTTCGTAGGCCGCAATCAGCACGAGCACCGGTCCAAATCTGGCCCCTGGGTGTCGTTCCGCGAAATCAGACCGAGCTCCGTTCAGTGCCAGTCGCTGCAGATCGGCTCGTCGTCTTTCGCCCGCGTTACCACCAACCACGCGGGTCATCAATTCGGTCTAATTCTCGACTGTCGCGCCGACCACTGACGATGCCTCGCCAGGTAAGTTGGCAGTAACCTTGAATTCCCCGTCGGTCGGAAGATGGCTGTTTGTACTTCTCCACTCGACTCTCGACTGAATCACTTCCGCGTCCACGTTCCCCTTGTGGCGATCTGCGACGTCAATCAAGTGCCGGAGCACCGAGCGCTCCAACAGGTGCGGCACCAGTCCGAGGTCGAGCAACTTGGTGTGGGCGGCGCGGTAGTAGTGCTCTTCCTGTTCCACCCTCGGGTCGGTGACGTGGTCGATGACCGTCTTGCCCGAGTATTCACCTGCCACCAACGTTGCCATCTCCCTGACGGAAAGGGACTCGGTGAACTGATTGAACACCCGGTACTCGCCGGCCTCGGCGGGATTGACAAGAGCCAGTTCCACGCACGCCAGCGTGTCGAGGATATTGAGCACTCCCCGAGTTTGACCTCCACTGCCGTAGACGGTCAGCGGGTGGCCGGTCACCGCCTGTACGCAGAACCTGTTGAGGACGGTTCCAAACACCCCGTCGTAGTCAAACCTGGTGGCAAGTTCAGGGTGCAGGCCTGTCTCTTCGGTCTCATGCCCGTAGACGATCCCCTGATTGAGATCAGTAGCGCTCACGCCCCATGTCCGACAGGCGAACATGATGTTGTGGCTGTCATGAACCTTGGACAGGTGGTAAAAGGAACCAGGTTGTTTGGGGTAGGGAAGAATGTCGGTCCGCCCGCGATGGGTGATCTCGAGGAAACCTTCTTCAATATCGATATTGGGGGTCCCGTACTCACCCATCGTCCCCAGCTTGACCAGATGGATGTTCCGGTCCTGTTCGGCGATGGCGTACAGCAGGTTGAGAGTACCCACCACGTTATTGACCTGGGTATAGACGGCGTGGCTTCGGTCGATCATCGAATACGGGGCCGAACGCTGTTCGGCAAAGTGCACCACGGCGTCGGGTCGGAAGGAAGCAAGGGTCTCTGACGCGAATTGCGGGTCCGTGAGGTCGCCGATGAACGTGTCGATGACCAGGCCGGAAATGTCCCGCCATCGACGAACCCGCTGGTGGAGATCGGCGATGGGGACGAGGCTGCTGACGCCTAATTCTATGTCGTACCGCCGTCTGGCAAAGTTGTCGACGACACCAACCTGGTGTCCGCGACGCGACAGGTAGAGGGCCGTCGGCCATCCCAGATAGCCATCACCTCCAAGGACAAGTACCTTCACGCGTTCATTCTCCTCAGCGAGTCGGTTTCACCACACTATGGGCTCTCCCCACTATGGGGAGCGTAACCAATGGGTCTGGATGGCAGTAAGGGTACCTTGGGATCATTGGTTCCTGAGCCCGAACAGAGCATTCTCTGGGCGAATTCCAAGGTTCAATCGACATTCATTGCGTTTTGATCGACAATCGCACTTTCGATGCTTCCGGCCGAACCGTCAGGAGGAGTCCGCCAATCTGCGAGAGGGTACCCTCCGACGATATGCCGGAGCCATGCACCGTACGCCACCAGGACCACGACAAACGCCAGCGAGATTGCGACTGTACCGAACGGCGGATGCCATGCACCCCCGAAGGGACTCAACGGTCCGCCCGATCCGACAGTATACCGGCGCAGGGCATCGAAGAAGAGGGCCAGCTCAGAAATGACCAGGATCGCCGGAAAAATGACCGCGGCACGCCGGTGCGTCCGATCTGAGAGATATCCCTTGGCCACCGCTCCGGCGGCGACGATGGGTATCCCGGCAGCCAGGGGCAGCATGTAACGCCCCTGCCATACGAATCCCAAGTTCCGCGCGTTCGTCGCGTCGAACACAATTGGCAATGCCACGGTCAGTACCACCAGACAGACCAGCACCCCTACGAACAGCCTCCTGCCAAACAACAGACCAAATCCCAGAAGCATGAAGACCATGGCGATCCATCCGTAATACGTCACAGACGGAGTCGACACATCGAGCCAGCCCAGTACCCCGATCATTTCGCGGATGTATCCGTCGGAGAATCCGACGCTCGTCGATATCAGACTGGAGACGGGAACATGTTTGGGCGGCACGGTACCTGGCGATAACGCCAGCGGGTTATAACGAATCAGCCACCACGCGGTAAAGGCGCAGCTGGCCGCCAGTACTGCGACCCACAGCCTCGCCACTCGATCCCGGGACAGTTCGATGATCTTGTTCTTCCCGGCCAGGACGACAAGGGCGAGCGCAATGAGTAGCAACCACAGGGGTGAGAGCCCCCGTACCTGGACGAGTACCGATGCAGAGATGCCGACGCGGGCCAACAACCTTCGGTCCGATACGACCGCGTGGTCGGATAACAAAGCAAACCCGGACGCCCACAGACAAATCGCCGAACTCGCTTCCAACCCGTTGGGGTTGATGGTTCCTGCCATGAACATCACCATTGGTGTGGCGGCGACAGCCACACCCCACACCAACAGTCGACGTCTCTTGCAAGCGGCGGCCGATTCAAGCGCCGAAGCCAAAAACAGCGCCGACAGGAGACCGCTCACCAATCGCATGAGCCAGATTCCTGTGGATGATGGAAACACAAGACTGGGCAGTCCGACGATGGCGTAATACAAGGGCTCGTACCGGCCGGCTGCGGTGGCTACCTTGACTTCCCGGGTAGACGGCCCGGGGGTCGGCGCGCAAGACGCCGGCACCGTTGGATGAGTTGCGAAACAGCTCGGGATAGCTGGCAGTTCGGCGAAGACATCGGGGACGCGGACGATGATCTGCGACGACGGACCCAACCGCGTAGGCCGAGCCGGTGTACCGAAGAACTCACCGCGAACAACCGCGGCCGCCTTGATGGTGTGGACGGGCTCGTCCGGTGAGGCCATCAACGGGGTCGACAGGCTCCACGCCTCGATCAACAGGAACAGAAGAGCGAAACTGGCCATCCATCGAAGTCGGCGACCTGGTGCCGGGGAAGCGATGGTGGCCGGCGATGCGATGACCGACGGTTCACCCAGGACGGAGTCAGAGCCTGCATGGCGGCCTCGTCGAAACAACATGGGCCCCAGTGCTGGCAATCGGACGTGCGACCACAACCCGGGCCTCTGCGAGCCTTCGGGCGCCATTGCCTCCGCTGCAGGTGTTACCGAGGCAGCAACAACGACAACCTCCGACGGTGCTCTTTCGCGTTGTGGCTCCGTGGTGCGTTCGGGCTCCGCTAGCCATTCAGGCTCCGCGGTATCCGGTTCCTCGTCTCCAGCACTGGACGATGCCTGGGGAGGCTGAGGCGGAGTGGCGGTGAGGATCCCAATCTCTTGGGCCAACTTGGTGTTCTTCTCGTTCAGCCGCGCCTGGCCCATCGAGAGCTGGAAGGTGAATGCGAAGAGAAACAGCACGGCGATGAGCAGAATCAAGTCAGGTGGATAGGCGATACCGACAAAACGGGCCGCCCGGTCGAGTAGATGAAACGGGAGGGTGGCACTCAAAAAGACCATGACGAGACTGACACCCAGCCACAACATCGCCGTGTGCTCACTCAGTCGATGACGCCGGATGGCCCGCACCGAAAGGGCCAGAAACGCGATGCTCACGACGAGGGACAGCGCGAAGAGCCTCATGTCACACTCCGGTGATCGGCGCTGTCAATGAGCAGGTCAACGATCACCCGGATCATGTAATACGCCGAGCGAAGCCCAGCGATGCTTGACCTGCCGTGCTGGCGCTTCTCCATCTGTACCGGAACTTCTTCGATTCTCAGGCCGCTGCGGTACGCCAGGACAATGGTCCCGACCTCGGGAAAGTCGGTGGGATAGCTCTCCGCGAACAGTTCGAGACCCCGACGTCCGACCGCCCTGAAGCCGGAGGTTGTATCAGTAAACGATCCCCCGGTCTTCCAGCGCACCAGCATTGCTAAGACCCGCATTCCGAATCGACGGCCAGACGGTGACTCGAAGGCGCCCCGGCCAAGCCAACGCGAACCGACCGTCACATCTGCCGTTCCGTCTATGAGGGGCTTCAGGAGGCGTGCTGCTTCTGTTGGGTCATGTTGCCCATCGCCATCAATCTGCATGGCGAACTCGAATCCGTGCCGCAACGCATATTGATATCCGGTCTGAACCGCGCCACCGATTCCCAAATTGATGGGAAGAGAGACGACGGCGGCGCCAGCCAGGTATGCCTGGATGGCGGTGTCGTCAGTGGAACCGTCATTCACCACCACAACGTGGGCGTCAGGCATCGACTTGTAGGCTGTTTTCACCACATCGAAAACGGATCTTCCTTCGTTGAATGCCGGAACGACGATACAGAGCTGGCGTTCCTGTTGCAGCGTGGTGGCATCAAGACCTACGGCATTCATCGCCACCATGCCATCGGGGGGTATCCCTCTCGAGCCGAGTCGAGTGTTGTCGTCCGACCGGACCCGGCCTGTTCGGTACCAGGTCCGTCTTCCCGTGGCAACCGCATCCGGTGAGACTAGTCCTCCAGCGATTTAGGGACGCGTTTACCTGGGTTTCCGTTGATCTGCGGGGGGCCGGGCTGAACCTGGGTGATCCGCCCGACCCGGCACACTCGCCTGACCGGAGGTGCTTCGCCTGACCAGCCTGATTCGTCAAGCCAGCCTGATTCGCAAGGCCAGCCTGATTTGCCAGGCCCGGCTGCCCAAGCCGGGGGTGACGCCGGCCAGTTCAGGCTTTCTTGAGCCAGTTGGTAAGGAATTCAGTCCGACGGTCGGCCCACTCCTCGGCGGTGATGGCGTAGCGGATGTGGTCCTCCCACTCGCCGTTGATCTCGAGGAATCCAAGCGCCACGCCCTCGACCCGAAGTCCCAGCTTCTCCACTACCCGTCGGCTCGAACTGTTGCGGGGGATGATCGCCACTTCAATCCGGTGAAGACCGAGAGTCTCAAATGCGTATTGCAAGACGACGACGACAGCCTCAGGGATCAAACCCAACCCGGCCAAGTCCTGATCGATCCAGTAGCCTACCGATCCGTTCTGGAACGGACCTCTCTGGATGGAAGAGAGGGTGATCTCTCCCGCGAAGCGTCCCTCCACGAAGAGGCCGAAGCCAAAGCCGGTACCGAGCTGACGTTCTCGTTCACGCATGAGGCAACGGCTGGCAAAGCTGACAGCGTCTTCAGGCGCCAGCGGTGCGCCCTTGGGCCGCGGCTCCCAGGGAACCAGCCACGAGCGACATCGGTCACGTACCTGGTACCAGGCCTCGTAATCCTTTTCGACCAGGGTGGCCAACCGAACCCTCCACCCTGGCAGCTCGAGGGATCGAACGAGCGAGGCCGAAGCGCGCGCGCTCAACGCACGACCATTCCGGCCATCTCGGGCATCCGCTCTGGCGCTGTCGCCGGCAAAAATGAGACAGCGATCCTGGGAGTAATATGTCCGTGTTCAAACAACGCCACCGGCGCATCGTAGGCCGATACGCTGTGCCTCACGCCAAACCCAGTAGGGACAATCACTACTCGGGGTCACCGGAGACGAACACGCGGCATGCAGGTACAGAACATGGCTCCGGTATTCACCTCTGCCCGTTTGCGCCTCGTCCGAGAGTTGAATCGAAGATCACACGAGATTTTTCCGATCGCCTGCATCTTTGTCGCCGTGGTGGCTGCCAATCTTCCGGCCCTCCTTCACCTGGTCACCAGCAATCCCCTGGCCGTCGACGCGTATCTGTCCCCGGGCAAAAGCGCCTGGCTGCCGGGCCGACCGTACATCGACCCCAATTCGGCCTTCACCACCCAGGCACTGGGCCACCTGGCCACCCTGGATTGGATCCACGGGCACATCCCGTGGTGGAACCCGTTCGAAGGTGTCGGGTCCCCACTTGCCGGGGAGATGCAAAGCGGTGCCTTCTTCCTTCCAACCTTCCTCCTGGTGTTCCACCAGGGGATGCTGTTTCTCCAAATTTTCCTCGAAACCACTACGGGTTGGGCGACCTACCTCCTGGTGCGGAGGCTCGGCGTCGGGCGTACATTCTCGATTGCCGGCGGTGTCGCCTTCGGAATGTGCGGAACCTACGCGTGGCTCACCCATGCGCCAATCCGGCCGATCGTCCTGCTCCCCCTTTCGCTGTTGGGAGTGGAGCATGCGCTATCAGCCGCCAGGGAACAGCGCCCCGGTGGATGGCGACTCCTGGGGGTCGCACTGGCATTTTCGATTTTGGCCGGCTTCCCCGAGACCACCTTCATCGACGGGATTTTCGTGGCGTGGTGGACGGTATTTCGGCTTGCCGGCCCGGGCCGAGCCTGCTGGCGGGCCATGGTCGCCAAGCTGGCGGCCGGGATCCTCGTCGGGGTCGCATTGGCCGCGCCCCTGATTGTGGCATTTGTCACCTATCTGCCTTCGGCGAACGTGGGGGGGCACGGCCACCTTTTGGCCCACGCCGGACTTCGCGCCACCGGTCTCTCTCAACTCATCCTCCCCTACTCATTGGGCCCAATCTCCGGTTTCCGGGCCGCGGGAGGAGGCATCGACGTCATCTCCGGCCTGTGGGGAAGCGTCGGTGGTTATCTGTCAGTGACTCTCATTGCGGCCGCACTGGTCGGCCTGATCGGCCGACAGAACCGGATGTTGAGAGTGGGGCTCGGAGTATGGGTACTCCTCTGCCTGCTCCGCACCTACGGCTTTTCACCGATGGTCCACCTGTTGGCTGTTGTGCCGGTTATCAACGCCACCGCCTTCTTCCGTTACGCGGATCCTTCCTGGGAGTTGGCGGTGGTGATCCTGGCGGTGTTCGGCCTGGACGACATTGCCCGTCGCGTCACCAGCCGAGGTGTGTTGGTAGGCAGCGCAGCACTGACCGGGGCCATGGTGGTGTGGGCCGCAATGACGGCCTGGCCGGTCATGGCCCACGCCGGCACGACCACCCCGGGACACGGGAACCACCAGGTGTACGTCATCTGGAGCATGGCGTTCGCCGGGCTGGTCCTTGTTCTCCTGGTTGTCGGCGGCTGGCGGGCGGCACGGCGCTCCCGGGCAGCACCCTCACGACGTACCAAGCAGATCAGACGCAGGGGGCGCATCCTTGCCGCAGCCGCGATCTGCGTGGAATCCACCCTTCTCCTCGGCTTCACCTATGCGTCCGCTCCTCCGTCACCACCGTTGCATCTGGGGTCGGTCACCTGGCTTCAGGCTCACCTCGGTACCTACCGGTTCGCCACCCTGGGGCCGATACAGCCCAACTATGGCTCCTACTTCGGCATTGCCGAAGTCAACACCACCGATCTGCCCATTCCCAAGGATTGGGTGATCTACGTCAACTCAGAGCTCGATACCAACTCCCCCACCCTGTTGTTCACGGGTGCCGCCATCATCGACCGCCAGGCCCAATCACCCGCCGACGAATTCACATCGCACCTGGCCAACTTCGAAGCCGTCGGCGTGCGTTACATCGTCACCAACGCCAATGGCCTTGACATCTTCGGCACCCGCTTTCCGACCGCCGGGACCGACCCCTGGCCCGGCGGCCCACGGGTCGTCTACCACGACAGTTTCGCCGAGATATGGGAGCTCCCGACCCCTGCGCCCCTCTTCTCCCTTGTCGCCGAGTCGCCGGAGAACTCCGTGGACACCAACTTCGTGGGTGCCGGATGTTCGGTCACCGGTCAAGGGTGGGACCAGGCCACCGTCACCTGCTCCCGCCCGTCCGTGCTAATCAGACAGGTCCAGTTCATGCCCGGTTGGTCGGCGAACATCAACGGAAAGACCGTCGCGGTCAAAAAGGTCCCGTTCGGGCCGACTGGGCTCTTTCAGGAAGTGTCGGTGCCCGCCGGAAGATCGATCGTGAGTTTCAACTTCCTGCCACCCTACGAGACGGCCGCGATTCTGGTCGCCTTTCTCGCCATGGTCGCACTGGTCGGATCGTTCCCACGCGTACGGAGATATCGACCCCGGCGAAGCCACCGAACCCACGGACAACACTCCGCTCGTCGGGGCTGAGGTGGTCGAATTCAGAGGTTGAAGATCACGACCCAGGGTTGGGTCGCTGCCGTCTCGATTATGCCGTCTCGATTACGCCGTCTCCATGAGGCCGCCAACTAACGAAAGCCACCTCTCGTCTTCGTCTGGTGGCCGAAGGGGGCAGTGCGGTTCAAGCCGTCCGAGGTTTCGGTTGTAGAACGGGTCGTCCACACGCAACACCCCGATCCAACGGGCCAGAAACTGTTGGTAATCGTGCTGATACCCCGAGAGCCCGCGGCTGACCGATTCATAGTGGATCAGTTTGGCGTGGGGAGTGTAGAGCACCCGATATCCCGCTCGTCCCAATCGGATACAGAAATCGATGTCGTTGAAGCCGACGGCAAAGGTTTCGTCGAATCCATTGAGCTCCTCAAAGACCTCTCGTCGGACCAACATGCACGCCGCAGTCACCGCACTGTATTCCCGAACGATGAGATCCCAGCCGAAGTACCCCATCTCACCCGGGGGCATTCCGGCAAACAGATGTCCGGCGACACCGCCAAGTCCAAGGACTACACCCGCATGTTGCAATGCCCCATCGGGGTACAACAGACGAGCGCCCACCGCACCTACATCGGACCGCTGACCCAACTCAACCAGGGCATGCAGCCATCCTTCCGACGACGCCTCGATGTCGTTGTTGAGAAATAACAACATGTCGGTATCGCAGGTCTTGGCGGCCATGTTGTTGATGGCCGACCAGTTGAACGGGCCGGGATACTCGAGAACCCGGGTGGCGGGTCGACCTTCCAGCTGACGGCGGAGAGCTCGCGTCTCCGGTTCCGTGCTGCCGTTGTCGATCAGCACGACTTCGGTTATCGGATAGCCCGGCGCCACTTCCAACGAAGCGAGACACGCAACCGTCAGGGCTGCCTGGTCCCGGAACGGCATGATGATGCTGACAGTGGGAGATCCCTCGATCCGGCGCCGGACGTGATACGCGCCCTGAAACGGTCCGCCATCGACTGCCCCGTTGATTCCCTGGCGAATCACCGCATCCTCCACCGCTCGACGGCTTGCCAGGTGGGCCCACGGCTTGGCTTCGGAATCACCGGCGGCAGAACCCGCCACCACCCGCCAGTGATAGAGCACTCTCGGGATGTGAACCACCCGTCGCGACTGCTCGGTCGCCCGCAGCATGAGATCAAAATCTTGGCTGCCGTCGAACTCGGGGCGGAAACCGCCGATGCGTTGTATCAGTTCATGGCGGATCGCCGTGACGTGCCCCAGGTAGGGGAACGACAGCAGCATGTCCGGATCCCAGTCGGGTTTGAAGTGGGGCTGGCAGGGACGATCCAACTCGTCGAGTTTGTCTTCGTCAGAGTAGATGACGTCAGCGTCGGCTTCGGAGAGGACCACGGCGGCGATCTCCGCTAATGCCTCGAGGTCGAGCAGGTCGTCGTGATCGAGCAGCACGATGAATTCACCCGTCGCCGCTTCCAGCGCCTTGTTGGTGGCCCGGGAAATCCCCCCGTTCTGTTCAAGTGCCATCACTTTGATGCGGGTGTCACCAGCCGCCATGGTTTCCATGGCTTCCGTCAACTCGGGATCACCGGAACCGTCATCACAGAGACAGAGCTCCCAGTGTTGGTACGTCTGGTCGATCACCGACCGCACACACTCACGGAAGTACCAGAGAGATGGCCGATAGACCGGAACCACCAGGCTGAGCAAGGGCCCGTCGGTGGGGAGCTGCCGAACATCGACACCCTCGACGCGCTGCTGGTTGTGCAGGTGGATCCAGTGCCAATATGCCGGGGCAAAGAGCGCGGCATGGAGACCCCAGGGGTCGGGCACCTTTGCGCTGACCGCAGGAAGGGGCGCCGACTCGGCGAATTTGTCCGACATCCACCCGAGGGCTGCCACCAATTCCCCCTCCACCGCCGCTGATGCTGACTCGTCGTCCAGGGATCGGTGAGGGTCGGGTGTCGACATGGCGTTTGTTTGGCTCACGTGGAATAGGTTCGAAAGAATCGTCGGTGGCTCTCCGTCGCATTCCCCGAAGCAGCAGATCCACTGGGAGCCGGGGCCAATATCAGATCCAGAAGGACCGCTCGAAGACCACTAAAGGCTACCATGAGCTTCCCCCACCCTTATGGCCCATCCCCGGCGACTTTCGACAGTGACCGGTCCCACCTGGGCCATTCTGAACAAGGCCGCGCACCGCCGGGTGTCCCCGGAGGGCGATGCCAATAACGGGTACAATCCGCGTGGCGATCGGATGGCAAATCCACAAGCCGTCCCTCGGGAACCACCGCCAGCCGACAGACTGCGACGTGACTGACCATCCGGTGAATGCCACGCGTGATAGCAACGAAGGGAGGATCACCACGTGGGACAGCCTGGGCTTGACCCAAAAGAGTTTCTCGAGCGCCTGAAACAAGAGCATCAAGTGCTCCGGTGGGAGCCTCTGCCTCCAAATCAATTCAACCCCTCCTCGGGGGGTGAGCAGTCCCGCAGCGGAAGCTCTCTCGACTACCTCCACAAGCACTGGGCACTCCCCGACTCGTTCAATCCCGAGGATGCCGGGGGCGGTCCGAAGGGTAGGTTGGTCGGGCTGTTCGGACGTCTGACCTATCGGGTTCTCGGGCGTTACCTCCATGAAGAGCGAGATCTCCTGAGCCATGTCGTCCGCATCAGCGAGGCCCTCGAACGTCGGTGTGATGCTCTGACATTGCGGGTCCAGGAAATGAATTTGGATATCGTGAGGCGTCAAGTCGCCGAAGCCGAGAACCAGGCACTCCTGGCCGCGTGGCTCCACGCTGAATCGCCACGGACCACCGGCGGGGTGGCGTCCATTTCGTCCACCATTGCGCAACGCAACATGGCAGCTGCGGCTGCC
>Ga0097691_1000281_pt1 | contig 47720 bp, 29 predicted proteins | sample NGESurdeep072012_8_FD_72858 | JGI IMG/M metagenome (GOLD analysis project Ga0097691, IMG submission 72858) | Arctic peat soil microbial communities from Barrow, Alaska - NGEE Surface sample 210-1 deep-072012 | ecosystem: Environmental > Terrestrial > Soil > Wetlands > Peat ... | reverse complement strand
CAGTGTCTGCTGTTGCATCGCTCTACCAGCCCTCCGCCAAATTTCCTCTCAATCTAAACCGCAGATCGGTGGAAATCGAAGTACTTGTTCAGAGTCTCCCTAGCAGCCTGGCAACTGTCGCAATGATCCGATCAATCTGCTCGTCCAATACGTCGCGCTTCATCCGAGGCGGCAGACAATGTTTCGAGTCCATACACTTAACGACGTTTGGTAGCACGCCGCCCAACCCAATGAGACGATCTCTTGCAATAGGAGGACATGTAGACATACGTAGGATCGGCAATATCTCTGGATGTTGTAGGAGCAGTCCAGACTCAATGTTAGTCAGGTTCCTCGTCCACTTCAAAGCCGCTGCCACATTTTGAGTAGCTTTGATCCGGCTTTCCCTAAACGCGGCAGGCGCTGACGCAAAGAACCATTCGTTGTACATATCCACCGAACGGGCGACGTCTTCTTTCCAACGGTCGGGTTTGTCGCGGTTTATCATTTGCATCTGCGCCATGAGATGACGGAGCAGGCTAAGTTTACACGGCGCCGACTCGCAGAAGTGTGGCGATTTTCAACAGGTGTCGATCTGGCGAACGCTAAGCACCTCCAATTCAACCACTACGCGCGCCCCGTCTACCCCCTCTTCCCTATATTCCTCAGCTATTCCTCAGCACCCACGCTTCCCACTCGTCTTCCGTCATTCCTTTTGCGGCGGCTCGCAGGACCATGACCGTCTCTTCCACCTCGCCACACTTCCACGTGAGGCCGTTCATCTCCAGGTAAGTCACCATCGCCGCCAGCGCCATCCGCTTGTTCCCCACAGCGAACGGACGGTTCACCAGCACGCGCCATCCGTACCCCGCCGCCAGCCGGGCTCGAGCTTTCCAGTGCGGATCACGCACTACCGACTCGGCCCGCAGCACCGACAACTCCAGCATCGCCAGGTCCACCTGCCTGGACTTCTCAGAGTTGGGCTTGCTGCCGTAGCGGGCCAGCAGTTGTTGGTGAATCGCGATCAAGACGCGCATGTCCAGCCGTCGCAGTGGAGGCGTTTTCATTTGCCTAGCTCCCGATAACTGTTGCGGTGCTGGCCCTCGATTTCGAGGTGACTGGTGACTGGTTAGAGCAGATCCCCCGCGTCTCCGAAGCGGAGGCGCGAGGGATGACAAATCAGGAAAGTAGCCAGTCGCCAGCGGCCAGTTGCCAGCGAAAGCAGGTCCCTCCACTGCGCCGCCGAGACGGCGGCTCCGGTCGGGATGACGGGCTTAAAACGAGCGGGCGCGTTTCGCGGCGAAAGGGGTCCTTCGACTCCGGCGGCGCGGCGCCGCCTCCGCTCAGGATGACAGGACGATACAAGCTGGCTGCGCGCGGGATGACAGGGCGAGAAGCGAAAGCAGATCCCTCGGTCGCTGCTGCGACCTCGTGATGACAACATCGAGGTCCGAACGAAGTATCCGCCGACCTCGTGATGACAACCTCGAGGTCCCAAAGAAGTATCCGCCGCGGGTTTGGCGGTGGGCGCGGATGCGTGTTATTCTTTATGACGTAACAACATACGATTAAAGAGCAGGAGTGCACCCGAAACAGTGTTAGCCCGAGAGAAAAAAACCGCCGTTATTGACCAGTACCGTACCCACGACACGGATACCGGGTCGCCGGAAGTGCAGATCGCGATCCTGAGTGAGCGGATTGGTGAACTGACGGAGCATTTTAAGACGCATAAGAAGGACCATGCCTCCCGGCGCGGACTTCTCATGATGGTCAGCAAGCGACGCAGCCTGCTGGACTACCTCAGAAAGTGCGATACCGAACGCTATAAGGTTGTCATTCAGAAACTGGGAATCCGCAAATAAGCAGCTTGCCAGCCACTGGAGTACCGCTTTCCAAGCGTATTGTGCGTCGAATAACCCCTGCGGGCGCCGGTGTGGCGCTGGCCGGGCTCCCCGAGATAGCGGTCTATTTCGGGAAGAACACTATTTTCGAGACTTGGCGGACGCAAGTGTGCGTCCGCAGACTCGGTTTCAGCCCCTCTCGGCTGACCAGAATTCCCCAGATCAGTGTGAAATTTCGAGGGTTCAGAAACCCCACCCCGGCAAAAGCAGCCGGGATGGGATACCCGAATCCCACCTCGGCAAGAGAAGCGGGGATGGGGCATACGAGGCTGGGAGCCTATCGGTTGCATTCCAAAAGGAAAACAAATGAAACACGAAGTAACAGTTGAGCTGCATGGCGGCAAGTCCATCCACTTTGAAACCGGAAAATTAGCGAAGCAGGCACACGGTTCCTGCATAGTGCGCATTGGCGATAACGTGGTTCTCGCCACCGCTTGCGCCAACCCCGATCCCCGCGAAGGCATCGATTTCTTCCCGCTCACGGTGGATTACCGCGAGTACACCTACGCCGCCGGACGGATTCCGGGCGGATTCATCAAGCGCGAAGGGCGTCCCAGCGAGCGCGAGATTCTGACCAGCCGGCAGATCGATCGCCCCATCCGGCCGCTGTTCCCGGAAGGCTTCCGCTGCGAGACGCAGGTCATCGCCATGGTGCTGTCGGCGGATACCACGAACGATCCTGATGTTCTCGGCATCAATGGCGCGTCGGTTGCGTTGAGCGTGTCGGACATTCCGTTCCACGGTCCCATTGGCGCAGTGCGCGTGGGACAGGTGAATGGCGAGTTCGTCATCAATCCGACCTACGACGAGCAGCGCGAAGGCAAGCTCAACCTGATGGTCGTCGGCACCATGGACGGCATCGTGATGATCGAGTCGGGCGCGAAGGAAGTATCGGAAGACGTCGTGGTGCAGGGCATCGAGTTTGGGCACCAGGAAATCAAGAAGATCTGCGCCGCCATCAACGATTTGGTGGTGAAGGTGGGCAAGGTGAAGCGCACGGTCGAGCCGGTCGTCACAGACGAGGCGTACCTGAGCGAATTGCGCTCGAAGTTCGGTGCGAAGCTGATCGATGCGGTCAACACTGAAAAGTATCCCAAGAACGAAAGCTATGCGCTGATCAAGGCGCTGAAGAACGAAGTCAAAGCCACAATTCCCGAAGAAGACGAAGCGGGCCGCAAGAAGGCCGGCAAGTACTTCGACCTGCTGCGCGAACAGATCTTCCGCGAGCAGGTGATCAACAACAAGCGGCGTCCGGATGGCCGCAAGTTCGACCAGATCCGCGACATTTGGATTGAGGTTGGCGTGCTGCCGCGGACACATGGTTCGTCGATCTTTACGCGTGGCGAAACCCAGGCGCTGGTCACGACCACGCTGGGCACCGGCGAGGATATGCAGCGGCTGGAAGCGTTCGAGGGCGAAACCAGGAAGCGCTTCATGCTGCATTACAACTTCCCGCCCTTCTCGGTCGGCGAAGTGGCCTTCCTGCGTGGCGCGGGTCGCCGCGAAATCGGTCACGGTGCACTGGCGGAGCGCGCGCTGTTGGCAGTGCTGCCGGACCAGACGGATTGGCCGTACGCGATGCGCGTGGTCTCCGACATTCTGGAGTCGAACGGTTCGTCGTCGATGGCTACGGTCTGCGGCGCATCGCTCAGCTTGATGGACGCTGGCGTTCCTCTCAAGGCCTCGGTGGCCGGAGTTGCGATGGGATTGGTGAAGGAAGGCGAGGCGTATGCCATCCTGACCGACATTGCCGGCGCGGAAGATCACTACGGCGACATGGACTTCAAGGTGGCCGGTACGCGTGAAGGTATTACGGCGTTGCAGATGGACATCAAGGTGATGGGCATCACGGCGCAGATCATGCGGGAAGCGCTGGAGCAGGCGCGGCATGGCCGGCTCTACATCCTCGACAAGATGACGGAAGTGATTGGCGAACCGCGCACGACGATCAGCGAGTTTGCGCCGCGCTTCTACACACTGCAGATTTCGACTGACAAGATTCGCGACCTGATCGGGCCGGGAGGCAAGGTCATTCGCGGCATCATTGAGCAGACGGGCGTCAAGATCGACGTCGAAGATTCGGGCAAGGTTAATGTTTCTTCGAGCGACCAGGTAGCCGCCGCCAAGGCGCTGCAGATGATCGGAGACATTACCGCGACTGCCGAAGTGGGCAAGACGTATCTCGGCAAGGTGACGCGCCTGGCTGACTTCGGAGCGTTCGTGGAAATCATTCCAGGCACCGAAGGCCTGCTGCACATCAGCGAAGTGGCGGAGCATCGCATCAACGATGTGCGCGATGAACTGAAGGAAGGCGACCAGATCCTAGTGAAGGTGCTGGCAGTCGAAGGCAACCGCATCAAGCTGTCGCGCAAGGCGATCCTGAAAGAGCAGCGCGCCAAGATGGGCGGGGAAGCATTGCCTGAAGGTGCAGAGGCGCCAGAGGGTGCGGCGGTTCCGGTGGCGTTCGAGGGCGGGCATGAGTCCGCTGACGAGCCCAACTTCAATCGCGAAGGCAGCCGTCCGCCGCGCCGTGATGGCGGTGGCGATCGCGGTCCTCGCCGGGGTGGCCCGGGTGGAGGACGCGGCGGCGATCGGGGCGGACGTGGTCGTGGCCCGCGCCGGTAAGGCGAGCATCGAAGAAGCATAAGGTGGGAGAGCTGCGATGCTCTCCCTTTTTTCGGTTAGTCACAAGTAGCGAACGGTTGAATGCCCTTCCTCCTCTATTGCGTCACACTTCTGGAATCCGAAATCGTTCGTGATGTCGTCGGGGTGTGCGACAAGCCGGTGCGTCCGCAGGATGTCTGGGGCCTGCGCGTGTACTGGAGCGAGGTCGCCGATCCCGAGACTGCCCTGGCTGAGGGCGCGGCCAAGAAGAATGCCGAGCTGAAGTATCAGCAAGTCCTCCGTCAGATCGTGGCGCAGACGACGCCGATTCCGATTCCGTTTCCGGTAGTGCTCGCCGATCTTGAGGCAATCGAGGAATACGTTGTTGAAGAGCGGAGCTATATCGAAGAGGCGTTGACGCGGCTGGGCGATACCGTGCAGTACGAGATGATCGCCAGTTGGACGGCAGACGAGCAGGCCGACTTGGCGACCCCGGTAAGTGGGCGTGAGTACCTGAAGCGCCGGCAGGAAGCGGAGGATCGCATTGCGGCAATCGACTCCAAGTTGAAGACAGTGACGTCGGGATGGGTTCGCGAATGGCGTGCGCGACAGGACCGCAGGAAGCATCATTGGTTTGCGCTGGTGGCACGCAAGGACCGCGAGCGGTTTGTGGCGGCGTTGCGCAGCGCAGGGCCGTCGGAAGGGGTGCGTTTGCGGCTGAGTGGTCCGTGGCCGCCGGGTGAGTTTGTGACGCCACACCACGCCAGTTAAGTGGCACGGCAAGAGCAGATTCCCGCGGGCAAAGCCCGCGAGGAATGACAACAATAAAGAACGTTTGCGGCACGGCTGAAGCCGTGCCCTTTCAAAGCTGGTTACATCAAAACCGCCACTGTCCTAACGCCGACGAATTCGCTTGCCGGCATCTCGGTCATCGGTTATCTGTCAAACTATAGGGTCATGCAAAAATTCTGGTCGTCCTTCATCTGTTGTTTGTTAATTTTGACTGCGTCTCTCTGGGCCCAGCAAGCGCACCCGAAAGAACCCGGCCGTGCGGCGGTGGCGCAGGAAGCCAAGCCTGCTCCCGCTGCCAAGACACCTACAGCAGAACCAGCTGACTACTCGCAAGAGGCGTTTGTGACGGAGCACTACATCGATTCGTTTCGTTTTGAGAACGACGGCACTGGTCGTGAGCAGATCGATGCGCGCATCAAGATCAACAGCGATAGCGGAGTGCAGGCACTGGGCCAGTTAAAGGTCGGCTATAGCGCGTTGAGTGACAAGCTCGAGGTCGTCTATGTCCGCGTGATCAAGCCGGACGGGACGGTGATCAATGCTCCGGAATCCGGCATTCAGGACGTGACGTTTCCCAATGCGCTGATGTATTCCGACTACCATGAGAAGCACATCAGCGTGCCTTCGCTGCGGCCGGGAGACGTGCTGGAGTACCAGTTTGTCCGCACCATCGTGGACCCGTTTACGCCCGGACAATTTTCCACGAGCTACGACTTTAAGGACCGTGGCATCGTGCTCGACGAACAACTCGAGATCAACGTTCCCAAGTCGCGCCAGATCAAGCTCAAGAGCGAGCCGGGTACGGAGCCGAAGATCAGCGATGACGGTGACCGCCGGATTTATCGCTGGAAATACTCGAATCTGGAAGACGAAGACGAAACTGCCAAGAAGAAGAAAAGACCGAGGCGTCGGCACGATGAGGACGAGGTTCCCTCGGTCCAGCTGACAACATTTGAAAGCTGGCAGCAGCTCGGCGACTGGTACGCCGGCTTGGAGAAAGATCGCCGCCAGCCCAACGACGCCATCAAGGCCAAGTCAGATGAACTTATCCAGGGCAAGGCCAGCGACACGGAAAGAGTGAAGGCGCTGTACGATTTCGTCTCGCGCGACTTTCGCTACGTCAGCCTGTCGTTCGGGCTGGGCCGCTACCAGCCGCACGCCGCTTCCGAAGTGCTGGCCAACGGTTACGGCGATTGCAAGGACAAGAACACTCTGTTGGCTGCTCTTCTGGCCGCACAGGGTTTCGAGTCAACGTCAGTGCTGATTGGCTCGCAACATAAGCTCGACCCGGACATCCCTTCACCGTCGCAATTCGACCATGTGATCACGCGAGTGCCGGTTGATGGGCAGGAGATCTGGCTCGACAGCACCAACGGAGTCGGGCCGTTTCGCATGCTGATGTATCCCCTGCGTGACAAACAGGCACTGGCCATGCCTCCAGGCGGAACTCCTGGATTGGTGCGCACCCCGGCGAACCCTCCATTCGACAGCTTCGACCGCAGCCGCATACAGGGCGCGTTGAACGATACCGGTAAGCTGACCGCGCATTTCAGTGTCTCCGCTCGCGGCGACGCGGAGATGGGCATGCGTTTCGGATTGCGGCAGATCCCCAACAACAAGTGGAAGAACGTGTTCGAGATGATGATCAGCCGCTCCTCGTTGAAGGGCGGTGAGATCACCAACCTCAAGGTCGGCGATCCCACGAACACCGACAAACCCATCGACGTTGATTTCGACGTCGCAGTGAGTAACTACTTCGACTGGTCGGCGCCGGAGCCCAAGCTTCCTCTTCCGTCGGCTGGAATTGCTCTCCCTCCCGACGTTGACGACGACAGCAAGAACCCCAAGCCCATCAAACTGGGGGCTGCGACGGAAGCAACCACAGAGGTAAAGATAGCCATTCCTCCGAAGTATAGAGTCCGCGTCCCCATCGGAGTTGACATCAAGCGCGACTATGCGGAGTATCACTCCGTCTATAAATTCGAGGACGGCCAACTTACTGCAGTCCGCAAACTGCAAACCCTGGTCAGCGAAATTCCATACGAACGGCGTGAGGAGTTTGCCGCGTTCCGCCGCACCATCGATGCCGACCAGGCGCAGAGCGTGACACTGGAAAACAAGTCTCCCGGGACGGCCGGACTGGGAGCGGAGCAGTCGCCCGACGACATCTTTGATTCGGCCTTGCAGGCCGCCAACAACAACAACTTGAAGCTGGCGATTGACCTGTTCGAACGTGTAGCGAAGAGCGACCCCAAGCACAAGGATTTGTGGAGCAGACTGGGCACGGCGTACCTTGCCGACGGCCAGTTTGACAAGGCGGCGACGACCTTCCAAAAGCAAGTCGAGGTCAACCCCTACGACGAATATGCGTACGTGCTCCAGGGCGCGTCGTACGAAGGCCTACAGCGTTACGATGACGCCATCGCGCAGTACCAGAAGGCGATTGAAGTGAGTCCACTGAATCCGGGTGCCCACATCGGGCTTGGCTCGCTGTACGCGAAGCTCAAGCGCTGGAACGACGCCGTGCCCGAACTGGAGAAGGCCGCCTCATTGCAAGACAAGAACCCGTTGATCCAAGTTTCGCTGGGACAGGCCTACATCGCCACGGGTCAGACGGAGAAGGGAATGGCGTCGTTCGAGCGCGCCATCGCGCTGGCTCCCAACCAACTCACCTGGAACAATATTGCTTACGCGCTGGCCGAACAGAACGTGCAACTCGATCGTGCCAGCCAGTATGCGGATGCGGCGATCAACTCCATTGAAACGCAGCTTCGCGACCTAAATCTGGACAACCTGCGCCTGCAGGACATCGGAAATGCCACCTCGCTCTACAACGTGTGGGACACCAAGGGCTGGATCGAGTTTAAACGGGGAAATCTTGACATCGCCGAGCGCTACATTCGGGCCGCGTGGGAGGAGAGTGGAAGCGGGGAAACCAGCCTGCACCTCGGCGAAATTGCCGAGAAGCGCGGCAACAATGACGAGGCCATCCACTACTACGTGCTGTCGCTGGCTGGACATTCTCCCAGTGACGAAGCCCGCTCGCGACTGGTCGCGCTGGGCGTCAGCGGGGACCTCGACAGCCGGATCGAGAAGGGCCGGGGCGAATTGGTGGCGATGCGGACGCGCAAACTCGAAGCGTCAGGCAAGGGGAAGGGCAACTTTTTTGTGTTGACGTCACCGGCAAAGAACGATCAGGTCAAGTTCGTCAGCGGAGACGCGGAGATCAGGGCCCTCGCCGAAACCGTGAAGTCCACGAACCTGGACACCAGGTTTCCCGGGCCGTCATCGGTACGCGCCTTACGTCGCGGCACCGTAACGTGTGGCACACTCCCTCCGCCGCCGGTAACGAAGGGGAAGTCGGGCAGCAAGAAGGGAGTTAAGGGTAAGGATGCGCCGAGTGTGGCCGAGAGCGGGCCAACCGCGAAGCCTGAGTTGTTGCCTGGGCCTTGTTCGGTGGAGTTACTTTTCTCCGACGCGGTGCGGTCCGTCGACTAAACTGGGGCGAATTGAGTGCTAGCGTAGCTGGAGGAAAGCATAAGTGACGTCGTGAGGCTCAGGAATTTATAGTGGGACTGCAAACCGCGGTCTGACACCCACGTCTAAACTGAGTATTGCCGTTGCGCCGCTCAAATCTAGTTCATGCGATTGAGTATCCGGTTTTGCGAGTGATTTGTGCGGTAAGTCATGACTCCCAGTTTGATTCCTGTTCTAAGAAGGGAAGAAGGTAACGAGAGATGGAAGAGTTGCGATATCCGATCGGAAAGTTCGAGTGGGTTGCGGCGGAGAACGAAGAACAGATGGCGAAGCGCCGTGCGCAGTCGATCGAAGTGCTCGCCAAGCTGCCGGAGAACTTCAGCCGTGCGGTTGCCGGCTTGAATTCCGAGCAACTCAACACGCCGTATCGCCCGGAAGGCTGGACCGTACGGCAACTGGTTCATCACGTGCCCGACAGTCACGCCAATGCGTATGTACGCTTCAAACTGGCGCTCACGGAGTATGAGCCGGCCATCAAGACTTACAAGGAAGACATGTGGGCCAAACTGGCCGATACGGCCAATACTCCGATCGACGTTTCGCTGCAATTGCTGGGTGCGCTGCACACTCGATGGGTAACGCTGCTGCGGGCCATGGACTCGTCGGACTTTGCACGCACGCTAAGGCATCCTGAGCTTGGAGTGCTCGATCTGAACCGGATGCTTGCTCTCTACGCGTGGCATTCGGCGCACCACACGGCGCATATCACAAAGCTTCGCGAACGCAACAGCTGGTAGAAGCGTCGCCTCAGGCATGGAGAGCGTTAGTTCGGAATCGATGCGGTCACAATAGGACTACGCCGCCTCATTCTTAAGTCGACCTGTCCCAATAAGGTGGCCACTCATCCCACGCGAAACCTAGGCATATCGGATCAATCCGTGATGGTCGCTGTCTTGACGGCTTCGAAACGCTGAAATTGTGCCTTCAATCGCATCTTTCGCCCACAATCGCGAATCGCTTCCTTTAGCGAGACTTCGTCGTCAATAGAAATGGTCAGAGCGAGCCGCAGTGCGGAACTGATGACCAATCTCAGAAGGAGTTCTCACCATGAAGCAATTTCTCGGACGAACTGGATTGTTAGTTCTCGTGCTGACGCTTACGCTCAGCGCATTCGCAAAACCAAAGACGACATCGATCACGCTGTACCATGACGCGAGCCTGAGCGGAACGAACCTGCCGGCCGGCGAGTACATCGTGAAATACGACGTGGATGGCAGCAATGCACAGGTAAAGTTCCTGAAGGGTAACAAGGAAGTCGCCAGCGCGAGTGGCCAGGTGAAGACGCTCACCAGGAAACCGGGTGCCAACCAACTGGTATTCAACAACAGCGGCGACGCCCTCATCATCGGCGAGATCGACTTCGGTGGCAATGACACCGCGATTAGTTTTGAATCGGCGGGCACAGCAACAGGGAAGTGATTGCGGGTTCGAGAGAGGCTGCAAAAGGCCCGAAAAGCAGATCCCCCGGGGACTGAAGTCCTCGGGGGATGACAAGCGTAAGAGACTTGTTGAGCGCGGCTAAAGCCGCTCCTTCAAAACGTTTGCAACCTAGGCAGTTGCCGCCATTCGCGCTGGCTCTTCGTGGAAGCGTACCGACACCAGCTTCGAGACGCCGGGCTCCTGCATTGTGACCCCATACATGACCGGCGCGATGCCCATAGTCTTCTTGCTGTGGGTGATGATGATGAACTGAGTTTGGCCGCTCATGTCGCGGACCAACTCCGTGAACCGCCCGATATTTGCCTCGTCCAACGGTGCGTCCACTTCATCGAGTATGCAGAACGGACTGGGCTGATACTGGAAGATGCCGACGAGCAGTGACAACGCTGTCAACGCCTTCTCTCCACCGGAGAGCAGCAACACATTCTGCAGCTTCTTTCCCGGAGGCGAGGCCACGACGTCGATTCCACTTTCGGCTGAGTTCTCGAGGTCGGTAAGGCGCATGAACGCCTGGCCTCCGCCGAAGAGCTTGCTGAAGGTGCGAGCGAAGTTGTCGTTGATGATGTTGAAGGCTTCTTCGAACTTCTGCCGCGAGATGGTGTCGATCTCCTTGATCGTGTTCTGGGTGTTCTCGATCGACTGCAGCAGGTCCTGACGCTGGGTTTCGAGGAACTCGTGACGCTGGGCGGTCTCCTGATATTCCTCCAGTGCCATCATGTTTACCGGTCCCATGTTCTCCAGCCGGGTGCGCATTTCCTTGTAGAGCGTTTCTTCGTTGGACAGTTCTTCGCCGGCCAGACGAGCCAGAGAATCATCGGCCAGCAACTCTTCGCGGGGCTGGCTCAGCTCCTGGATGCAGGTTTCTGCCATGTGTTGCGCGTCGGAATGGACACGCGCCTGCTCCGCCGCCAACTCACCACGACGATCGCGTGCAGCATCGAGCTCGTGACGCAGATTCTTCAGAGCTTCTTCGAGTTCGCCCAGGCGTACACGGACTGCCTGCAACTCTTCCTGCAATTCCCGATCGCGTTGCTGCGCCGCGTCGCGCTCCGCTGTCCACGCAATCTCCTGTTCGGCCAGACGGGAGTTCTCTATCTCGCGCTGTTGTTTTTCAGCGGCGGCGGAATCGATCTGCGCCTTCAGCTTGTCGAGGCGGGATGATACTTCGCCAAGCATCGCGTCGAGACGCTCCACGGTTGCTGCTGAGCCGCGACGGCGCTCTTCCAGTGTGGCCAGGCGTGCTCTTGCATCGCTGGTGAGTTGGGCGGCCTCATCGCGACGCTGACGCAGTTCGTCCAAGCTGCTCTGCGCAGATTGCATCTCGGCCTCAAGCGCCAGTTGCTGGTTCTCGTGGGCTGTTAGTTCGGTCCGGTACGAGGCGATGGATACTTCGCACTCACCGCACTCCGCCGCCAGTCGCTGGGTCTCGCGGGCGTAAGTGGACAGACGCTCGCGTACTCGCGACATTTCGCTTTCGAGTTGCTGGAGCGTGTGGCCCGACGTCATCGCCTGGCGCTCAGCCTCGCGCTTATCTTCTTCAAGTCGCTGCAGCAGTCCGGTGATCTCGACAATCTCATTCGTCAGCACGGCAACCTTGGCCTGCTCCGACGCCATTGCGCCTTCCACGTCAGCCGCCTGACGCAGCACTTCGCGCAACTCACGCTTCATCGCCAAGGGCCCTTCGCTGCGCTGCTTGCCGCCGGTGACGGTCACGTTGTGAAAACATTCTCCCGACTGCGAGAGGAAGAACGCATCGGGATTCTGCAGTGCCAGTTCGCGGCCTACATTCGGATCGGGCACGATGTATCCGTTGCCCAACTTAGGCAGGATCACTTCGAGCGACTTGCCGAAGCCATCCAACACGCGGATGCAATGCTTAAGCGGCACGACGGTATCGCGCTGCGCACCCTGATAGGAACCTTCCTCTCCAAGGAAGGAGAACTTCGCCTGCGAATCTTCCGGGTGAACCAGGAAAGTGGCGCGGCCATCGACGTCGCTGCGCAAAAGACGAAGGCCTTCGTCGGCGGCGTCCCAAGACTTCACTACGACGAAGTTCAATTCGTCGCGCAGGAAGTCGTCGACGACATGCTCGTAGCGGTCATCAACTTCGAGAAAATCAGCCAGCACACCGACCGGGGCCATGCCGCCCGACATTGCGCCCGACTTGAAAAGCCGGCGCACCGATTCCGTGGAATAGCCGTGTTCGGTGATAACGGCTTCGAGCGAGCCCTTCTTGCCGATCAGGCTGGCATACTCCGCCCGCAACGAATCCAGATGCTGCTTGCCACTCGCCTCGGCATTTCGTTTCTGTTCGAGTTTCCGGCGCGACTCGTCGATCTGTGCGGTGAGTGAGGCTACCTGCTGCGAAGCCGACTCGAACTCCAGGCCAAGTTGCCCGCGCTGTCCACCGAAGTTCTCGAGTTGCTGATTCGCGTTGGTGGTCTCTTCTTCCAGTCGCCGCGCCTCGCGATCGAGGGCTGCCACGCGCTCCTCCGCCTGTGTCATGCGATTCCGTACCGACGACGCTGCTGAAACCGCCTGCAGGATGGCGTTGCGCCGCATTTCCTGCTGGCGATCGACTTCCATCAGGGTGGCTGCGGCAGTAGAAGCCTCCTGCTGTCTTTGCAGCAGCTCTTCCTGGGCGAGCGCGACATCGGCATTGGCGGATTCGAGAATGCCGCGATTCGCGTCCAGCTCCTGCTGAAGGCGCGCAAGTTGTTCCTGTGTGCTGCCCACTTCGGCCTGGGCGCCCGCGGAACGGGCATCCAGTTCAGCGCAACGCTCCTCGTTGGTGCGACGGCGCGCAATCGCGCGATCGATTTCCATCACGACTGCATTCAGTCTGTCGCGATTTTCGTTACCCTCGCGCTCAATGGCATAACCGCGCTGGGTGCGCTCGCCGTGCTCGGCTTCCATCGTTTCGACGGATTCTCCGCGGATGCGCAACTCTTCGCCGATTTCCGCAAGTTGCGCCTCAAGCGCGGTCGCCTCGGCATCGAGTTGCGCGAACTTGCTGGTCAGGACGACGCGCAATTTCGCGCGCATCTCATCTCGCAACTTGGCATAGCGCTCCGCCTTGCTGGCCTGGCGCTTCAGCGAATTCATCTGGCGAGTCACTTCGTCGAAGATGTCATTAATGCGCGCCAGGTTCAGCTTGGCGTCTTCCAAACGAGCTTCCGCCAGCCGCTTACGCGTCTTGAACTTGGTGATGCCGGCAGCCTCTTCGATGATGGCGCGACGGTCGGTTGGCTTGCTGCTGAGAATCTGTCCGATGCGGCCCTGCTCGATAATCGCGTAGGACTCCGGTCCGAGCCCGGTGCCCATGAAGATGTCCTGAATGTCGCGCAGGCGGCAGAGCTTTCCGTTCAGCAAGTATTCGCTCTCGCCGGAGCGGAACAGGCGTCGCGTCACAGCAATTTCACCCGCCTTGAAGGTGCGGACGAACTTACGGCGGCGGATCTTCAGCACTACGTGGGCTCCAGTGGTTGCTTCGACCGCTCCATTTTCGGAGGGAGCTGCGGTTTGTGATTCTGGAGAAGCGCTCGCGTCGTCATCACCCTGTCCGGGGCGGACTTCCTCGGTGTAACGTTCGGCATCTTCGGCCTTGGCGGCGCGAATCGACGATTCATCCCAGTCTTCTTCGGGCAGGTTGTCTTGGATGTCGATTTCGGGCTCACCCACATCGCCATAGACTCCGGGATCGACCAGGGTAAGGGTCACCTCGGCCATGCCGGTGGGCTTGCGGTCGCGCGTGCCGGCAAAGATCACGTCCTGCATGTTCACGCCGCGGAGTGAGCGCGCCGATTGCTCGCCCAAAACCCAGGAAATCGCATCGGAGATGTTGGACTTGCCGCAGCCGTTAGGACCGACAATCGCGGCAATGCCGTCACCTTGGAATTTCAACTCCGTCCGATCACAGAAGGACTTGAATCCCAGGATTTGCAGCTTCTTTAGTTTGAGCAACTTGTACTCCTTAATCCATGTACCACTTCAGAACTGCGGGACACCCGCTACGGCCAATTTCACCCGCCGCCGCAAATAAACCGCAATCGGACTTCTGCCGGGTCGGTCAGAGCCCGGAACCGCCAGTTGGCAAAGCGAATATTTCTCATGCCAGTGCAACTTTACTTGTGAACAGGGGAGGGGTCAAGATAGAAAGCCCAATATTTTGGGCCTATCCTGTGCAAACCCCAGTATATTGCACCACCTCTGCAGCAAATCGACAAAAATCAACTGCCGAAGGAGGAAACAGGAGGGACGCGACAGAAGAGCAAGAGCTAGATTTAGTTTACGGAACGGCGAGAGAGAATCAAGCGGAAAGGGACGCCGGTTATCTAAGTAGTAATCAATGTGCCAAGGCATGTAGCGCGGAGCAATATCAGCACTCAGGGTGCACTACTAAATGCTCCCAAGCCCGGCAAGTGCAGGTGTCGCGACAGGGCACACCCTTACGCAACACACCCGCGCTGGCACCGCTATTTCTGCGCATCGAGTTGGAAGAGTTGAATGCGTCCGTTGCCCGAGTCGGCGACATAAATGCGGTTGGAGGAATCGATCCAAAGCCCTTCAGGTTTGGCGAACTCCCCTGCTCGTTTACCGATTTGGCCGAAAGAAGCAAGCGGACGGCCATCATGACTGTAAACACGGATGGTTGCGAGGCTGGCGAAGCTCACATAGATGTAGCCTTGCTGATCGACGCACAGTCCGTTGTCACGGGCGACCTGAGGTCCGAAACCGAGGGGAAGATTGAAGCTGGACAGGAAAGCGCCTTTCGAATCCAAGATTTGAACGCGGGTTCCAGAGTTGTCCAAGACATAAACGTGGTTATGGTCGAAGGCGACGTCGATAGGATCGTCGAATTTTCCTTCGCCGGTTCCGTCATGATATCTGCCTAGCCGGTGCAGGACGTTGCCGGAAAGGTCGAGTACAAAAACCAGGCTACGAGGGCTATCGACGAGGTAGAGCCGACCCGCCTTGCGGTCGATGGCAATCCCGTCCGGGCTTTGATACTCGTTTTCGCCTTTGAAGTTTCCGATGTAGCGCTGGAAATTGCCGGATCGATCAAACACCGCTACCATGCCGCGCTCCGAATCCGCGATGTAGATGTTGTCGCTGGCGTCCACAGCTACGCCGGCGGGTTGGTGCAGCCGATAGCCCTTACCGGTAACGATTCGGAATGACGTTTTGCCCGCAGGGTCGAGCACATGAACTGCGTCCCCGAGAGGATCACTGACGATGAGGCGCTGGCGAGAATCCGTGGCGACATGAGTGGGGACGGACAGCACGCTCGGGCGGCCATAGGCATACGTAACAAACCGATTGCGAAGTTCAGCCACGCGGGCGGGAGACTGCGGCGCGGCTTCGGCGTGTGCGGGCGGTTCAAGATTCTCCACCACCCGCTCATTGGAAAGCAGCATAGACGCGGGAGCAGCACTGTCTGGTTGGCCATGCGCCTGATAGTCCTTAGGCAGAATGCCTTCACCCGGAGAACTTCCAGTTGTGCCAGTGAATTTGGACGTCGTATGAAAAGTGGCATCTGGGCTGAAGACACCCAAATACGTCAACACATGGCTGCTCCAGAGCGGGATGCTGGGAAAAGCGCGCACCGGCTGGAGACCGTGAAGGCCTTGCGTTACGGCAATCGTGGAAGGCGCAGCAACCGGTGAGCCTGAAATGTTTTGGGCGATTCCAAGATCGAGAGACAGTACAACGACCAAGGAACAGACGAGCGTGGTTTTCACGACGCGAAGTAGTTTCATCGAAGGGCGCAGACCCATTGTGTCTCCGTACCGGAGCTGTACTTTGCATGATAGGGCGATTTGGACTGGTTGAGGCATGAGAATATTTCTTGGAACGACAAAATTCCCGTTGCGGGAAAATCGACGGGTGAAAATCCGGGAGCAGAGGTGAAGAAGTTAGCGCACATTGGTCGAACGAGGGAGTTTCCAGACTAACGCTTCGGATCGAGGTCAAGTTGCGGCGAAGGAAACCAGGAGGATCCCAGCGCAGAATGGAAAGCGCACGCGGTGGTGTTGTTCCGCACGCGCAGAATAAATTTGGTTTGCTTGGAATTCACACTGAACGTAGTACGTGGGCCTTCGAGTCCGGCGTGGCAAAAGAAGGCGACGCCTGCGGTGAGAATGACATCACAAAATTACGAGTGCAGTTCAGCGAAGGGCATAAAAGTAGGCCGGAACACTTGTCCCGGCCCGGTTGGAATTTAGCTACAGGCGTCGGTCCGTTCTGCTGGACCACAATTCACCGAATAAACTAAAGAGCAGACTACCGCTTCAACTTGCGACGCAATACTCCCAATCCTGCCAGCAGACCTGAACCCATCAGCACGAGGCTACCAGGTTCTGGCGTGGGAGTTCCCACGAAGCCATCGGTGTTACCGTTGGCGTCGACGTAGAAACCGACGATTTGCCCGAGGTCGTTCAAGCCATTGATCACGGTGGAACCGGGCACGCCCAACGGATCATCGACCGTGGTCCAAACTCCACCCTGGTAAGTGAACCCGTGCATCACGCCCATCGAGTCAGTGTAGTCGCCGACGATTTCACCTTTGTTATTGATGCCAAACGCTTGCGTACCCTGTCCCCCCAAAAAGTCGAGCGTCATCGCCGAGGAACCATTGAACAGATAGCCATGCAATACCCCCGTGGAATCTGCATAGAAGCCGACCACCAGTCCGGCATTGTTGATGCCCACCGCCTGGTTGTTTTGCGTACCTACCGGCAGAAAGCCATCGAGATACGTGAAGGTTGTGCCCGAAACCATGTACGACCTCTGCAGCGTCGCGCCGGCGGGATCAAGAGAGGAATACCCGACCGCCGTGAGGCCGTCATTGACGCCCAGGAGTTGATTGAATGCCGTGCCGGGCGCATCCATCGTGGTGAAAGAGCCTCCGGAGAAGGAGAAGCCGTGAGTAGTTGCTCCCGCGTCGACATAAAACCCGTCGTTCCAGCCGGTGTTGTTAATGCCGATCACCTGGGTTTGAGCGGCACCCGGAAAGTTCTCGGGGGTGTAGGTGTTCGGTAACACCAGCGTAAATCCGTTATTGGCAACCACAGTTCCGTCGCCAAAGTAGCCGGCGATGGTGCTGGAGTTGTTGATTCCCAGCAGTTGCGTGAAAGCTGGGTCACCCGGGCTGATGACCGTCTGAAAGTTGTAGCTTGCAGGGGCTGCCAAAGCCAAAGAAGCCAGAGCCACGCAAAGCATGACTACCAGCAGGGCGCGCAGAAAACTACCTAGCATCTTCGATCCTCCTTGAGTCAAAAGCATGTGGACGATTGCGATCCAAAGGTTAGGCCTGTTTAGTTACCGGGAGCTAGCGCAAATCAGGGGCCGCGGCCAGAGAAACGAGGAGTCTCACTTACGACGAAGGTCGATACTGCGAGGGCTCCGCTCGGTGCAAGAGCAGGAATTGTCGAACCGTCTGAAATTCTCTTCGAGCCCCGAAACAACAAATACACTACTCGCATTGGAGTAGCCTGCGGATCAAAGGATGGAAAAAATGTGCGCTTCAACGCATTGAATGTACGCCACGTTAGTGCTGGTCAGAGTTGAACCTGGACCGCGAGGAATCCATTCTCGAAGCAAGGACAAACTTCGAGAGTCGCCTTCCGCCGCCGACTAGAAGCGATAGACGTAGGAGGTTGCGACCTGGAAGTTCCCCTGGGTGACGATGTACTGAGGCGAGAGTAGGGTTCCGAGTTCGTAAACGTGCGGGTCAGTATGATTGGTGAGGTAACGCACCAGCGTGGTGCCGACATCGAAGCGCAGGGTGGAGTTGCGTTCGGGATAGTATTCGACGATTCCGCCCAGGTCGGCGGCGAAGCGAGTGAGGCTGGCGGTAGAGGTTTCTCCCTGGATGGGGAAGGCTTTCTCGTAATAGATGAAGCCTGGCCGTATCTTGGCGAAAACGCCGAAGTGTTCGAAACGCGCTCCCAGGCGAATGCCAAACAAGCCTTCCATCATGGGCTGGGTGCCCTGCTGTCCAGGGATGAAGTTGAGGTTGCTATCGAATCCGATGCCGCGCGTGAAGTTGTAATCGAAGTTGACGCCAAGTCCTGACAAGTTCTTGCGACACGCGAGCTCGGAGCAGGAGTTGCTGAGCACGGGCAAACTGACGTTGCTGTATTGCGCACCGAACTCCCAGTGATCGACGGGCGGCTGTTCAAGCTGGTGAGCGGATTTCGGGAATTTGGATGCACCGCTCACCATGAAGTTGCTCTCGGGGGTAGGGAGATCCCAGGGATACCTGCCGGAAAAGATAGCGGCAAAACTGCGGCTGGGCTCGAGCGCAGAGCGGAGGACCCTTCCACCAATAATGCGATGATTCACCGCAATGGGACTCACAATGTACTTATCGATCGTGTCTTCGCCCAAGACCCATGCCATGCCAACCAGCGGAGTGACGACAAAGTCGGTCCAGCCGGTATTGTTGTTGGGAGGCTTGGGATACTTGGGGTTGTTCAAGCACCATAAATAGGTGCCACAGTCGGGCACGTAGGTGAAGCCGCCCTGATTTCCGATGTTGGTTTCACTGAGCGGGCCAATCTCAGTTTCGGTCGACCAAGCGGCTGCCCATCCCAGCGCTTTCAGGCGGCTCATCCAGTATCTGCGGTTCTTGCCGATGACGACTTGGCTGTTGGGGCTGTTTTGGAGGAAGACACGCGCGAAAACCGCACCCTCCAGTGGATGGCCGACGTCATTCACGACAAAATCGTCGCCATCACCCCAGCGCTTCATGTTATAGCCGGCGTAGGACGCAAACCAGTCGTGGACGAAAGGCTTGTGGGCGAGGTCCCATCGCATTCCGGGATCAAACGCGGCACGCCAAGCTTCGAAGGTGAAGGTGACGCCGAACGACTGCCAGAACGCGGACTTGAGGTCGAACTTGCCGGAAGGAGTCAGAATCTGAGTGGGGACCACCGGAGAAACCGAAGAGAGGCTGGCGTGGCTCGACGATTCAAGGGCCTTGTCGCTGGGAAGCGGAGCATCGGGAAGAGGGCTTCCGGAAGGCGTTGTTGCGGCGGCAACGTCTGAGTTCAAGCCAGCAAGAGAGCTATCCAGCAATACGGTTGTATCGTTAGCGGCGGCGTCGGGCGCAGGGGATTGTGCCTGTATCGCCGGACAGGAAAAATAAATCAGAGCAACAAAAAGGCACAGAGTCCGCAAAACGAATACACGGAATCGGTGTCTCTCAAATAAACAAGACACAACAAGCTCCCAAAATGTAACTGCCGATAGAGCGTTTCCAAAATGGTAGCCGAAAAACGGGAGAGATGTCCACAAAAACTCTCCCGTGTATAAAAGTACACAACCCGTTTCTGGAGAGCTACTTACCCTCTCCCAGGATCTGGAAAAAGCGGATGATGGACTCGATGCCACGATAGAAATTCGGGATGTGGAATTTCTCGTTCGGGGCATGCAAATTGTCGTCGGGAAGACCCATGCCCATCATGATGCTGGGGATCTTCAGGTCCTTCTCGAACTGAGTGACGATCGGAATCGAGCCGCCGGAGCGAATGTAAACCGTGTCCTTGCCAAATACTTCGTGCATGGCGGCAACCGAGGCGCGGGCAAAGTTGTTGTCGGTGCTGACCACGCAGGCCGGTCCCTTGCTATGCACCTTGATGGTGGTCGAGATGCCCTTGGGCGTGATCTTGGCGATGTAGTCGGTGAACTTCTTGAGGATGTCGTCGGCGTCCTGATTGGGCACCAGGCGCATGGAGACTTTGGCCGAGCCTTTGGCGGGAATCACAGTCTTGGCGCCGGGCGCTTGGAATCCGCCGACGATGCCGTGGACTTCGAGGGTGGGACGGGCCCATGTGCGGTAGAGCACGGAGTATCCGGGTTCGCCAGTGAGCACACTGGATCCGACTTCGGCTTTGCGATACTCCTCTTCGTCGAAAGGCAGGCTGGCCCAGGCTTTGAGCTCGTCGTCGGTGGGCTTCTGCACGTCATCATAGAAGCCGGGGATGAGGACCCTGCCTTCGGCGTCCTTCAACTTGCTCAGGATTTCGACCAAACCGAAGATAGCGTTTGGTGCAGCCCCTCCGTACACACCGGAATGAAGATCGACTTTCGAGCCACGGGCTTCAACTTCGGTGTATAGAAGGCCGCGAAGTCCGACGCAGAGCGTGGGGATCTCGGGCGCGAAGAGTTCGGTGTCGGTGACCAGCGCGAAGTCTGACTTCAGCTTCTCGGAAGTCGCGTTGGCCTTGACGAAAGCTTCGATGCTCTCGCCGCCCACTTCTTCCTCGCCCTCGATCAGAACGCGAACATTGATGGGAAGCTTGCCGCCGCAAGATTGGAACAGCGATTCAAACGCCTTGAGTTGCATCCAGAGCTGGCCTTTGTCGTCGACAGCGCCGCGCGCGTAGACGTTATTGTTGCGCTCGGTAGGCTCGAACGGCGGAGTAAGCCACTCGTCGAGCGGTTCAGCGGGCTGGACGTCGTAGTGCGCATAACACAGCGCGGTAGGCTTTCCGGCGGCATGCAGCCAGTCGGCATAGACCAAGGGGTGACCTGACGTGGTGATGATCTCGACGTGCTCGAAGCCAATACGCTTAAGGTCGGCGGCGACCATTTCGGCGGCCTTCTGGACATCGCCTTTGTGCTCCTCGGCGGTGCTGACGCTGGGGATGCGCAGAAGGTCTTTGAGTTCGTTGAGGAAACGACGCTGGTTTTCGCGAGCGTAGGTAATTGCTGGGGATGACATGGAAAACTCCTTTGGAAAAGAAAGCGGTGAGGCAAACGGAGAAGTATATCGCACGACACGACTCGCCGCTGCCGGTGGTCAATTCGAGGTAAGCGCCCGAAACGCGCCACAGACATGGGGGCAATGTCCGTCAGCGAGCGGTGCCGGCGCGGTTCCTTTCACGATGGTTTAAGATTGGCTCCCGCGCATTCTATGGCTGCTTCCGTTTGACGCGGAATGATGGTAGTTTCAATTCGCCGTCACGAGATTCACCTGATACGGATCGCAGCGAATGGCTGGGATGCGGCGAGCGGGTGCGGCTGGGAACCTCATGGAAGTCAGTAGCAACAACTCGTACGACCTGGTGGTGATTGGTAGCGGTCCGGCCGGGCAGAAGGCGGCCATCTGCGCTGCAAAAATGCGCAAAAGAGTCGCGGTCATTGAGCGCAAGCGCACCATTGGCGGAGTGTGCGTCAATACCGGCACCATCCCCAGCAAGACGTTTCGCGAGGCCGTGCTGTATCTGAGCGGCCTGCAGCAGCGAACCTTCTACGGCCGTGGCTATGCTGTGAAGGACCACATCTCGATGAAGGACCTGGTTTTCCGCTCGGACGCCGTGATGGCGCGCGAGATTGAGGTGATCAAGTCGCAGTTGCGGCGTAACCGAGTGACGGTGCTGGAAGGCGTGGCGCGGTTCATCGCTGATCACAAGGTTGAAGTGGTGAACGACACGGGTTCGACGGTGGTGCATGGTGATCATTTCGTGATCGCGTGCGGGACGCGGCCGGCGCACGACGAGCAGATTCCGATTGACGGCCAGCGGATTTTCGACTCGGACCAGGTGCATGAATTGCAGGAATTGCCGCGCGAGTTGATTGTGGTTGGAGCCGGAATCATCGGGTTGGAGTATGCATCGATGTTCGCGGCGCTGGGCGTGAAGGTGACCTTGCTGGACCAACGTCCCATTGTGCTGGATTTTGCGGATCGCGAGATCGTGGAGAGCTTGTGTTTCCAGTTGCGGCAACTGGGGACGGTGTTTCGGCTTGGTGAAAAAGTGGTCTCGGTGGGTTTCAATCCAGACCGCGATCGAGTCTTCGCGAAGCTGGAAAGCGGAAAAACAGTGCACGGGCAGGCGTTGCTGTACGCAGTGGGGCGGCGCGCCAACAGCGATCAGTTAAACCTGGAGGCGATTGGCTTGCATCCGGACGAGCGCGGCAAGTTGGTGGTGGACGAGAACTACCAGACTTCGGTGCCATACGTGTATGCGGCGGGCGACGTGATTGGATTTCCCGCGTTGGCGAGCACGTCGATGGAGCAGGGCAGGCTGGCGAGTTCGCATATCTTTGGCGTTGCTGCAGCGATCCCCGCGAACCTGATTCCGTATGGCGTCTATACCATCCCGGAAATTTCGATGGTGGGAGCCACGGAAGAGCAACTGACGCGGGACAGGATTCCCTACGAGGTCGGTATCGCGCGTTACGCGGAGCTGGCGAAAGGTCAGATGCTGGGGGACGACCAGGGATTCCTGAAACTGATATTCGATCCGTCCAGCCTGAAGCTGCTGGGAGTACACATTATCGGAGACCGGGCGGCGGAGATCGTGCATATCGGGCAGGTGGTGCTGGCGATGGGAGGCACGATCGAGTATTTCCGCGACGCAGTATTCAACTACCCGACGCTAGCGGAGGCCTTCAAGGTGGCAGCACTGGACGGGCTGAACAAGCTATAGGGCGAGTAGCCAGTAGCCGGTAGAGAGTTGCCAGTTTCGTTGATCCGATCCTTTCGCCAAAAGCGGGCGAAAGGATAGAACCCGGCTGAAGAGGTTGCTGAAAAAGTCAGTCAAGGTGTCATGCGCGGACTAAAGTCCGCGAGGGAAATCAAAAACAAACAACTTACTGGCACGACTGAAGTCGGGCCTGATACGAAGCCGTCAGAAAGAGACTCTTTCCAAGGCCTGTAAAGCCGTTAATAGAACGAGACTCATTGATTGAGCTGAAGCTGCGCCCGTTTAAAGCCAAATCTAGAGACAGGCCCTCACACGCTCAGTGTGAAGCCAGCGCCTGTTCGATGGCCTTCTGGGCCAGTGGGGCCATGATGGCGTAACCCTTGTCGTCGGGGTGCAAGCCGTCTTCCGCGAGATCACTTTTCAGCAGACCTTTGTCATCCACCATCGCGCTGAAGTAGTCGAGATAGACGAAGCCATTCTGCGCGCAATAATTCTTCATCCAGTGATTGAGTTCGAGGATCTGCCCGGGCGAGCGGAGCGGGAAGAACAGCTTTGAGCGCTCGGTGTAGTCGTTGACAGGAGTTACCGAGGAAAATACCACTCGGATGTTGTGGGCGCGCGCCAGTTCGGCCATGGTCGCATAATTGTCTTCGATTTGGGTGAGGGACATGGGGCCGGTATTGCCCGCGATATCGTTGGTGCCGGCCATGATCACCACAACCTTCGGCTGCAGGGCGATCATATCAGGGCGATAGCGGATCAACATCTGGGGAGTGGTTTGTCCGCCAATGCCGCGGTTAATGTAGGGCTTGCCAGGAAAATATTTGGCGAGGTTCCAGATGTCGGTGATGGAGTCTCCCATAAAGACGACGCGGTCTTCGCCGACCGTGGGTGGTCCAAGCTTCGCGTTGGCATCGCGGTAGCGAGCCAGGTTCCCGAAGTCACTCATCCACAGGGGTATCAGGCCCTCACGATATTTTTCCAGATTCTGAATTGCCTTGACGGTGTCTTCAGCAGGTTGCTGTGCGATGACTACGGTGGAAAGCAGCAATAATGCGCCGATGAGGCGGTAAGTTGTGCGCGGCATCTCCAGAACATACCACCGGAGAAGACATATGTCAGCGATACCGATGTACGCGGGGGTGGTGATTTAGAGCACGAGCGCCGGTGCGGAGCGTCCTTGTAAGAAACTAGGCGTCGCGTTTAGCTAGGAGCAACTAAGTTGCGCCACGAGGATTGCATGGAGATCGATGAATTTCGCGAGTCGCTGAAAAGTGCCGCGCCGCCAGAGGGATTAAGCCCTGCTCTGGAAGGGCTATGGTGGGATGCCAAGGGTGATTGGACGAAGTCGCATGAATCGGCCCAGCGCGACGAAGGGCCGGACGGCTGCTGGGTGCACGCTTATCTACATCGCAAGGAAGGCGACATGGCGAACGCGAAGTATTGGTATCGCAGAGCCGACCGGGCGGCGGCGTACGGCGATTTTGACAAAGAATGGGCGGCGATCGTCACATGGCTACTGAGGCATGCAAGCCAGTAGTCCAACACACGCGGTGGTCTGATGAATGAGGCTCGGAGATTCCGCGCTTTTCGAGTTACGCAATGATCGTTCCGAGCCGGGGCCCGCTACTCCTCGTCACGGTTGATTGTGATACCCAAGGGTGGTGCGCATGATCCCTCAGGCAGTTTCGGCAACTGTGAAATGTTGAGCTGTGACTTCAGTTGCGGCAGGTCGTTCTTCTGAATCTCTGCCCACTGTTTAAGCAGTTGCTGTGTCGAGTTCCGCAACACCGGTATCGCCTGCGCCGCCTGATTGGTCGGTGTGGCATCAACATCCTGCAGCACGCTGAACAACTCCATCAGGCTCCCGCGCACACTGGAGAGCGTCGGGGCCTGCTGAGTGCCGCGACGTCGGCGTCCACCAGCGCCGGCGAAGACATCGAGCTTTTGGGAAAATGCATCGAGCTTGGCGGCATCGGCAGAAGAAGGCGACTTGGCTTTTTGGGCTTTCAACTGTGCTCTGAGCTGCTCCACCTGTTCATTGATGGGCTGCAACGCGATGATGTCTTCGTAAACCTGGCGCGAGAGATCGAACTGTTGCTGCAGGCCGGCGACCGGCGTCTTGACCCGGGGATCCATCTCAATGGTCAACTCGTGCGTGAGTCTCTGGCCGTTCGCGGTCAACACGACCTGATATTTACCGGGAACGACCCAGGGCGAAGTCGAGGCCGGGGCGGTGTTTTCGTAAACCGCAGCGATGGGATATTCCGGTTTGATCCCCGGAACGGGTGGATAGTGGAGGTCCCAGAGGAAGCGATGGAAACCCGTTTCGTTCGAGAGCCTCTGCGCCGGCCGCGGCCAATAGGCTGGAATGGAGAGTTCGGGATCGGGCTTCGGCAGGGGATCGTCGCTGGAATAACGGCGCACGAGTTTGCCGGTGCTGTCGAGGATCTCCAGTGTCACCGGACCCGATGCCGTCGATTTCAGGTAGTAGTCGAGCATTGCGCCATCGGGCGGGTTCTGGCCTGCAGGAACATCAGGCGGCAGCGGAGTATCGGTGTTCATGTTCCAACGTACGCGATACGTCAGCTGCGGCTCGAACAGGTAGGCGTTGCTGGCGATGACCTTGTCGTCGAGTTGGCGCAGCGGAGTGATGTCATCGAGAATCCAAAAGCCGCGGCCGTGAGTTCCGATGGCCAGGTCATCGTTCTTGATGGTGAGGTCGCGGACGGACGTGGCCGGCAGGTTGAGCCGCAGTGATTGCCAGTGATCTCCATCATCGAAAGAAGCGTACACGGTGCGTTCGGTGCCAGCGAATAGCAACCCTTTGCGCTTTGGGTCTTCACGCACCGCGTTCACATTTTCGTTGTCAGGAATACCAGCAGTGATCTCTGACCAGGTCTTGCCGGAATCACGCGTCCGCAGAATGTGGGGGCGGAGATCGTCGAGGCGCAGAGTGTTGATGGCTGCGTAAGCAGTGTTGGGGTCAGAGTGACTGGCTTCCAACACAGAAACCTTCTGCCATGCGGTGAGCGATGGGGGAGTGATGTTGTTCCAATTAGCGCCGCCATCGGTGGTGAGCCAGATCAAGCCATCGTCGGTTCCGGCCCAGATACGATTGATGTCGAGGGGCGAGGGTGCAAGCGCGTAAATGACTCCGCGCTGGGTTGGCTTGGCGGAAGGTTCAGAAGCGAAAATGCCAACGCTGGCGGGCACGTCCCAGGTTTTACGGGTAAGGTCAGGACTGATCTGTTTCCAAGTTTGACCGCCATCGCGCGTAGTCCATAGAGTGTTGGCCGCGAAATAAAGGAGATGCGGATCGACGGGCGAAAACATCACTGGCTGGGTGCGCACGACGCGAAAGTCGGGAGTTCGCAGAGCCAGCGGCATGACGTACTGGGCCTGAGCAATGCGGCGGTCGTAGCGGGTGAGCTTGCCGCCGAAAACGATGTCGGGATCGAGCGGGTCAGGCGCGACGTATCCGTATTCTTCGGCTGCGACCGGATGCCAATCACGGAACGTGATCTCGCCATCATTGCCACGGCTGGAGATGCAAACTGAGCCGCTCTCCTGCTGGCCGCTACAGAGACGATACGGGAAGGCGTTGTCGGCGGCGACGCGGTAGATCTGCGCGGTGGGCTGGTTGTACCAGGAGCTCCAGGACTCGCCGCCGTTCACTGAGACGATTGCCCCCTGGTCGCTGGTGATCAGAATGATCTTGGAATCGTTAGGGTTGATCCAGATGTTCTGGTAGTCGTCTCCGCCGGGCGCGCCGCGAAAACCCGTCCAGGTCTTGCCGCCATCTGTGGACTTCCAAGTGACGGTGGACGTCACATAGACGACGTCGGGGTTTTTCGGGTCGAGCATGGGAACCGGCAAGTCGCCGCCGCCGATGCGGCCACGGGGACGCGGGTCGGTGGTTGCGATGTGCCAGGTTGCACCGGCGTCAGAGGACGCGTAGAGGTCGACCGTGTCTTTGGTTGCCACTGAGGCGAAGAGGCGCTTGGGATCGCTCACTCCGATGCTGACGTAAGCTTCAACAATGCCGTCCGGCAGTCCTCCGGCAAGTTGCTTCCAAGTCTGTCCGCTATCGGTGGACTTGAATATTCCACCGTCGGTGCCGTTCCACTCGCCGTTCTCCCACGGACCTTCGCGCGCCTCCCACAATGTGGCGTAAACGACGCTGGGATCGGAGGGATCGATGGTGACTCCAGCGGCGCCGACATTTTCATTTTTCGATAAAACTTTCTCAAGAGTCTTGGCTCCGTCAGTGGAGCGGTAGACGCCACGCTCGGGATTCGGACCATAGGGATGTCCGGCGACAGCGACGAAAATCTTGTTCGCATCACGGGGATCCACCGCCATCTGGGAGATTTGTTGGCCGTCGCGAAGCCCGAGGTGAGCCCAGGTCTTGCCTCCGTCGGTTGACTTGTAAATGCCATCACCGACGGAGAGGTCGGGACGATGCAGTCCTTCACCGCTGCCGACGTAGACAATCTGAGGGTCAGAAGGAGAGACGACAATCGCGCCGATCGATCCCGTGGGTTGCTGATCGAATATCGGCTGCCAGGTTCGGCCGAAATCGGTCGTCTTCCAGACGCCTCCATTGACTGCGCCAACGTAGAACACGTTTGGCTGGCTGGGAACGCCAGCTGCGGCGCGAGTGCGTCCACCACGAAACGGTCCAATATTGCGCCACCGCATTTCGGTGAGCGCCTTGGTGTCGACCTGTTGGGTCTGGGCATGGTTGACGACGGGAACGGCGAAGATCAGAAGGGAAAGAAGAGCGAGTTTCAAGCGCATGGACATCCACATATTGAGATTTGGGCCGGTTGGCGTAGCCACTTCATGCTTCGGCACGGCGAAGTGTAGTCTAATTCAATCTAAATCGCAGGTGTGAGGGAACTCTGAATTGATTTGTTCGAGAGGGTCGCGTTTGCCGCTATTTCTCACCTTCCTCTTCCTTATTGCTGTTTGTCCGCCACTCGTGGCGCAAGGTGTTTCCCCCGAACTGTTCAACGGGTTGCAGTGGCGCTTGATTGGGCCGTTTCGCGGCGGCCGCGTGGTGGCTGTCTCAGGAATTCCAGGAGATGGCGCGACCTACTTCTTTGGATCGGTTGGTGGGGGAGTTTGGAAGACGCCGAACGCCGGAGTGACATGGATCCCGTTGTTCGATGGTCAACCGATCGCTTCCATAGGAGCACTGGCAGTGGCTCCGTCGAATCCGCAGGTGATTTACGCAGGCACAGGCGAATCGGACATCCGCAGCGATCTGTCTTCGGGCGACGGCGTGTACAAGTCAAGCGACGGCGGAAAGACATGGACGCACGTTGGCCTGCGGGACTCGCGGCAGATCAGCCGGATCGTGGTCGATTCGAAGAATGCAGACATTGTTTATGTAGGAGCGCTGGGGCATGCGTATGGTCCGAACCCCGAGCGCGGCGTTTACAAGTCAACGGACGGCGGCAAAACTTGGACGCACGTGCTCGATAAAGGACCGGAGATTGGAGTTAGCGATCTAGCGATAGCGGCAGGGAAACCGGACACGCTGTTTGCAGGCACGTGGCAGGCACATCGGCCGCCCTGGAGCACCTATGGACCGCTCGAGGGGCCAGGTGGAGGTCTGTTTCGGACCACCGATGCGGGTGCGAATTGGACTCAACTCAAAGGCAACGGATTGTCTGACGGAGAGTGGGGTCGCGTGGGAGTCGCAGTTTCCGCGAACGGCCAGCGGGTATATGTGCTGATCGATGCAGGTAAGAAGTCGGGGCTGTATCGCTCCGACGATGGTGGAAATACGTGGGTGCTGGCGAATGCCGACTCGCGCTTAACCAGTCGCGGGTGGTATTTCAACCAGCCGACAATTGATCCTAATAATCCGGACGTGGTGTACGTGCCCAACGTGGCGCTATACCGGTCAGAAGATGGCGGCAAGACCATTAGCATCGTTCGAGGAGCGCCAGGAGGCGACGACTACCACCAACTGTGGATCGATCCAGCGAATTCCTCGCGCATGATTCTAGGGACTGACCAGGGGACGAGCGTCAGTCTGGACCGCGGCCAGACGTGGTCGTCCTGGTACAACCAGCCGATTGGGCAGTTCTATCATGTGACCGCCGACAACAATTTCCCTTATGCGATCTTTGGAGCGCAGCAGGACAGCGGCAGTGCAGGTGTGTTGAGCCGGACGGACCACGGGTTGATAGGAGCAACGGACTGGTTTTTGATTGGCGGCGGCGAGAGCGGATGGATTGTGGTCGATCCCGAGGATCAGAACATCCTCTACGTGACCAGTCCATATGGCGGCGTAGTCCGCTTTGACCGCAGGACGTCGTTGAGCCAGGACATTTCTCCGTGGCCGCTGCAGAATTTCGGGACGGGAATCAACGGGCGAAAGTATCGCGACCCGTGGACGCCGGTACTAGTGATGTCGTCGCCGCCCGAGAAGGGTACGCTGTTTTTCGGCACGCAGTATGTCATGAAGACGACGGACGGAGGATTGCACTGGCAAAAGATCAGTCCTGACCTGACGGGCGCGGTCGCCAATGTAGTGGTAGAAAGGGCCACAACACCAACAACCATCCAGAATGCAAGAGAACGCGGGTTCGGCGTGGTGTATTCCATTGCGCCGTCACCGAAGATGTCCGGTGTGATCTGGGCGGGGAGCGACACGGGACTGGTTCATCTCACGACAGATGGCGGCAAAACGTGGAACGATGTGTCGCCAAAAGATCTGAGCGACTGGAGCAAAGTGACGATGATCGAGGCGTCACACTTCGAACCGGCCGTTGCCTACGTGGCGGTGGACCGGCATCGGTTGGACGATCTGGCGCCCTATCTGTACCGCACGCGCGACTACGGAAAGACCTGGCAGTCGATCACGACGGGACTTGGCGCGACTACGTTTCTGAATGCGATTCGCGAAGATACACAGCAGCCGGGGTTGTTGTTCGCAGGCAGTGAACTCGGAGTGTATGTGTCCTTTGACAATGGCGATCACTGGCAACCGTTGCAGATGAACCTGCCTGCGGCGTCGGTGCGTGACATGACGATTCACGGCGATGACCTAGTCATCGCGACCCATGGGCGGGCGTTCTGGATTCTAGACAACATCACGCCGCTGCGACAGATCAGCGCGCAAGCAGAAACCACGAAACCGCGGCTGTATAAACCAGCGACAGCGGTACGCGTTGATAACGACGTTTTCCTGGGAAGCCCGTTGCCGCCGGAAGAGCCCGCGGCGAAGAATCCGCCGGACGGCGCCATGATCGACTACTACCTGCCGGCCAGAGGTGCGGAGGTGAAACTCGAGATCACGGACGCGGCGGGAAAACTGGTGCGGCGGTACACGAGCGGAGACAAGAAAAAGGAGAAGTTGCCGCCAATGGCGATCGCGACACGATGGCTGTCCAAGCCCGTGATGCTTGAGAGCGGGTCGGGAATGCACCGCTTCCTATGGGACTTGCGATGGAACAGTTCGGGTACGGGCGAAGAATTTGAAGACGAGGGCTACGGAGCGCCAAGAGGGCCTCGCGTGACACCTGGGCGATATCAGGTAATGCTGACGGTTGATGGAGCAACGTTTGGCGAACCATTGCAAGTGATAATGGATCCGCGGTCGAAAGCGACCGCAGCGGAGCTCGAAGCGCAACAAAAGCTGGCCCTGGAAATATTCGGAGAGGTGCGGCGCGGCCGGCAGGCGCTGGCTGAATTACGTGCGACAAGCAGCAGCCTGGGCAAGCTGAAGGAACAACTGAAGGGGCAGTCTCAGCTACTGGTCCAACTCGAAAAACTGGAGACCACCATGGGCGGGATCGCCAAGGGTAGCAAGGCGGACCCGGCGGCGATGGGATTGGAGGCAGCGGTCAATGGCCTGCAGTCGGCGTTGCGGGTGGTCGAAGGAGGTGACCGCACAACGCCGGAGCAGGCCATCGAGGTTTACCGGTTGTCAGACGAGGCAACGAAACTTCGGATAGCGGACTGGAAGAAACTGAAGGCTGGGGATATCGCGGAGTTCAATCGCGCCTTGGCGAAGGCAGGATTGCGCCCGATTGAGATTTCGACGATAGAGAAGTCGGTTGAAATGCCGATGTCGGAGTGAAGGGCCACCTCAGCGAGGATCACGAAATACGTCTAGCTTTAAATGCAGAACAAACGGTAGAATCCATCATCCAAGGAATCTCTATAGGGAGTAGCTCTCATGGACGACATTTTTATGCAAGATTCCTCCACCGATCGCGCTTCGGCGCAACGCCTGCATTTGGGGCCGCTGGAAATCGATGTGATGGAAATGGTGTGGACATTTGGCGCAAGCAATGTCCGCGAAGTGGTGAGTCGGTTGGAGCGGAAGTTGGCCTACACCACGATTATGACGACCCTCGACCGCCTTTATAAGAAAGGCCTGCTGGAGCGAGAGTTGACTGACCGTGCGTTTGTGTATCGGGCAAAGCTGTCGCGCGAAGAATGGGACCGTCGGCGGGCCGGGGAAATGATGGCCGGATTTCTGGCGGGGCCCGAGGAGTCGCGCCACGTCCTGCTTTCGTGCCTGGTCGATGCGGTGGGTATGCACGACGCCATGCTGCTGGACGAACTGGAAAAAAAGATCCAACGCAAGCGCGAAGAATTGGCGGACTCGAACCGGTAATGATTCTCCCGTACTACTTGCGACTGCTGTGCCTCAGCTTCGCCACGTTTTTTGTGGCTCACGCACTGAGCTGGCTGATCGTTCGGAGGCTTGCGCCAACCGCGTTGAAAATCGCCGAAACGGTGAGCCCGAGGTGGTCGTCGCGGCTGCTGTTCGGATTGCGGATGGCCCCAGCAGCCATCGCGCTTTTCCTGGTGGTTGGATTTTGCGTCCCGAGCTACGTGTGGCTGGAGCCTCATATAGCCAGCGAGCGCGTCGGCTTTGCCTGTATTCTGGCAGCGCTGTTGGGCGCGGCGATCTCGGCGGTTGCCTGGGTGAGAGGATTCCTGGCGGTCGGCCGAACCGCACGTTACGTACGACTTTGTCAGAGCACTGGAGTTGAGGCGACTGTCGGACGGAACATAGCCCGCGTGCTGGTGCTGAATGACGATGTTCCGCTGATGGCGGTGGCAGGGGTCATACGTCCGCGCTTAGTGGTGTCGCGATCGGTAATGAATGCGCTGAGTGATGAGCAGAAAGAAGCTGCGTTCCGGCACGAAGCGGCTCATCGTATCTCGCGCGACAACCTGAAGAAGTTTTTCTTCCTGCTTGCGCCCGACGTCGTACCCTTTGTTTCAGGTCTTTCCAACCTTGAGAACGGCTGGACCAAGTTCACAGAATGGGCGGCTGACGATCAGGCTGTCGATGGAGATCCCCAACGGGCACTTTCGCTGGCTTCGGCGCTGGTCAAAGTCGCCAAAATGGGAGTTCATCCCACCCCGTCGTATTTACTGTCTTCGCTGGTGGATGACGATCGCGATCTGGAGACGCGAGTGGATCGTCTGTTACGCGAACCAGCCTATGCCGAAAAGCCGCTGGCGCCGATGGTCGCTTTTGCTCGAAATGCCTCGCTGGTTATCGCCGGGGTTGCGGCCACCATACTATTGTGGCCGGAAAGCTTGGGCGGCATTCATCGATTGCTCGAGCACCTGGTCCAGTAAATCGCGTTTTGTAATAAATCCCCTTACTTAAAAGTTCCCGCCAATCAGAGTGCTGTATGTCACGCGGCAGGGTTAGCGCGGTCACAGCATCCGCCGGACGCGGGCGAATAGAATCGCCGGTTCGATAAATGCCAGGGGGATCGTCTTTTCATGCCCACCGCTGAACTTGAGCAGACATCGCTGCCTACTAACGCCTACGAGACACTCGAACTTGGGCAGGTCTACGACCCGCTGATTGCGAGCCAGAAGCGAATTCCTGAGCTGACCTCGCGCTCGATCGGCTGGGGCGTTTTCCTGTGCGTGATCTTTACGATCGCATCCGCCTATTCAGGCCTCAAAGTTGGGCAGGTGATGGAAGCGGCGATCCCGATCTCGATTCTGGCGATTGGACTGGCACGCGTGTATCCACGGCGCTCGACGGTACTGGAAAACGTAATCATCACCGGCATTGGCGGCGTCGCAGGATCAGTTGTCGCGGGCGCAATCTTTACCCTTCCGGCGCTGTACATCCTAAAACTCGACCCCCATCCCATGCAGACCATCTTCATCTGCCTGGCGGGAGGTTGTCTCGGGGTACTGTTCCTGATTCCGTTACGCCGGTATTTCGTGCGCGACATGCACGGCCTGCTGCCTTATCCGGAGGCGACGGCGATCACCGAAGTGTTGGTCACGGGCGAGAAAGGTGGCTCGCAAGCGAAATTACTGTTGCAGGCGACGGCGATTGCCGGTGTTTACGACTTTTTCGTTACTACGTTTCAGGTCTGGAAGGAGTTTTTGAACTTCCAGTTTGTGCCTGTGATGAAGACTCTTAACGAGCGCGCCCGAATGGTCTTTAGCTTCGACGCGATTGGGTTCATCCTGGGGTTGGGATACGTCATGGGGCTGCGGAGTTCCATGATCCTGTGCGCTGGCGGGGTGCTTTCGAACTTCGTACTGGTCCCGCTGATCTGGTTTATCGGGAGCCACCTCGCCAGTGCAGTGTATCCGGCGACCATTCCGATTTCCAGCATGTCGGCGGTGCAGATTTATCGCAGCTACGTGCGCTTCATCGGAGTAGGCGCGATCGCAACGGCTGGCATCTTTGGGATCGTCAAGTCGCTTCGGATTGTTGCAGGCTCGTTCGGAATTGCGTTGCGGATATTTCGAAAAGCTGAGGTTGTGGCTCCCGAGCGCACCGACCGCGATATTTCCATGATTGCGATCTTCCTTGGTGTGACGCTGAGCGCCATCGGCGTGGGTGTGTACCTGGCTCAATTGCCGGTCGCCTGGAGAATTGTAGCTATCGGCACGGTGATGACGCTGGTGTTCTCGTTCTTCTTCACCTCGGTAGCGGCGAATGCGATCGCCACGACTGCGCGCAATCCTGTATCAGGGATGACCATGCTCACAGTGATCATCTCTTCCGTTGTGTTGCTGTAATTTGGATTGTCGGGCACGAGTGGCATGTTCTTCGTGATGGCCATTGCAGGGATGGTGTGTACGGCGCTGTCGGTTTCAGGCCAGGCGATTACGGACTTGAAGACGGGCTACTGGCTGGGGTCAACTCCGGCAGCGCAGGAGAAAGTGAAGTTCCTGGGCGTGATTGCAGCGGCGGTGGCATCAGGCCTGACAATTGTCATGCTGGCGCGCACCTTCCAGTTCGGCGAGGCGCTGCCGGGCGACTTGCGGCCAGTGCTGGCTTCACCGCAGGCGTCAATCATGAAGGCGTTGGTTGAGGGTTTCATGAGTCATCAGCCTGTGGCTTATTTGCTGTTTGGTGCAGGCGCGATGATTGCTGTGTTCATGGAGATGCTAGGGCAACCTTCGCTGATCTTTGCACTTGGAATGTATCTTCCGCTCGAACTAAACACGCCAGCGCTGGTTGGCGGTTTCCTATCGCACCTTCTGAATAAGAGGGCGGCAAAGACGTCTGGCGAAGCAGGGGGACGGATTCGCGAGCGCGGCGTGATCATCGCGTCGGGGCTGATGGCAGGAGGCGCACTGGGCGGTGTGTTTGGAGCTTCACTTCGTCTGCTCCCTCGCTATCGTGAGAACTTCATCACCACCCCGTTCTATGGAAACGAGGCGGTTTCACAGACAGTCTCCGCGCTGCTCTTCATTGGGTTGTGTGTCTACATTTGGTTTGGTTCGCTGAAGAAAGAGAAGGCATGACATGGATAAGCTTGGTAGCTTGCTTGGGGATGCAGTTCTAGGAATCGACACACTTTGGGGAGGCGACGTCATGTGTCCCTCGGGTACTGGCCGGTTCATTGCCGATTCATGGTTTTCCGACGAGCCACTGCCGGCCGCCTACACCACGCCGGCTGCGGCCAAGGTGCGCAACGGTGGAGGGGTGTCAGGAAAAAAGATCGATCGCGCTGCCGTCGAGGAGTATCTGAAGCAAGTCGACATCCCTGGCGCGATCGCCGGGACCAAGTCGGAAGCACAGGCAGTAGGAGGATTGCGAGGCCAGTATCTGACCGGGCTGACGCTTTGCCTCGAAACGATGTGGGACCTGGCGATGGAGATGCTGGGAAACGGCCCTGCGGTTCCTTACGAACGTTGCGTCGAGGTCTCGACGGGACGTGCTCCGGAGCCTTCGCAACCCGAGGGGAAACGCGCGCGAGTAGCAGAGTTACTCGGACGTGCAGGTTACGCATCGGTTGACCGCGACGGCCTTCTGGCCGCGGTGGATGCCTGGCGGCGGGAGCGGACCGTTCCAATGGGTTCTGTGAAGGCAATGGGGGCCGCGGTGATCGCCTATTTCGACCAGCTCTGCGTGGAGCATCTGCTCCCGCAACTGCCGGTCGAATTGTCGGCGGTGCCGCGAGCGAATATCGAGTTTCTTCCGATCAAAGACGCGTGGTTCTCGGGCTCCATGAACTATGTTGGCCGGGCGCGCAAGGCTGACGGCAGTCCTAAGTACGAAGCGACCTACGAAATCAACGCCTCGCTGCAGATCTCGTTCCCAGAGTTTCAACAGCTGGTGAGTCACGAGGTTGTTCCGGGACACGTCACGACATTTGCATACATGCAAAATCTCTACGTGCGTGGTTTAGCCGGATTCGAAGCCACGGTGCTCACCATGAACACACGCGCTGCAAGCTTGTTCGAAGGCATTGCGAACAACGCCATCCTGATGGCGCATGGCGTCACCGAAATCGATCAATTGCCCGACGAGGACATGCAGATTGGCGTCCTGCTGGCGCTCTTGCAGGATGACGCGAAGAACCAGTCGTCGTACCTGACATGGGGGGAGGGAAGAGAGCAGGCGGAAGTGGCGCGGACACTGCGGCGCGATTTTCTGGTCAGCGAAGAGCGTGCCGACAAGCTGTCAGGGGCGTGGGGAAAGCATCCGCTGCTGGGCAGAATGTATTTGCCCGCATATCGCGCCGGGACCGAAAAGGTCGCGGAACTGCGGCGACATCATTCGGCCGGGAGGGTTTTGCCTGCATTGTACGGCTGCAGCGGCCTGGTGGACATCCATACCATCGATCATGTGCTTGCTGGCAAGTAGCGGCACGGGCGTGAAACTACGGGGCTGCGCCTAGCCGAGCTTGCTTTCAAGCTCTGCCCAGCGGGCGATGAGTTCGTCGACGCGATTCCGAGCCTCGTCGTATTCGGCATGCGCGGCGACAATGCGGGCAGCGTGAGACGCGATCGCGGGATCTTCCATCGCTGCCTGTTTGGTTGCCAGGATGGCTTCTGCGTCGGCGACCCGCTGCTCGATGGTGGCGTATTCGCGGGCTTCCAAATACGAGAGCTTCTTCTTACGACGAACTTGGGCGGGCTGCTCTCCCGCTGTAGCAGTTCGCGAGGTTGCTCGCTTGGCATCTTCGACTTGCTCGGCCTGCCACACTTCCCACTGGGAATAATCGGCGAATCGACCGGCATTGCCGAGGCCGTCGAGGCCGACGACCACAGTTGACACTCGGTCGAGCATGTAGCGGTCGTGCGTGACCAGGGCCAATGCGCCGCGATACTCGAGCAGACTCTCTTCCAAGATCTCGAGCGTTGGAATATCGAGATCGTTGGTCGGCTCGTCGAGTAGGAGCACGTCCGCGGGCTGAAGCATCATACGGGCAATCAGCACGCGGGCGCGCTCTCCACCGGAAAGGTTGGCAACCGGCTGGTTGAGTTGCTCTCCACTGAAGAGAAAGCGTGCGGCCCACGAGGCAACGTGAATCACGCGATCTTGATACACGACAGAATCGCTATCGGGAGCGAGCGCGCGGCGCAAGGTGTCGCCGGAATCAAGTTCGCGGTTCTGGTCGAAATAGACGATCTGTAACGAATCGGCACGGCGTAAAGCTCCGGTGCTCGGAGTCAGTTCGCCCTGCAGCAAACGAAGCAAGGTGGACTTGCCGCTTCCATTGGGGCCGACCAGTCCAACCCGCATGCCAGCGGTGATCGCGAAATCGAGGTTCGAAAACAGAGAACGACCGGCGATGGTATAGCTAACGTTCTCCAGTTCGATGAGGCGCTTGGTCTGACGTTCGGTGGCCGAGAAGTCGATTCCAGTACTGCCGGTGCGTGTGCGAGTATTTAAGTCAGCCAGCTCGCCCATTAATTGATGGGCTTTGCCGATGCGGGCCTTGGACTTCCGGGTGCGAGCCTTGGCCCCGCGACGCAGCCATGCGATCTCGTTCTTGACCAGGTTCTCCAAGGCTTCTTGCCGCTTTGTCTGGGCGTGGAGGAATTCCTCCTTCTTCTCCAGGAATTGGCTGTAGCTACCGGTGGTGCGCAAGAATCCGTCGGGGTAAACCCGGCTCAACTCGACCATCTCGTTGGCCACGTTCTCGAGGAAGTAGCGGTCGTGGCTGACAATGACGGATGCGAAGGGCGCGTCTTGCAGCAGTTCTTCCAGCCACTCGATGCCAGCCAGGTCGAGATGGTTCGTGGGCTCGTCGAGCAACAGAATGTCGGGCTGCTGCACCAGTGCTTCGGCAATAGCCAATCGCTTCCGCCACCCACCGGACAACTCGGAAGCCAGCTGCTCGAAGTCCTCGAAGCCGGTGCGGCCGAGCGTCTCTCCCATACGCGCTTCCCATTCTGATTCTGGGACCTTGGCCTGTTTCAAGGCGTCATGAATTACTTCTCGTACAGACCGCCCGACGGGGAACTGGGATTCCTGCTCCAGGTAGCTGAGGCGGGTGCGCTTGCGCAGCGCCACGTCGCCGCTGTCGGGGGACATCACTCCGGAGAGGACGCGGAGCAGCGTAGATTTTCCTGAGCCATTGGGCCCGATCAGGCCAATCCGGTCACGCTCGCTGATAACGAAGGAGATCCCCTCGAAGAGCGGAGCAGCTCCAAACCGTTTGGACAGGCCCTGGGCATTGAGAATAGGCGGCAATTACGTGGAGGTTCCTTTTCGTAGTTCTATTGTGAGAATAGCAGGGTGCCCTCAAAAACTTGCGACGGTGGTTGCCATTATGAGCCGGATTAAGTTACTTTCGAATATGATCGTTTATGATCGATTGCGAACAGCCATCGACGGTTGAGACTCTTCTGATGCTCTTGTATGGTGGCAGTGGCCGTTGGGCTGGGTTTGAGGAGTTCGGTTTCGAACCTGCGGCGAAGCACGAAAGGAAGCGATGAGCGAAACTCGACGCACCGGAGTGTCCCCCGCTGTATGGGTGCCGACCCTGTATTTCGCCGAGGGGCTACCGTTCTACGCCGTCGGGATGATGGCGCTGATCTTTTACTCGCGAATGGGCGTGGACAACCGGACAATCACCGCGACCGTGAGCCTGCTAGGACTGCCATGGTCGCTGAAGCCGCTGTGGAGCCCATTCCTGGAGATGTACAAGACGAAGAAGTTCTTCGTCGTGCTGATGGAGTTTGTCGGCGGAGTGAGCCTGGGACTACTGGCACTTTGTCTGCCGCTGCCGGACTACTTCCGCTATAGCATCGCGTTCTTCGCGTTGGTCGCATTCTGCTCCTCGACGCACGACATCGCTGCAGATGGGCTGTATATCGGAAGCCTCACCGCGAAACAGCAAGCAGCTTATGCGGGCTGGCAAGGCGGCTTCTACAACATAGCGCGTTTCTTTTCGCAAGGCGGACTGCTGATCCTCGCGGGCTATCTCGAGACCCGGATGCCGGCGGTGCGAGCGTGGATGATTATCTTCGCCACGGTGGGAATCACGCTGGCAGTGCTCAGCCTGTTTCATTCACGGGTGCTCCCCTCGGGGGGCGAGGAGCGACACTCCAAAAGCCTCCGCGAAATGCTGGCGACGTTCTGGGACGTGGTGGTCAGCTTCTTCAAGAAGCCCAACATATGGTTTCTCTTAACGTTTGTGTTTCTATACCGCGCTGGTGAGGGGCAAGTGGTGAAGATCGGGCCATTATTCCTGAAAGCCGCGCGCGACCAGGGAGGGCTTGGTCTCAGCACGGCGCAGTTCGGGACGATCTATGGGACCTTCGGCACTGCAGCATTCATTGTGGGAAGCATTCTGGGCGGATATTTTGCTGCATGGCTGGGTCTGAAGCGAGCTCTGCTGCCACTGATCCTGGTGATGAACTTGCCAATGCTCACCTATTTCTATCTCAGCACGGAATTACCCACCAGTGCAGTCTCGATCACGCTGGCGATGTCGCTCGAGATGTTCGGGTATGGCTTCGGATTTGTAGGGGTGATGCTGTTGATGATGCAAGAGATTGCTCCGGGCAAATATCAGACGGCGCATTATGCCTTCGCGAATTCGCTCATGAATCTCGGGCTAGTTCTGCCGGGCGCAATCAGTGGGATGATTCAAATGAAGATCGGATATCAGCATTTTTTTGTGTGGGTCCTGCTTTCCGCCGTGCCGGCGATGATTCTGTCGCGATTTGTGCCGATTCATGGCTCCCAGGCTCGGCCACCCAGCCTCGAGTCTGCTGAGGTGTGAGGCGCAGTGTGGCGGCGGGCACAGATAGTTGCGAATTCGGTTGCAGGAAGAACAGGTAACTTCGGAATGTCGAATGAATTGATCGCGAAAGAGATGCCCCTTAAGGCCGTGATTCTGGCAGCGGGTAAGGATGCGACTACCGCTGAAGGCCAGTCCCTGGTGCTGAAGAGACTCGGGGACCATACGATCCTGGAATACGTGGTGCAGAACGCTCTGCAGGTGGCCGCGCCCGAAGACATCTACGTGGTCGTGGGATACCGCCAGCAGGAGGTTCGTGACCACCTCGGCCCGAAGTTTCATTACGTGGAACAGGAGAAACCGCGAGGTACGGGAGATGCCGTCCTTCAAGTCTCCAAGACACTGCCGGACTTTGATGGCAACCTGCTGATCCTCTACGGAGACACGCCGCTGTTTCGCCCGGCATCAATCCTGGGCCTATTGAACCGCCAGTACCTGAAGCAGGCCCACCTGACACTGCTTACTGCCGTGATCGACAGGCGACTTCCTTATGGTCGAATCATCCGCAACGCTGGTGGGCAGATCATCGACATCATCGAGGATACAGAAGCTTCACCCGAAGTGCGGGCGATTCGCGAGGTCAACGTCGGAGCGTATGTCGTGAATGCGAAGGTGATCGCGAGCGCGCTGCAGAAGTTGTCGCCTTCGCCGGTGGATGGCGATTATCGCTTTACGGACTGCGTGCACCAGCTGATTCGATCGGGGCTGAAAGTAGAGAACTACCAACTCTACGATCAGGACGAGGTGCAGGGTGTTAACTCGGATGCGGACTTTGAGCGCGCAGAGTTCATTTTGCAAAAGCGCCTCTATCGTCCGCGGCGGCAGGAAGAGCAGAACCTGATTGCTTTCGGCACCGGTGGGTGGCGGGCCCTGATTGGAGAAGGATTCACACTGCACAACGTGCGGCGACTCTCTCAGGCATTGGCCAATGAAATTACGCGGCAGTCGAAGGAGAAACGAGGCGTGATCATCGGCTACGACCGCCGCTTCCTGTCGAAACAGGCGGGCGAGGCGGCGGCGGAAGTGTTCGCGGGCAACGACATCCCAGCGATCTTGCTAACCGAGGACGCACCAACGCCGCTGATCACGTATGCGACGGCGATCAAGGATTCGGCATATGGGTTGGCATTCACGGCGAGCCATAATCCGCCGGAGTGGAATGGACTGAAAGTATTTAACGGGGACGGTTCGTTGTTACTCGATCACGAGACGCGGCAGATCGAGAGAGAAGCGAATGCTCTGACGCAGAATGATGTCATCAAGCTTGAACTCGATCTCGCGCTGGAAGCGGGCATTGCCGAGAAGGGCGACTTCACCAACGAGTATGTTGACGCAGTGGAGGCGCTGATCGACCTGAACAAGATTCGCGAAGCGGGGCTGAGGGTCATCGTCGATCCGATGTATGGGGTTGGCCAACTCACGCTAGGAACCGTTTTGACCGAGGCGCGCTGCCGAGTGACGTTCATCCACGAGCGCCACAATCCCCTGTTCGGAGGACGGTCGCCAGCTCCGAACGCGGAAGCGCTGCGACTTCTGAGCTCGGAGATGCAGGAAGGGAATTACGACCTCGGGTTAGCCATGGACGGTGATGCGGACCGGGTGGCGATTCTCGACGAACGCGGCGAGTATGTTTCGATCAACGACATCCTGCTACTGCTGTATTGGTACCTGCATGAGATTCGTGGCGAGCGTGGTGGCGTCGTGCGGAACTTGTCAACGTCGCACCTGCTCGATCGGCTTGCCCGGAAGCTAGGCGAGCAGTGCTATGAGACGCCAGTTGGATTCAAGCACATCGTTTCCGGAATGCTCGAACACAACGCGCTGCTGGGGGGCGAGTCGTCCGGTGGTCTGACGATCCGCGGCCACATTCTTGGCAAGGATGGGATCTTTGCATGCGCGCTGGTGGTCGAAATGCTTGCGAGGACGGGCCAGAAAGTTTCGGAGTTGTTGGAGCGCGTGTATGGCCTAACGGGCCGTCTGTATTTTGTGGAGGAGAGTTTGCCGGCGACTCCGGAGATGCGCATCGCAGTACCAAAGCGGTTGAAGGAGGCTCCCAGCAGTCACATTGGGGCCTACAAAGTCACTAACATCTCGCAAATCGATGGAACCAAGTTGTTCCTGGAAAAGGATAACTGGGCATTGCTGCGGTTCTCGGGCACCGAGCCGGTCTTGCGGCTTACGGTGGAAGCCGATACTCCGGAGAAAGCGAAGGAACTGCTGCAATGGCTGCGGCAGTTCGTCACGGCCGAGAACGGCAAGTAAATATAGTGCGTGTGAGAGGAAGCGGGGGGCGGATTGCGATACGGATATTTTGATAATGCGAACCGGGAATACGTAATCGATCGGGTGGATGTGCCCGTTTCGTGGACCAATTATCTGGGAGTTCGAGATCTGTGCACAGTCATTTCCCATAACGCGGGCGGGTACTCGTTCTACAAGAATGCCGAACATCATCGCATCACGCGCTTTCGGCAGAACGGCGTGCCACTGGATCGTCCGGGACACTATGTTTATATTCGCGACGATGAGACTGGAGAGTACTGGTCAATCTCATGGCAGCCCGTCGGAAAGGATTTGAAGGCCGCGAAGTACGAATGCCGACATGGACTGTCGTATTCGAAATTCTCATGCGAATACAGCGATATCACGGCCGAGCAGATTCTGTTTGTTCCCCTCGACGACGACGTCGAATTGTGGGATGTGCGCCTGCGGAATACGGGTAAGAAGTCGCGCAATCTGAGCGTGTTCTCCTACGTCGAATTTTCATTTCATCACATCGAGATCGACAACCAGAACCTGCAGATGAGCCTCTACGCTGCGGGATCGAGCTATGCCGACGGTGTCATCGAATACGACTTCTTCTACGAGCCATGGACCTTTCACTACGTGGCGGCGAGCTTCGAGCCCGACGGCTACGACTGCGTGCGCGACAAGTTCCTGGGCAACTATCGAACGGAAGCAAACCCAATTGCGGTCGAGCGTGGGAAAGGCCAAAACACCTCGGAGTTAGGCGGCAACCACTGTGGGGCGCTGCACAAACAGTTAACACTCGATCCGGGAGAGGACACGCGGATTGTCTTCATGCTGGGCGTGGGGCCAAGAGCGACAGGCAAGAAGATCAAGGCGAAGTACTCCGATCTGGCAGCAGTTGATTCCGCGTTCGATCAGTTACGCGGCTATTGGGCCAAAAAGATGGAGGTGTTCCAGTGCAAGACGCCGAACGAGGGGCTGGACACTATGACCAACATCTGGACACTGTATCAGGCAGAAACATGCGTGGTGTGGTCACGGTTTGCGTCGTTCATCGAAGTCGGCGGACGAACCGGGCTGGGATATCGAGATACCTCGCAGGACGTCATGAGCGTGGTGCACACCAATCCGGGGAAGTGCCGCCAGAGGATCATCGAATTGCTTAAGGGGCAGGTGAGTATGGGGTACGGCCTGCACTTGTTCGATCCCGACTGGTTCGATCCCGAGAAGCAGAAAGCCCCGGCATTCAAGTCGCCGACCATCGCGCACGCTCCCGATCGGCAAACGATGATCCACGGCCTAGAGCACACGTGCTCCGACGATGCGCTGTGGCAGGTGGTGACGATCTGCGAGTACGTAAAAGAGACGGGCGACATCGGTCTGTTCGACGAGGTCGTGCCGTTTGCCGATGAGGGGGAGGCGACAGTCTACGAGCACCTGAAGCGCGCACTGGACTTCTCGGCGGAGCAAGTCGGGGCGACGGGAATCTGCAAGGGACTCAGGGCCGACTGGAACGATTGCCTGAACCTGGGCGGCGGCGAGAGTGCGATGGTGTCGTTCATGCATCACTGGGCGCTGCGGGCGTTCGTTGAAGCGGCTGAGTATCTAGGACGGAACGGAGACGCCGAAAAGTACTCCACGATGGCTGACAACGTCAGGGGAGCGTGCGAGCAGGAACTTTGGGACGGCGAGTGGTACCTGCGCGGCATCACGGCGAAAGGTCTGAAGGTCGGCAGCAAGGAGAACGAGGAAGGCAAGGTCTTCATCGAGAGCAACACCTGGGCCGTCGTATCCGAGGCGGCATCCCCTGAGCGTGGCAGGTTGGCGATGGATGCTGTTGACAAGTATTTGTCCTCGCCCTACGGAATACACCTGCTCTGGCCCGCGTTTTCAAAGCCGAACGATGATATTGGTTTTGTAGGTCGCGTGTACAAAGGGATCAAAGAAAATGCGGCGATCTTCAGCCATCCGAATCCGTGGGCGGTGATTGCAGAATGCAAGCTGGGGCGCGGTGATCGCGCCATGAAATTCTATAACTCACTTCTACCCTACAACCAGAACGATATGATCGAGGTCCGCGAGGCTGAACCCTATTCTTACTGCCAGTTCGTGATGGGCAAAGACCACACCGCCTTCGGACGGGCCAGGCATTCCTGGCTCACGGGCAGCGGCGGCTGGAACTACACGGCCGTCACGCGCTGGATACTGGGCGTGCGGCTGACGTTTGATGGAATGATCATCGATCCGTGCGTGCCTGATGATTGGAAGCAATTTAAGATCAAGCGCCAGTGGCGCGGAGCGACGTACAACATCACCGTTGAAAATCCAGACGGCGTACAGAAGGGCGTGAAGACCCTGGCGCTCAATGGGAAGCCTACCGCGATGCCGATTCCAGTGCAGAAAGCTGGATCGGTGAATGATGTCGTGGTGACGATGGGTTAGTCAGGCGATTTCGATTCCCAAGTTCTCTACGCTACTGGAACTTCTGAAATATACGGGTGAAGTCCCAGTCTTTCTGCGCGATCCCACTGCAGTTGTGCACAACGGTTCCGGAACAACTGCCGTTGTCGCGTCCCACCGACCAGAATGACAACAGCGCAATCGAATTGCTATTGGCATTCGCGTAATTAAGTACGACTTGGGCGTCGTCGAGCGTGAAGACTTCACCAGCTGAATCATTGACGCCGATCATCGGGGTGATTCCAACGCGCGCGTTCAAGCCCAGCGACTTCAACTGACATAGCGCTGCTGCTGCGGCGGCCACAGCATTCGGTCCCATGGCTCCGGTTGGAACCGGCGAACCGTAATCCATGGTCATCAGGTTCACAACGGTAACTGGCGTTCCATATTTCACAGCGCTCTTGATTACGTTAACGGACAAACTAGTGAGTCCTGCGGGAGTGGCAGGGAGTGTGTAGTTAAGCTGCACTCCTGGATTGGCTGCCGCGAGCGCGGTGAGGGCCTGGCTGCGGCGATCGATGGAGACGGGATCTTCGATGGCGGTATGCTCGACGTCAAAGTCCAGAATCTCTGCCTTGTACTTGTCGATCACTGCCTGGTAGGCGGCCTTGAGGCCGGCAGTATCGCTGCAAGTCTGGCCGAGTTCGAGGCCGTCATACCCGCCAAAGGCGATCAGGACATGGCTGCCCGCTTTTCTAATTTGGGCGATACCGTCGGCGATTGTAGTGTCGGTCGAAATGGCGACTGTGCCTCCCCACGCGGGGACGCAGCCATTGCCCGACACGATGAATGCCAATGTGAATGCCTTGATACCCGAAGACGCCTGTACCTGAGGCAGACTGTTCGCGAGTTTGGTCATGTCAACATAGGGAGCGAACATTCGGGTTGGCGCAGCGGCCACGGTAGTTTGAGCGACGACGGTGCAAGTTGCAAAGCTACACAGGGTAAATATCGAGGCGGTGAGTGCCACGCGAAATCGGGACATCAAGACTCCTGTCGTTGTGAGCGACTTTCCAAGCTAGCAGAACAACGTGGCAAGCTCAATGTCGTCGGCGAATCGGGGTAGTGGCGGCGATCAGCGAAGCGTAATCCGAAGTGTGGCCGATTGAGAGCTTTCACAGACTGAGATTCCTCCACAGTTGTCGAGCAACCAATCGGCGCCCGCTAAAATGAGATCGGGATCGGGGAGGGTTGTCCGCAGAGCGATTACCCGGGCACCTGCAGACTTGCCGGAACGAATTCCGGCGGGAACGTCTTCGACCACGATGCAATCGGCGGGCCTGAAGCCCAGCGTGTGCGCTCCTTTGACGTAAGGCTCGGGATGCGGCTTGCCGTTGGTGATCTCGCTGGAGGTAATCATGGTTAGGGGGACGGGAAGTCCGGCTGCGCGAATCCGCACTTCCGCCAGTGGGCGGGTGCAAGAGGTAACAATCGCCCAGCGATCGGGAGGTAGGGAAGTGAGCAACTCGAGGGCTCCGGGAAGGGGCACAACACCGCCGGTGTCCTCGATCTCTCGGCGCTCGACCTCACGGTTCTCAGCTTGGTGGTCAGCATGGGGCAATAATTCGCGGATCGACTCGATACTAGGGCGTCCGTGGGCCTCACGGACCGTCTTTTCGGGCTCGAAGCCATGCTCGATGGCCCATTGCGTCCAGACACGTGCTACGGCGGGCGTGGAGTCGATCAAGACGCCATCCAGATCAAACAGCATGCCGCTGGCGGTTATGACAGTCATGTTGAAATGATAACGGACAACCAATTTAACAGGGTATGTAAGGATGATCGTTGACAAACGTGTAACAGTCGAATAGCGTTATCGTGTACGTACACGATAAGGGATTCTATAAGTCCGCGAGGTAGTTTCACGACATGCTGCTGAAGGATTTGCGCCACGAGGTATTACGTGCGAACCTCGAACTGCAAAGCAAGGGACTCGTCCTCTACACCTTCGGGAATGCCAGCGGCATATCGCGTCGCGAAGGGCTGGTGGTCATCAAGCCGAGCGGCGTCCCGTATGAGGAGCTGACCGCAGAAACTCTGGCGGTGACGGACTTGGAAGGGAAAGTGGTGGAAGGCGACCTACGACCGTCGTCGGACCTTGCCACCCACCTCGTGCTCTACAAACAGTTTGCAACCATCGGGGGCATTGCGCACACCCATTCCGAGTACGCAACGGCGTGGGCGCAGGCGCGGCAGCCGATTCCGTGTTTCGGCACAACTCATGCCGACTACTTCCACGGCGCCGTCCCGGTTACGAACGCATCGAGCGACGGCGAGATCGACTCCGATTATGAACAAAAGACCGGTGAGGTCATCGCGAGGGTGTTCGATGCGATAGACTACGCTGCGGTGGCCGGAGTGCTAGTCGCGAGTCATGGTCCCTTTACCTGGGGCAAAGACGCGTTGAAGGCGGCGGAGACGGCAGTCATCCTTGAGATGCTGGCGAGGACTGCGTACTTGACGATCGGGATCGACCGGGATGCGGGGGCAATCTCGCAGGCCCTGCAGGACAAGCATTACCTAAGAAAGCACGGAACGAAAGCCTATTACGGTCAGGTAAGGAACCAAGAATGATTCCACTGATGGCAATGGTCGCCGCGACCAGGCTTGTTCATCTGTCTGCGGTCGATGTAGTGATTATCGCTTTTTACTTTGCGCTGGTACTGGCAATTGGCTGGTATCTGAAGGGGCAGTCGGGCACCGGCGAAGACTTTTTCATGGCGGGCCGCGAGATGACGGCTTGGATTGCCGGACTCAGTTTCCTCTCCGCCAATCTCGGTTCGTTGGAACTCATGGGCTGGGCGGCGGCGGCGTATCAGTACGGCATACTGGCGACGCATTGGTACTGGATCGGCGCGATTCCGGCGATGCTATTTCTGGCGCTGGTTATGATGCCGTTCTACTACATCTCCAAGACGCATTCGGTGCCGGGATATCTGAAACTACGGTTCGGAGAAAACGCGCGCACGCTGTCGTCGGTTTCGTTCGCGTTCATGACGGTGCTGATGAGTGGCATCAACATGTATTCGATGGCCATCATCATGAAGGTCATTCTAGGATGGAACATTCATTTCAGCATTTGGGTCTCTTCGCTCACGGTTGCCCTTTACGTCATGGCAGGCGGTCTGCTTTCGGCAATTTTCAACGAGGTGCTTCAGTTTTTTCTGATCTGGATTGGGTGTCTTGTTATCCCTGTAGTCGGTCTGATCGAAACCGGCGGGTGGACGGGAATGGTCCATCGCATCCAGACGAACTTTCCAGGCCAGGATTTCATTCACATGTGGAGCACGACCGGGTCGTTTACCGGCAATCCGATGGGCGTGCACTGGACCGGGATCGTATTTGGCTGGGGCTTGGCGATCTCATTCGGATACTGGACCACGGACTTCCTTGTGGTGCAGCGCGTGATGGCGGCAAAGGATCTGCGCTCGGCCCAACTGGGCACTGTAATTGGCGCATTCTTCAAAATGATGGTGCCCCTTATCGTCATTCTGCCCGGCTTGCTGGCACTCGCAGTGCTACCCTTCCACCTGGTTCCGGAAAACCAGGGCGGACTACCGAACGTACACACATACAACGAAGCTCTTCCTCTGATGCTGGCCCGCTACTGCGGACCCGGACTGCTTGGACTGGGAGTGACGGCGCTGGTTGCAGGCTTCATGTCTGGAATGGCCGGCAATGTAACGGCTTTCACGACCGTGTGGACTTACGACATCTACAAGCCTTTGATTCGCAAGGAGGCAGCCGACTCGCACTACGTCTTGATGGGTCGGTGGTGTTCTCTTCTTGGAGTGTTTGTGAGCATCGGGACG
>Ga0097691_1000280_pt1 | contig 47727 bp, 37 predicted proteins | sample NGESurdeep072012_8_FD_72858 | JGI IMG/M metagenome (GOLD analysis project Ga0097691, IMG submission 72858) | Arctic peat soil microbial communities from Barrow, Alaska - NGEE Surface sample 210-1 deep-072012 | ecosystem: Environmental > Terrestrial > Soil > Wetlands > Peat ... | reverse complement strand
CAGTAGGAGAGGTGGACCCGGATCTTGGAGTCGGTCCAGTGCCACATCGGGGAGAACGAGACGACGCGGGGGTCTTTGAGTTGGCGGAACCCGGCTTCGGCGTCGGACTGGGACCGGTAGCCGGCGACGATATCGACGATCGGCCAGTCGTCGCGGTCGGTGACCAGGATCCGTTTGCCGAACAGCTCGGTCTCTAATGCTTTGCGGGCTGTGGTGTCGACGGTGAAAGACAGTCGCATCTGGGCCGGGGTGTCCCCGGTGAGGTTGATGGTCAATACCCGGCTCAGCCACCGGGGCCGGGTGATGTGGTCGATGACGGCCTGCACACCGGCCCGGTCGCGGCGGCCATGGCCACGTTCGAGTACCCCGGCGAGCTCGGTGAGCTTGCGGGTGGCTTTGGCGATGGTCTGGTCGAACCCGCGGGCTTGTTTGGCGTGCAGGTTCGGGGAGTGGGTGAGTAGTACCCGACGCTGCGCGCCCAGGGCGTCGATGCGGGTCTCGTAGGCGGTGAGCCCGCCGTAGCGTCCCGCGTCGACGCTGGTTCGGTCCCGGGCTGGTATGGCGAGCAGCTCGGGGTGCTCCGAGGGTGGCAGGGAGCCGACGAAGTGCAGGCCGACGTCGGGCAGGTGGGCGAAGTTCGCGGCCGAGTTCTGCCCGGCATCGAAGACCACCGTCAGGTCTTGGTCGTCGGCGGCCAGTGCCCGGTAGCGGGCGACGAGCTCGTCGACGACGGCGGGGAACACTGCCACGTCGGGCCGGTTGCCGGGGTAGGGATACCCGACCAGTGGCACCCCGCCGTCGCGGCTGACGACCATACCCAGGCCAACCAGGCGTAGATCGGTGCGTTTCTGTTTGGCGTGCCCGCGCTGGGCGATGGGGGCCTTGTCGTTGGTCGAGTCGATAAAGGTGGCGAAGTTGGTCATGTCCAACGCCATCCCCGACAACCCCAGGCCGAACTTGCTGGTCATCGCCGTCGCGAGGCGGCGTTCCACCTCGACGAGCCGGTCAGCGTCCAGGGTGTCCATCGCGTCCCAGAACCGGCGGTGATCACTGGCCCCGGCCGGCAGGCGCACCCATCGGTCCCCGGCCGTGGTGTCCCACCAGCGGGCGAACGCGAGCTTCGAGCGCGGTGCGACCACCCGGTTCGCACACGCCAACCCCAGGTAGGTACCCACACTCGCCCCCGCGTCGGCCCGGCGAGCGCCGACCACGGCGTCGACAATCCCTGGGTAGTCCAGCCGCGCGAGCATCGCCCAGGTCGCGGCCAACGCGCCGAACCCCAGATGCCGGGTACGTGTCGGGACCGAGCTGGCCCCGTCCAACGCGGCGGTGATGTCTTGGGCCGAGCCCAGGTACCGCTGGGAGACGATCCGAGGTTTACCCCCGACCCGGGCCGACTCGACCAGGTAGTAGTACGTCTTCCCATTGATCACCTTTGGCTGCACAGATGCCATGTTTAGGTAATACACTATTTCGCCACAGCTACCAACCGCGACACGCCGTATCCGTGCAGGTCAGGCCCACTATTTCGCCCCCATGACCTCAACGGTGAACGACCAGGATCACGCTAGGGCGGAAGGTCCCGCTAGCCCGTGTGCGGAGGCTGAGCGCCAACTCGCCCGCGGAGGGCGGGCTGGGCGTCGTCGACTCGCTGCAAACGATGAAGTGCGCCTGGTGGAAGGCCAACAGCTCCGGGCAATCGCCGATGCTGCGGTCAGCACCTGGTAGTCATCTGCGCCGAGCAGGAGCTGCAGGGCATCGAGTACCCCGTGTGGTCATCCAGCATTAGCATCGTTGCGGCCGGGCACCGCTGTCTAGTGCTCCGTCGTTGAATTGGTCTGGTGGTTAAGGGCGGCGCGGCCTCGCCGGACTTTCTCGATGATCTCTTCGGCGGAGACGTGCCAGATGAACGGTGAGGGGTCGTCGTTCCAGTGATCGCCCCAGGTCGTGATGGCCTCGACGAGTTCAGGCACGTTGGTGAAGACCCCGCGTCGTAGCCGTTTGTCGGTGAGCTCTTTGAACCACCGCTCGATGAGGTTCACCCAAGAACTCGATGTCGGGGTGAAGTGCAGGTGCCACCGTCTTCGGTCGCGGTGGCCCAGCCATCTGGTGATCTCTGGGGCCTGGTGGGCCGAGAGGTTGTCCAGGACCACGTGGACCGCCAGCCCCCTGGGCACGGAGGCGTCGATCTGTTTGAAGAACCTCAGCACGTCCTTGGCGGTATGACCCTTGTGGCAGTGAGTGAGTACCTGCCCGGTGGCGAGGTTCATCGCGGCGAACAGATCGATGGTCCCGTTGCGCTTGTAGTCGTGGGTCATCGTGCCCGCGCGGCCAGGAACCATCGGCAGGCTCGGCTGGGTGCGGTCCAACGCCTGACATTGAGTCTTCACCTCGAAGCTGAACACCACCGCCCGAGCCGGCGGATTCATATACAGACCAACGACGTCGACGAGCTTCTCCTCAAAGTGAGGGTCGTTAGACAACTTGAAGTTGTCCACCCGCCAGGGTTTGAGGTTGTGATCGGCCCAGACCCGGGCGATGGCGTCCTTTCCGATCCCGAAGCGTTTGGCCAACGAGCGGGTAGTCCAGTGCGTCGAGGTGTCATCGGGGGACTCATGGCAGGTGACGCGTACGATCTCGGCCACCGTCCCCTCCGGCAGGGCGGGTTTGCGACCTCGTCCCTTCGCGATCACCCCGACTCCGTCGGCACCCTTGTCGGCGAACCGGGCCCGCCACCGACGCACCGAGTCCGAGTCCACCTCGCACCGGCGAGCGATCTCCTGGTTGGCCAAGCCCTGGGCAGCCCACAACAAGGCCTTCGCCTGCACCACCTTGCGGTGCGGCAACGTCGTGGACGCAGCCATCTTCTGCAACTGGGCCCGTTGTGTCTGGGTCACCGACAACGCCGGTGCGGTCATCACTGGCATGGCCCAAAGACTACCGCACTATTTCACAGACAGAGCACTAGGCACACCAGATGGTGCATCTTCCAGTAGGTGCAGTGACCACAGCGCTGATGGGACCTTCGTGCGTCGGCGCGCTCTGCGCGGGATAGTCGTGACAGGCTGACGCGCATGCTCGATCTCTTTGACTACGTCCAACACCCCCATGTGGGCCAGCGAAAGGAGACCGGACCACCCAAGGTCGCGCAGGCGGCTGCATCACTACACGGTCCCGGACCGATCGGGCGGTTCAACGCCAAGTTCGGGCTGAAGATCACCCTGATCGTGGGCACCATGTGGACGGCGTACATCTTCACGCTGCTCGCCCTCGTGAGCGCACCGGCGGCCTTCCAGAGTGGCGACAGGATCGTCATTGTCGCGTGGATCGCCCAGACGTTCCTGCAGCTCGTGCTGCTCCCGATCATCATCGTCGGGCAGAACGTCCAGGCCGTGGCGGCCGATGCGCGGTCCCTGGCGACATACAACGACGCGTCGGCGGTACTGGAGGAGGCCAAGCAGATCCAGGAGCACCTGAAGGTCCAGGACGAAGCCATCCAACAGATCCTGGCTACGCTCTCCCCCCCGAAATCCACATAGGGCTGCGGCAACTTGCCGGAAAGATCGACTCAAGTACGTCCTCGAGACCTCCGGGCACCAACCGGGTCGACAGCGTGCCACCTCGGCTGCACTGGTCCGTCGTTGCGCGGCTCGGGCGCCCGAGAGTGAGCCGGCGCTGGCCCGTCGGTCAATGCCGCCCGTTACTGGCCCCTCCCGCGCCCATGGCCCCAACCCTGGCCGACAAGGACAACGTCATTGGGGGCCACAGTCGCAACCGAGGACAGCCCGACCACACTGAGGACCGCCGCCAGGCAGGGAATTCCCATGCTGGTGAGGCAGCGAATGCTCCTGAAGAGCCTCGATCTGTCGATATCGGCGAGGTCGGAGTCCTGAGCGAGGCAACGCACCCTTCGCCCTCAAGCAAGGTGCGTTTGGCTTATGACCCACATCTCTGGCTTCCGGGGAGATCTAGCGATTTCCTCCTCCCTCATCCGGATGGCTTTCCCTCCCCCATTCGGATGGCTTTCCCTCCCCCATTCGGGTGATATCGACGTAAAGCCCAGATCTCGTGCCGCCGGGGACATAGCGTGAATTTGGGACGAGACAGCGCCCCGGACGAACCGCCTGAGGCGGCCTGTCCGGAGTCAACGTCACGGCCCGGCCCGTCAAGGGTCAATACGAGTCCCTGCCAGCCAGGCAGGGCGATCCGTGCGGTCGCCGAATCCCGTCACCCGTGCGAATGGCAAGGCACTCTCTTGCCGACGGTGACGGGAACGGAAGACCCAGGTGGGACGGGACACACGTGTCCCTTGGGGTGAAGCCGCGAACCGCGGCCGGGCATCTTCGAGTCCGAACCCGACAGGTCATCTTTCGCAGGCGGCTCGAAAGATTGGGTTCTAACGTGTCCACCACCCTGCTCGGCTCCGTCATGCCCCGCCGCCTCGTCTCCATGCTGTTTGTGGCCCTGCTCGGCCTCACCCTGGCCCTGAACCCGATGTCCGCCCCGAAGGCCGAGGCGGCCGTACCCCTCACTGTCAGCCTCAGTGCTCTGCGGGCGGCCACCGCCCAGACAGGTGTCCCCTACCGCTACGGGGGAACGAGCCCTCGCACGGGGTTCGACTGCTCCGGCCTGACCCAGTACTCCTACGCCCGGGTGGGCAGGTATGTGTCGCGCACGGCCCAGCAGCAGTACAACGCCACGATCCGGATTCCCTGGAACGGCCGCAAGATGGGCGACCTCGTCTTCTTCTACTCCGGCCGAACGGTCTACCACGTAGGGGTCTACGCCGGGAACTGGTACATGGTCGACGCACCGCGTGCAGGCGCGCGTGTGAGGAAAGAACGGATCTGGAGCACCCACGTCGTCTTCGGCCGGGTCCGCTGACCCGGCCGAAGGTCCTTGAGGATTGCGAGCCGGGTCGGCTGATCCGGCACGCAATCCTTCAGTTCAGCTCGCGTTGAGCAGTTCGGACGCACTGCGGATCGCCGGGGGCAATCTGCGTCTCCGGCCTTCCTTGGTGCCGCCGCCGGCTACGCGATGACGCGCCCGCGTAGGAGCACCTCCTCAAATCAATGGACCTGGCCCGCCTGGCCGACCCGGGGATGTGCACCCAACAGCCACGATGACACCGCCAACGTGGCGCGGGTCTTTGGTGACCTGCCGCCGGCGAAATCGCCTGACAGACCCCAGTTGACCGATCACAGCTGGCTCCATCCCCGGTGCGTCGACTCCTCCGAATTCTGCGTTCATGTCACTTTCAAGCCCGGCAAGGTATTGGGAAGTCGGGCCGGGCCGCGCCGCATCTCGCCGCTGTCAGCTACCTGCCCAGAGGGACGCCGCCAAGCATCGTCGGTGGAGTATTCGCCGAACCCTGGATGCACTCCTCATCGCAGTCCAAGACCTCATCAGTCTCGGGGTCACGCACCCTGGAACAGTTCATACCGAAACTCTAGGAATTCCGCCCCGGGTCGTTCAGTCCTCACTTTGGGCAGGACCATCAGTCTCTGGTTGTGACGCTCCTTCAAGCCGTACTGCAACATCGGTCCGTCCACCTCATCAAGCAAATCAGACTTGATCTGCACGACTAGGTCCGGCCGGATGCCAAGAATGTTGCTGTCGTAAGCAGCGTGATGGATCTTGCACAGCGCCAAGCCATTACGCACCGATGCGATCCCTCCCTCCAGGCTATCCGGGATTATGTGCGCCGCGTCCAAGAGCTGGGTATGTGCGAGCGCGCAGACTGCACACCGCGTTCCGTACGCGCGCATGATCGTCGCGCGGAACACGGGCTGGTGTACGCGCTGTTTAGTCTCGCGCAGGATGTAGCGGCGCACCGCATCCTCCACAGGACTGTCCGCCCTAACCAGTCCGTGTGCCACGTTGGGGTCCACGACGAATTGCTGTGACTCCTGTTCCTCATTGAGCAAGAAGACGGGGAACACTGGTTGGTACATCCCCGGCCCAACGCCGAAGAACCAGATCAGTGGGAGCCCGGCTACCATCGCGGCCCGCAGTGCCCGGTTCTCAGGGTGGTCTGCTTCGTCACCTCGCCACTTGTAGCGGATCAGACCCTCAGGTCCAGCCGAGTCCTCATATGGTCGCGTCGCACCCTCTGACCGGAAGACTGTGCGGATCGAGAGAGCAGCGTCGAGCTCCGCCGGCTTCCTGATCCCCCTCTGAGCGTCCATAAGCCGAAAGCGGCGACCATCAATGCTGAAGTCCAGTAAGTCTCTGGTCGAGATCGGATCCAGCCCATCGTTTGTCCTCACGGTCAGCCAGGCCATCGCCTCTCGCCGCAAACGCACGTCGAACTCGGCCGCAGACTCAATCGTCATCGTCGACTCTTTCTCTTGGGGGAGGCGACGACCCGTAACCGCCCCGAGGCGAGCTTAAGAGGCTTCGAGGGTGGATGCTGAGTCGAATTCTCCGCGGTGACCCCAGGCCTCGCTCAGGTGCGGTGGGCCCGGCCTACGCGCGCAGATGCCGAAGAGCGCGCTCGCGTGAAGACCCTCGTTCAGCGTGGGATCAGTTCGATCGTGGTGGAGCGGGCCGCGGGGCTGGTGATCCGGTCGAGGGTGTGGGGGCTGTGGCGCCGGTACTTGTCGCGGTAGACGGCGTCGAGCTCATCGTTGATGTCGGGGGCGGCGTCGACGAACGTGACGTCACGGTCGACGCCGCCGGCCTGGATGTGGCTCTCGTGGCGTGCCCGGGTGCCGCGGTACCAAGCGGAGGTGGGCCCGTTCACCGACCTCACGTAGAGGTCGTCGCCGTGGGGGACGACCCAGATCGTTCTTGGACTGCCCAGCGTGTCGTTGCCTGAGAGTGTGGTGATCTCGAGCTCCTCGGCGGTCCCTATACGGGTGAGCTCCTCGGTCGTCATGCGGTCATGGTGGCTTCCTCTCGGCTGCGGGTCATGGTTTTGGTCGGCGAGGCGGCCAGCACACCACGGCGCTTGCCCCCGGCAGGTCAGTGCTGCGGGGCGTGTCGCAGCGTGCGGCTGGACGTCTGTCCGCGGAGACTGGCGTCTAGCCACTGCGAGACTCTTTCGCCGAGCACTTCTCATCGGAAGGACCTGACGTGAGGACGCACCCGAATGAACCTAGTGAGCCCGATCAGCAACGTGTCACTGAGCCCGAGATGCAACGTGTCACCTCGGCTCTACTGAGTCCGTCAGGGCAGGGCGACACGGGCATCAAGTTCGATCCAGGATCCGTTCGTCGCTCCGGAGTCATCCTGATGACCCTTACAGCGGCGCTGCTGCTGGGGTTGTGGCTGTTCTCCGTAACTCGGCATTTCCTGTTCCTGATCCTGCTCGCTTGGTTGTTTGCGGTCGCCCTGGAACCCGGCATCCGGGTGCTCATCGCTCGGGGGCGCTCACGTGGAATCTCGGCCGCAATCGTGGGCGGCGGCACCCTCCTGGTCGGTCTGCTGCTCGCCATCATCTTCGGCAAGCTGTTCTTCGACCAGATCGCCTCGTTCGTGAAAAGCGTGCCTGAGACAGCAACGTCGTTGATCCAATGGGTCAACGGCAGATTCGGCACAAAGCTCGATACCGCGAGCCTCACGTCCAAGTTGAACCTGAGTCAGTCGAACATCCAGACTTGGGCCGGAACCCTGTCCGGAGGGGTCCTCAGCGTCGTGGGTTCGTTGGCGTCCGTGGTCTTCGATCTCTTGACGGTCGTGGTGTTCGGCTTCTACTTCGCCGGGGACGGGCCGAACTTCTTCCGCACCCTGGCCACCGGGATGTCCCCACGCCATCAGAAGGTGTTCGTCACCATCACCGACATCACGACCGCAAAAACCGGGGGCTACGTCGCATCGAAGATCGCTCTTGCCGGGCTCTCCGCGCTCTTCCACGGGATCTTCTTCGCGGTGATCGGCGTGCCCTACTGGCTCCCGTTCGCGCTGCTGGTCGGTGTGACTGCCCAGTTCGTCCCCATGATCGGGACCTACATCGGTATCGCGTTGCCAGTCCTGGCCACCGTGTTCGTCAGCCCGTGGAAGGCCATCGCCATCATCGCGTTCGCGACGGTCTACCAGCAGATCGAGAGCTACTACTTCACCCCCCGAGTGAGCGCGAAGACGATGGATGTCAATCCCGCGATCGCGCTCGCCGCGGTCTTCGTCGGTGCAGCCATCTGGGGTCCCCTCGGGGCACTCATCGGCATCCCGCTCGCGGCCGCCGGAGTATCGATCCTCCAGACCTACCGGCGGAACTACGATCTCGTCCCGGAGGCCGCCGCGCATGTGGGTGATACCGACAAGGGTCAACCTGATCCCGGATCCGAGCCGCTACCTTGACACCCTGCGGTGCATCCGGCAGTTCCACAGCCATGACATCACCGGACACCTGATCGTGATTGCGATCTACGCTGTGGCCGGCGCGATCATCGCCATCCAAGCCAGCCGACTGCGGCAGCGCCGCGGTATGCCTGGCAACGCTTTTGACAGCGTCCTGACCTCATGAGCGACCCGAACCGATCCAGCAAAGAAGGCACCCTCGTGACCACGTCCGAGCATGACACCGCCAGCGACCGCGACGACCAGCCCCTCAACGGCGCGCAGGCGTTGATCTCCAGCCTCGTCGACGCCGATGTCGACGTGTGTTTCATGAACCCGGGCACGTCGGAGATGCACTTCGTGCACGCTCTGGACTCCGTCCCGGACATGCACGGTGTGCTGGCCCTGTTCGAAGGCGTCGCCACGGGCGCCGCCGACGGCTATGGGCGCATCGCGGGCCGGCCGGCGGCCGTGCTGCTGCATTTGGGTCCCGGTCTGGGCAACGGCTTGGCGAACCTGCACAACGCGTTCCGCGCGAACACCCCGCTGCTGTGCATCGTCGGTGCACACGCCACGGGCCACGTCCGCTACGACTCGCCGTTGCAGTCCGATATCGAAGCGGTCGCGCGAACCGTGTCCGGCTGGGTCCACACGTGCGGGTTGACGCGCGATGTCGCCGCCGACGCGATGCGCGCGCTTGCCGCGACCGGAGCTAACGGCGGCCAGATTGCGACTCTGATCCTGCCTGCTGACGTCTCCTGGACCGACGGCGCTCACCGTTCGGCGCCGCGCGCGATGACCGCTCCCATACCCGTGAGCGATGACGTCGTCACCGCTGCAGCGGCCATGGCGAAGCGCGGGAAGCAGACCCTGTTCCTGCTCGGCGGGCACGCCCTGTCCGAGCAGGGACTGAACGCGGCCAGCCGCATCGCGGCAGCGACCGGCGCGCAGATAATCGTCGAGACATTCCCGGCCCGGATGGAATGCGGTGCCGGTGTCCCCGCCGTCGGGCGGCTTGCCTACCTGTCGGAGATGGCCGCGCAACAGCTGAGCGGGGTGACGACCCTCGTGCTCGCCGGCGCCCTTTCACCGGTGTCGTTCTTCGCCTACCCCGGCAAGGAAAGCGACCTCGTCCCCGACGGCTGTGAAGTAGTGGAGCTCGCGGACACCGGCCAGGATGTCGAGGCCGCGCTCGCAGCGCTCGCCGAGCAGGTCGCTCCCGTCACCGAGGCGGAGCCGTCCGAGCACGCCCCGGCCACGCCGGAACCTGGTCCGCTCACCATCGTCAACCTCGCCGCAGCGATCGCCGCGACCCTCCCGCAGGACGCCATCGTCGTCGATGAGGCCAACACCTCCGGACTTGCGCTGCCCGCGGCGCTGACCACCGCGGCGCGGCACACGCTGCTGACCCTGACCGGTGGCGCGATCGGGCAAGGCATGCCGGTCGCGACCGGCGCAGCCGTGGCGGCGCCGAACCGGCCCGTTTTGTCGATCGAGGCCGACGGCAGCGCGCTGTACACGATCCAGTCCCTGTGGACCCAGGCGCGGGAGAACTCGAACGTCACCACGGTCCTGGTCAACAACTCCGCGTACGCGATCCTGCGGATGGAACTCGCCCGCACCGGCGCTGGCGACAAGCCCGGCGCCCAGTCCGCGCGAATGCTGGATCTGTCCGATCCCACATTGAACTTCGTCGACATCGCGACCGGGTTCGGCGTGCCGGCGAGCCGCGTCCACACAGCCGAGGAACTCGTGGGTGCTCTCATCGCCGCTTACGCCGAACCCGGCCCGCACCTGATCGAGGCCATCGTCCCCCCGATCGTTTAACCCCGCACCGCCGCGCCTCGCCGTTGCCCTCGACAGCGTTTTCACCTCTTGAAGGTTTTCATCTCTTGAAAGGCTGGTCCGCCATGCAGAAGCTCGCGACCCCGAACGCGGCCCGCATCGGTCGCCCGGACGGGCCGGCTCACGACGACGCCGTCGACGAAGCCCACCTCAACGGCACGCCCGACCAGCTCAAGCACGACATGGTCGGCCTGCTCGGCAAGGACCAGGTCCTGTATCGATTGTCCGACCTGGTCCGGTACGCCTCCGACGCCAGCCCATACCGATACCTGCCCCAGGTCGTCGTCGTGCCCCGCGATGTCGCGGACGTGGTCGCGATCCTCGACTACTGCCGCCGGAACGGCCGACACGCGACCTTCCGCGCCGCCGGCACCAGCCTCAACGGCCAGTCGCAGTCCGACGACATCCTCATCGAGGTCCGCCGGCACTGGAACGGCATGGTTGTGGAGGACGACGGCGCGCGACTGCGGGCCCGGCCGGGCACGATCCTCGCCCACGCCACGACTGTTCTGCGTCGCCACGGCCGCCGACTGGGACCGGACCCTGCCTCGGCCGATGTCGCCACGATCGGCGGGGTCATCGCCAACAACGCCGGCGGCATGCGCTGCAGGCTGGAACGTAACGCCTACCACATGGTGTCCGCGATGACGCTCGTGTTGCCGTCGGGCACCGTCATCGACACCGGCGCATCCGACGCCGGGGCACAGTTCGCCACCGCAGAACCCGAGCTTGCCGCCGGCCTGATGCAGCTACGTGCCGAGATGCTTGCCGACGAGGAGCTCAGCGCGCGCGTGCGGCACAAGTTCTCCATCCGCAACACGACCGGGTACTCTCTGGCGGCGTTGCTGGACGGCGACACGCCCCTGGGCATCTTTCGGCGCCTGATCGTTGGCTCTGAAGGGACGCTGGCGTTCGTGGCCGAGGCGGTCATCGACACTTTGCCGGCGCCCGCGGCGACGACGGTCAGCTGGATCGCGCTGCCGTCGATCAACGAGGCTGTCGCGCTGGTGCCTGACCTGGTCGCGCTCGGCGCGGAAGCGGTCGAGTTGATGGTCGCCCCCGCGTTGACCGCCGCCGCGTATTTCTTCCCCGGCACCCCCGAGTACTGGAAGACCCTCGGTGCGGGCGCGGCCGCACTGCTGGTCGAGTTCGGCGCGAACAACGACGCCGAACTCGACGCCGCCGAGGAGCAGGTCACCAAACTCGTTGCCGACGCCAACCTGCTGCACCCGCTGGACTTCACCCGCGACGAGGAGCTCATCGCACTCCACTGGCGTGTGCGGGAAGGGCTGCTGGGCATCATCGGCAAGCTGCGCCCCGAAGGCACAGCCCTCGTCACCGAGGACGTCTGCTTCCCCCCGGCCCGCATCGCCGAAGGCGCCCTCGACCTGCAGGCGCTGTTGGCCAAGCACGGGTTCCTGCCCGGTGTGGCCGGCCACGCCGCCTACGGCAACCTGCATTTCATCCTCACCCCGAAGCTCGCCGACCCCGCTGACCGAGACCGGTACGCCGCGTTCATGTCCGAGCTCGTCGAGCTCGTCATCGACAAGTACGACGGCTCGCTCAAGGCCGAGCACGGCACCGGCCTGAACATGGCGCCGTTCGTCAGCCACGAATGGGGCGAGAAGGCCACCGACATGATGTGGCGCATCAAGGCCCTCGCCGACCCGCACAACGTGCTGGGCCCGAACATCGTGCTCACCCGCGACGACGGCATCCATCTCAAGGCGTTCAAGTCCACGCCCGCTATCGAGGACGTCGCCACTCACTGCATCGAGTGCGGGTTCTGCGAGGCGGCGTGCCCCAGCCGCAACGTGACCACCACCCCGCGGCAGCGGATCCTGCTGCGCCGCGAGATGGCGCGTCAGCCCGAGGGGTCACCGGTGCTCGCCCAGCTACAGCACGAATACGAGTACGACAGCATCGAGACGTGCGCGGTCGACGGCGCCTGCGCCATCCCCTGCCCGGTCTCGATCAACACCGGCACGCTCATCAAAGGCTTCCGCCGCGCCGAGTCCACCGAGGCACGGGAGAAGGTCGCGTTGAAGGTCGCGAAGCAGTGGGCGACGGTGGAGAAGCTCGCCCGCACCGCGATGGGCGCCGCCGACATCATCCAGCGCACCATCGGTGTGAAGGCGCTGACCGGACTGACCGCCAGCGCCCGACTGGCGATCAGCAAGGACCTGGTTCCCTCTGTCCCTGGTCCGATGCCCCGTTCCGCGCCACGCAAGCTCCCAGCGACGACTCGCGAGGGCGCGGCAGCGGTGTACTTCCCCGCCTGCATCAACCGCATCTTCGGCCGCGACCCCGACCAGGCGCAGCACCCGTCCTTGCCCCAAGCGCTCGTCGATGTCTCCGCTCGGGCCGGTAAGCCGTTGTGGATACCCGACGACGTCGCAGGCAAGTGCTGCTCGACGCCATGGAGCAGCAAGGGCTACAAACGCGGTCACGAATGGATGGCCGCCAAAACGAGCGATGCCCTGTGGCAGTGGAGCGAGCACGGCACCATACCCGTCGTGATCGACGCGGCATCGTGCACGAACGGCCTGCTCGACGATGTCAAGAACTACCTCGACGACGAGCACCGCGCCCGCCTGGACCAGATCGCCATCCTCGACTCCATCGTCTGGTGCCACGACCTGCTCCCCGCGCTCACCGTCAGCGGCACCCTGGAGCGAGTCGCGGTGCACCCCACCTGCTCCACCACGGATCTCGGGCTGACCAAGACGCTGGAGAAAATCGCCGGACAGCTAGCCACCGAAGTGCTCGTCCCGGTCGGTACCACGTGCTGCGGCACCGCCGGAGACCGCGGACTGCTGCACCCCGAACTGGTCGTCTCCGCCACCCGCGAGGAGAAAGCCGCCCTGGACGCGACACCAGCGCAGGCGTACCTCTCGGCCAACCGAACCTGCGAGATGGGCATGCGACACGCCACCGGCCGTCCGTACGAGTCGTTCGTGTTCCTACTCGAACAACTCACCCGGCCGCAGCCCGAAGGCGTCGACAGCGCCGCCACCTCGACCACGGGACGGTGACGCTGATCAACCCCTCCAGAATCGTGTTGTGCCAGATGCAACATCATTGCATCTGTTCACGTCCCGGAGGCGCTGTTGCAGGTCGGACACGCCGAGGGCGGTCCCGGAACTCTCCGGAACCGCCCTGAGACCTGGCCTTTTCACGCTGAAGGTGCGTGCTCCCTATGTTGCATCAGATGCAATAGCGGAGGGTTTCAGCTGCAGCCGCTAGTGCTGCCGCATCCCTCGCACACGTAACACGAACCGGAAGGCCGCATCTTGGTGCCACAGGTCAGACAGATCGGCGCATCCGCGAACTTGCCCGAGAACCTTTCCATCAGCTCGGCAGAGGAGTGAACGCCCTCGGCTGACCCGGCCGAAGCAGCACCCGAACCGGACTTCTCGATGGCCTCGGCCCTGGTCCAGTCCCGCTTCTCGGACTTCTGGGCAAGTTGGGCGGACTGGGCGAAACCCTCGAGCTCGTCCGAGACAGCTTCGTCGGACTCGGGGTTCACCGGCGCGGCATAAGAGCCGGTCTCGAGCTGACGCATACGCTCACCGGCGGTGTGGATGCCCATGGACGTGCGGGTATCGAAGTCCAGATAGTCCAGCGCCAGGCGACGAAACACGTAGTCCATGATCGACTGCGCCATCCTGATGTCCGGGTCGTCGGTGAGGCCGGCCGGCTCGAAGCGCAGGTTGGTGAACTTCTCGACGAAGGTCTCCAGTGGTACGCCGTACTGCAGGCCGATCGAGACTGCAATCGAGAACGCGTCCATGACGCCGCCCAGGGTCGATCCCTGCTTACCGAACTTCAGGAACAGCTCGCCCAGGCCGTCGTCGGGGTAGGAACCGGCGGTCAGGTAACCCTCGGCACCACCCACCGAGAAGGAGATGGTCTGGCTCGGACGGCTCCTGGGCAGGCGCTTGCGGACCGGGCGATACTCGATGATCCGCTCGACCTTGCCGGCAGCCTTGTCGGCGGCCGCTTCCTTGGCGGTCGATCCACCGTCGGACAGCGGCTGGCCGACTTTGCAGGAATCCCGGTAGACAGCCATCGCCTTGATGCCAAGCTTCCAGCCCTGCATATAGACGTCCTCGATCTCCTCGACCGTGGCGTCTTGGGGCAGGTTGACCGTCTTGGAGATCGCGCCGGACAGGAACGGCTGGGTGGCCGCCATCATCCGGACGTGACCCATGGCCGAGATCGAGCGTTCGCCCATGGCCGTGTCAAAGACCTCGTAATGCTCGGGCCTGAGGCCGGGGGCGTCCACGACGTGACCCTTGTCGGCGATGAACTCGACGATCGCCTCGATGGTCTCGTTGGTGTAGCCCATCTTCTTCAGCGCTCGCGGGATCGTGAGGTTGACGATCTCCATCGAGCCGCCGCCGACCAGCTTCTTGAACTTGACCAGCGAGAAGTCCGGCTCGATGCCAGTCGTATCGCAGTCCATCATGAAACCGATGGTGCCGGTCGGCGCGAGAAGGCTGGCCTGGGCATTCCTGAAGCCGTTCTTCTCGCCCAGCTTGATGACGTCGTCCCAGGCTTTGGTGGCCAGACGGTGGACGTCACCATCCATCGCGTCCAGGGTCCGCAGAGCGTCGTTGGCCGCCTGGTGCTTACGCATCACGCGCTTGTGGGCGTCCGCGTTGCGGGCGTACCCGGCATATGGTCCAACCACCGCGGCCAGTTCGGCAGAACGTTTGTAGGCGGCACCGGTCATCAGTGACGTCAGCGCGCCGGCCAGCGCGCGACCCCCATCGGAGTCATAGCCGTGGCCGGTCGCCATCAGTAGCGCGCCAAGGTTGGCGTAGCCGACGCCCAGCTGACGGTAGTCACGGGTGACCTCCGCGATCGGCTCGGTCGGGAAGTCCGCGAAGCAAATCGAGATGTCCATCGCGGTGATGACGAGCTCGACGACCTTTTGGTAGCTCGCGGCGTCGAAGGTGTCGTCGTCGCGTAGGAACTTCATCAGGTTGAGCGAGGCCAGGTTGCAGGAGGAGTTGTCCAGCGACATGTATTCACTGCAGGGATTGGATGCGGTGATCCGGCCCGTCTCGGGGTTGGTGTGCCAGTCGTTGATCGTGTCGTCGTACTGGATGCCCGGGTCGGCGCACTCCCAGGCGGCCTTGGCGATCTTCTCGAAGAGGTCCTTGGCGTCGACGGTCTCGATGACCTCGCCGCTGCCGCGCTCCCTCAGCCCGAAGTCCGTGCCCTCCTCGACCGCGCGCATGAACTCGTCGGTGACACGGACCGAGTTGTTGGCGTTCTGATACTGCACGGAGATGATGTCCTTGCCGTCCAGATCCATGTCGAAGCCGGCGTCGCGCAACGCCCGGATCTTGCGCTCCTCGCGCGCCTTGGTCTGGACGAAGTCCTCGATGTCGGGGTGGTCGATGTCCAGGACCACCATCTTGGCCGCACGTCGCGTGGCTCCACCGCTCTTGATGGTGCCGGCCGAGGCATCCGCGCCGCGCATGAAGCTGACCGGACCACTGGCTGTACCGCCTGAGGACAACAGCTCCTTGGAGCTGCGGATGCGGGATAGGTTCACGCCGGCGCCGGAACCGCCCTTGAAGATGAACCCCTCTTCCCGGTACCAGTTGAGGATCGAGTCGATCGAGTCGTCAACGGCCAGGATGAAACACGCCGAGACCTGCTGAGGGGAGGTGGTACCGACGTTGAACCACACCGGCGAGTTGAAGCTGAACACCTGGTGCAGCAGCGCCCAGGTCAGCTCGTGCTCGAACAGCTCGGCGTCCTCGGGCGTCGCGAAGTACCCGTTATCGGTGCCAGCCTTGACATAGGTCAGCACGACGCGGTCGATGAGCTGCTTGAGCCCCTTCTCCCGCTCGGGGGTGCCGACAGCACCGCGGAAGTACTTGGTCGTGACAATCGTCGAGGCATTGACCGACCAGAACTCCGGGAACTCCACGTCACGCTGTTCGAAGATCGTGACACCCGTCTTCCAGTTCTGCTGGACGATGTCGCGGTGCTCCCAGGTGACTTCGTCGTAGGGGTGCACACCGGGGGTGGTGAAGATGCGTTCGACCTTCACACCCTTCTTGCCGCTGCTGCGTCGCGCACCTGCACTCGCGCCGGTCGTCTCAGTCATTGATGGCCTCCTTGGCCCTGGTATTGGGTGTTTTAAGTCTTGCTTGCGCCACTGACATTGCGGTCGTTGACGCTCCGCCACTGACACGACCGGTGGTCGGGTCTTGCCGGGGCTAGCTACCCGCCATTCCCTCGCGCGGGAGGTGCTGGCAGGTCGGCTGGGTCTGGTTCTCGACCGGTTGGTTCTCGCTCGGCTCGAAGCAGGGTGATCGCTGACTCGAAGTCCTCCAGGCTTTCGAACGCCTGGTAGACGCTGGCAAACCGAAGGTAGGCGATCTCGTCGAGTTCGCGTAGCGGTCCGAGCACGGCCAAACCCACCTCGTGGGCGTCAACCTCGGCGCTCCCCAGTGCCCGGATCATCTCTTCAACCTGCTGAGCGAGCCTGGCCAGGTCGTCGTCGGTGACCGGACGTCCCTGACAAGCCTTCCGCACGCCGACCAGGACCTTGCTGCGGCTGAATGGCTCGGTAACGCCGCTACGTTTGACCACCGACAGACTCGTGGTCTCGACCGTGGTGAACCGTCGGTTGCACTCTGGACACTGCCGACGCCGGCGGATCGCGGTGCCGTCGTCAGCTGTGCGGCTGTCCATGACTCGACTGTCTGGGTAGTGGCAGAAAGGACAATGCATCGCGGTGGTCCCTTTCTGTTGATGAGCCGGGCTCTGCGGTATTTGCGTGCGTTTGGCGGTAGGCCCGCCCGAAGCCCCTGTAGGAGCCGCCTGGGGACGAACTGTGGTCAACGTGTGGATGACCTGGGGATAAGTCTATGGGCCCTGTGGACTACATGTGGATGAGTTACGTCCGTGTAACTACTATATGTGGGAATCTTACGCCGATCCCGCCCCGGACACAACATGATCAGCGAGTCCCGCACGACGTCGGCGTGTCGTTCTTCTGGTAGCCCCTCGGCGCCCCTTCCGGCGGCCTGTCGACGCCCCCGATTGCCGTCTCGGATGGCAGCATGCCCCCCAGAGCACCTCTCTGGTTGTGGACGCTCTGTTTCGAGGGTTGGCCGTTCTGCTGGCGGCTCCCCACGCCGCTTACCGGAAGCGGCGGCGGCGGCGAGGCCGGCACACCGGATTAGGCGAGGCACTCGACGGCACAGTGGTCTCAGCATCCGCGACCCCGAGATCACCCATGTGTGCACCGCGGCGGGGGGATTCAAGCGCCACATCGACATCAAAGACGGCAGCGAGTTCAGCCTCGAGGGTGGGCAATGGCCTCCCGACCCCCGACAACCGTCAGGGCAACGCCGGGATGAGCAACAACTGGCCTGCATGCACTTGAGAGGTACTCAGCCCGTTGACGAGCTGGATCCGTGCCACGGCGTTGTTGATCGGCAGGCTCGGCAACTGGGTTGCGGCCACCTCTGAGAGGGTCTGTCCAGCCGAAACCGTGGTGGCATGGTCGATTTGGGGAGCGGCCGCGTCAACGGAGGTCGCCAGCACCATGGCCAGGGTCGCCACCGCGACGGTGGCCACCAAAGTGATGACGAGACGCCCCCTGCGGGTCAAGCGAGCCGTACGCGGTGACCGAGCGCAAGCGCACGCGCCCGGACCCGCACGTTCGCCGGGACCCACCAGGCGCAGCGGCGGGCGGGTGGTGCGCGACGGCATACGGACAGGCTGAGGTGCGAACACCCCGACGGCTCCAGCTGACATGGCGTCCTCCAGTGTGGTGCAGTTCCAAGCGTTCTATCGAACGTGCGTCCGATAGAACGCTTGTACGATGTCTAACACGTGCCACCGACAATGTCGAGACACGAGTCGAACAGGTGTTTGAAACTCGTGTCCGAGCGACATAGGCTGTCCGCATGTCGACTAGCCCAGCAGACGCCTCTGACAACGGGTGTCCCGCGGCACGAACAAGGGGACGAAATCATGGCTAAGGTCCACGAGATGCCCGACCGCGAGTCCGGCGACGGTCTGACCACCCGTCAGCGCCGGGTGCTCGAGGTGATCCGCAACTCCGTGGACCGCCGCGGCTACCCGCCAAGCCTGCGCGAGATCGGCGAGGCAGTCGGGCTCCAGAGTCCCAGCAGCGTCTCGTACCAGCTCTTGGCACTGGAGCGAAAGGGTTACCTGCGCAAGGACCCCAACCGACCTCGCGCGATCGAGGTCCTCTCACCGAGCACTGCCTCAGACGGCCGCGGTTACCGCCAGTCCCACAGCGACGAGGTCGACGAGACCGGCAGCGGCGACTCCCGTCCCACCCCCGCGTACGTCCCGGTGCTCGGCCAGATTGCCGCCGGTGTCCCGATCACTGCCGAGGAGGTCGTGGACGACGTCTTCGCGCTCCCGCGGCAGATCGTCGGCGAGGGCGAGCTGTTCCTGCTCAAGGTCGTTGGCGACTCGATGGTCGAGGGTGCCATCTGCGACGGCGACTGGGTCGTCGTGCGCCAGCAGCCGACAGCCGAGAACGGCGACATCGTCGCAGCGATGCTCGACAACGAGGCGACCGTCAAGACGTTCAAGCGCAAGGACGGCCACGTGTGGCTCATGCCGCAGAACCAGGCGTTCTCACCCATCGACGGCGATCACGCGAGCATCCTGGGCAAGGTCACAGCGGTGTTGCGCAAGGTCTGATCCCAGGGCCTGGTCTGACAGGTCCCTGGCTCTCTGATCCTGCAGGCGTCTACCTCTGCAGGTCCTGGACGATCTTGCTCAAGGTGACCCCGAGCGGTGCGTCGAGCCGGATCGTCGCGTTGTCGTCGCCACGACTCGGCCCACGCGTCACGATCGCCACCGGTATGGCGCTCGCGGCCGCGCGTCGCACGAACCGATAACCACTCATCACCTGTAGCGAGGAGCCCAGTACGACAAGCCCCAACGAGGCCTCGACGTACGAGAAGCATTGCTCAACAATGGTTTTGGGCACCGACTCACCGAAGAACACGACGTCGGGTTTGACCAGGTCCGACTGACAGACCAGACAGCGCGGTGTGTGAAAGCCGGCCACGGCCTCGTCCGAGAGAACCACATCTCCGTCAGGGCGCAACTCCCCTGCGATCACCTCGAAATGCGGGTTCGCCTCAAGCAGTCGCCCATCCAGGTCGGCTCTGTGCGCGGTCTCGCCGCAGTCCAGGCACCGGGCCAGCGCGAGGTTGCCGTGCAGCTCGACAACGTCACGGGCACCGGCCAGCTGGTGAAGCCCGTCGACGTTCTGGGTGATGATCGCACGCACCAGGCCCAGGCGTTGAAGATCGGCAACCGCGCGGTGTCCGTCGTTGGGCCGGGCTCCGGCAAATCGTCGCCATCCCACGAAGCTGCGCGCCCAGTAACGCTGCCGATTCGCCGGCGAGGCAACGAACTGGCCATATGTCATGGGCACCACCCGCCGCTTGCCGTCCGGTCCCCGGTAGTCCGGGATGCCCGACTCCGTCGACAGCCCAGCGCCAGTCAGCACGGTGACGTTCCCCCCGCGCAAGAGCTCGACCAGCCGCTCGTAGGCCGTCTGATCCAGAGCCGTCGTCCGCGCAGCTTCCACGTGATCAAGTATGCGACGAGTCGTCGCCCACCCAGGAAGGACCTCGGATCCTCAGGCGACTATCGTCAGCCGACACGCCATCCCAGAACACACAAACCATGAATACTTGGCCAAGCGATAACTCGCCGTTATAAACTTGCACGCATGATCGATGCTGCCGGACTACGCGTGATGCGCGCCATCGCCGACGAGGGAAGCTTCACTCTGGCGGCCCTGTCGCTGGGATACTCCCAGCCCGCCATCTCCCAGATGGTGCGCCGCCTCGAGCAGCGGACCGGCACGGTGCTCGTCGAACGGGTGGGGCGTAACGTGCGTCTCACCGAGGCCGGCCAGGTGCTGGCGCGGCACGCCGTGGGGGTGCTGGCCGCGCTCGATGCCGCCGAGGAGGAAGTTGCCGCGATCGCCGGGCTGCGGGCTGGGCGGGTCAGGCTGATGGCCTTCCCCTCGTCCTCAGCGACGCTGGTTCCTCACGCACTGGCCCTGGTCAAGAAGAGATTCCCCGACATCAAGGTGACTTTCACCGAAGCCGAGCCTCCGGAGTCCCTGGCTGCGCTGCGTGCCGGCGAGTGCGACCTCGCAGTGGCCTTCGCGTACGAGGGCACCGACCTGGGACGCGGCGAGGAAGACCTCGACATGTTCGTCATCCATAAGTTGCTCGACGACGAGGTCCGGCTCGCGCTACCCAAGAACCACCCGATGGCCAAAGCTAAGGTCGCCGACCTTTCGCTGCTCAGCGACGAGTCGTGGATCGCCGGCTGTCCGCGCTGTCGTGGTCACCTCCTGCAGGTGTGCCAGAAGTCCGGGTTCTTGCCGAACGTGTCGTTCGAGACCGAGGACTACGTCGCCGTGCTGGGCCTGGTAGCCGAGGGTCTGGGCGTGGCGCTCATCCCTGACCTCATTCTGCGTAGCGCCAACCACCCCGACGTCGTCACCCTCCCGATCTCGCCGGCCTCGCGCCGGGAGGTCCATGTGGTCACCACCGCAGACCTGCAACGGGTTCCGGCGGTCAAGGCCGCGCTGGACGCACTGTGCGAAGCGGCCACCGCGACTCCGCGGGTCTTCGCTCGCGGCTGACATCTGCCCGGCACTCCCACCGCCGTTGAACACGGTCGAAGTCGTGAGCGTTTCTGCCAAGATGCATGGCGCTATTCGAGGCCGGACGAGCAACGGCCGCAGCTGAAGCGGCACCCAACCCAAGTCCCTCGAAGCAGACCGATGATGGCTCAGCTTCAGACACACAACATCGACAAAGCGGACGAGACCCGGAAGTCACAGGCAAGTGCCCACGTCGATGTGGTCACGCTGGGGACCTTCACGCTGGGCAGAGAGACCTGCCAACCGGAGGCAGCGACCCCTATTAAGAGCGAGGCAACAAACCACGGAAACGAAAAACGGCGGGTTCTCAATGCCCGCAGACCGCTTAACAGCGCCAGTGCCTCCAGCGCGAATGCCGGGACATCCGTCATATAGGAAACGCCGAGGGTTCCGGAGACCGGGCCCAGGGCGAGGCATCCGATGGCAAACGCGGCGTGCCCCCTCGGCAGGAAGCTGCGCACCACCAGATATGCAGCCGTCAGGCCTACCGCGCCAAGAACCGAAACCATGACCTGTAGAGCGGCTGGAGAGGAACCAAATACCGCGATGACGGGCTGCGCCAGAAGCAAGACGGTGAGACGTTAGAGCCAAACCCCGAACGACCAGTTTCGGCGGAGGCTGACGTCGGTATCTGCCGGTCGTCCAAGCCCACGGTTTCGAGACCGTGGGCTTCGTAACGGTTGGCGCCGGGACCACTGGCTTGGACTTACCACGTTTCTCACCGAGTGCGCTCGGCGCAGGAGACGGCGCAGCCACGGAAGTCTGCCGCGAAGCCCCGCGAAGGATTTGCATCGTCGCTGACTCGGAAGAGGTGGAGCCCAGGGAAGTGACGATTTCGGCGAGTCGATCGGCAGAGAGACGATCACGTGACGCCTCGAGACCGCCCCGTCGATTTCGCCAGCCACCACGACGCGACATGTTCAGGTATCCATTCACGAAGAGGGGCCTGCCGGGCCCCGAATCTTGGTCCTGCCGGGCCGACGGCCGTCCTGCTGGATCGCCGCAAATACAAAGTTCCGGATGACGTGAAGACGAATTGGACAATCGGTCACAAACTGTCCTTTAACAAACCATGTCTGCCCGTTGAGCTCATATTCTCTGCACCAAACGGACGATATGGCTCTTCGATGTTCGACTGAGTGCTCCACATATCCACACAAGTCGGCCGAAACAGCCACAATCAGGCCAATCTCCTGCGAACCCAACGGCGAATGTTGTCGTGGTGGCGGACGATGACGAGCAACGCGATGCAGATCCCCCACACCCTGCCCACAGCAACGGGGTCGGGCAGCGGCGCCAACCCGGTATACAGCATGAGCAGTCCCGCGGCCGCAATCGAAGAGCCGGCCACCCACCGTGTGCGCCACAGCATCAGTCCGAAGACCATGAGCATGCCCAGGCCAAACCATGGGAAGACCGCCAGTATGGCGCCCAAAGAGGTGGCGACCCCCTTGCCGCCGCGCCCGCGCAGGAACGGAGAAAGTACATGTCCGAGGACGGTCGCCATGCCCACCACGTAGGCAGTGAAGCGGTCAAAGAGCAGCAGCGCCAGCAACGTCGGTATTAGCCCCTTGAGAACGTCGAGCAGGCCGACGACAACGCCCCATCGCACTCCCAGGACACGACCGGCATTCGTCGCGCCCGGGTTCCCGGAGCCTTGTCGAAGATCCGCATGACGAGTCCTGGCGATGATGGTCGCCGGGTTGATCGATCCGACGAAAAAACCGAGCACGGCCGTCACCGCAACGACGACCCAGGATCCGGGCATGGTCAGAGCCGGCCAGGGTCCGGTCGAGGCGAGACTGAGACCGCGATCGTGCCCGGACCGACATGTGCGCCCACCACCGCTCCGAGCTCAACCAGAAGCACCGTCGTCGAGGACGGCACCCTGGTCAGCAGCCGGTCGACCAGATCGCTGGCCCGGGTCTGCGAGTCAAGATGATGGACAGCGATATCGACGCCTGTCTCCCCTGCAGCGCCGAGCGCCTGGAGTGCGAGCTCTTCCAGCCTGCTCAATGCGCGAGCCGCCGTGCGCACCTTCTCGATCGGATCGATGTGCCCGTCGGACAGCGCCAGTAAGGGCTTGATGGCCAGCGCTGAGCCGAGCAGGGCCGAGGCCGCTCCGATCCGACCGCCGCGGCGCAGATGCTCCAGGGTGGCCACGTAGAAAATGACAGTGGACGCCCGCGCCCGAGCAGTCGCAATGGCCGCCACCGTTTTGGCGTCCTGTCCCCGCTGCGCGGCCACAGCTGCGGACAGCACCGCATAACCCATCGCCATACCCACTGAGCGGGAGTCGACAACCTCCACGGGAATCGGCGACTGGCTGGCCGCGAGCATGGCGGATCCGACGGTCCCTGACATGTCCGAGGAGATGTGCACGGACACCACGGCGTCGGCGCCGCCGGCCGCCGCCGCCTCATAGGCATCGAGAAACGCCTGCGGCGACGGACGTGAGGTGCTCACCTTGGTGAACTTGCGCAGGGCCGCTGCCAACTCGGACGTGGTGAAGTCGACGCCTTCGCTGTACTCCTGCCCGCCCAGAACCACGTGTAGCGGCACAACGGCAATGCCATGGCTCGCCACAAGATCCTCGGGCAGGGATGCCGTGGAGTCCGTGACGATCGCAACGCTCACTCTGGCAGGCTATCGCTGGACACCCAGGGATCTTGTCACGGCGCCATCCCAACGTCACACGGTCCAGGCCCGCACCATCCCCATGTTTGTCAGCTGGCGACGATGTTGACCAGGTTCGGCGCACGAACGATGACCTTGCGGACGACCTTGCCTTCAAGCGCTGCGGTGATCTTGCCACTGGCCAATGCCTGCTCCTGCAGGTCTTCCTCACTGATGCCGACAGGCACCTCGAGGCGATCGCGCACCTTGCCCTGGACCTGAACGACACACGTCACCGTGTCGTCCACGAGCAGCGCAGGGTCGGCTGTCGGGAAGTCCACGTAGGTCAAAGACTCGGCGTGCCCCAGCTTGGCCCAAAGCTCCTCGGCGAGGTGAGGTGCCACAGGAGCCGTCATGACAACCAGCGCCTCGGCCGCCTCGCGCGGCACGTTGGGCAGCTTGGTCAGCGCATTGTTGAACTCGATCAGACGGGCGATGGCCGTGTTGAAACGCAGACCGTCATAGTCCCTTCTCAGCGCATCGATGGTCTTGTGCAAGAGACGTTTCGTCGCCTCGTCCGGGGCATCCTCAATGACCAGAAGCTCGCCGCTCACTTCGTCAATCACGTTGCGCCACAGGCGCTGCAGGAAACGCTGGGCCCCGATAACGGCTCGGGTCTCCCAGGGACGCGACAGGTCCAAAGGGCCCATCGACATCTCGTAGACCCGGAACGTGTCGGCGCCATAGCCCTCGAACATCTCATCCGGAGTCACGACGTTCTTCAGGGACTTGCCCATCTTCCCGTACTCACGGGTGACCGGCGATCCCTTCCACGTGTAGGAGATCTCACCGCTGGGTGTTGCCTCCTCGATGACCTCAGCGGCGGGCACTGACTGGCCGCGGCTGTCACGGAAGAAGAAGGCCTGGATGTAGCCCTGGTTGAAAAGCTTGCGGAAGGGTTCTTCGCTGCTGACGTGACCGAGGTCGAACAGCACCTTGTGCCAGAAGCGGGAGTACAGCAGGTGCAGCACCGCATGCTCGACGCCACCGACATACAGGTCGGCACCGCCGGGATCGAGGGCACCGACCCGTGCCCCCACAACGGTTTGGACCTGCTTGCCCATCCAGTACTTCTCCACCTCGGGGTCAACAAGGGCGTCGTTGTTGGCCGGGTCCAGGTAGCGCAGCTCGTACCAGCAGGAGCCGGCCCAGTTGGGCATCGTGTTGGTCTCGCGACGGTAGGACTTCACACCATCGCCCAGGTCCAACTCGACGTTGACCCAATCCTGTGCCCGGGCCAGGGGCGGCGCCGGGTTGGACTCCGCATCCTGCGGGTCGAACGTGGCCGGTGAGTAGTCCGCCACCTCTGGCAGGAGCACGGGCAGCATGGACTCGGGCAGGGCAATCGCGTGGCCGGCCTCGTCATGGACGATGGGGAACGGCTCGCCCCAGTAGCGCTGCCGCGAGAACAACCAGTCGCGCAGCTTGTAAGTGACCGTCTCCTCGCCGAGGCTCTTGTCCCGCAGCCAGTCGATGGTCTTGGCCTTGGCCTCGGGGACGCGCAGCCCATTCAGCGAGATCTCGTCATTGGCTGAGTTGATTGCCGGCCCGTCACCGATGAACGCCTCGTCCTCCGGGTGACCGTCCGGAGGCTGCACCGTGCGGATGATGGGCAGGTCGAACTTGGTCGCGAACTCGTAGTCGCGCACGTCCTGACCAGGCACCGCCATGATCGCGCCAGTGCCGTAGCCCATCAGCACGTAGTCCGCCACGAACACCGGAATTGATCGCCCGTCAACGGGATTGATGGCGAAGGCCCCGGTGAACGCACCGGTCTTGTCCTTACCCTCGGACTGCCGCTCGACGTCGCTCTTACGCGAGGCTGTCAGCCGGTATGCCGCGACGGCCTCCCGGGGTGTCACTGTGTCACGTCCACCGGGAACCCAGGCCTCAAGCGTGCCCTGGGGCCAATCATCACCGGGGACAATAGAATCCACTAGCGGATGCTCAGGTGCCAGCACCATGAAAGTGGCACCGAACAGCGTGTCCGGGCGCGTCGTGAAGACATCGATCGCGACCGTCGTGGCGCCATCGGCAGTCTCGGCGCCATCGGCGACAGGCACCCGGAAGAACACCTTGGCCCCGGATGAACGACCAATCCAGTTGCGCTGCATCAGCTTGACCGGCTCGGGCCAGTCCAGACGGTCGAGGTCGTCAACCAGCCGGTCCGAGTACTTGGTGATCCGCATCATCCACTGGGACAGGTTGCGCTTGAATACCGGGAAGTTGCCACGCTCGGACCGACCGTCGATGGTGACTTCCTCATTGGCCAGAACGGTGCCCAGCCCCGGACACCAGTTGACTGGCGCCTCGCTGGTGTAAGCCAGCCGCTGGTCGTCGATCTCCTTGCGCTGCACCTCCGCGTCCAGCCACTCCCACGGCACGCCGGAGGTCGTGGCCCGCTCCCCCGACTCAAAAGCCGCGACAAGCTCGCTGATCGGTCGGGCCCTTCCGCGCCCGCCCTCGGCAGACTGGTCATACCAGCTGTTGAAGATCTGGACAAAGATCCACTGGGTCCACCGGTAGAACTCCGGGTCGATCGTGGCGATCGCACGGCGGTCGTCATGTCCCAGACCAAGGCGGCGCAGCTGACGCCGCATGGTCACCATGTTCTCTTCAGTGGTCTTGCGGGGGTGCTGACCGGTCTGCACGGCGTACTGCTCGGCCGGCAGCCCGAACGCGTCGTAGCCCAGGGTGTGCAAGACGTTCTTGCCCATCATCCGTTGAAAGCGGGCGAAGACGTCTGTGGCGATGAATCCCAGCGGATGCCCGACATGCAGCCCGGCTCCGGAGGGATAGGGGAACATATCCAGCACGAAGAGCTTCTGCCGGCCGGCCACCCCCTCGGGGTCAGCCCACGGGCCGGCCGGGTTCGGGGCGTGGAAGGTGCCCTCGCTCTGCCACCGGTCCTGCCACGACGTCTCGATGCGCTCAGCCATCTCGGCCGTATATCGGTATGGAGTGTCGTTCATCATCGCGTCCTCTGTTCGTCATCCTGCGATTGCATGCTCCTGGGGGCCCCCGTCTGGCGACTCTGACTGGCACATGAGAAAACCCCTCGCGAAGGAGGGGTTGCCGCGTTGATGTCCGGTCCGGGCCAACGCGGCTAACTAAGGAGCAGCGAGCTTCGCATGAGTGACACGTTAGCGCAGGGTGCGGCCCTGATGCCGGTCATCATCAGCACGTGGACGAGGTCGCGGTACGTGAAGGTGCGATCTGGACGAATCGGCGCATGCGAAAGGCCGCCACCTGGACCGGTGACGGCCTCTGCAAGCCGGCAGAACGTGAATCCCTACAGGGACGCGACCTTCTTGGCCATGGACGACTTCTTGTTCGCCGCGTTGTTCTTGTGTATGACGCCCTTGCTCACGGCCTTGTCGAGCTTGGTCGACGCAACCTTGAGTGCCTCGGCAGCCGCAGAGGCGTCGCCGGAGTCGGCCGCAGTCTTGAACTTGCGGATCCAGGTGCGGAGCTCGCTCTTGACGGCCTTGTTGCGTTCGGTGGCCAGAGCGTTCGTCTTGATGCGCTTCAGCTGGGACTTGATATTTGCCACGTGGAATCTTTCTCACATTCGGGTAGGTCGATGGTGCTCTGTCATGAGGGCGACAGAGGCGGCTCGGGACCGGGCGTGGGGATACCCGTGGTTGAGCCGCTCTGGGTGGAACTGCATGCGCACACGACCTGAGCGCGCACGCGACGACCAAATCTAGCAGCGAAGAGCTCACCTCGCCAAACCGCAACCTCCCAGGCTGCGAGGTCGCCAGGGTTCAGCCGCCCCGAGCTCTCAGACCTCAGCGAGGGTTGCGGGCTGCACAGATCGTCAGAATCGCACGTTCGACGGCATAGACCGGGTCGCGGCCGCCGCCCTTGACGTCGAAATCCGCTGCGGCAACGGCCTGGATGGCTCGGCCGACGCCCTCGGGCTCCCAGCCGTCGAGCTTCCTGCGAGCCTGGTCGATCTGCCACGGCGCCATGGCCAGGGTCTTGGCCAGCTGAGCCGAGGAGCCACGACCTGCGCTGCCGACCTTCACCATCTGACGCAGCTGCATGGCCAGCACAGCAACAATCGGCACCGGGCTGTCGCCGGCCGAGATGGCGTGACGCAGCAGGCGAAGAGCCTCCCCCGCGTTGCCGGCGATCGCGGCGTCAGCGACCTTGAAACCCGTCGCCTCGACCTTGCCACCCTGATATCTGTCGACCAACGCCTCGTCGACCAGGCCCTCGGTATCGGCGACCAGCTGCGCGCAGGCAGCGGTCAGCTCGCGGAGGTCCTTGCCGACCGACTCGACCAGGGCCCGCAGCGCACCCGGTGTGGCCTTGCGGCCCTGGCGGCGAAACTCGTTGGCGGCGAACTGCGTCTTGTCACCATCGGACTTGATCAAGGGGGCGTCGATGACCCGCGCCCCGGCCTTCTTCAGGGTGTCCAGGACCTTCTTACCGCGCATGCCGCTCTTGTGGGCCACGACCAGCGTGATCTCGTCCGCGGGCGCAGCCAGGTAGGCCAGCAGGTCGGTCTGCAGGTCATCCGGCGCCTCGTCGAGGTCCAGGACGACGATCACCTTGGTCCCGCCGAACAACGAGGGGGATGCGTGCATGGTGAGCGTCCCGCTCTCGTAGCCCTCGGCGAACAGCTTGATCACCTCTAGATCCGGGTCGCCGGCGCGCAGTGCCTCCACCGTCGAGGCCAGCGCACGCTCGGCGAGAACGCTCTCCGGACCCGAGATCAGCACGTATGCCGGCACACCGGCTGTGGGGGCGTGGATGGTCTGGTTGGTCACCGGGCCAAGACTGTCATGCTGCGGCGACAGTCGCCTGCCATGCTCAGAACGCCATCTTCGGTGAGTCCGACAGCTCGAGGCCGAAGAGACTCAGCCGGGCCATGATCACGTCATCCTCGAGCTCGAGGTGGTCGGCCAGCCCATCGAGGGTCAGACCCAGCTCGACGCCTTCGCGCAGCTCGGTGTCCTGCTCGGAGGTCCAGGCATGGCCCTGGGTGACTGCGGTTCGAGCAGATCCGGCCACTGGCGGGTCGCCCGCCACGGGCCGATCGTCGGCCGGCGGGTCATCCTCGTCCTCGCCACCCATCGGGATGGGGTCAACCAGCCCTGCGATTCCGCGCAGCGCCGGCTCGTGCACCGGCAAGGGCTCGGCGGCAGTCTCGTCCAGGCGTTTGAGTGCGGCCAGGACCATCGTCTTGTCAATGGTCGGCCAGAACGGTGGCAGGGACTTCTGCAGGAACCCGGCGTAACGCGCGGTCATCATCCGCGAGTCGAGAATGGCCACGACCCCGCGGTCATCGCCGCGACGCACCAGCCGGCCGGCGCCCTGAGCGAGCCGCAACGCCGCGTGGGTGGCCGAGACCGCCATGAAGCCGTTGCCGCCCATCCGGGCAATGGCCTGCGAACGCGCCGAGGACAGCGGGTCATCCGGGCGAGGGAATGGGATCCGGTCGATGATGACCAGCTGACAGGAAGAACCTGGGACGTCGACGCCCTGCCACAACGACAGCGTGCCGAACAGGCACGTCCTGGCGTCGCGGGCAAACTGTCGCACCAGCGTGGAGGTCTGGTCCTCGCCCTGGCAGATGAAGTCGATGCTGCCGGTGTCTGTATCGCCATAAGTGCCTGAGTCCTTGGCGGTGCCGTTGCCTTCACTACTGCCGAACCGTTCGCGCATCGCCTCGGTCGCGGCGACGGCTGCGCGCATCGAGGAGAACAGCCCGAGCGTCCTGCCCCCAGCGGCCCGCACCAGCTCCTCGATCTCGTCGAGCATCTCGGGCGCCATGCCGTCACGGCCCGGCGCCGGTAGATGCTTGGCGACATAGGCGATGGCCTGCTTCGGGTAGTCGAACGGGCTGCCGACGTCGAGCCCACGCCAGGTCGGGGCGCCCTCACCGCGCAGCCCGAGGGTCCCGGCAACGGCGTCGAACGTTCCACCAAGCTCGAGGGTGGCCGACGTCATGATGACCGTACGATCGCCAAATATCCCGTCCCGCATCAACATCGCCACGCTCATCGGTGCCACTTTCAGCACCGAGCCTCTTCGCGGGTCCTTGCTCACCCAGGCGACGTCGAGCTCGCGCTCCTCCAGGATCCGTTCGGCGTTCTCGAAGATCTCGTCGATCGCCGCGCGGGCGACCTGCCGGGCACCGTCGTTGTCCTCCGGCGATGCCGGCTTCAGCTCGGTCTGCACCCCGCGGGCAGAGTCGCGCACCCGTGCAAGAGCAAGTGACAGGGAGTCAGGTATGCCGTTCAGCCGTCCTTCGGGCAGCTCGTCGACGATGGCGGCGAGGAACTCGGACGCATCGGTGACCTGGTCTGTCGGCGCGAGACGCCCGGCACGCTTGGCGGCGACGGCGATCATAGGCACGGTCAGCTCATCGGTGATTGTGGAGGTGACCCGGTCGACCAGATCATGGCCCTCGTCGACGATCAGCACGTCGTGCTCGGGCAACATCTGTCGGCCCTCGAAAGAGTCGATGGCCATGAAGGCGTGGTTGGTCACGACCACGTCGACGTCCTTGGCGCCCGCGCGTGCCTGCTCCACGAAGCACTCGGTGACCATCGGACACTTCTGGCCTAAGCACTCGTGCGCCGCGACCGAAACCTGGCGCCACGCCCGCTCTGAGACCCCCGGCAGCAGCTCGTCGCGGTCACCGGACTGGGTCGTCTCAGACCAGGATCGCAGTCGGACTACCTCTGCTCCCAGCCAGGAAGCGTTGGAGTCCACAGCCCCCACCGACAGGAGGCTTCCCTCGTCATCTGCCGGGAAGCCGCCGGACAGTTTGTGCCGGCACAGGTAGTTACGGCGGCCCTTCACCAGAGCGTAGGTCGGTTGGCGACCCAGGATGGGGGCGATCGACTTGGCCAGCCGGGGCATGTCAAAGTCGACGATCTGGGCCTGCAGGGTCAGTGTCGCGGTGGCCACGACAGTGGGCCGACCCGTGTCGAAAGCGTGCACCACAGCGGGAATGAGATAGGCCAGCGACTTGCCGGTGCCCGTGCCCGCCTGGACCAAGAGGTGCTCGCGTTTGGCGATGGCATCCGCCACGGCGTGCACCATCTCGACCTGTCCCGGACGCTGCACACCACCGATCCCTTGCACTGCGGCGTCCAGGAGTGCGTCCAGGTCGGGGGCTTTCGAAGGCATTCCCTCAGGCTATGCCCGCAAAGCGTCAATCCGCATAAGCCGCGAGCTCGTCGACCAGGGTCTGGTTGACCTTGGCCTCGACTCGGGTGCCGTGCTCGGTGTGCTCGCTGGTGAGGATCTCGGCCTCGCGGTGCAGCCTGTTGACCAGATCGCCCCGGTCATAGGGCAGCAGCACGGTCACCGCGATGTCCGGCCGGGGCAGCTCGTCGGCGATGAGGCAGCGGAGCTCGTCCAGCCCCTCACCCGTGCGCGCAGACACGACGAGGGAGTGCTTCTCGCTGCGCCGGAGCCGGTCCAGCACCTCGGGGTCCGCAGCGTCGGCCTTGTTGACGACGATGACTTCCCTGATCTGGTCACCGCCGACCTCGGCAAGAACAGCGCGCACGGCCGAGATCTGACCCTCGGGGTCGGGGTGGGAGCCGTCAACGACGTGAAGCAGCAGATCCGCGTCGCCGACCTCCTCGAGCGTCGATCGGAAAGCCTCAACAAGCTGGGTCGGCAGCGCCCGGACGAAGCCCACGGTGTCCGACAGGGTGAACAGCCGGCCGTCGGCTGTCTCTGCCTTACGGACGGTTGGGTCGAGGGTGGCGAACAGCTGGTTGTCAACCAGTACGCCGGCACCGGTGAGCCGGTTGAGCAGGGAGGACTTGCCCGCGTTGGTGTAGCCGGCAATGGCGACGCTGGCCACGCTATTGACCCTGCGACTGTGCCGCTTGGTGTCCCGGGTGGTCTTCATCGCCTTGATCTCGCGCTTGAGCTTGGCGATCCTGCTGTTGATCCGGCGCCGATCGAGCTCGATCTTGGTCTCGCCAGGGCCACGTGAGCCCATCCCCTGGCCGCCGGCCGCCTGCCCACCGGCCTGGCGGGACATCGACTCACCCCAACCACGCAGACGGGGGAGGAGGTACTGCAGCTGGGCAAGCTCGACCTGAGCCTTACCTTCACGGCTCTTGGCATGCTGGGCGAAGATATCGAGGATCAAGGCGGTGCGGTCGATGACCTTGACCTTGACGACGTCCTCGAGCGCCCGTCGCTGTCCGGGGCTGAGCTCGCCGTCGCAAACCACCGTGTCGGCGCCCTCGGCGATGACGACATCGCGTAGCTCTATCGCTTTGCCGGACCCCAGAAACGTGCTCGTGTCGGGCCTCTGGCGACGCTGGATCAGTCCAGCGAGCACAGTAGACCCGGCCGTCTCGGCGAGAGCGGCCAGCTCACGGATCGAGTTGTCGGCGTCCTCGACGGTGCCTTCGGTCCACACGCCGCAGAGCACGACCCGCTCGAGGCGCAGCTGGCGGTACTCAAGCTCGGTAACATCCTGGAGCTCGGTCGACAGGCCCGCGACCCGGCGCATGGCCGCGCGTTCCTCACGGTCGAGCTGGGTGCCATCGACGTCGGCGCCAAAGTCCGACTCATCGCGGTGCCAGGTGTCGTCGTCGTTGAGTGCTGACGCTTTGAAGTCGAACAAATCGGATCGTTGAGTCATATCTCCCTTAGGATCGCATCTCTTCAACCTCCCGCGCGAACTGTTTGTTCCGATATGCCGCGTGCCCGCGCCGGCCCCGCCCCACCACGGCGACAGTTGTGAGCTCTCGTTGGACGCAAACGCGAATGCCTTTCGGTGAACGGTAGCGGTCGCCGTTGGCACGGTTATCCGTCTCGGCCGAGCCCTCTGAAAGGACACCGCCACAACATGGCCGAGCCGACTGCCTGCTCTGCGATGACGTACATCCAGCCGCCGACGAGGGCGCTGCTGGTAGCTTCGCCGACCGGTCCTAAGAGAGGGTCCATCGCTGGTCACCGCCGACGAGCACGACCACCTTCGGGCCGGCTGACAACACCTGAATGATCCGGGTGCCAGCCACCAGGGGCGCCGAGATGGGGGCGCTTGGCTTCGAGGCGACCTGGGGGACATCTGGGATCGGGACGGAAGTTGAAGGTGACAGCCGCCACAGGGCCACGGCGTTGTCGATGGGAGATGCCCCGCCCGGCAGCCGTCCAGCACTACAGATGCCTTCCCAGGACTTGTAAGACGGCGCGGGCTGTCACCTACATGCACCGACCTCAGCCATATCTCGACGCTTTTGACTGTCTGGACGAGAGAGCTGCACACACGTTGGCCGTCAACGACCTTGGCTGGTCTACGCGGCATAGATCTGGCCGCTGGACATATCGCGTCAATGGGACATCAGGTGATGTTCCCAAGACCGAGGTTGAACTGTGTTCACCTTCCCAGGTGCTCGCCGTCTGGCACATCGGCCGTCGGGGCCACGAGAACACACCTAGAGCCGGCGACCCGATCCTCACTCGCGAGCCTTGACAGTCATTACCTGTTCGATGGACTCTTCCGGGACGCTAGCCGTGCTGGCAGCGGCCCGCGGCCTCACCGAGGGCCGCTGCCAATATCGGAGACAGAGGCAACACATGAGCACTCCCACGCCTACCCGGCAACAGCTCTTCATCAACGGCGCCTACGTCGACGGCACGGGACCGCAGACGTACGACGTCATGAGCCCGGTCACCGGCGCCCTCGTGGGCAGTGTGCCGATACCGTCCGAGGCCGACCTAGACGCTGCGGTCAAGGCGGCCAACGACGCGCAGCCCGCATGGGCCGCAGTCAACGTATGGAAGCGGGCCGAGATCTGTCACCGCATAGGCGACGAGCTCAGCAAGCGCGTCCCCGAACTAGCCCGGCTCCAGACGTGGGAACAGGGCAAGCCGCTTGCCGAGTCGGTCGCCGACATCGAGGAGGCGGCGCAGCTGTTCCACCTGCACGCCGAGGATGCGTTGCGGCTACACGGCGAGGTAATCCCGTCCCCCGACAGCCGTAAGCGCATGTTCACCTTCCACCGCGCGGTGGGCACGTGGGCCATCATCACCCCCTGGAACTTCCCAGTGCTCATGCTCGCCGAGTTCGTCGCTCCCGGGCTCGCCACGGGCAACGCACACGTCGTCAAACCGCCCGCCAACACCCCACTGACCGTGCTGAAGGCCATGGAGGCATTCGCCGCGGCGGGTCTGCCGGAGGGCCTGGTCAACATCGTCCCGGGCGAAGGCGCCATCGGCGACGCACTGGTGCGGCACTCCGGGATCGACGCGATTGGCTTCATCGGCTCCTCGGCCACCGGCGCGAAGATACAGGCCGCTGCCGGGCTGAAGCGCTCGATCATGGAGTGCTCGGGCAATGGGCCGCTAGTGGTGCTCGGCGACGCCGACCTGGACGCCGCGGCAAAGGCTGCGGTGTACGGCGCCTCCCTGTGCTCGGGCCAGGTGTGCTGCGCCACAGAGCGGGTCGTGGTACACCGCGACATCCACGACGCCTTCGTGGAGGCCATACTGCGGGCCGCCGGACAGGTAGTGCTCGGCGACCCGTTCGTCGAGGCGACCAACCTCGGCCCGTTCAACAACCAGGGCGTCGCGGCCAAGATGGACCGGCACATGGCCGATGCCCGCGAGCGCGGTGCCCGGGTCCTGACTGGCGGCGAGCGCCGCCACGGGCAGCCGACCGATCTCTACTACGAGTTCACCGTGGTGGACGGCGTGCCTGAGGAGAGCCTGCTGTCGCGGGAGGAGTCCTTCGGCCCGGTGGTGCCTATCATCACCGGCGCTTCAGACGACGAGCTACTGCGGATCGCCAACGACGACAAGCTCGGCCTCCAAGGGGCCGTCTTCACTCGAGACATGGCCGCCGCCTTCCGCTTCATCGAGAACATGGCGGTCGGCCAGGTCATCGTGAACGACAGCACCTGCTACTGGGACATCAACATGCCCTTTGGTGGCGCGGGCGGTCGCGGCACCGGCTGGGGCCGTATCGGCGGCAAGTGGACACTCCTGGCGATGACGGACGTACGTACGGGTGTGATCAGCCTCTGAGACGGCCCGCACACTCTCGGATGCCACCCGCGCACACCAGGGATGCTGGGTTGGTGCACTGTCTGCCATACGGGGCCACGATCCTGCTGCTGGCCGCGCAGGATCCCCTTCCGCGGCGGTCTCGCGCGGGCAGAACCCGGCGCCCACATCCGCAGTTCCACCGGCCGTCCTGACGACCGCCCCGCCACCGGCGCGTCTGCCGCCCACCACCTCGTCATCGGGCCCCAGGCCGCGCTGTGGCAGGCAGCGCACCGCCTGTTCGGTAGTCCTCAGGTTGCCCGGCGGACGCCGGGCACTGTTCGCCGTCCCGGCCAGGGACGACGGTCACCATCGGCTGGGCCTAGCAACTGGGCTGCCCGGGTACGGCCGGACATCCGAGGAACTAGCGGCCCAGAGCCGGATTCCGGCCCGCGCCATGGCGGCCGGCGTGCTTGCCGTCCTGCCCCGCTGTCGCGCCAGCGGGCTGGCACGGTGCGTCGCAGGGCGCTACCACGCCGGGCCCCGTCGCCGGTAGCGTGGACGGTGATGAGCAAATTGACCGACCACTACTTCACCGCCGAGCCTGCCAGCGCCGCCCAGCGTCGAGAGCTTCGCGTGTCCCTGGCGGGCCGGGAGGTCATCGTGCAGACGGCGCCGGGCATCTTCTGCCCGGACCGGGTCGACATCGGCACTGCCGTACTGCTGCGCGAGGCGCCCGTTCCGCCGCCGACCGGCAACCTCCTGGACATCGGCTCGGGCTGGGGCCCGATCGCCCTGAGCCTCGGGCTCCTCAGCCCGGATGCCAGCATCTGGGCCGTCGACGTGAACCAGCGTGCCCTGGCTCTGGCACGTCACAACGCCAAAGCATTGGGAATCAACGACTTCCAGGCCAAGACACCCGATGAGGTGCCGGCAGACGTTCGTTTCGACGCCATCTGGTCCAACCCGCCGATCCGGGTCGGCAAGCCCGCTCTGCACGACCTGCTCATGAAATGGCTGCCCCGCCTGACACCTGGCGGCGCGGCATACCTGGTGGTTCAGAAGAACCTCGGATCGGACTCGCTGCAAGGCTGGCTGACAACCGAGCTCGAGGTCAGAGAGCCGGGCGCCTTCACAGTTGGCCGCCATGCCACAGCCAGGGGCTTCCGACTGCTCTCGGTGCGTCGAAGCGGGTGATCAGGCCAGGGTTGTGACCCCGTCGGCCACCAGAACTGCCGGACCTGACAACTCGACCTGCTGGTCTGCCAGCGCCCGGACCTGCAGCGTCCCGCCCAGCACGTCAACTCGCCACATGTCGCTGGCCGTGTCCGCTGCGGCCCACCAACGAGTGGCCAGCGCCGCTGCGGCAGCACCCGTGCCGCACGAACGGGTCTCACCGACGCCGCGTTCGTACACCCTCATAGCGATGTGCCCGGGGCCGATCGGTCGAACGAACTCGACGTTGGTGCCGTGAGGTGGAGCGGGGTTGACCTCAGGCACCTCAGTCAGGTCCAGCGAGGCCAGATCCGCCGAGTCCGGCAATGCCACAACGACATGCGGGTTGCCCAGGTCCAGGCTCAAGCCGGGCATCGGGTCATGTCCGCGGACCTTGACCATGGCATCAAAGCCCTTCTCGTGCGCGCGGTCGGCATCCACGATGCGCCAGTTTCCAAGGTTCACAGCGATCAGGTCGCCATCAAAGCGGACTTGGACTACGCCACCACGGGTGGCAATAGCGAACTCGCCAGCCGTCTCCAGGCCCTCACGGCGCAGGTATGCCGCGAACACCCGGCTTCCGTTGCCACACATCTCGGCGGCGCTGCCATCGGCGTTTCGATAGTCCATGAACCAGTGGGCCTGAGCCGCCTGTTCACGAATGTTCTGCTCTGCCGCTGCCTCAGTCGGGACAACCCGGATAACACCATCGGCGCCGATACCAGTTCGGCGGTCCGTCAGACGTCGGACCTGTTCGGCCGTCACGTCATGAGAGCCGTCGAGATCGGGCACCAGCACGAAATCGTTCTCGGTGCCGTGGCCCTTGGTGAAATGCAGCTCGCCGATGTCAGTCATCTCGCCCATTGTTGCTCACGGAAGTGCCTCACGCCGAGCCGAGACGCCGCCCAGGCGGAGCCAATGGTGTCGCGCCCTCACGCCGAGTCAATGTTGTCGAGCGCACGGTCTGTCAGCTGCGAGTCGTCATACCCGAGCCAGTGGATGCGCGGGTCCGGGCGGAACCACGACTCCTGGCGCCTGGCGAACCTGCGGGTCGAGGTGATCGTGTCCTCGATCGCCTGCTCCGCGCTGAGGAGGCCGTCAAGGTGGGCCAATGCCTGGCTGTAGCCAAGAGCCTTGGCTGCGGTCCTGCCCTCACGTAAGCCGTCCGCGTCCAGCCGGCGTGCCTCGTCGAGCAGGCCTGCGTCCCACATCTGCCGTACTCGAGCCTCGATGCGCGCATCGAGCTCCGGCCTCGGGACAAGCAGACCAATCGTGACCGTGGGCAGCTGGTACTCCCGGGTCGGCAAGGTGGCTGAGAACGGTCGCCCGGTCAGCTCAATGACCTCAAGGGCTCGAACGACCCGCCGCTCGTTCTTCGGTTGAATGGAGCGCGCCGCAACGGGATCCGCCCGCAGCAATCGCATGTACATGGCCTGTACACCCTCCCCTGCAAGCTCAGTCTCAAGCCTGGCACGTACCGCTGGGTTCGTAGGCGGGATGTCGAGACGGTCGAGGGCCGCGCGCACATACAGGCCCGAGCCGCCGACCAGGATCGGCCGATGCCCGCGGGACCGGATGCTGTCGATGTCCAACCGGGCTTCTCGCTGGTAGGCCGCAACGCTGGCTTCCTGGCGAACATCCAGGACGTCAAGCTGATGGTGGGCGATCCCCCGGCGCGCCTCGACCGGGGTCTTGGCCGTGCCAATATCCATCCCGCGATACAGCTGCATGGCATCGGCATTGACGATCTCGCCACGCAGCCGCTGAGCGAGGGTGAGAGCCAGATCTGACTTCCCGCTTGCCGTCGGTCCCACGATCGCGACCACCGGACCGACCGACTTCACCGTCATGGACGACGCCAGCTCGCAACAGCCCAGCCGACGCCGTAGGGCGCGCCCGCCCAGAGCACTTCTCCGATCCCATCCGAGCCGGCCGCGGCCACCAACACCGGCCAGACCTGGGCTCCGGTTGCCCCCAGCGCATCGCCGAGGTCTCCATCGATCTCGGCCAGGCGACTCGGCTGTCCGGATGCAAGAGCCGTGCAGACTCCGTCGTCATACCCCCGGGCCCGTGCGTCTTGAGCTCTTGGTGCCTTGGGCCCATGACAGGCTGCCCCGTCGGCCACCAGGATCAGGCCAACGGCGTTGCCATCGGCGCCCAGCTGCTCACCCAGGGCCGTAGCGTCGCCGCCGCAGGTCGTGATCCACCGGGCGGATGCCCACAGCTCAGCGTGCCCCGGATGTGTGGCGATGTCGCGACTCGCCAGGTATCGGGCGACCATGATCGGGGTGGGCAGGTGGCGGTCATATGGGTGCCCCTTGACCAGAGCCGGAATGGCGACGTCGCGCCCGAAGCTGGCGAACGACACCGGCCCGACGGCATCGAACTCTCCCGGCTGACCCGGACCGACGACCACAAGCTGTGCCGAAGCCGAAGCCGAACCCGATGGCGAAGGCGGCGAACCGGCTGACACCCTGACGAGATCGGAGACGGCCCGGGACACCGCACGATCTGCGGCATTACGCATGTCGTCCAGCTCGTGGGCGGCCGAACCCATCAGCTCGGCGACGAACGCGGGTGGTCCGGGGACCACCGCAGTGGTGATGAGCACGGCGTGTAAGTCGTTCAGCGACAGGTCGCAGAGGCTACCTGGGCCAGCTGGGGCCGCCGGTAGGAGGGCATACCGAGAGTGACTGCGGGACGACCCGAGCCGGGCACGTCCTGCAGCGCTGCCCACGCGTCCCCACCGGTGGTGCGACGCACCTCGAAGAGGCCGCCCTGCACGCCGGAGTCGGCAACCAGGTGATGCGGCGCGGCACGGGTCACGCCTACCTCCACCATGTCACCGGGTCGCGGCACCTCAGCCCCCTGCGGAACAGCGAAATGCACAAGGCGATTGTCGCGCGCACGTCCGGACAGCCGCGCGGTCGCGGCGTCCTTGCGGCCCTCGCCCTGGGCGACGAGCACCTCGACGGTGCACCCCATCTGCTTGAGGTTCTCCGCCCACGAAAGCTCCTCCTGGACCGCCAGCAAGCGCTCATAGCGTTCTTGCACAACGGCCTTGGGGATCTGGTCCGGCATGGTCGCGGCAGGGGTGCCGGGGCGGATGGAGTACTGGAAGGTGAAGGCGCCGGCAAAGCGAGACGCAGTCACCACCCCCAGCGTCTCCTGGAAGTCCTCCTCAGTCTCTCCCGGGAATCCGACGATCAAGTCGGTCGTGATCGCGGCGCCGGGTATGTACTCGCGAACGGTGTCCAGAATGCCGAGGTACGACGCGCTGCGGTAGGACCTACGCATCGCCTTGAGTACCCTGTCCGAGCCCGACTGCAGCGGCATGTGAAGGCTGGGCATGACGTTGGGCGTCTGCGCCATCGCGATAATGACGTCGTCGGTGAAAGCCGACGGGTGCGGGCTGGTGAAGCGGACCCGCTCGAGGCCGGCGATCTGCCCGCAGGCACGCAACAGCTTGCCGAACGCCAGCTTGTCGCCGAACTCCACTCCGTAGGTGTTGACGTTCTGACCGAGCAAAGTGACCTCGATGACGCCCTGAGCCACCAGTGCCTCGATCTCAGCCAGGATGTCGCCGGGGCGACGGTCCATCTCCCTGCCCCGCAAGGTCGGCACGATGCAGAACGTGCAGGTGTTGTTGCAGCCCACAGAGATGGACACGAACGCGCTGTATGCCGAGTCACGTCGGGTGGGCAACGTCGAGGGGAAGACGTCCAGACTCTCCAGGATCTCGACCTCAGCCTGCTTGTTGTGACGAGCGCGATCCAGCAGTGCCGGAAGCGAGCCCATGTTGTGGGTGCCGAACACAACGTCCACCCAGGGCGCCCTGTCCACAATCGTGACGCGGTCCTTCTGTGCCAGACATCCGCCGACCGCGATCTGCATGGCAGGGTTCTTGATCTTGGCCGGGCGAAGCTGACCGAGGTTGCCGTACAGCTTGTTGTCGGCGTTCTCGCGCACCGCACAGGTGTTGAACACCACGACGTCCGCAGTCTCCGGCGGATCAGGAACACCCGCGATGTCGACATAGCCGGCAGACTCCAACAGCCCGGAAAGCCGCTCGGAGTCATGAACGTTCATCTGACACCCATAGGTGCGCACTTGATAGGTCTTCATGGCATCGACAAGCGTACGTGTTCCGGGGTCAGTCGCGATTGACCGGTCAGCACGAAGACTCACTGAACTCGCCGGTTCCGATTGCTGGCGTCACGTTCGTGTGCCAAGTCATGGCGCGCTGACGGCAACGACCGCAAGGGGCGTGTGGTGACGATGCGGCGGATTTCTCTCATGTTCGCCCTTGCGTGGGAATCCACCGGATCCCGCCACATAGCCAGCCCGAAGCCATCGACGTCCGCGATGGCGACCAGCTCCACGTCCCCGACGGGGACCAGCTCGACGTTCCCACAGGAGCAAGCTAGCCGTCTGCGACGAGGCCCCCCAGACTGCCGCAACGCCGCACAAGGACATCATCGGCGCGGCCAGCAGCTTCGGTGCGGCATTCAAAGAGATGCGCAGCCTGAAGGCCTGCGACGGTGCGGCCGTCACCGGTGCCGTGAGCCGGGCCCGGGCCGCCGACGTGGGCACGTATGCGCCCCATCCTGCTCGCTGCGTTACTCACCTGCCGTCGAGCATTGTGGCTGTGCCCGGCCACTACTTGGTCTACGGCATGCTGGCCCAGATCCCGGGGGCGAACCCATCGAGCGGTACCGGACATGGCTATCAGAATGCCCCAGGAAGGACACCTGAGCGGTTCCCCTGAGCGCGCGTCTAGTCCGGCAGGTGTTCGGGCGCGTCCGCGATGGCCTCACGAATGACGGCGTACGTCAGGCTCGAGGAGTAACCCTTACGCGCGAGCATGCCGGCCAGCCGTCGTGTCTGCACCTCGATGCCCAGGCCGTGCATCGCCCGTAGTTTCTTGTCCACCAGAGCCCGAGCCCGATCACGCTCATCCTCATCGGAGATGGACGACAGCGCGTCGTCGGCCAATTGGCCCTCGATGCCTTTGGTTCGCAGCTCGCGGGCAAGCGCACGCTTGGCCAGGCCGCGTCCGACCTGCTGGGAACGCACCAGCATTTGAGCGTAGGCCTCGTCATCGACGAGACCTACCTGGGTCATCCGGTCAAGCACGGCGCCCGCCACTTCGGCGGTGCAACCGCGCTTCGCGAGCTTCTGCAACAGCTCGGCGCGGCTGCGGGGCGCCATGGCCAGCTGCCGCAGAACGATCTGTCGTGCCACATCGCGCGGATCAGGCTCGGTCCCCTGGCTCTCCACATCAGGAACCGGATCACCCGTTGCAGAAGCTGCGCTCACGTCGCCCCGAACAGCCGCCGCGAGCGCGGCCTCCTCATGCGTCCCCATCGTCGTGCGGATCAGAAGTCGACCGGCACGTCCTTGACTGACATGTCCTGGATTGGAACAGCCTCGATCGGCATGTCTTTGATCGACCGCGCCTTGGCTGATCCGTTCCTGGTCGACGGTCCGCTCTTGACCGGCACGGCCCTGAGCGGCACCTCGGCGATCGGTTCAGCCGACTGGTCGACCCGTGGGCCGATGCCGAGCTTCTCCTTGATCTTCTTCTCCAGCTCGTCGGAGAGGTCAGGGTTGTCTTTCAGGAACGCACGTGCGTTCTCCTTGCCCTGCCCCAGCTGATCGCCCTCGTAGGTGTACCAAGCACCGGCCTTACGCACGAAGCCATGTTCCACACCCATGTCGATCAGCCCGCCCTCACGGGAGATGCCGAATCCATAGATGATGTCGAACTCCGCCTGTTTGAACGGGGGGGCGACCTTGTTCTTGACGACCTTGACGCGAGTGCGGTTGCCCACCGGGTCGGTGCCGTCCTTGAGTGTCTCGATCCGGCGAACGTCCAGCCGGACAGAGGCGTAGAACTTCAGCGCCTTGCCACCGGTGGTCGTCTCAGGGCTGTTATGCACCATGACACCGTCAACGAAGTAGTTGTGGGTGCCAGCCACCTCGATGTCGAACCGATCCATGGAACGCATTTGGGGCTTTATCTCTACGGAAAGCACCCGTGCCGGGACGAGAACCTGACTCGGCTCGACGAACTGCGGCTCCACAGCGAACTGCCCACGCAGACGCGGGAGCAGTTTGTAGTCCATGGACGGGTGGACATACGGCCCCACCAGCTCCAGGAACCTGCTGCTGCCGGCGGTCGTCATCGTCAGCACGGCCTTCTTGGCAGCGCCACGGATCGAGAGCCTGCCGTCAACACCGTGGACGTCGCGCAGATAGTCGGCGAGTCGCACGCGGCTCGCCTCGCTCATCGCCTCGACACAGAACTCGACCCGGCCACTGCCGCCAGCGGTGCGCCGTTGCAATCCCTGGGAATGTTCGCTGAACGAACCGTGGTCCATGAACCAGATCGCCAGAGCCAACGGACTCAGTGACTTGAGGTACTCGTCGCTCAGGTGCTTCTTCCCGTCGCCCCAGTAGACGACCTCGCAAAGCTCGCCGAGCTCGGACAACGCCGACAGCTCGACGAATGCAGCTCCCTTGGCGTTGACATTACGGCTCTGACCGATGTTGCCGAACAGCGATGCCTTCCAGTCCAGATACTCGACCTGCTCCTGACCGTGCCCCATCCGGAAGCGCACGCCCTGGCGATCGCGCAGGTTGGGCGCCAGGTGGGCATCGCCCATGAGCCCACCCAACACAAACTGCCACTGCTGGTCACTCAGCCGGGCCGTTTCATTGGCTAGCACCCTGTCCCCCACCATGAGCTCGCCGGCCTCCCGCCATCCCCCAGGGGTACGGATCAGGTGGTTCTCTGTCGCGGCGAACTGCGAACGACCATTGCCGCCGGATTTCTCCACGCCGAACTGCAGGAAGTGCTCGGCCACCCCGTTGTCGAACCAGTTGTTGACGGGACGGTTGACGATCTGATTGAGCTCGGCGTCATAGGTGCGCACCTCGACCGGCAGCTTCTGGCTGACGATCTTGCCAATCATCTCCGTTGACCCGTCGGCAAGCGTCACCTGGGTGTCGTACGAGAAACATCCAAACATCACTCCGATCTTCTCGCGGAGCTGGTTGATGAAGATCATCGTGGTGTTGGTGCTGCTGATCGTTCCGGTGAGCTTGCGCAGAGCCTGGGACATCAGACGCGCCTGCAGCCCCACGTGGCTGTCGCCCATCTCCCCCTCGATCTCGGCGCGAGGAACAAGCGCCGCAACCGAGTCGATCACGATGATGTCGATGGCTCCGGAACGGATCAGCATGTCGGCGATCTCAAGCGCCTGCTCGCCGGTGTCTGGCTGACTCACCAGCAGTGCATCCGTGTCGACGCCGAGCTTCTGGGCGTAGTCAGGGTCGAGGGCGTGCTCGGCATCGATAAATGCCGCGATCCCGCCGGCCTTCTGTGCGTTGGCCACCGCGTGTAGGGCCACCGTCGTCTTGCCCGAGCTCTCCGGGCCGTAGATCTCAACGACCCGCCCACGAGGCAGCCCGCCGATGCCCAGAGCGACGTCTAGGGCGATGGACCCTGTGGGAATGACGTCGATGGGGACGCGGACCTCGTCGCCGAGCCGCATCACTGCACCCTTGCCGTGTGCCTTCTCGATCTGCGCCATCACTACATCCAGCGATTTCGCGCGATCTGCTCCAGCCATGTCCCTCACCTGCCATTTCTGTATAGGGGTCCGCCGTCTACCTGCGACCGACACCTGTGCGGGGATGCATCTCGTGTCGAGTCAGACGTTACGAGCGACCACCGACAGCCACCGCCGTCAGGCACAGGCCTGTGGCAGGTGGGACAGCCGAGGCAACTCATAGGGAAAACAGTACCCGAACAGATGTTCGATTTAGTCACGATGTAAGTGGGACACGCCGCGATCTTGTAACCACAGGTTCGCAACCACGCGGTAGCAACCATCCGCATGCCAGGACACAAAACGTTCACGACAGGAGCAGTTTCTCGAGCCGGTGGGCCGCCAAGACCAGGCCGAGCAAACCCAGGACCGCCAGGTAGGCCACGTGAAGGAGTAGTCCGGGGCCGATCTCGCCCAGCATCAGCCCACGCTCCAGAGCCACACCGTGATAGAGCGGCGTGGCCTGCACGATCCACTGCACCGGGCCCGGGTAGGTCGACAGCGGAAAGAACGTCGCAGAGAACAGGAACATCGGCTGGATCGCCAGGGTGACGTAGTCGAAGTCCACCCATGACCGCATGAACGTCGTCCCGAACATCCCAACCGCAGAGAACGCAAAGCCGATGAGTGTGGCCGCCGGGAGCGCAAGCAGCGCCCACCACGTGTGCACGGTCCCGATCAGCCACGCCACCACCAGGAACGCCGCGGCATAGAGGGCGCCACGGATCAGTGACCAGCTGATCTCGCCCACCGCCACGTCCCGGGGTCCCAACGGGGTGGCCAGGACCGAGTCGTAGAGCTTGGCGAACTTGAGCTTGAAGAACACGTTGAAGGTCGAGTCGAACACCGCGCCGTTCATGGCCGACGCGGCCAGCAGAGCGGGTGCCACGAAATACGCATAGGGCACGGTCTGGCCACCGTCCGTGGTCACGACCTTGATCAGCGCGCCCAGTCCGATCCCGAGTGAGAACAGGTAGAACACCGGCTCAGCGAACCCCGTGACGAGGGCGACCCAGGCGTGCCGGTAGCTCATAATGTTGCGTTCGATCAGGATGCGCGCCATCCCCGCTCCGGCGGGCAGGGGCAGCACCCTCGCGATGCGGGAGGTAAGTCCTCCGCTGGGCGAGGGAGGCGCCTGGGCCGCGGACGTCATAGGACCAGCCTTGTGGTGAAGGCGCGGCGAGCCAGCCAGCCGCCGATAGCGATCACGACCAGGAGGTACGCCGTGTGGCTCGCAACGGCAACGAAGTCAGGTGATCCGAGGGCCAGCGAGCGGTTGGCCTGGACGCCGTGCCACAGCGGCATGACCCACGCAATCGGACGCATGAACACCGGCAGCTGGCTCACCGGGAAGAAGATCCCCGAGAACAGGAACAGCGGCGTCATGATGAAGCGGAACAGGATATTGAAGCCGCTGTCGTTCTCCTGCTTGGCTGAGAACGCGAAGATCGGCACGGCGAAGGCCATCCCGGTCAGCACAGTGATCGGCAGGCAGAGCAGCACCCACCATGAGCTGAACGAGCCGAACAAGGCCGCCACCCCGATGAAGATGGCCGTGGCACCCGTGACCTGCACCGCGACGTAGAGCAGATGCCCGAGCAGGATATCGTCGATACCGACTGGCGTGGCGAGCATCGCGTGATACTTCGCGTTCCAGCGAATCGCTCCCATCACAGGGTAGGTCGACTCCCCCATGGCCACCCACATCGCCTGTGCCGCAAGGATTCCCGGCACGACGAACTGCAGATACGGCACTCCATCGACACCCCCCGCGGATTTGTTGACGAGGCTGCCCAGACCAAGGCCCAGCGACAACAGGAACATCAGGGGCGAGAGGAATCGGCCGAAGATACTGCCCGGCCACGTGCGCTTGTACGCGGTAAGCCAGGACCCGAAGACTGGTCGCCAGTTGGACGGCGCCGGCTGACGGTTCATGGCGCTGACCGAGGCACTCATCAATCCACCAGCGTCCGACCGGTCAGGTGCAGGAAGACATCCTCAAGGGTCGAGCGGCGGACAAGGGTGGACAGGGGCCGGACACCCCGCAGGTGGACCTCGGCGGCGGCGGCGTCGCCGTCCTCGGTATAGACCAGCAGCCGGTCGGGCAGGACCTCGACGCGCTCACCGATCCCTGCCACGGCATTGCCATGCTGAGCATGGTCGTCGGTATCGAAGCGCAACTCGAGAACCTCCCGCGTGGAGTACTCGGTGATCAGCGAGCGCGGCGATCCCTGCGCGACGATCTTGCCGTGGTCCATGACTACCAGGCGGTCGCACAGCTGCTCGGCCTCATCCATGTAATGCGTCGTCAGAACCAGGGTCACACCGGAGCGCTTGAGCCGGAAGAGCCTGTCCCACAGCACGTGGCGTGCCTGGGGATCGAGCCCCGTGGTGGGTTCGTCCAGGAGCAGGATCTCAGGACGGCTGATCAGCGAACGGGCAATCGTCAGCCGCCGCTTCATGCCACCCGAGAGCGGCTCGACCGTGGACTTGGCCCGGTCCGTGAGCTGCGCTAAGTCGAGTAGCTCCGTTGTACGAGCACGGACCTCGCGCTGGGACAGGCCGAAGTAGCGGCCATAGATCCATAGGTTCTCCTCAACCGAGAGCTCTTCGTCCAGGGTGTCTTTCTGGGGCACGACGCCCAGGCGCGCCCGGATCTGCGGGCCGTGGGTGGCCGGGTCCTGCCCGAAGACTCGCAGCTCGCCTCGGGTCACCGGCGACACACAGCCGACCATCTTCATGGTTGAGGACTTACCGGCGCCGTTGGGCCCGAGAAAGCCGAAAGACTCGCCCCGCTCCACCCCGAAGTCGATCCCGTCCACCGCGGTGAAACTACCAAAGGTCTTGGTCAGGCCGGTGGCATGGAGCAGGAGATCGGGATCCGGATGAGTCACACAACAAACGCTATCCCCTCGCTGCGACCGGAAATCAACCCCTCTTCTTGGGGCTCCTCAGCTCTTTGCCGAGCCAGCGTTCGGCCGGTACGTCCATGTCGGCACACAGCGCCAACCAGGTTTCGCGCGGTTTGATCCCTGATTCGAGTGCCTGCATGGGGGTGCGGTCGCCGAGTGCTCCCAGGACATGGTCACGCGCCAGGGAGTGCGCGTAGGCAGCACCGAACTCGTCGTCCATCAGGCGCCAGAAATCGCTCATCCGCATTCGGGGAGTCTTTCACGACCTGCTCAGGTCCAGCTGAGTCAGGCTCTTCAGCCCGGAGATAAGGAGTGGGGCGTGCGCGATGTCGGGGTAGCGTTGAGGATGTGGGGATGGGGTTGCATCGCGAGCGTTGGACGACCTTGTTGGGCGGCGACCCGCGCGAATGGTTGCTGGCCTGCGATGAGCCTGCGGCCCGATGGGTGACCCTCGTCGAGCTCTTCGACCGACGGGCAGATGATCCCGAGCTGATCGCGGCCCATGCTGCCGTGCTCGCCGACCCGGGGACGAAAACACTGTTCGAGCGTCTGCCTGTTTGACAGGTCGACAACCATCTCTCTGGTCATTCGAGCCCTGCCTTCGCCCCGAACCTGTTGAACCTACTGGCCGACATGGGGGTCGGGGCCGGCGACGATTCTCGGGTCGAGCGTCTTCTTGATTCGTTCCTGGATCATCAGGATCCCGGCGGCCGTTTCACCGCGTTCGGCACAAGTCGAGCTTCCTCGATGCCAGTGTGGGGCTCGTTGCTCTGTGACACGCACGCCATCACCGAGGTGCTTGTCCGGTTCGGTCGCGTTCATCACCCGGCGGTGACCCAGGCGCTACGGACGATGGCAGCGATCGTGGCGATACCACGCAAGGCCTGGCCTGGCCGTGCGTGCCCCATTCGGTATCGGGGTTCCGAGGGCCTGGCCGCAAAACAGACTCCTGTCCTCAAGTCACCCTCAAAGCGTTGCGAACCTTGGCCCGACTTCCCGAACACCAGCGAAGCGAACAGGCTGTCGAAGCAGCGCGCACCGCGCTGCGAGCATGGACGGCGCGCTCGGAAGAGAAGCCCTACATGTTCGGACATGGCGCCCGGTTCAAAACCGTGAAGTGGCCGACGTTCTGGTACGACGTGCACTGGCTCCTCGACACCGTCAGCAGGTATCCAAAGCTCTGGCGGGGCGCAGATGCCGAGCCGGCGGACCGGTGTGCCGTGGCCGAGCTCGTCGCCTGACCTCGTCGCCTACAACTTCGACCTTGATGGCACCGTGACCCCGCGGTCGTGCTATCAGGGGCTGCAAACAGTTGCCAGTCGTGTGCACTTTAGAGAGCAGTACAGAGCTTTAGTCGGCCATGCCCTCGTCCGGGGCTCGGGTGTTGTTGTTGTTGTTGTTGTTGCGGGCGTTGTCGGTACTGGGTGACACCGTGTAGCCCATGCTGCGTGCGTTGGCGGAGTCGTTTGTGGTCTCACCTCCGTCGGGGGTGACG
>Ga0097691_1000279_pt1 | contig 47763 bp, 29 predicted proteins | sample NGESurdeep072012_8_FD_72858 | JGI IMG/M metagenome (GOLD analysis project Ga0097691, IMG submission 72858) | Arctic peat soil microbial communities from Barrow, Alaska - NGEE Surface sample 210-1 deep-072012 | ecosystem: Environmental > Terrestrial > Soil > Wetlands > Peat ... | reverse complement strand
GAAAGCCAAACCGATCCAGTATCCGTCGTTTGAGGAGTGGAAAGGCATGGCGGCGCAATGTGACGAGACTGCTCATCTGACGGCGCAGGCGCGCAAGGCCCGGGCATCGGCGAAGCTGGTGCAGCCTGACCGCCTCACCGAGGCTGCCACTCGCTACATGGATTGTGAGGCTCTTGCCTACTGGGCACGACAGGCGCTGGAGCGGGGATCAGAACCTCCCCCAGAGGTTGTACGCGAGCTGGAACGTCGTTGCCCAGCCTTCAGCACAGACAACTGGTATTTTACGAAGCGATTGTGCTCAATCAAAGATGGCCGTAGCTGTTCGCTGAGCGAGTTGGCCGGGGGACAGATTCAGCCGATGTAATGAAGTTAACTGCCAGCAGGGCGGTCCGTGGACCCGCCCCTGGCTACCACATTGTTATCACGGAAGAGAACGGAGGTAGTTGGCTGAGCCTCGATGAACTTGTGCTCGTCAAATTGACGTTATAAGTAGGGTGTTACAGTGTCCACATTAGTCCATCCAGGGGATAAACGAGTTCCCCGTTTGCACCACGCGACGGGACGTTCAGTTGTCTTCGAGTTGTGTTGCGATAAAGACGCACTAACAATTCGCGGGTTGGCCCCAAAGCGCCACTTCCAAGCAACTCGGAGTATTGGTCAAAGATGCGCTTCGCATTGCGAGTCTTATTGAGACGGCTCCGCACGGCTGTTTCCCCGTGCTGGTGAACGGCGCAGGCCAACCCCAGGCTCATCAGCCAGCGCTGCGGGGTCCAGGTATCTGTCGAGGGCATGGAGTGAGTAGCAGTAAGAACGAGATTCTTGAATGGATCAAAGTTGACGGCATTATCAAGCAGCGCTCCAAGCGTAGACAAACAGTTTGGGATGACTTTTCGGTTGCACTGCCGCTCCACCCGGGTAACGACTAACGTAAGTCGCTTTGAACCCCAATCGTGGAGAACGACATCTTTCTTGTTCGCTCGCTTCTCGGCTAACCTGTCATAAATGCGATATTGATCGGGCGCCTTGCCAAAGAGAATCGACGTGATTCCCTTTACGGTCTCCGTCTGCTGGTCCTCGTAAGTCTTGGAATAACGTTTCTTGTGGACCCTTGAATGCTCCTTAAACCATTCGACAGGCGTGCCGTAAAGATCGGCGGCGAAATCAATTCTCGCCACCTTCAGCGACATAGCATCTTCGGGTGCCATTCTGAATAACTCGTGTACACGTGAGGTCAGGTCCACAGCCGTGAGAAGCCGAGTATCGGTGAAATCGATCTTGTAATGCTGTTTGGCGGGGGCGATTCTATCGCGGTGACCGTAGTGGACACTGAGAGCGCGGTCTTTGCGTGCATCAACGGTCCATAGGTAAGGAGAACCACGCTTTGCCGGCTTACGCGTCGTATGTCTATTCCAGAATTCGGTCTGTTGGGGTGTGAAAACGGGCACAATCAGTTCAAGCCGGTCAATCATCGCGATACTGAATGTACTGGGATGTATGACCATATTCGGTGATTCGAGTCACTGTTCTGAGTTTGGCGCGATCTGACGCTGACGCCCGATACGCGTTCCAGTCTGTCGGATGACCGCGCAAAGTCACTAGCCATAACCGCATTGAGCCCCGAAGGGCTCCAAAGTGCGCTTTAGGATGCGGTTAAGTAGCTGAAAATAAAAGTACTAACATAAAACAGGGGGGCTGTAAACGCACGGAGTCGCAGGGTTTTGGGAGAAGGTACGGCTCTCCCAAGTGTCGTAAAATCGGGCCGTAAAAGCTCATTCTTGGAGTCGGGTGATTATATTTTACAATTGTTCTATCGAGGTGATAGAATTTCACAAACGGTGATAGTTTTTCACGGCAACCCATTTCAAGGAAAAAAGGAAAGGTGATAATTATTCATGAATGTCCATCGCGGTGACGAGAATTCACACTCGGTGAACGAATTTCACGGTTTACGCCTTCCGGAGCCGGGTAAACCGGTCGGCTACGCCGCACTTATCGACAAGTTCGCGCTGCGAGTTCCGCTTCCCTCACAACTGACACTGATCAGCGACCGACACGTCCGAACCTCAACCGACACTTGGCAGATTCTAACGCCACGACATGAACCCAACGACACGCTCGCCGGACAACTCACGTTTGCGCTCAAGTGGGAAGGCGTCCAGCTCGGTGTTCTTGCAGCCCTCTTCAGAGTAGTTGGTCCAGAGGCGATTTCTGAAGTTGTTTTGGAAACGCCGACAGGCGCATTCTCACGGCGAATATGGTTTCTGTTCGAATGGCTTACCGGAACCGAACTGAATGTAACTCCACTTGGCAAGGTCAAAGCTGTGCCGGTTATCGACCCCGAATTGCAGTATGGGCTGACGACCGGAGTATCTGTACCGCGTCAGAAAGTCATAAACAACCTGCCCGGCACGGCCGAGTTTTGCCCACTTGTCCGCCGAACCCCGCTGCTGGAGCGATTTCGTGAGTCGCAGTTTGATGTCCAAGCCCGCGAGATTTCAGGTTGCACCCATCCAGACATTTTGGCGCGAGCCGCAGCCTTCCTGCTGCTGAGCGATAGCAGATCTTCGTTTCAGATAGAAGGCGAACAGCCCCCCGCCCAACGAATAGCGCGCTGGGGACAAGCAATCAGTGAAGCTGGACAAATACAACTCAGCCGTCAAGAGTTGGAAAGGCTACAACGGATCGTGATCGGGGACGCCCGGTTCGTTCATTTAGGGCTGAGGAATATAGGTGGATTTATTGGTGAGCACGACCGTCGCACTGGGGAACCAATCCCCGAGCACATCAGTGCCCGTCCGGAGGACTTGCCGAGCCTTATTGACGGCCTGGTGGCATTGAAGAAACAAGCGCTCGGCGGTGGGCTGGATCCAGTAATCACCGCAGCGATTGTGGCGTTCGGATTTGTTTATATTCACCCATTCGAAGATGGCAACGGTCGGCTTCACCGCTGGCTCATTCATCACGTTCTGGCACGCGGTGGGTTCAATCCTCCAGGCATTGTTTTTCCGATAAGTGCGGTCATACTACGTCGAATCGACGAATACAGACAGGTGCTCGAGTCATATTCGAAGCCGTTACTGAACTTGATAGAGTGGAGGCCTACTTTAGATGGAAATGTTGAAGTGCTGAATGACACCGCCGATTTCTATCGGTATTTCGATGCCACTCGTCATGCTGAGCTTCTGTACGGCTGCGTAGCGGAAACGGTTGAACGTGATTTACCAACTGAAGTGAAATATCTTGAGGCCTATGATGCGTTCGTCAATAGCACCGAGACCTTGGTTGACCTCCCAAAGAAGACACTCGATCTATTGTGGCGATTCTTGCAGCAGAATAATGGGAGATTGTCCGCACGCGCGCGCGAAAAAGAATTCTCGCAATTTACGGATGACGAGGCTGCGCAAGTTGAACGCATGTTCCGTGAAAGCTGGAGTCGATTGGACGGCACGGAAGAAGAACCAGGGCGGTCGGCATCATCGTGATTACACCCAAAAGAAGTTGCTCAGGCAGAGGCCGATCATGATGATCATGATCGCAATCTTCTCGACGACGGCCACCGCCACCACCGCCGCCACGGTTAGCAAGTACTGCTCGACCAAGCCGCCGTCGGCGGTGATGATGACGACGAACGCGATGGGTATTCCTACGTCGACCGGGGAACTAACGTGATGATGATGATGCCCCTCCGATACCGATGACCTTTCTTGCAGGTTGGTCCATCGAGCGTTGCTGCGACTGCGCAGTTTGGGAGCAATACTCCACCGCAAACTTCACCGCATTGGGCGCGGAAGGGGCTCCAAATCGTGTTTTGTACTCCAGCTAAGTCATTGAAAACGCACGTTAGCTGGTGAAGAGAGACGAGCTGTTAACCATAGGGCCGCTGGTTATCATAATGATGACCTGACCATGATCGTCCTCATCTCGACGACGACACCACCACCGCCAGGGCATCTACCTCGCCTGCAAATGTTCTCTACTGCCGCCCCACTCCTGATGAATCCTAACGACAGTCTATGAATAATCACGTGGTGACTCGAATAGAGCAGCCGAGTCCGCCCACCTCGACGGATAGGCCGTGAGCCTTGCGCTCCGTACCACTCGCACGGTTTGTTCAAGAGTTCAAGGGACCCCTGCGTACAGCTAGAAGCGCAACTCCTATTCATGATCAGGCTCGATGGTACGGAAGCCAGTTTTGACGTAAACTGCGCCCATGAATGCGTCGAACACTTTCGCTGGCCGTCGGCTCGGAAACTACCTAGTCCTCGAGCAGATTGGCGCCGGGGGGATGGGGATGGTCTATCGCGCCCATGACGAGAATCTGGATCGCGATGTCGCCATTAAGTTCCTCTACCCGGATGTACTTCAAGAGCCTGGCGCGCACAAACGCCTCAGGAAAGAAGCCCTGGCGCTTTCCCGTCTTAGTCATCCGAACATTGAAACCATCTACACCTACGAAATCTCCAACGAAATTGAGTATTTGGTCGTCGAGTTGATCTCCGGTATCACGCTCGCGCGACGGATGGAACAGGCCCTCAACGAAGCTGAAGTCCTGGCCATTGGCGTTCAGGTCGCCGAGGCTCTGGTTGCTGCCCACCTACAGGGAGTGATACACCGCGATCTGAAACCCGCGAACATCTTTCTGGCCGATGGCAATCACGTAAAAGTGATTGACTTCGGGTTGGCCAGCATACGACCCAGGAGCGAAGGTGATGCTACCCAGACGCTTTCTGTGCATGTTGGACCCGTCGGCACGTTGCCGTACATGTCCCCGGAACAGATACTCGGCCGTCAGACCGACCAACGCTCGGACATTTACAGCTTTGGCGCGATACTGTATGAAATGGCTGTGCGTTCCAGGCCATTCTCTGCTCCGCGCCCCTCGCAGCTTGTCGACCTGATCCTTCATCAGATGCCAGCTTCCCCACGGTACTTAAACCGCTGCATCTCGGCTGACTTGGAACGCAGCATTCTGAAATGCCTTGAAAAGGATCCCGATGATCGCTACCAATCGGTACGCGAACTGCTCATAGACTTAAAGCACTGCGGTGAACCCAAGAATCCTGTCTCGAAGCCGCGCCGCAGAACTCATTGGCGCGGGCTCGTCGTTGCGGTTGCCGGGGCGCTCATACTCTTCTCGGTCGCGTATCGGAATTGGAAAGTGTGGTGGCCTCCAACCCACGCTGCGCCCGCCGTCGCAGGAGCGGCCGGCGCGGTGGGCTCGCCGAAGCGGGTCGCGATATTGCCTTTTGAATCACTTGGCGGAGGTGCGGACGACCAGTACTTCGCCGAGGGCCTAACCGATGAATTGAGCGGACTTCTATCCCACGTACACAACGTCGTCGTCGTCTCGCGCATCGGGTCCATGTCAGAGAAAGATCCAACAGCGCGGTCGAACCTCGGTCGCGCGTTAGGGGTGAAATATATCCTGGGCGGGAGCATACAACGCGGGAAGGCGAAGGTGCGCGTCCGGGCGCACATAACCGACAGCGAAAGCGAAACACAGCTCTGGGCAGGCAGTTATGATCGCGACTTGAACGACGTTCTCGCAGTTGAAAACGAAGTTGCCAACGCCGTCGTGCAGGCTCTTGAACTAACTCTGGGCACCGGTGAACAACAGATCCTCGATACCCCGCCGACAAAGAGTCCACGGGCGTTCGACGCCTATATCCGCGGCAAAAGCCTGACAGTGCGTTTCAACAACCGCGGCCACGAGGCTGATTTTGATGCGGCGATTGGGGCCCTGCACAATGCAATAACACTCGATCCGGGGATGGGCGCGGCGCACGCCCAGCTGGCGCGACTGTACTATCTGCATGATATCGAGCGTGGAAGGCAGACTCCTTCCCGCGATCGCGCACAACTCACGGCCGAACACGCACTCGCGGTCGACCCGCGACAGGTCGATGCTCTTGGTGTACTCGCCTTCATCAGCAACTGGAACAGTGAGAATGATAAGGCGTATGCCTATGCCCAGCGCGCGCTCGCCATCAGTCCGCATGACGCCGGTGCCTTAATTACACTCGGCTATACCTATCGTAATTGGGGTCTGCTCGACAACGCACTGGACGCTTTCGATCAGGCCAGCCGCTCCGAACCCTTGTACATCTACCCTATGACCGATGCGGCCGTCGTCCTAGCTATGCAAGGCCGTTTCCAGCCCGCATGGAGCCAGAACGAGCGTGCCGCTGCCATTGAGCCAGAAAACTGGGCCATGCTGTTAAATCGGGTCTGGATCCGTTATCTGGAAGGACGAATTGATGATGCGGATCAGTTGATTGTGAATGCAAAGGAGCACACTAAGGGGGAGGAAAGCATCGTTCCCGAGATGTTGCATGCATGGATCTTGAGCAAACGCGGCAGGCACTCGGAGGCACAAGCAATATTGCGCAAGGCCCAGCGCACGTCCATTGTGCAAAACTCACCTTCCTTTCAAATGTTGCTAGCGGAAGGCCTCGCGCTCGAAGATCAGACAGAGGACAGTTTGCGCATCCTTCAAGCCGTAGTCGCCAAGAAGCCAAACTATCCGTGGCTGGAGCGCGATCCCAATCTCGATCCATTGCGCAGTAATCCTGCGTTTCGATCGATGTTAGCGAACGTTCGAAGCCAGTGGGAACAGCGGGTGAGGCAGTACTCGCCTACCGCTCTCGCTAGGAACTAGGTCGATTTACCTCGCTAGAGTGTAGCGGCCGGGTTTTGGAAAGGGACGGGACATTGGATGCCCAACTGCCGAAGCATACAACACCGATTCGCTGATTCCATCAAGCCCGAGATCGCGTTCAATAGTCGTGTCTTTGAGTGCAGCGGTACAGAAAGGTGCCAGATGCAACGCTGTTGCTGTTAGGCAGAAGGTTTGGCAGAGATGGCCCGCCTCCATATAGATCGTCCTCAATGCTCGGGCAGAACCATAGCGCCACATCGTACGTTCGAGGACAGCGGTCATGAGGAAGACAGCCGAGGCAGTACCCACCCACCACTGGCCGGCACAGTACTCTTCCATACGCGGTGAATAGTTACCTCTTCCCATAATATCGAGTTCGTGGCGTTCAGGCGCGTAGTGATAGAGCCCGCGTCGCAACCCATCCACTTCCAACGCGAAGACGTATACCTCGATGGGGTGACGGGCACCACCGGAAGGGCTCGTCTTAAGAGGGGTCAGGGGCTTACCCGGGAAGGAAACGTGCGCGGAGACACCCCAAGTCAATTTCAGCAGCGTAGCAAGCTCAGAAAGAAGAATCGTACGTTTGGCGAATTCCCGGTGCGTGCGCCGAGAGCGCAGAACTTCCAAGAAGCTTTCAGCTGGGTTGAGTTCAGCCGGTGGAAGCGAAAGGCGTTGCAACCCTGAGTAGCGCTTGAACATCGGAGGCTCCGGAGCACTATCCCTACGCTTCTTTTCTTCCTTTCTCAGTTCATCGCGACTTCTAACGTAGGAGACATTCTTAGTGGCCCAGTGAAATAGCCTAGCCTCCACCCCCCACTCCGCCCAGAGCTCAAGCGCGCGGTCACGACGTTGTGTTTTGGCTGAAACCTGTTCCAGAATCGTTAGGTCCTTGAGCTCCTTCACCGCCCGCCTAACGGAGCGGCTGGAGAACTCGGGGAAAGCCGCCACGACTTCCTCGAGAGTACGAGGCTCATCGAACGCGGCTAGAAACTGCACCAGTATCGGGTTCGCAGTAGCGCGCACCCGTGACCAATAGTTGTGCAGTAATAACTTTTCCCCATGCCAGTGAAAGACTACGTGCGGCGAGCGCTGCAGACGACTTACCATGACCGGATTTCTCGATTTGTGGCGCGCAGGCGCACAAATCATCGCGAAACAACTTACTTAGTCCCCATTGACGATGATTTCTTGGCGGAGACTTTCTTCTTGGGGTAGGGGTGGACGGTAAGGATGTGGTGAAAGCAATTATCATCAATCAGCTTATCTAACTCTAAGCTGAGAGATTGAACTTTGTCGAGAGTCTTACGTATCTTCTTGGCGTGGGCCAAACACTGCTTCGGATCAATATCATTCTCTTTAGGCATTGTGCTCTCCTCAGATAATGTTGAAGTGGAGTGGTACGTTACCCTATCGCAAAGAGGCTGTCAATATTCAATTGGAAGGCTGTCGGGAGCACGATGTCGGGACCACATGATATATCCGGTTGAGATAGGAGGTGATCTGTCCGCTCTGCGGGCGGCTAAAAGGAGATTTACCTGGTGGCAGGCATCCGAGATTAGCGGCATCAGTGATTCGACCCGGGGGCTGACCCTGGAGCACCGAGGCGTCACAATCGACGGTTTCCGGCAAATGGATCTGCTAAAGAAGGACGCCCGCAAACGAGCAAGTTTCACCGCGGAATCGTCGCCCAAAACCTCACCGCAAACTTCACCGCAAAGAGCGCCGAAACGGCTCCGAATCGCACTTTGCGCTCCGGTTAAGTCGTTGAAAACAAGCGTGCGCAAGTGGCAAGAGACGGGCTGTTAACCGGAGGGTTGTAGGTTCGAGTCCTACCTGAGGAGCCATTCTTTTCAATAACTTAGAGGGGAGCACCTCCCAAAATCTCCCGGAGTTTAGCTCACAATAGCTCAGAGAACAGGGAAGAGGAAGATAGGCACAGGGGTTGGAGTGCCTCTTGACGGCGCCGAGCAGCTGTGGAATCCAACTTTTTCCACTCAAGGCTTCCGGTAATTCGCCGGAGAATCTATTGCATGACGGAATATCGAAGCGCAGCACTGGGCTGGTCTCACACTCAGCATCGGTGCCGGTGCGGGGTTGTAGTCGACGCGATACGGATGGCCAAAGAATATTCTTCACTGGAAAGGCATTCAGGAGAGCATCCTCGATTTATGCGCCACCTTTCCGATCCACTTCGTGATAGCAGATGGCATCCTGGCGATGGAAGGAAACGGTCCCCTTAACGGCACGGTTCGGCCCCTAGGAAGAATTGTGCTAACGGACGATCCCGTGGCTGCCGATGCAACCTGTGCGCGCCTCATGGGATTCGAACCCGGCCGGATTACTCACATTTGCGAGGGCTCGAAATTCCTGGGCAACACTGCTCCTTCACTAATCGATCAGGTTGGAGAAACTGTCAATGCTCCGGCAACGCCCTTCCAGTTGGTTCCCGAGTTTCGACATCTTCATGCGGAAGGGGTGTGGCTGTAACTGTGGCTGTACATTGCTCCACATCGGGTCGTACTGCACTTTCCGCCGCTAGTCGGTACGCGTGGTGAGCCGGTGTTGGCGGCACACATCGCCGTCGTAACTCTTGCCTCGCAATGCAGTCAACAGGCGGCTGTCGCCCCGCTACCACCCGTCACGGTTGTTTACATTCCTTCACTTGAAACCAGGACTCCCAGCTTCTAAACTTGCCTTTCGGACAACGGGGACCGATCTTGATGCGATACACATTTTTGCTTCTTCCGTTGTTCCTCACCGTCCTTCTCTTTTCACAGACTGCCCCGACGTCCAAGTCACAAGCGCTAGCTACCTTCCAGTCGAACGTGCGTGTAGTTCTGTTGGACGTTATTGTCACCGATTCCAACGGGACCCCAGTTACCGGCCTGACGCAAAATGATTTTCGCGTCTTTGAAGATGACAAGCCGCAGAACATCGCCTCCTTCAAGGAACACAACGGCGCTCCCATCACCACGGTCGATCTGCCGCCGATGCCGCCGAATGTTTATACGAACTACACCGGAGTGAAGACTGCGGATTCCATCAACGTGCTCCTGATGGACTCTCTGAACACGCAAATGCCGGACCAGCAGTACGTGCACCAGCAGACCCTCAAGTACCTGAAAACACTTCCGGCGGGAGCACGGGTTGCGATTTTTACTCTGTCATCGCGCTTGCGGATGGTCCAGGAGTTCACCAGCGACTCCTCGCGGCTCCTGGCAGCACTGAATGATCCCGCTCTCTCGGGCCCGCGGCATTCGCCTCTCCTGAAATCGCAGCCGGAGTCACAAGCGGATGATGCGACGGTCGGGATGGCCAGCGCTAATCAAATGAGCCTGAACCCGAATCCAATCAATCTCGCGCAGGAAGCGGCCGACCCGGTAAATGCCCTCAAAGCATTGATAGCTGAGAAAGACGCCGCAATGACGGAAGCCAGAGTTGCCATCACCCTTTCCGCCTTTCAGCAACTGGCGCGTTATCTCTCCGCATACCCGGGACGCAAGAATGTGATATGGGTGTCTGGCAGCTTTCCCCTCGTCCTCTTTGGGGACTCGGCTTCGTCGAATCCATCAGTTACGCCGCGCATGTACATGAACGATATTCTAAGAACCGCAGACTTGTGCACCGCCGCCCAGATGGCGATTTATCCGGTCACAGCGGAAGGGCTGATGATTCACTCGGTTTATCAGGCCGATGCCAGCGCTATCGGCGAGGTAAGACCCAGCATGATGGGCCAAAACAACGTCAGTCAGATGAATGCCGAATTGCAGAATGTTTCTTCGACACGTCAAACTGCGGAATCACTGGCGAAGAACACGGGAGGGCAGGCTTTCTTTAATTCGAACGGCATAACAGACATTCTGACTCGGGTCACAAACCAGGGCATGCACTATTACACCTTGACCTACAGTCCAACGAACACCAAGAGCGACAACCGTTATCGTCACACGCGCGTCGAATCGACGAACCCAAAATACGTTCTCTCCTATCGCCGCGGTTACTACGCCACTGACAGTAAAACTGGTTTGGGAGCAGCCGATGCGCAAGATCCCCTGTTGCCCCTGATGGGCTTTGGCCTGCCTGACATGGCGCAGCTGGTCTACAAGTTGAGCGTCACTCCCTCGAGTGCCAAATCCTCGGGGAGTTCCGGTAATGCTGTCAGCGACCTGAAGGGACCTACTACACACTACACGCTAGACTTCGCTGTCTCGCTCAACCAGATTAAGCTGGATGTCCAACCGGATGGGAGTCGACATGCTCAACTCGAAGTAAAGGCTGTCGCCTACGATGACGCCGGAAAGCCACTGAACATGGCGGGGCAGCGTGGGCTCCTGAACATTACGCCCGAGGGTTTCCAGGGGGCACAAGAATCCGGTGTTCACTTCGAAGAAGAGCTCGATCTCCCCTCCAACACAGACATCCACCTTCGCACTGGTGTTTACGACCTGAACTCAGGAAATGCGGGAACTCTGGGCGTGAGAGTGCACACTCAGGCTACCGGCTCAAACTAGCCTGTTCCGCCCGCTGTGCGCGTATCCCAAACCCTGCCCAATACAAGGGACAGGGCTACACGCACGATGCAAACGACTTCGATTGCCTATGGTAACTTGCTCCGCTACCGGCAACTTGACTCAGAACACAGGTTTTTGCTGAAGAACGGCATTACGTGGTTCTGGAAACGGTCGGCTACCTTGCTGGTATGAGTGCCCAGATAAATTTCGAAGCTGTTTACGATTCCGTACTTGTCGAGAACGTCATGCAGCTTGCCGGCGTCCACTCGCAGACCGTCCTGGTCACCTACGTCCATCGCAATTGCGCGATACTGGCGGAGTGCCCCGATGTACTGGTCCACAAATGCGAGCGGCGCATTTGCCGTCCATTTCGCGAGGACTTCAGGCTGCGATTGGCCGTCCTTTGTTGGCGGATCGAGGTAAAGCGGTGGAAGGTTGGGATCGGGTGACCATGCCGCCGCGGAAGCAAGCATGGCACGTGGAAAGAACGGCAGCTTGGCTGAGTCTTCGGGAGTCTTCACGGCCTCCAGAACCTTGTCGATTTCTGGGTTTGCGGGTCCGGCCGTCCGCGGCGCCAGGCAACACGGGCTCATGATGTACAGGCTGCCGAACACATCGGAATGCTTCATTCCAAGGCGAGTTGCACCATAGCCTCCCATGGAGTGGCCCACCAATCCGCGGCTGGTTCGCTCTGGAATGGTGCGGTAGTGAGCATCGATGTACTCCACCAGATCGTGCGAAACAAAACGTTCGAAGTCCCCCGTGGTGACTGAACTCGAATACATCGAGCCGTTGTGCAGCGTCTTCGAGTCGGGCAGCACGACGATCATTTCCTTCGCGCCCTGTGCAAAGGCGCCTTCTATGGTCTGCGGCACATGGATTTCGTGGTTCCACTGTTCTGCTCCGATCGAATAACCGTGCAACGCGTACACGACCGGGTAGCGGCGAGACTTTTCATGCGCGTAGCCAGGAGGCAGGAACACGAACACGTCGCGATCGACCGCGTTTCCCTCCAGATTGCCTTCCAGCGCTGCTCCGTGGACTTTTAGGTGCTCCACGGTCACAGGCTTTGTACCCGGGACTGGAGGAGGCACGTCAGTCTGCACCTGGGCAGCGAGGCGCGGTAACGGAGCAAGAACCATCGCAAGCGCTATGACACAACGCAATTTCGTTATCATCATTTTGATCCTCTCTCGTCGTCCCGGCCCGGGACATCGCAGTCTTGCCATGCGTCTCAAGGAGCTTGGATTGAGACTGCCTTGCCACTGTACTCAACGGTCTTGTCAGGGTTGGCTACCGCTGCAAGTCCCGAGCCATGCTCTGCCGACACCCAAACAATATTGATTTGAATGCGGGCAGGCATTTCGGAATAGGCGCCTTCCCGGTTTCCAATCACCAGGGTTCGCGTGGATTCCGACCAGCGGAACGGAATGGTCGTGTGCGCGCCTTTCTCATAGTCGTAGCCGTCGCCGGCATCCTGGTAGAGATCGAAAGTGCCGTCTGCTCCCCGATAAATCCGTAGCTCGATCGGTCCGGAAGGCTTCTCACTGGCGTACTGAATTTCAGGCCCTAAGGGAATAATTGAACCGGCACGTACATAGAGTGGGATGCGGTCGAGAGGAGCGATGGCGTCAATTTCCTGCCCTCCCGGCTGCGGTGCGCCCGTCCAGAAGTCGTACCATGCCGGCGACTCGGGCAGATACACAGTTCTATGAGTTGCATTGGGAGCAAGCACTGGATTTATCAGGATGGATGGTCCGAACATGAACTGGTCACCGACATCGCGGGTTCGCGGGTCTGTGCGCCAATCCATCAGCAGCGGGCGCTGAATCGTGTAGTCTTCGTTGGTCACGCGCCAAGCCAATGAATAGATGTAAGGCATGAGCCGGTAACGAAGCTTGTCGTAGCTGATCAGGATTGGCTCGACTTTGTCGAAAGCCCAAATCTCGTTTTGTGGTCTGTGCCCGTGGGTGCGGAAGATCGGACAGAAGACTCCGTACTCAAACCAGCGGGCGTAAAGCTCCTGAAACTTCGGATCGGCGATTGGGTCGTCATGAGGCGGCCAATATCCCCCGATATCGGTTGTCCAATAAGGGTATCCGGAGAGCGCAAAGTTCAACCCCGCTGCGACCTGATGTTTTAAACCCCAATACGAGCCGTAGACGTCGCCGGACCACACTGTTGCTCCAACTCTCTGCTGCCCAAGGAAAGCAGACCGCGTCAGCAGAAACACGCGCTTGCGGTCTGTAGCTGCCCTCCAGTACTCCTGGACGCCAAGAGTGTGCATGAGCGGAAATATGTTCGTGTACTCGGCGCCGTTGCCGATATGAATTTGCTTGTTACGGAGAATTCCGTCGCCCATGTGCGGCCAGAATTCTTCGGGCTCCGCACTGTCTAGCCAAAAAGCATCCCAACCCTGAGCGAACAGCTTGCCTGCCAAATTAGTCCAGAAGAACTCTCGCGCTTTCGGGTTCGTGGCGTCATACACGTGAGCATTAGGGACGTCCAGATGCTGCTCGGACATTTTCCGGAAGTTCTCAGACTTTGTGTCAAACAGGCCCCACACGGACAGCATGGCGTGGATATTTTCATCGTGGAGGAGTTTGAGTTCCGCAGGTACGTCGGGGAAGTTCGGATTGAATACTGGATCGCCTTCTGCTTTCCACCAAAACCAGTCTTGAACGATAGCGTCCAGTGGTATGCGCTGTTCGCGATAGCGATGCGCGATTCCAAGAACTTCATCCTGCGAGAGATAGCGGTCCTTGGATTGAAAGAATCCATAAGACCACAGCGGGAGCAGAGGCGCATGTCCCGTGAGGTTGCGATACTGATGGACGATCTGGTCCATTTCCGGACCAAAGATGAAGTAGTAATCGATGGAGTGCCCGGCCAAGGAACTTAAGTTCAATTCGAGCGGGAAGCGATTATCGACGTAGGTTAAGGACGCGGTGCTCCACATCAATCCATAGCCCTTTGACGACAGCTGCAATGGAATCGCGACATCGGTGTTGTTTTGCGCGAGTTGAACGGTCGCCCCGCGGTAGTTAAACATGCCGTTTTGATGTTGCCCCAATCCGTAGAAGCCCTCAGTCATATCGGGCGCAAATCGGTCTTCGATGTGGAAGGTCTTCTCGCTATTCAGCTCGACCAGATCGTAAGTACGTGGAACGGAGTCGCGCTCGCGCAGAAGACCTTCACCGGTTCTTGTGCTGTATTGCACATTTCCCCTCTTGAGGGATAGTTCAATTTTCAGCGTATCCGTGGTAAGGATTGCGGCATCGGCTGTTTGCGACAACTGGAACTTGGCGCCCGGACACGACTCCTTCGAATCGAGCATCCATGGCTGGTTCGGCTTGACCTTATCGGGCGGTTCGGGGGTGGCCACGAAATGAATGACCGTGGAGCGACAAACAGATATATGAAGGTTCTCGGCCCCCACAGTCGCAGTCATGCCATCCGCAGCGGGCGTGACCGTAACGGTGGGCAGTGGAGGCACTTCCCACAGCTGTGCGCTTGCACTCGCTACGTTCAAGAAGCAGCAGCACATTCCGAGGAGCAAAGCCCAGGCATTCGACTTTAATCTCACAAGACACCATCGTTTCGTCGTCATCGCTATCCGTCCGAAATACCATTTGTCGCAGACATAAGTGAAACCGAGCCATGGAGTGAGCCCGTGGAGACCGCTGTACAAACCACTCTGTCTCCTGCAGCCCGACTACTCCGGCAGCACCTTGGTGTTCTTCACTTGGAAGGTTCCCGCAACTGTTGGCGATCCTGTATTCGGCTGCCCGCCGCCGACCGAGACCGAATACCCGCCCTCGGCGATGATCGGCTCACCCGCTTCGCTAACCATGCTCAGGTCGCGGTCTTTCAGCTCAAAGAGCACTTTCTGCGCTTCGCCTGGTTTCAGATGAACGCGCTTAAACCCACGCAGGGCGCGGAGTGGCGCTCCCGGAACGTTTGGAAAACTGAGGTAAAGTTGTGCAACCTCATCTCCCTCGCGCGTACCGGTGTTCGTGACAGTCACTTCCGCCGTAAGCGGATCGCCTGCTGTGATGGCGCTCTTGGGAAGCGTCAAACTGCTGTACGAAAAGGTTGTGTAGCTCAGGCCATGTCCAAAGGGATAAAGGGGCTTGCCCTCGAAATAGCGGTAGGTGCGGCCTTTCATCGCGTAATCTTCAAAGGGCGGCAGTTGCTCGACCCCGGTGTAGAACGTGACGGGAAGGCGTCCGGCGGGATTGTTCTTGCCAGACAGCGTTTCCGCGATGGCCGCGCCGCCTTCCTCGCCTGGATACCAGGATTCAAGGATTGCGTTTACGTGTTCGTTGGCCCAGTTCACAGCCAGGGCGCTTCCGTTGGCAAGAACGAGCACCACAGGTTTGCCGGCAGCCGTGACGGCTTCAAGCAACTCCTCTTCCGGCTTCGGGAGATTCAGACTGGTACGGTCGCCGCCTCTGAATCCCTCTTCGTCTACCGGCATTTCTTCGCCTTCCAGTTCGCTGGTAATACCGAGGATCGCAATCACCACGTCGGCGTTTTTTGCCGCTGCAATCGCTTCTGGGCTCGGCTTAGGGTCATATTTCGTCCAGATCAACTGCGCTCCGACCGGGCCGGCGGTCATCTGCGAGTATTCAACCTTGAGAGAAGCTTTCTTTCCCTGCTCGAGACGGATGTGTGACGTCTTTGCCCTCATTTTGTCGGTGGGACCACCCCAGGCCTGGGCAATTTGCTTGCCGTCCAGAAAGACCCTCATGGAACCGCCTTCGAAGCGCAAGCCGACGCTGAATTCGCCAGTTTCCGTGGGCGTGAGAAACCCGGTCCACTCCGCGCGAAACGGATATTTGCCTGCGGCCTTGGAAGGGATGTCCGCTGCCTTCAAATCAATCGTGGTGACGTGAGCAGTCGCAAGTACGGTAGGCTTCCCGCCACCAAACAACTCGCCCGTCGAGAATTCCGCTGTCAGGCCCGGCTTCCCTTCCGTGGTAGTGAAAACGGAGGCCGGAACCGGATCGCCATCGTTGCGCAGGAACTGCGTCCCCGGAACGAAGTTGATCTCCGCTTCGGGAAACTCCTCCTTTAGGCCTTCGAGCACTGACACTGAGTGCGTAGGAGTGCCGGCATAGTTGCCAACCAGATATCTCGTCTGATCCGCAAGCGGTCCGATCACTGCGAGTTTGATCTTGCCTTTCTTCAGAGGCAGGGTGCCATCGTTCTTTAGGAGCACCATGGCCTCGTTGGCCACGGCACGCGCCATCGCGCGATGCTCCTTGCTATCGAGCAGTTTCGCGTCGATCTTCGAGTACGGATCCGTCCCCGGAGGATCGAACATCCCGAGCTTGATTCGCGCCGTGTACAGGCGGACTAGGGCAGTGTCGATCTGCTTCTCGGTCAAGATTCCCTGCTTATAGGCGTCGAGGTAGGGCTTGTAGTCGTGGTCATCCTTCACTTTTCCGAAATCCACGCACTCGTTGTCCATACCGCGTTGCAAGGCCAGAGCCGAAGCCTCCGCCTGGGTCTTGGTGAAGTGATGGTCACGGTAGATATTGATGATCGCCTCGCAATCCGAGACGACATACCCTTGGAACTGCCATTTTCCCCGCAGCTGGTCCTGCAGAAGAAATTCGTTGGCACAGGCGGGCTGCCCATTGACGCTGTTGTAGGCGCACATGATCGAGCCGGCTTTGCCCTCGGTTACGGTCGCGCGGAATGCAGGCAAATATGTATCCAGCTCGTCATGCTTGCTCACTTTTACGTCTACCGTGTGGCGGGTTGGTTCCGGCCCGCTGTGCACGGCGTAATGCTTGGGCGTCGAAATGACGCGATAGTAATTCGGGTTGTCACCTTGCATGCCGGTGACGAACGCCACCCCCAGGCGCGCCGTAAGAAAGGGATCCTCTCCAAAGGTTTCCTGTCCACGGCCCCAGCGAGGATCGCGAAAGATGTTAATGTTCGGAGCCCAGAAATCGAGACCCTCAAAGATATCGCTATGTCCGTCACGCAAACCCTGGACGTGCTTGATTCGCCCTTCGGTGCCGATCACGATGGCCATACGGTGAATTGCATCGGCATCAAACGTCGCAGCCAAAGCAGTAGGCCCGGAAAACTCGGTCGTGCCATTCGAGGCAACGCCATGCGATGCCTCGCTCCACCAGTCGTAATCAGGAATATTCAATCTCTGGATGGCGCGCGACTGGTTCACAAGTTGCGTTACCTTCTCTTCCACCGTCATACGGTGGACCAGATCCTCAGCCCTTTGCTGCGGGGACAAAGCAGTGTTCAGATAAGCAGGCGGCTGGGCATTTTGTGCTGACACACTGCAGGCTAGGAAGGCAACCGTAGCAATAAGAACTCGGAAGTTGGAAGGCCGCATTCTTGCTCCTTGATGACGATGTCTTATAAGAGCGCTTGGTGAGAATACCGAAACGCCAATTTCGCGCTTGCGTTGACTTTGTTAGAAGAGCCTTGGTGCGAAGTCCTTCAGATCGCGGCGCCAGGTCTGCCATTCGTGATCGGTTCCTTGTGACTCGTAGAAGACGTGCTGAATATCGGTCTCCTGGAGTGACGTATTCAATCTCAGAAGTCCCGCACGCATTCTTTCGGGCTCACTCGTCCCTACACCAATCCAGAGCAGATGGACTTTTTTATTGAATGCTGCCGGGTCGGCAAAAACGCCACCGTAATCAGTCTTTGGATCCAGCTTCCGGTCTCCAAGCACGAGCATCCCACCTGCGCCACTAAATCCGCCAATGTAGGAAAAGAGATCCAGATGGTTCAGGGTGATCTGGAAGGTCTGCATTCCTCCCATGGAAAGGCCGGCCATCGCACGATGATCACGATCCGAAACGGTACGGAAGGTCGAGTCGATGTAGGGGATCAGGGCCTGGGTCACATCATCTTCGAACGTGGTTGCCATGTCTTGCATGGCCTTCAACATTTCGGGGGAACCGAAGGGCTTTCCAGTCAAATCGGGTGGAGGCTGACCCGCGCGCCGGGTATAGCCATACGCCATCACGAGGATCATCGGCTTAGCGCTTCCCGCCGCGATAAGATTGTCGAGGATGAAGTTGGTGTTACCCTGTCGAATCCACCCCGTCTCATCCTCGCCGCCACCGTGCTGCAGATAGAGCACGGGATAGCGCTTCGTGGTTTCCGTGTCGTAATTTGGCGGCAGATAAACCAGAGCATGCCGCCAACCGCCTGTGACCTTGGAGTTGTACCAAACCTCACGCACCTGTCCGTGCGCTACATCCTGAATCGAATAGAACGTTGACCCCGGCTCGGGGACCTCAACCGCACTCACTGGCTTGCCTCCACCGAAATACGCATGGGTACCGAGGTCGCTGACCTCCGCCCCGTCGATCATCAACGTGTAGTAGTGAAAGCCAGGAACAAGAGGCGGCGTGGTAACGGTCCAAAATCCGTCGGATTGCTTGACCATGTCGATTTTCGGCCCGCTCCAAAAATTCAGCTTCACTTTGGTTGCCTCGGGAGCTTTGACACGAACTTCGACTCTCCCGGCGTTATCGACCCGGGGATAGTCTGCTCCCCACACATCGGTAGCAGATGGTCGAAAATCGCCACGTTCTTGCGCCCAACAGAGACTCGCAAAAAGGATCATTGCCATTCCAACGCGCTTCATGTCTTCGCTCCATCATTCACGATTTCGCACGGGCAATACCGGGAGTCTACGAATCTTTGTCGGCGCATTTGGACCTTTTTCGTGTCTCTCTTTCTTTAGGGCAACCGAGACACGAAAAGCCTCGCAGGCCCCGGTTTAAGATATCGTTAACTGTAACGAAGCGAAGAGGAAAATGCCAGATATTCTTAAGAAATCTACGGCAGGCTGCGGCGCCGAATCGCTGACGGATTGAGCGGTTCTGACGGGCGCGAAACTCAGGTTGGCCGCCTCGAGTCTCGTCAAACCTACGGCTTCTTGCGACGCCCAAATCGGGGCAGTGGTCGGTTGTGCCAGCCAGGGACAGCTATCGTAGCTTTGTTGGGATTGAGCCGGAGATATCCCGCTTCACCACTCTCGCAGTCGTCTTTTTCGCGGGCCGTCGTCGTGTCGATGCGCGCACGACCAGTTGTGGTTGCAACACCACTGTTTCAGGTTTGGGTGGTACTTTCGAGTGCAGAATTGCGAGCGTTAGACGCGCAGCTTGCTCCCCAATCTGCCGGCTGTGCTGATCGATACTCGAAAGCGGAACCCGCAGAGAATCGTCATAGTGAAGGTTCCCGCAACCGATCACCGCAAGGTCCTCCGGGATGCGTATGCCCTGATCCAATGCATAATTCATGGCGCCCATTGCCAGGGGATCGTTAAAACAGAACACCCCGTCGGGCATGGGCTTGAGACTCAGTAGTTGGCGCATGGCTTCCACGCCCCGCTGTTTCGTTTCAACATCGCCTTTGCGTTCGCTGATGATATAAGCATCAACGATTGTCAACCTGGCTTGCGTAAGCGCTTGCTTAAATCCCTCCATGCGGCGCACGCCCGTACTGGTTTCTGGCCCCCGAATGTGGGCAATTCTCTTACAGCCGATATCGATGAGGTGTTTGGTGGCTAGCCTTCCAACGGCTTCATCGTCCACCCCGACGAAATTCGCCGTAAGGCCAGGCAAGGTACGATCGATCAAAACATAAGGAGTCTTTCGCCGTTCGATTCGGAAGAAGAGATCTACGGTCGAGCGACACGAGGCGATGATCAACGCGTCGAGACGGCGTGCCAACAGTTGATTGATCTCCTGTTCCTCAATAGCCGGATCTTCTTCCGAGGAAGAGATGATCAGGGAGAAGCCGCTCCCTCTCAAGACATGGGACAGAGATTTGGCGATTTCTGCGAAAAAGGAATGGAGCAGGTCCGGAACAACCAGGCCAACCAGATACGTTTGACCGGTGACGAGGCTGCGTGCCGCCAGATTGGGCTGATAGTCAAGCTCTTTTACGCGCGCCAGAACTCGCTCGCGAGTTTCGTCTCCCACATCAGGATGATTCCGAAGGACCTTGGAAATGGTCATAACCGAGACTCCAAGGTCTTTCGCAATATCCTTCATTCGTGTGGTCATAACTTGTCAGCCAGTATACAAAACACACGTTTCTGCAATTTCCATCCCCGATCCTCGACCATCCGGCACGATGTCGTCCTGAGGGAACCGCAGACGACGTAAAAGTCTTGCTGTGCTCTGCAGTTGTTGACATCGCTAACTGTAACGATTATCGTCCATCGTGTGCAAGCTCCGTTTTGCGCCTTCGTATCGGCTTAGTCTCCATTCTTTGGTCTGATCAACGGGCGATGAGGAATTCAGGCACTCTTGCTGCGTTCGGTATTGGACGATTTATCTCCGCCTGGCTTATGCGCTTCACGGCCCCCGCTAAACTGCTTGGCTCTTACGCAACGGTGAATGTTGGGTTGGTTGGTTTTGCCATGATGCGGCCGAGCTGGGCGGGCCTGTGGGCATTGTTCGCTACGAGTTTCTTCATGTCGCTCATGTTCCCGACGATCTTCGCTCTCGGTCTGAAAGGACTAGGACCAAACACCAAATTCGGCGGATCGTTGATCGTGATGGCCATCGTGGGAGGGGCAATTCTCACTCCGCTCATGGGACTGATCGCCGAGAGTCGTCACACCATTGCTCCGGCCTATATTGTCCCGCTGGCGGCATGTGTCGTCATCGCAGGGTACGCATTCCTTGGGGCACAGGCACGAGGTGTGGCAGACACAGCAGGCCAATAATTTCCTGGCTGAAGAAAGGTACGTTATGCTCTCTCAACCATGGCTTTCGTCGCAGTTGCTTCGCAGACTTGGGGCTATCGTGTTGGCCCTTTCCGCGATATCTACCCTGCACGCCCAGAGCGTCACCGCTCCCACCGATTTCCAGGATCCAGTCAGCATTGATCAGACTTGGCAGCGAGCCAGTAGCAAATATGACGCCGCTCGCGCCGCCCTCCTGAAGGAAGTCGATAGCGCCGACCACCAGGGCCCATTTCGGCCTGACTGGGAATCCCTTCAGAAGTATGAGGTTCCTGACTGGTACAGGGACGCAAAATTCGGGATTTTCATTCATTGGGGCGTCTATTCCGTCCCAGCTTTCGGCAATGAATGGTATCCACGAGCCATGTATCAGAAGGGCACTGCCGAATACAAGCATCAAGTCGCTACGTACGGCCCCCAGGATAAGTTCGGCTATAAGGATTTCATTCCAATGTTCAAGGCCGAACACTTCGATGCTGCCGCTTGGGCGCAGCTATTCAAAAAAGCTGGAGCGAAGTATGTGGTGCCCGTGGCGGAGCATCATGACGGTTTCGCCATGTACGACAGCGGCCTCAGCGACTGGACTGTGGTGAAGATGGGCCCCCAACGCGACACCACCGGAGAATTGGCGAAGGCAGTGCGAGCGGAAGGATTGCATTTTGGCGTGTCATCGCATCGGGCAGAGCACAATTTCTTTTTGGGTCCCGGCCGCACCATCGCTTCTGATGTGAACGACCCGCAATACGCCTCGCTCTATGGCCCAGCCCAAACCTGGCTGAACAACCCATGGGGCACTCCCGTCAACAATGATTTCACTTACGTCTCCTTCGCTTGGGCCGACGATTGGCTGGCGAGGTCCGCGGAACTGGTGGCGAAATATCATCCCGATATCGTGTACTTTGATTGGTGGATTGGGCAGTCGTCCTTCCGCCCGAACCTCACGCGCTTTGCCGCGTTCTATTACAACAGCTCTCTCAAGTACGGTAATTACGTTGGAGTGATCAACTACAAGGACTATGCCATACAAGAGCATGCTGGTGTACTCGACTTGGAACGTGGCCAACTTGGCGACATTCGACCTCTCGTTTGGCAGACAGATACTTCCGTAAGCAATAAATCCTGGGGCTATATTGAAAACGACGCTTTCAAGTCGCCGGAATTCATCGTTCATCAACTAATAGATATCGTGAGCAAGAACGGCAACTTGTTGCTAAATGTAGGCCCGCGCTCTGACGGCACCATCCCCGCTGAAGTACAGACGGTTCTTCTCGACGTGGGCGCTTGGCTCAGCATGAATGGTGAAGCAATCTACGGAACCCGTCCCTGGAGACTGTACGGAGAGGGCCCCACGAAAGTCGTCGCGGGCTTGTTCCACGACACTGACACCGAAAACTACAAGCCCGAAGATTTTCGTTTTACGACGAAGGGCGATGTTCTTTACGCGATCGGACTCTCCTGGCCGACGAACGGAGAAGCAGTGATTCACTCGCTCACGCCGGCAGCCGGAAGTAAGGCCGTAAAGGACATCGCTTTGCTGGGAAGCGATGCAAGGCTACGATTTGAGCAACGTCCTGATGGTTTGCACGTCCAACTGCCGGACCAACCCCCGGCCAAGTACGCGTATGCGCTCCGCGTGACGTTCGGGAGTGGATCGCACTAGGACATCAGCGGATTTGATTCACAAAGGCAGTTCACTTTATTGACGTTCTCGAGTGATTGGAGGAGTGCCGATGACGCAAAATGCAGCGTGCTTCAAGCGTTCGCTTCTTGTAGGACTGGCTGTGATCGGTCTGGGCCTGATTCCGTCTGCGACCGCCGCAGAAAGAGTCGAGGTCTCGATTGACGCGTCCAAGGCTGGCGCAAAAATTGACCGCAACATTTTCGGTCAGTTCGCCGAACATCTCGGGCATGGCATTGATGGCGGTATATGGGTCGGCCGCGATTCCACCATTCCGAACACACGTGGCATTCGAAATGACGTCGTTACCGCGCTGAAGGCGCTAAAAGTGCCAAATGTTCGTTGGCCTGGTGGCTGCTTTGCAGACGAATACCACTGGCGCAAAGGCATTGGACCTCAGCGCGCCGTGAGCCTCAACCCAAACTGGGGTGGTGTAATCGAACCTAACACCCTCGGAACCGATGAATTCATGGACTTTCTCAGCCAGATTGGTTCCGATGCGTACGTCTCCGTGAATGTCGGCTCAGGTACTCCGCAGGAGGCGGCGGAATGGCTGGAATATATGACCACGGCGCAGCCTACGACACTGGAAAAGGAGCGCGCCGCCAACGGCCATCCTGCTCCTTACAAGATCGCCTTCCTTGGCATTGGGAACGAAAGCTGGGACTGCGGCGGCAACATGACGCCCGACTACTATGTGAGTCAGATGAAGATCTACAGCCGCTTTGTCCGCAACTTTAATCCTGCCCAGCAGGATAAGGACCAGATGCAGAAGATCGCCGTCGGTCCCGGAGGCGGTGAACCTCGCTGGACCGAATGGACGGAAACCGTCATGAAAGCCTACCAGCAACACACGTGGAGTTGGGACATCAACGGCCTTTCCATGCATTCCTACACGGTTGGTCACTGGCCCCCTTCATATGCCTCCTCTGGCTTTGGAGAGACCGAATACAGTCAGATCCTCAAGTTCACCTTGGAGATGGACGACTTGATCAACAAGCACTCGGCCATCATGGACAAGTACGACCCGCAGAAGAAGGTTGCGCTGATCGTTGATGAATGGGGCGCCTGGTATGCACCCTTACCCGGCAGCAACCCAGGCTTCCTCGTCCAGCAAAACAGCTTGCGCGACGCAGTTCTCGCCGCGCTCAACCTGAACATCTTTGCCCGCCACGCCGACCGCGTCCGAGGGGCCAATATCGCCCAAATGATCAATGTGCTGCAGGCCATGATCATGACCGACAGGGAGAAAATGGTACTGACCCCCACCTATTATGTCTTCAAGATGTACACGCCGTTCCAGGATGCAACGTTCGTGCCCGTGGCATTCAATTCGGGCACCTACACCCACGGCGACATCAGCTTGCCGCGGACGGACGCCATTGCGGCTAAAGGCAAAGATGGCAAGCTGTGGGTCGCGATCACAAATGTTGACCCTAATGAGGCTGTCGATGTCGAGTTGAACCTGGTGGATACTGGTGCAAAGGCCGTATCCGGGGAGACCCTGACTGCCCCTAAGGTCGACAGCATCAATACCTTTGACGCGCCGAACACAGTCGTGCCGAAGCCTATTTCAGCGAAGGCTCAAGGCGGCAAACTGACCCTGAAACTCGAACCCAAGTCGGTGAGTGTTATCTCAATAGAGCAATGACCGAGAATCATCTTGATTTATTGACGCAGTGGCGGACTTGGTCGTCGATCTCGCAAAACCAACGCCGCCAGAGATGTAGAATTTCAGGAAGCATAGTCCGGGGAGAGGATTTCGGAAGCCTTCGAGGTTTAGTTGAAATCATTGGAGCCAGCCATGTCTCGCGTAGCCATTATGGTTCTGCCCGCGTTGTTGTCTCTCTCTCTCTGGTCGCAACAAGGGTCAGGCAGCATGTGCGACCTAACCGTTCACGTGCGAATGGCAGATGATCGCCAGGATGCTGCTAATGTTCAGGTGCAACTTCTGAACACTGCGGGACCATTCGTTGGTTCCGCAACAACTCACGCCGATGGGACTGCTGAGTTCCAGGTGCCGAGTGGAGTGACTTACCGGGTACGAGTTTCCGGCCGGGGGGTCGAGACCGCCGAGTCGGAGTTTTTTATTATGGGCGGCCAGTATAGTCACACCGAGAACCTCAACGTAAAAAACGCTGCAGTGGCGACGCAAGACAATAGATCTGCACCCATCTCGGTAGCGGAGATGCGAGTACCCGAGAAAGCCAGAGAGCAGATGCAGAAGGCCATCGAGGCATTCGACAAAGGAGATACCGCGAAGGCCACACAGAGGCTCGAGAAAGCGATTGAGATCTACCCGCAATATGCAAGAGCCTACGAGAATCTGGGTGTGATCGCGGCGAAATCCGGCGATCGGGCCAAGGCGAGAAGCCTCTATACGAAGGCCATCGAAGTAGACGAGAGATTCGTCCCCGCGTATGTGCAATTGGGACGCTTGGAGATTCAGGAGAAGAACTACACGCAAGCGGAAACGCTGCTCCATAAGGTGATGTTGCTTTATCCTGAGATGCCCGACCTTATCGCATTACTTGCCGGCGCCGAATACGGAAACAAGGAATACGCCAATGCGCTCGCCGATGCGCAGCGAGTTCACACCCTGCCGCATCACGAAAAGGTTGCAGACGTACACTTGCTGGCTGCAGAAATTCTTGAGATGAAGAATCGTAATCAGGAGGCTGTGGCAGAGTATCGGTTGTACTTAACAGAAGCGCCCAACAGTCCCCAGGCCAAGGCGGTGCAACAGGCCATAACCGACCTGGAAGCGTCGAAGCACTGATTGAAGTGACTCTATGGTTGCAGCGCAGGAGGAGCGCTGGACATTTTGGGCGTGAGCCTGGTATCGAGTTCCTGGCGTAGCTGTTGCACTCGTTTAAATTCTTTCTCCGCCTCCGTCGATTCACCCAAAGCCTGGTAGGCGCGCGCGAGCCGATAATGCGCATCCGGCTGCCCCGGATCGAGTTCAATCGCCTTGCGAAAATCAGCTATCGCATCCTTGTGCTTGTTATCTTCCGAGAGCATTATTCCGCGGTCGATATAAGCCAGACGAATATCGCTTCGCAGTTGAATAGCCTTATCGAGATCGGAAGCGGCGCCTTCGCGGTTGCCGAGTTTCATCTCCGCATCACCGAGGTAAGCCCATGCCTGCGCGTTGTCCCCATCGTTCGACAATTCGGCCTGGAATTCGGCTTTCGCTTTCTCATAGTCCTGCGATTTCCAGTAGAGAAAACCCAATCCAAAGTGAACGTTTGGCTCGTGCGGAGAAACCTGCGCCGCTTGCTGGAACTCGGCGATGGCTTCCGGCGTCTTTCCCAGGCCATCCAGAGCTTCTCCAATCAGCACGTGGGCGGCCGCCGAGTTTGGCTGCGTCATCAGAATTTGGCGAAAGCCATCCAGCGCACATTGGTACTGGCCAGCCCACAGACAGCTTTGAGCCACGATCTGCTGCAACTCGACATTGGCGGGATCTACATGCATCGCCACCTTTAGAGATTCGATTGCGTTTGCATATTGCTTGTCACCGTAGTAGCTCAGTCCAAGAAGCGTATGTGCCTGGAAGTTGCCGGGTTCCCTCGCCGCTGCGGCCTTCAACGGCGCAATTGCGGCGTGAAAATGACCTTGCTTGAACTCGGCCAGTCCCAGGTTCATTTCAATGCCGGGCAGCCTCGGATCCAGCGAAAGCGCTTTCTTGTAGGCCGCGACGGCTTCGGGATATTTCTGCTGTTTCGCCAGCACCACACCGAGACTTGCGTATGCACCTGCGTCCCGCGGATGTGCGGCAATAAATGAGCGCCAGGCTTGTGCAGCCTGTGGCAAATCGCCTCTCTGCTCAAGCGCAACGGCGGCCGCCGGCGGGTTCGATTGTGCCCAGCAAGTCGCAAGCAGCGCGAGGAAGATTACGGTGAGCTTTGACAACCAGTGGGTAGACATGCAGCAAGCACTACGCTGAATCTTATGCTAGCAAAAGCTGCGCTCAACAACAAAAACCCCGTTTGCATACCGGTGGGAGATGCAAACGGGGCCCTAGACCGCGTTAAGGGGGCGGCTAGAAGACTAGCTTCGCTCCAAGTTGAATGATTCTCGGATCGTAAGCAGCAGTGATTACGCCGAAGTTAGATCCGCCCAGCTGCGTACCGATTCCACCAGTCTGAACCGAACCTTTGAATTGGGTGTGGTTCCAGATGTTGAAGAAGTCGGCACGGAACTGGAATTGGCTCCCGCGCTTTTCGCTGAACACGAAAGCTTTGAACAGCGACATATTCCAATTGTCACGACCGGGGCCACGTATGGCGTTGTTGCCCAGATTGCCCCAAGTGCCCGGAGCGGGCGGCGCGAAGGAACTGGTGCTGAACCACTGGTTGACCGTGTGCGGGTAGGTAATCGTTCCGATTACATCAGGTCGGTTGGTACAGTTAGGAACAACGTTGCAAACGCTTGCAACTCCATTGGTGGTACCGCTGGTTGTGATGTTCATCGGCGCTCCCGACGTGGCCTGAATGATGCCCGAAATCTGCCAGCCGCCGGCAATCGTCTTCAATGCGCGGTTGTCGGAGTTCCGGAACACCGGGATGCTGTACACAAAGTTGACAAAGAAGATGTTGGTGCGGTCGAAGAGCGAAGGCCCCAGATCGTACCTCCATCCGACGTAGGGATTCGACACGCTGGCCAGGTCGTTGCCGCTGCCCGTGCCGCTGACAGAATCAATGGACTTCGACCAGGTATAGCCGGCGTTCAACTGCAGGTCGTTGTTCACCTGTCCGCTAAAGCTCGTCTGAAGCGAATTGTAGCTGCCGCTCGCCTGGTTCATACCCATTCTTAGCGAGTGGTATCCCTGATAGGGAACAGCCAGGTTGTACAGGGCCGAACTGTTGCTAGCGACCAGTCCAGGCAGTAAATTGTAAGCCGGAAGATCGATCTCCTGATAATCATTCTGATGCCGGTTCAGGCTGCCGACATACGAGAGGTTGAATACCGTTCTGGCCGTAACCGACCGCTGGATACCGAAGCTGTACTGGTACACGTACGGCGGCTTGTAGTTGTAGGAAGCCAGACCGGTGATGTTTCCGACCAGAATTGGCAGGGGCGGCACCACCAGGGTAGCTCCCGTTGGGAGATTCGTCTTGGGATTAGACAGTGACACATTGTTTTGAGTGACACCAGCGCTGAACGGCTGGTTGGGGCCGGCATTGTACATGTCGTTGCCCTGAACGCGTTCATACATTATTCCGAATCCACCGCGAAGCACGGTTTTTCCATCGCCGAAAATGTCATAAGCGAAGCCAAGACGCGGACCGAAAATGGCCCAGTGATTGGCGACCAGACCCTGGGGGATTCCGTTCTGGCCGGCAATGCCGAGACCGTTCATGTAGAACTGATACCCCGCCAGGGCTGGGAGCGGGCTGGTACCGAGCCCCGCACTCGCCGGGCTGATGGTGACCCCGGGGGTGAGCCAGGTAGGCGCGCTGCCCCCGGCGTACAGGTTCGGATAGAAGTTCGACACTTGCCCTTGTGGGTTAACGGTGTGCGGAATTCCATCCCACCGCAGCCCGAGGTTCAGGGTCAGGCGCTGGGTTGCACGCCAGTTGTCCTGGAAATAGAGAGCATACGAATTGGCGTTCCAGTTTTGGCTGTCTTGCAGCGCGTTTTCGTTGTAGCTGTTGGAAAGACCGAGCAGGTAGTCTGCAAAGTCGTTGTGGGTGTAGGAGCCGTCGAAAGTGAACGCTCCTTGGGTGGGCGCGAACAGGTCCTGATACTTCCGATACGTCTGCCAGCTGCCACCCATCCTCATCTGGTGGGCGCCTTTGCTCCATGAAACCGCGTCTTGGACTTGATACGCGTTGTACCCGTTGTTCCAGGGAACCCAGTTCGAGGTGTAGTTCGTGCCCGTACCGCCAGAGAGTTGGATCGATGGGATACGGTTCAGGTCGTTCGGGCCGGTGTAGATTCGGTTGAAGGTGAATCCCGAAGGCGCTGCGTAAATCCCGACAGGTGTGATGTTGATGCGGTTGCCGCTGTAATTGAAAGTGAGTTCGTTCAGCAGCGTGGGGCTGATTGTTTTTGTCCACGTGACAACCGCGCTGTACGACGGGTTGCCGAAGGTGTTACCCACCGTAGGAACGTTGTCACCGCTCCACATCGTGGTGCCGAATCCCTGCGCGATCTGTTCCGCGACATAGTGCCCAAAGATCATGTTCTTGCTGTTGAATTCGTGGTCGATACGCACGATCTCTTCCCGCACGTTGGTCGGCGTACTGGGAGTTCCCTGGAACTGATTGCCATTGGTTGGCCTAGGGAAAATGCCGGCTCCGAGAAGTGCCTGGGCGTTCGCGTTCAACATGCAGGCAGGTATGGTGTTATTGGGGAAGGGGCTGCCCTGTACGATTCCCGGAGGTGCGACCCCGCCGCAACCGGCGAACAGGACCGACGGCGCGACCTGGGCCACAGTTGGGACGCTGATGGCTGTGCTGCCAAAGTTCCCGGTATATGTGCTTGGGTTTGGCACCTGCTGATTATAGTTGCCGCCCTGGACCAATTTGCGCCATTCCATGTTGTAGAAGAAGAATGTCGGGTGCGACTTGCCCCACGGGACCTCACCACCCACATTGAATCCGTACGTGTTGAAGTTCAGCTTCGCAATTGGGTTGGGAGCGGGGTTGAAGTAGTTACGAGCATCAAGCGCGTCGTTACGGACGTACTCCCAGGCAGACGCATGAAAAGTCGTGGATCCCGACTTGATAACGGTGCTCAAGGTAGCTGCGGAGGACAGGCCGTAGTCGGCACTGTAATTGGACGTTAACGCGCGAAATTCGGAGATCGATTCGAGCGAAGGCATTACGGCGAACGTTCCAGCACCGCCGCGGTCCAAGGCCTCACCGCCATCGAGCAAGTAAATGTTGTGCCCCATTCGCTGGCCGTTGAAGCTGACGTTGGCGTTTCCGCCGACCGGCGTTGGAATCTGGAAGTCGTCCTGGAGGCTGGACGCACCCGTAGTTTGATTGATAAGCGTATAGATGCTGCGACCGTTTGTGGCGAGTCCCTCGACCTGTTTTCCGGTGATGACCGCGCTAACTTCGCCGGACTCGGTTTGGACGCCAACAGCGGTCCCTTCTACGGTGACTTGATCCGAAGCCGAACCGACTTGCAGCCTGAAGTCGTAGCGGTCCCGGGCGGCCACGTCAAGTACGATGTTGTTTTGCTCAACACGTTTAAACCCGGTGACCTCGACCAACATGTTGTAATGGCCGACGGAAAGATTAGACGCGGTGTAATTACCGTCGTTGTTGGTTACGTATTGACGAACGGCAGCAGTCTCGATGTTTGTAATCGTGATCTTGGCATTAGGAACGAGGGCGCCGGAGGGATCAAATACCGTACCGACAATCGTTCCTTGCTGTGCAAATGCCTGAGGAACGGCGAATCCCAGGAAAAGCAGCAGCAACAAGGAAAGCTGAAGCGCCCAGCGACGTTGTTCTGCGAAAAGGCTGCACACAGCGGGTGTGTATGATTTCTTACTCGGCGTTCTACCAAATCGATTCATATGCCCCCCCACCAGAAACAGATTGTGTTACGTCAAGACCAAGCGCGCTTCCCTACTGCAACCAGGACGGGCGCGATGAAGCAACCCCGAACTGTAAGATTCGATCAAATGTTACCCCGACGTATCGACTGTCCAGATCGCTGGAGAACCCATTGTGCTGACAGGCTCGAGACTAAGTGATCGGCTGTGCCCACCGTATGCAATGGTCGTATGCCACAGTCTTTGCCAGCGAATCAACCACCGTTAACGATAACGAAAGCTGCGTTAACGTTAACGGCCATGATTTATAATTCCTTGCCCAGCAAATGTCAAGCGGAAATTAGCGGCAAAATTCAACGTGAATCTCAGTAGTCCAAAAATCGGCTATACAGGTCGCCCGGTGCATCTTCGGTTACTGATGAATCGACCGTGCGATGCGAGGAATTGGTACCGAGTTCTCGCCAAGACCATCCTCCTTCTAGTAGGACTTTGGTTCGGCTGCCCCGATGCACATTCCGCCGACGCCAAGCCGGCGACGAAGGCAATCGCCGGGCACGAGCATGCGAAGGCAGCCGAGATCGTGTTTTCCTTTGAGCCTATTGATTTTCGGCTGGACAGTTCGGAGACGCCGGAACGTCACGCTCCGGAAACAATGGCTGGCGGGGTCGCCGTTTTCGACTACAACAACGACGGGAAACTCGACATCTTCTTCGCGAACGGCGCTGACATCAACACGCTCCGCAAGGACTCGCCAAAGTATTACAACCGGTTGTTTGAAAACGACGGCAAAGGACATTTCACGGATGTCACTGAAAAAGCCGGATTGCGAGGGACAGGCTTCGATACAGGCGTTGCGATTGCTGATTACGACAATGACGGATTCGAAGATATCTTCGTGGCCGGCGTATATCGAAACACGCTCTATCACAACAATGGCGATGGCACGTTCACGGATATAACCGCCAAATCGGGACTCAGCAAGCCGGATCCGGAGTTTGGTCCACTTTGGGCCGTCGGTGGCGTTTGGGTTGACGTTAACAACGACGGACTACTCGATCTCGTGGTCATCAACTACCTGAAGTGGGACGGCCGGCACGAGCCCCGGTGCGGAACCGCCGACCATCGTGACTACTGCCACCCGAAGATGTATGAGCCGACTCCCAATCAGCTCTTCATGAATAACGGGGACGGGACATTTCGGGATGCTTCTGCGCAGTGGGGCTTGCGCTCGCATCCGGGCAAAGGCATGGGTGCCGCAACTGCCGACTTCGATCTCGACGGCAAGATGGACATCTTTGTCGCTAATGACAAATTGGTTAACTGGCTGTTCCGCAACAATGGCGAAAAGTTCGACGAAGTCGGTTTCCATGCAAATGTGTCGTTGCGCGAGGACGGCGTCTTCATCTCCGGGATGGGCGTCGATTTCCGCGACCTCGACAACGATGGCTACCCGGACATCTGCCTCGTGGCGCTCGATAACGAGACGTTTCCGATCTATCGAAATACGGGTCAAGGCACGTTCGTCGAAGTCACTCAGTCAAGTGGTATGGCGCACCTGAGTTCGCTTATGGCGGGATACTCCCCAATCATCGCTGATTTCGACAATGACGGTTGGAAAGACATCTTCGTGACGCGCGGCCACGTGCAGTCGTTGCTCTCGGCCCCCCGCATCGCGGTGGAACAGCCCAACACCGTGTTTCACAATCTCGGTGGGATGAAGTTTGCCGCGCTAACAGAAGATGCCGGCCTGACATCGCAGCCACCAGCGCGGCACCGCGGTTCAGCGATCGGGGACCTCATGGGCGACGGCAGGTTAGACGTGGTCGTGAGCGCGATCAGTGCACCTGCCGAGATCTGGATGAATGCGAGCCCCGGCAATAACCATTGGATGGAGATCAAACTCGAGGGAACCAAGAGCAATCGGGACGGAATCGGCGCGCGGATCAAAATTGTGACCGCCGGCGAGACCCAATACAACCACATGACCACAGCAGCTGGATACGCATCGTCCAGCGCCGGTCCCGTACATTTCGGCCTGGGCAAGCATGCCGTCGCGGAATTGGTCGAGATTTGCTGGCCCTCGGGAACTGTTCAGCGGCTGCAGAACGTGGCCGGCGACCGCATTCTCTTAGTCAAGGAACAGCCCTAGCCGTGTACTCACAGCTTCAATATTGCAATTACTCACTGCAACCCGCCCGAATCCAACTGATTCCTACTGTGCGGCATTGCAGTTACGTGTACTTTAACCGGATGCTATATTAGACACCCTTCAACCCGGGAGTGAATGTTGAAACGAGTCGGTCTTCACGAAATTGCGCGTCAGGCACAGGTCTCGATCGGTACGGTGGATCGTGCTCTACATTCCCGTCCCGGCATCAGCGAAGCCACCCGTAATAAGGTGCTCGAAACCGCCGAGAAGCTTGGGTACACGCCCAACCTAGCGGCTCGGGCGCTTGCTGTCGGACGCTCGGGGTTCCTTATCGGCGTCTGCATCCCCGAGGAGATCCATCATTTTTTTGACCAGATGCGCGAGGGAATCTTCGACGAAGCGCGCCGGGCTGCGCGGGTCGGCATGGAACTTATCTACCGTCCCGTGCCAAGGCTCGGCGAATTTGAGCAAAGGGAGCTTTCGAGCCTCCTCGATGAGGACCTTCGCGGCCTCATTGTTATGCCAGGAAATCCCCGCGTTGTCGCTCCCATCATTGACGCGGCGGAGGCGCGAGGCATCCGGGTGGTCTGTATCTGTAGCGATGCGCCGCACAGCCGGCGCACGGCAGTAGTGTACGCGAACCCGAATCTTCAGGGACGTCTCGCAGCAGAGCTTCTCTCGAAGTTCATCCCCGGCGACTCTGAGGTCGCGGCCATCACAGGTATGCTTCGGACCGAAGAACACCGTCAGAAGGTCGAGGGCTTTCAGTCGCGACTTGCCCAGTGTTCCGAGATGACCTTGGCTTGCGTGCTCGAGGCGCACGAATCCGAAGAAGAGAGCTATCAGAAAACCATGGACCTGCTGAGCGACAATGCCAACCTTCACGGCATTTACGTCACTACGGTCAACTGCCTGCCTGTCTGCCTCGCTCTGCGCGAGCACATGAGGACCGACGTTCGGCTGATTACCACCGACCTTTTCCCGCAAATGGTTCCCTACTTCGAAAACGGAATCATCGGCGCTTCGATCTATCAGGATCCATATACCCAGGGACAGACCGCATTGAAAGTTCTCGTCGATCATGTCATTGAGAAAGCTTCCATCGCGTCGAGCAATAGCCTGAACCCGGGAATTGTGCTTCAGTCGAACCTGAACTTCTTCCGGGAGGTGCACTCCGCCGGAGTCGGAGCGCGCGATCTAACGACCAAGCGAACAGGGGAGAGAGTCTCATTATCCTTGGGCTAAAAGACCGAGGGGCAGGTCGCCCGGTGTCCCAAACTTTTGTCGTCGCCATCATTCATGACAAATTGTTCGTTCGCAGTAGAGGGGCCTATGTCATCCAAGATTAGCCGCCGCTCGTTCGTCGCCTCCGCCGCTGTTGCCAGTGCTGGGGCTGTGCTTCGTGCACCGGCGTTCGCATTTGAGAATCAGAGTCCAGGTACAGCCGTCGCGACCGTAGCAATGCCGAAGGGCCGCGAGGTTGTACCGCAGCAAGCGGTTCCCTTTGGTATGAGCGACGTCCGGCTAGGACCGGGCACGTTCAGCACGGCAGCGGAAGCCAACCGCCGCTACCTGAAGACACTGCCTCCCGACCGCCTGCTCCATACCTTTCGCCTGACTGCGGGACTGCCCACTTCCGCAGAGCCATTGGGTGATTGGGAAAAGCCCGATTGTGAGTTGCGGGGTCACTTCGCGGGCGGACACTATCTGTCGGCATGCGCGCTTTCGTTCGCCAGTTCGGGCGACGAAGAACTCAAGCGCAATGGCGACATCATGGTTGTGGAGCTGGCAAAATGCCAGGCGAAACTCAAGAACGGCTATCTGAGCGCCTTTCCGCTGGAGCTCTTCGACCGCTTGCGCGACGGCGTCAACGTTTGGGCGCCGTTCTACACAATCCACAAGATCATGGCAGGGCATCTTGACATGTACTTGTATGCCGGCAATCAACAGGCACTGGAAACCCTGGAAAAGATGGCACGATGGGTGCGGAGTTGGACCGATCCCTTGAGCGAACAACAAATGCAGCGTGTCCTCCAGGTGGAATACGGTGGAATGGGCGAGGTGCTAGCCAATCTTTACTCTGTAACGGGCACCCGCGAGTATCTCAACCTCGCGCAGCGCTTCAACAAGAAGTCGTTTTTTGATCCTTTGGCAGCTCATCGTGACGAGCTGAAGGGTCTGCATGTTAACACCCATATTCCGCAGGTCATCGCAGCGGCTCGCCTGTACGAACTAACTGGCGACAAGAAGTACTGGAGCATCTCCGACTACTTCTGGGACGAGGTTACGAGCGAGCGTTGCTATTGCACGGGAGGTACCAGCAATTTCGAACTGTGGAGATCGGATCCCGGCATACTCTCGACACAACTGAGCTCGCAAACGTCCGAAGACTGCTGCGCTTACAACATGATGAAGCTGACGCGGCATTTGTTCGCGTGGTCGCCGCAGGCACCCTACATGGACTACTACGAGCGAGTACTCTTCAATCACCGCATGGGCACAATCGATCCCGAGACCGGCACCACGGTTTATTACCTGACGCTTGGCAACGGCTACTCCAAGATCTACGCCAAGCCCTTCGATTCGTTCTGGTGTTGCAACGGCACAGCCGCCGAGGAGTTCGCGAAGTTGACGGACACCATCTACTACCACGACGGCGATTCCATCTACGTCAATCTTTTTATAGCGTCGGAAGTTAACTGGCCAGAAAAGGGACTCCGCATAACCCAGCAGACCTCATTTCCGGAGGAGCAAGGAACTACCCTGTTGATTTCGGCCGCCCAGCCTGCCAATGTCGACTTGAAATTGCGCATCCCTTACTGGGCGAAGACCGGCACTGTGAAAGTAAATGGCCAGGTCGTCCCTGCGTTCGCCGCTGCGGGCAGCTACCTCGTTCTGCGTGGTCCCTGGAAGAATGGCGATCGCGTGGAATTAAGTCTCCCCATGCATCTGCACGCCGCACCCGTGCCTGACAAGAATACGGTGCAAGCGGTGATGTATGGTCCTCTGGTTATGGCGGCAAGATTCAATGAAGAGCCTCGAAACAATTGGTATCGGCACTTCACTGCCGAAGAGAAACAGGAGCCCACTCCAACGCAGCTGTTCAAAGGGAAGATCGAGGATCCCGCAAGTTGGCTCGAACCGGCTGGCGGAACGCTGACCTTTCGAACCGTGGCACAAACTCAGAGTGCAACGTTTATCCCTTTATCAAGCATTGTGCACGAACAGTACTCCGTATACCACGAGGTTGAAGAGACGACTTAGCTGACAAGGGAAGGTGACACCGCATCGCGACGCACCGATTCGGCTGTTCGGATCAACGTCCGTAGCACATCCCCCATGGGCCCGCTTTTGGGATCGCCGAAGGCGAAATAGAGTTTGCGATAGGCCGCGTACAGACCTTCGTACATTTCCTGTTCTTGCGAATCCGGCAAGTACATCTTGTGCGGTGGACATATCTTCGCTTGCGCTTCTTCCACAGTCTTGAATGTGCCGGCTGCGAGGAATGCAAAAATTGCCGATCCCAAACTCACGACGCTCTTGCTGGGCACCAGGACCGGTCTTCCCAGCACATTCGCATAAATCTGGTTGAGCACTTCATTCTTCTGCGGAATGCCTCCGGCATTAATCACACGCTTGATGTGGACACCGTGTTCCGCCATCCGCTCCAGAATGACGCGAGTGTGAAATGCCGTCCCTTCGATCGCGGCGAAAAGCTCGTCCTGCGCCGTGCTCTGCAAGTTCCAGCCCAGCGTGATGCCGCGCAGATTGGGATTCACCAGTACTGTTCGGTCGCCGTTATCCCACGTCATTCGCAAGAGGCCAGTCTGTCCCGCGCGATACCGCTCTAGCCCCTTCGAAAGCGTTTCGACATCGGTGCCGGCGCGCGTCGCAATCGCGCTGAAGATGTCGCCGACCGCCGACAGCCCAGCCTCGATTCCTGTCCGCCCTGGATGGACGCTGCCCGGCACCACGCCGCAAACTCCCGGCACCAGGTTCGGCGACTCCGTGATTCCGATGATGCACGTCGACGTGCCTACTACATTGACGACGTCGTCGGTTCCGCAACCGGCACCGATGGCGTCCCAGTGCGCGTCGAACGCGCCCACCGGAATCGGGATTCCCGGCTTCAGACCCAGCTTCTCCGCCCATTCCGCAGACAGCGTTCCCGCCACCTGCTCTGAGGTAGCGTACTCACCCTGCAACTTCTCGCGGATTCCTTTCATCAGCGGATCGACGCCCGCCAAGAATTCCTCCGGCGGCAGGCCTCCGAGGGACGCATTCCACATCCACTTGTGGCCCATCGCGCAGATGCTGCGCTTCGCCTGTAGTGGGTCGGAAATGCCGCACAGCGTCGCCGTAACAAAGTCGCAGTGTTCAAACGCCGTGACAAACTCGCCGCGTTTCTCCGGATTGTGACGCAGCCAATGGAGCAACTTGGAAAATCCCCACTCCGACGAATACACGCCGCCGCACCACTGGATCGCTTCCAGTCCCTCGCGGCGTGCCGCCTCGGTGATCTCCGCCGCTTCGCCTTTGGCCCGGTGGTCGCACCACAGGTAGTACTCGCCCAGCGGAGCCATACCTTTGCCGACCGGAATCACCGACGATCCCGTCGTGTCGATCGCGATCGCCTCTACGGCTTCGCCGACCACACCTGACTTCTTCAGGGCCTCGCGTGTCGCTTCTGCCAGCGCGCGCATGTGCTCCTCGTGCGACTGGGTGGCATACTCTGGGTCTTCCTGCTTCCGGCGCAGCGGATAGTTCGCGACTGCCGAATCAAGCAACCCGCGTTCGCTGTCCACAATCGAGACGCGCACGCTCAACGTTCCGAAATCTACTCCCGCAACAATTGCCATGTGCGCCCCTAACGAGGTTCATGGAAGTACATGTCCCAGCCCAGGTACCGGGTCGTCGCCTCGTAGATAGCCGGCGCCACCATCGAAAGGTTCGCTGCCACGTGATGCTCGAATCCGTTCTCGCAGATGTAACGCAGCAGCTTCTGCATCTCCGGAATCTCCACCACGCCGGCGCCGCCAAAAGTGTTCAGTGCATCATCGGTGAATGCCCCTTCGCCCACGTAACCGCGCAACCTGCCCGAAGTATCATCGGTTGAGAACCGCGCATAACTCATTGGCGCCGCCTTCACCTTGCCCACGCACGTCCCGTGGGTGTTCTCAATGCCAACCGTGCCGGCAATGATGGCCTGGTAGTCCATCTTCACGTCGTTAAAGAAGTGCTTCGGCAGGTTTGAGCAGTGGAAGCAGACCGCCTTGTTGGGGTCGTCGCCGTAGTTGTTGTTCCAGTCCAACAGCGCCGACGGAGTACCCGACGCCAGTTGCAGCGCATGCATCGCAAGTACGCCGCAGATGTCCACTTCGCACGCGCTCGACATAAGGTCATTGCTCATCATGCTCATCACCGTGCACGGCACCACGCCGAGGTTTTCTTCGATCGAAGTCCAGCATTGCACCGCACTAATCGCAACATCCGTCGCCTTCATCCAGTCATCAACCACCGCTGCGAGCTTCGCCATCTTCAGCAGAGCTTCAGCGGGCACTCCGCTGGTCGAAACATACTTCTTTATGTCTTCGAGTTTCGTCTGCGCCCGGTCATCGCCGTCTTTCATCCGCTGGATGCGCCCCAGCACTTCTGACAGGTCAAGCGTTTCCACCGAGATTCCGTGCGATTCCAGCATCTTCTCGCTGTAGCGAACGGTGTTGAACGCCGTCGGACGTGCGCCGATGCTGCCGATCCGCAGGTTCTTCAGCCCTTTCTTCACCCGGCACACCGCGGCAAACTTTGCCAGGTCTGCCCGAAACTCATCCGAATCCGGCAGCACTGTGTGCGATTTCGTCAGCGAGTACGAAATCCCATATTGCCGCAGGTTGTTGCACGCCGACATCTTTCCGCAGAAGCTATCGCGCCGGTGGGCAATCGTCATCTTATCCGGAGTGTCCGGCGTCGCTTGCACCAGCACCGGCACATCAAGGTTGGCCAGCCGCAGGGTGTCTGCAATCGCGCGCTCGTCCCCGAAGTTCGGCAGCGTAACGATCACGCCGTCGATCTTCCCGCCCTGCGCACGGAACAGTTCCGCACATCGTTTGGCTTCGTCGCGTGTCTCCACCGCTCCGTGCTTGCTTTGCGATGGATCGAGCACCACCGGATCCATACCCGCCTTCTTTAGCGCCTCAATCATCTCTTCGCGGCCCGTTTCCGCCAGGTGGCCGGGAAAAAAACCGCGATTCCCCACGATGATTCCCATCGTCATTTTCGTGCCCATACTCATGATTGCATCCTTTATGTCCGACTATTACTTATCTTGCCCGTAGTAGGCTTTCGCGCCGTGCTTGCGAAAGAAATGCTTGTCGTGCAAATCGCCCGAAATCTCTGGAGCGTCGTGGCTAATTGCGATCGTACGGTAGGCGACGCGCGCTACATGTTCCAGGATTACCGCGTTGTACGCCGCCGCGTTCGCATCGCGTCCCCAGGTAAACGGCCCATGATTGGCGACCAGCACTCCCGGCACTTTCTCGTAATCGATGTCGTCGAAGGCCTGAATGATCGCCGTGCCCGTGTTCTTCTCGTAATCACCGGCAATGGACTCGGAACTCATCGCATCCGTCACCGGCACGGGGCCATGAAAGTAATCCGCGTGAGTTGTGCCGAAACATGGAATCGGCTTGCGCGCCTGCGCCCACGAAGTCGCAAACTCTGAATGTGTGTGCGAAACTCCGCCAATGCTGGGAAACGCCTTATACAATTCTAGGTGCGTTGCCAGGTCTGACGACGGTCGCAAACTCCCTTCGATGATTTGCCCCTCAAGGTCAGTGATTACGATGTCGTCGGCCTTCATGCTCTCGTACGGAACGCCGCTCGGCTTAATCGCCACTATTCCGTCAGATCGCGAAATCCCGCTTACGTTCCCGAACGTGTAAATCACCAACCCGCGTCTCACCAGTTCGAGGTTGGCCTCGAGAACTTCCTTTCGCAGTTTTTCGAGCCGCATCACTCTCCTTGGTCGGCCTGCGCTTCGGCGAAACCATAATACATGGCGATTGTCGACGTATCTGTATCAGAACGGGGACCCTGAATCTCTACAGCGCGAACAACGCACACGTGTAGTTCTCCATCATCTGGACGATCTCTTTCCAGTCTTCCTCGCTTAGAACAGACCGCTGATTGATGATACTTTCTTGGGTGCTGCCTCGATGACGGCGTTAAAAGCCGGTTTTGGAGGCCCACTGCGGTCAAAGAGCAGCGGATAGTTTGTTCTGCCCTTAACGGGCCAGTCGTTCTTCCACGAGTTCTTGTCGGTGACGCCCCACAACGTGACCCGCGTCACTACACTGCAATGCGTCGCATAAGTGGCAAACAAATCTCCGTAGCGCTTCGCCAGTGCCTGTTGAACGGAATCGGGGAGTCCGTTGGCATATGGGTTGAGCTTGGCATCTGCAGCGACGTTCAAACCGACCTCTGCGGTCTGGCTCGATGTGGCTTGAGGAAGCACGTCGACATCGAGCTCGGTGATCGTCACCTTCATGCCCAATTTCCCGAATTCCGAGATTGTCGTGTCGATCTCGTTCAGCGTAGGCCAGTCCATTTGGACGTGGTCCTGTAGGCCAACGCCGTTGATGGGTACACCTTTCGCCTTAAAGGCCTCTACAAGTTTGAGGGCGCCCTTGCGTTTGGCTTCGTTTTCCAGTGAGTAGTCGTTGTAATTCAGCTGAGCTTGCGGATCGGCCTCGTGAGCATACTCGAACGCCTTTTCGATGTAGTCTTCGCCGATGATCTTCATCCACGGTGATTGCCGCAGCGTGCCGTCTTCATTCAGGGCTTCGTTCACAACGTCCCATGCGTTGACTTTGCTTTTGTATCGACCCACTACCGTTTGAATGTGATCGTGCAGGCGCTTTAACAGCGAGGTCCGGGATAATGGATTGCCCTGCTCATCTTCAAACACCCACTTCGGCGTCTGCGAATGCCATACCAGGGTATGCCCGATGATGAACATGTGGTTCTTGAGACCAAAGTCCACATACTGGTCCGCTAGCGCGCAGTCGTAGGTGTCGGGCTTGGGATGAACCACTTCCCACTTCAGAACATTCTCAGGGCTGATGCTGTTGAACTGGGCCTTGACCAGCGCAGTTTCCCGCGCATCTTTTCCGGAAAACTGGGCCGGATTCAGCGCGGCTCCAACCAGAAAGCACCCTTGATAGGCGTCCTTCAGTGAGGTTGGCGCCTGGCCAGACATCGCCACATGAAACGCCATCAACCCCGCCACTCCTGCCAGTATCAACGCCGTCCGTGTTTTCAGCACCGGATTCCTTCGCCCTGAGATGTCCCGCCGAAAAGGCGATTCCGACGTACGTGTTCGCCTAAGAAGCGAACTTCTTGCGCCGTTCAGCCAGCTCATTGGCAATCTCCAGGTTGACTTCTCTTGTGATGGGATAGAAGAACAAACATGCCGCGGTAGCGAAGAAGGCCATTCCCGCGTAAACGCTCGCGGTCAACAGGATGCCCGACTGCGCGCGCGCCGACTGCACCGCAGCCGCGGAAGCAAAACCGTAGAAGGACAAGAGCCAGCCTGCGATGGCGCCGCCCAGTGCGAGACCCGCCCATAGAGCAAATACCACCGCTGCCGTCACCGTACCGCTGGCGCGGCGGCCCGTCTTCCATTCGCCGTAGTCGGCGACATCTCCCATCATTGCCCACAGAATGGGCCCCGACAGGCCGAAGGAAAATTGACGAAGCACTTCAGCCCCGACGATGGCAACTGTAGCGCTCGGCGGAATCACGAGCAGCACAACACTGAAGACGCCCGCCAGAACCATACTCGCGATAAACAGCTGGCGCTTACCTACCCGGACCGACACTGCGGTAGAGCAGGCAACCCCTAGCAGTAAAGAGGCGAGCCCAAACCCATTGAACCAGGAGAAGAGGTCCACGTTGCCGGCTACAAATCGGAAATAGGGCAGCATCACGTTGCCGCGCACCAGGATGGCCATGAAGTAAAACAACGTGGCGAGAAACAACACGATCCACGGACGGTTCTGGAACAGGTCCTTCAGGTCCTGGCCAGCAGAGGTCTTTTGCTGCGGATCGGGCTGGATGCGCTCTTTTGTAGCCAGGAAGGCAATGACAAAGAAAACGACACTCACGGCGGACAAGAGACCCATCGTAAGTTGGTAACCGAGAGCGTCATTGCCGTGACCGAAGAACTTGACCATTGGAATGGCGAGGCTGGCTACGATGAAACCGGCGGAATTGGCAGCGATCTGGCGGTAGGACGAGATGCTGGTCCGCTCGTCGGGGTCAGTGGTCATGACCGCCGTCAGCGACGCGTATGGCACATTGTTGATGGTATAGATCACCCTAAGCAGGATGTAGGTGGTCCAGGCATAGATGATCTTGCCGGCCGGACTGATATTGGGAGTCGTAAAAGTGAGAACACCAATGATGCCAAAAGGCAGTGCCGTCCACAGCAGCCAGGGCCTGAACTTGCCCCATCTCGTGTTGGTGCGGTCCGCAATCACGCCCATGACGGGGTTGAGGCAAGCGACTGCCAAGCCGACGACAAGGAATAGGGTTCCTGCCTGCGCCGCTGTAAGGCCAAAGGTGTGGGTGTAGAAGTCCAGTTGCAGGGCGAGCATGGCCTGGAAGACAAAATTAGCGGCCATGTCGCCCAGAGAATAGCCAACCTTTTCGCCGATCGAGAGTTTCTGAATCATCCTTTCCTCATTGTGCCCGACGCACCAGCGCCTCAGCTTGAACGCCAGCCTCATACAAGCATCGACTAGCCGGCGTGCAACACCACTTTCTGGAGATCAGCAGCGTACGTGGACTGCCGACCATGATCGCAAACTCACCCGGTTCGACCACGGGCTTGACGTCCGCTAGAACGTGTCGCACAAATTGAATTCATTCAAAGGCCGAACTGTATCACACCACCCCGACACGAACCGTGAGATGACTCACCCAGGCGGTGCCCAGAGTGGCGCGATTTCCGTATGCAGTCTAATTTGGAGATGAAATCGCACGATGAGGCCACGCGACGACGATGTGTGCGTGCCTTGCAGTGCTTGACAGGTGGCTTATTGCCAGCGTACAAGAGCAAGTTCGTGCCAAAGACTGTGCTGAACTGCCATTGTGAGGAAGCATTGTGACTAGACGCGTTCCACTCCCATATAACGTCAGCTTCAACGCTCAGAACTCGCCGATGGGAGCGTTCATGAGCTTCACATGCGGGAACTTTGGAACTCGTGGCGGAATCGGGTTGCAGATCGGGCAACCAGGGGACCAGGAGATCTTCATTGGATATAAGGACGGTGATCGTCACTCCGGCGCCACGCTGAAGTGCCTGCCGTTTTATGTTGGAGCGGTGAACCGCGCCGCCGACGCGTTCTTAGTCGAGCAGGCCGGCCCAGCGGAGCAAAACGTCAAGCCCGATGCAGAGTCTTTCAAGGCTGGCGAATTTGAGCGATCGTACGGCTGGTGCACGGACGAATGGCGGGCCGATGGATTGACGTTCAAGGTCTACTCGCCATTTGGCCCGATTCCCGACCCGGCGAAAGACTCCGAGCAGCAGATGAGGGAGGGATTGCTGCCTGCGGTTGTGGCTCGACTCACGCTTGACAACACCGCTGGCACGACTACCAAGACCGCGATGTTTGCGCTGAATCATGCCCGTCCGGGCACGCGGATTCTCGAAGATAACCTCGGAACCGGGCGATTGGGATTCGCCTTCCGTCGCGAGGCGGGCGGCGCGGCCGAGTCATTCGACTTTACTTCAGACGAAAAAGGAACGAAGGCCCCAACAGAGCCCTTTGTATTCATGCGCTGGTCGGCAAGTGACGGCGTGCGCGAGAAGTACAACCCGGTCCATTTGCTGGGGTCGTGCCCCGGATTTGGCTTTGAGATCCCGCCGGGAAAGAAGTACGGGCTGGTGATCGCACTGGGATCGTTTCTGGAAGGTTTCCAAACGAACGGGCTGGACGGCCGTTATTTGTTCACGCGCTACTACAAGGGATTGGCTGACGTGCTGAAGACGGCGCTCGATGGGGCTGCCGATTTGATGGCGCAGGCTGAGGCGCTCGATCAGAAACTTGATTCCGCGCGGCTCTCCGAAGATCAGCGCTTCATCATCGCGCACGCAACGCACAGTTACTACGGAAGCACGCAGTTGCTGGAGGTCGAGGGTCAACCGTTATGGGTCGTGAACGAAGGCGAATACTGCATGATGAACACTCTCGATCTCGCGGTCGATCACGTGTTCTGGGAACTTGACCACAATCCGTGGCTGGTAAAGAACCTGCTTGACGCCTTTGTGCAGCGCTACAGCTACACCGACGAGGTCAAGGTCTATCAAGCTGACGTTGCAATGGCTGCGCACACCGCTCAAATCGATCCTTCACAGGCGCCGCCCCCGCCCGATGAGGCGCAACTGAACCGTCCATATGACAGGAAACCGGGTGGGCTGAGCTTCTGCCATGATATGGGGGCCCATAACAACTTCTCGCCCAAGGGGCACAGCAGCTACGAACTAGCAAACCTCACAGGTTGCTTCAGCTATATGACCCAGGAGCAACTTTGCAATTGGATTCTCGTGGCCGCGTGTTACGTGGCGAAGACACGCGATATCAAGTGGCTCGAGGCCAACAAGCACGTGATTGAAGCGTGCCTGGAAAGCATGGTCAATCGCAGCGGCGATGTCGGCTTCGCACAGTACGACAGCACAAAATGTGCCGGCGGCCAGGAGATCACGACCTACGACTCGCTCGACCACTCTCTGGCTCAGACGCGCAATAACGTGTATATCGCGGTAAAGAGCTGGGCGAGTTACAGAGCACTGGCGTTGCTTTTCCGCGATCTGGGCACGAAGGACAATCAAAGACGGTCGGAGGAGTTGGCCATTAAGGTGGCAGGAGTTGTCGCCGGCCAGGCCGTGGACGGCGTGCTGCCGGCAATCTTCGAAAAGGGAAATTCGGGATACAACTCGCGCATTCTGCCGGCAGTCGAGGGCTGCGCGTATCCCTTGTACTTCGTAAAAACCGGATGGGTGACAGGGACCTTGGACGAAGTGTTCGGAACGCCGTCGGAGAAGCGAATGTACGACGCCCTGAAAGAGCACACCCGCAAGCTGCTGCTCGACGTCGAGCGCCGCAACTTGTTTGCGGACGGCGGAATCAAGCTGTCCTCGACCAGCAATAATTCCTGGATGAGTAAGATTTCCATCTTTATGCATGTGACGCGGAAGGTATTTCATCTCGATCAGGATCCGGCAGTGGCAGAGATCTTTCGCGCGGCCGATGCCGCTCACGTCAAGTGGCAGACGGAAGGAAGCTCCTACTGGGCATGTTGCGACCAGATTGTGTCGGGGGAAGGCAAAGCCAGCCGCTACTATCCGCGCATCATTACCAGCGCGCTTTGGATGGATTAGGTCCTCACAGTAGAGGGAGAACAAGAGGGCACTCCCTGTTTGCCACAGAGTGCCCTGTATGTTTTCCGCGTGATCTACTTGGGAAGCTCAGCCTTTCCGATGACCCTAAACTTCGCGGTTTGAATCGACGCCGACTCGCTTGGTTGCGAACCACCTAACGACACGACGTAGTCTCCGGGGACGACCACACGGTTCCCCTTCGCATCGACTTGCCCGAGTGAGCGCGGATCAACCGCCAGGCTAACGTGCGCCGACTGGCCTGCCTCCAGGTGGATTCGCCGGAACGATGCAAGCACTCGGATAGGCGTCTCGAACTGCTTCGGCTGACTGACATAAAGTTCGACGACCTCATCTCCCGCCGTGCTCCCGGTGTTCTTCACATCCCCGGTCACCGTAAGAGGTTCACCTGCCTTTAGCTGCGATGGAATTTTGATATTGCTGTACGCAAATGTCGTGTAGCTGAGTCCGTATCCGAAACCGTAGAGCGGCTTGCCGTCAAAATACCGGTACGTGCGCGCGCTCATCGAGTAGTCCTCAAACTTCGGCACCTGGCCGAGGGACGAATAGAACGTCAATGGAAGGCGCCCCGCTGGATTATTGTCGCCAGCCAACGTCTCGGCAATCGCCGTTCCACCCTCTTCGCCCGGATACCAGGCTTCGAGGATCGCGTTCGCATGCTCCTGCGCCCAATTCACCGCCAGCGCGCTGCCGTTCTGCAGCACCACGATCAGCGGCTTGCCGGTCGCGGCCAGCGCCTTCAGCAGATCTTCCTGCACTGCCGGCAAATCGATGCTGGTCCGATCGCCTCCGCTGAAGCCCTCCAGCTTCACCGGCATCTCTTCGCCTTCGAGGGAAGGTGAAAGACCTAAGGTCGCGATAATTACATCCGACTGCCCGGCAGCTTTCACTGCTTCATCCCGCAACACCGCCGCCGGTGCCTGCCAGGTAAGGTCGATGCCGGCGCTGCCGGTGCCGTGGAGGTACTCCAGGCGAATTTGGTGTGGCTGCGTGTCGCTGAAGTGGACCGCTGCATCGGTCACCGCACCCCTTTCAGGAGTGCCTTTCTCATTGCTGGCGACAAGCAGTTTGCCGTCCAGGTAAAGCCGGAACCCCTCCGTGTTTTCGCAGGCGTAGCAGTAATTGATTCGAACTCCGAGCTTGTACTCTCCGGGCCCCGGCGGAGTAAAGGTGCCGCTCCAACGCACGGAGTAGTTATTGCGCTGCAGGCCCGCCACCGGAACGACCCTGTCCCAGTTGAAGTTAATGCTGCGGTCGGTGCGTGTAAGCACCGGTGTGCCGTTGAAATCTTTGTTGCTGAAATACTCACCCGTCAGTCCGTAGCCAGAGCCGCTGGCAGGGTGCAATGCCGTGTGCTCAATCGGCATCGCAAAACCTTCTACCAGACTGGACCCCTGGGCATACGCAATGCGGGCCGACGGAAAGCGCTTTTCGATTCCAGCCAGCGGGTAGACTGGCGACGGTGGAGGCCCGTTGTAATTGCCCTGCAGTGACTGCACCAGTTCGGCCGTCGGGCCGACCACGGCGATGCTCGCGATTCCGGCTTTCAAAGGAAGCGCATGGTCGGCATTCTTCAGCAGAACCATCGACTCTCGCGCTGCCTTAAGTGAAAGCTGCCGATGCTCAGGTGAATTGACCTCGCTGAAAGGAATCCGGCCGTAGGTGTAACTTGACGGGGGATCGAACATCCCAAGTTCGAAACGCGCGCGAAAAAGGCGTGTGAGCGCGATGTCGAGCTCAGCTTCGGTGATCAACTTCTGCTGCACCGCCTGCACCAGCGCAGGATAAGCCTGGCCTTTACCGTATCCGCACTCCAGATCGGTCCCGGCCTTTACCGCGTCCGCCGCCGCGCGGGCAATATCAGGCGCGTAGTGATGACCGGTGTACACGTCGGCGACGGCGGCGCAATCGCTGACCACGTAGCCATCGAAGTGCCATGCATCGCGCAGGTGCTCCTGCAGAAGCATGGTGTTAGCGCACGCCGGAGCGCCGTCAATCGCGTTATAGGCGCACATCACCGACTGGGCATGCGCTCCAGTTACGGCCGCACGGAACGCTGGCAAATAGGTGTCTTCGAGATCATGCGGCGAGACATCGACATTGAATCCGTGGCGCAGGGGCTCGGGGCCGCTATGTACCGCATAGTGCTTCGGAGTGGAAACTACTCTTAAATATTTCGGATCGTCGCCCTGCATTCCGGAGACAAAGGCAACCGCCATCTGCCCGGTAAGAAACGGGTCCTCGCCATAGGTCTCCTGGCCACGCCCCCACCGGGGATCGCGGAAGATATTGACGTTTGGCGCCCAGAACGTGAGGCCGAAAAACATCTCGTGGTCATCGTCGCCCATGGCCTGGTTGTACTTGGCGCGCGCCTCAGTCGAGGTCGTCTGCGCCATCGCATGCACGAGGTCCGTGTCCCAGGTCGCCGCCATTCCAATCACCTGCGGAAAATTCGTGGCATACCCGGCAAATGCGACTCCATGCAGACCCTCGTTCCACCAGTCATACTTGGGTACCCCGAGGCGCGGAATGGCCGGCGAATGATCCCGCATTTGCGAAACCTTTTCTTCCAGGGTCATGCGGCCGATCAGTTCCTTCACGCGCTGGCCCACCGGCAGCGCCGGATTCATGTAAGTCAGCGTTTGGTCGGCGGTCTGTTGTTGGGGAGGCGCGGTAGACGCGGCAAGTGCGAGCAGCCAAAAGAAAAAGACTACCCTGAACAAGGCACAGGTACGTGGGTATGGCATGGAGAACCACTCCTATCGAGAACGTCTTAGAAAACGCGCCATTATACGGATCGGGGTGACTGCCTGTACATCACGGCACGAATCCACTGCGAAACGGCTACTGTCATCTTTGGATCCAGCTTTTCCCTTGATCACTGGTAGCTTAATTAACGCCATCCGTGATCGGGGATCGACCTTGTCATCCCATCTAAGGAACCTCTGAACTAGCCCCACTTTTTTAGGCGGGAATGACTTGAAAAGTAAGATTCAGATCGATGCCTTCATTCCCACTGGTTCTTTGAGCCCTCCGGCTGGCC